>Ga0080064_1003805_pt1 | contig 20780 bp, 18 predicted proteins | sample Subgrocontami54m_FD_69260 | JGI IMG/M metagenome (GOLD analysis project Ga0080064, IMG submission 69260) | Subsurface groundwater microbial communities from S. Glens Falls, New York, USA - GMW46 contaminated, 5.4 m (SPADES assembly) (version 2) ...
GGCGAGCGAGCGCGGATGCACCTGGCCGGTGGGCTGGCTGCCGGCGCTCATGGCCCGCCACCCCTCGGGCGCCAGCGCGTTGAACGTGGCCTCGGCCAGGATCGAGCGACAGGAGTTGCCGGTGCACAGAAACAGGACGTTGAACATGGCTTCGGCCATCAACCGTCAAAGGCGCTCTTGCACTCAGGAAGATGCGGCGGTTGCGCGTTTCTTTCGCGCAACGCGCACGGTAGTCGTGGGCAGACATTGCGCGCCCTGACAGCAGTTGTCGGTGAGATAGGCCAGCAATTCGTCCATCGCGGCATAGTCCGCGGCGTAGAAGATGAAACGGCTCTCCTGCCGCCCGCGGATCAGGCCCACCCGGGCGAGGTGCGCCAGATGAAACGAGAGCGTCGGCGCGGGAATCGCCAGTTTCTCGCAGATCGCACCGGCGCTTATCCCTTCGGTCCCGGCCTGCACCAGCAAACGGAAGATAGCCAGGCGCGTGTCATGCCCCAACGCCGCCAGCCGTTCGGAAGCCGTGGCTAGTTTCATGTTTCCAGTATCGTGAAAATATAGTGTCTTGTCAATATCGGCTTCCAATGGCGAGGAATTTTCAGCAGCCCGCCGCGACGGCGAGTGCACTCAGTGCTTGCCAGGCCAGAGGGCCAGCTCTTCCTTTAAAGGAAGGTGATGGCCGGCCCGAGTCCTGCCCCCCTGCCATAGACGCCGGCGAAGAGCGGCTGAACAGTGCACGAACACACGGCGAACAGGCTGCCGGCACCGGCCGCCGCCGGGTAGGCGACCCACTTCGGCGCATCCGGCCCGAGAAAGCGGACAACCGACTGCTGCGGCACCGGAGCCGACAGCGCGCCGGCTATGAAAAATGCCGGCACCAGGCAGAGCAGCACGTGGGCGGCGAGATAGGAGGCGAGGCTGGCAATGCCGCTTTGCAGCGCGGTGTACAGCAGTTCCATGAAAGGCTCCTTGCGGGTCCGATCCGGGCGGCTTATGTGCGGACTGCAGTCATGACGTCACGGAATGGAGCAGCTTTCCCGACGACACCGCCACGAGTTCACCTTCGGCGAAGGGCCGCCAATCGTCGTCGGTGAGCGGAACGCTCGCGATCAGCACCACCTCCTGGAAGCCTGGGCCGACGGACACTCCGCGCGCTTCGACCGTTTCGTCCGCCTGTGAACATCGACACGATCGCAGATGAAGACCCGGCGGCGCGATCTCGCCGGTGGACGTCTCTATGCGCCGATGGCCATGGGCAAACAGGGTCTCGCCGTCCGCGTAGAGAAAGTTGGCGGGACCAAGCTTGCGTAGATCGGCAGCAAAGCGCGATACGACTGCAAGACGATCCTCGAGCGACGGCACCGCGGATGTGGCGCCCCAAAGACCGCGAATGCGTTCCAGCAACGCGCAAAAAGCGTACTACGAGATCAATCGGCCGTTCACCCGAAGATCACGGGGCCTCGCCTGCGCCCGCTTCCATCCTGACGAAGCGCTCGGTGAGGTCGGCAAGCTGGCGGTAGAAATCGCTCTGTGTGCCGGCCTTGACAGCCGCAGTGAACGGTCCGACCCAGCGCCCGAGCTGCTCGTCGAGGAAGCGCGCGCGCAGATCGGCCATCACCGTCAGCCGGTCGGCCTCGCCATTGCGGTGCGCCTCGTTCTCCCGGTAAATGAGCAGGTACAGGAACTCCAGCTCCGCCGCAATGTGATCGGGCGGTTCCCGAAATTCTTCGCCGATCCCGAACCCGCCCTCCCGGTAAAGCTCCTGCACTGCCAGCGTCGATTCCCCCATAACGGTCTTCTGTCCGTCAAGCCAGACCGATCCGTAGGGTATGGCGATGATGTGGGAGGGACCGAGGAAGAGCCGCGTGTAATCGAGCAGCAGGCGCTCAGGTCCTTCGGAGGAGAATGCCTCGCCCAGCCGGCGCGCGTGCGCCGCAAGCTCCGGGTGAATCCGGGTCGCCGCATCAAGCATCGAAGCGAAGACCTTCTCTTCCGCGAACTCCGGTCCCGGCTGGTAATAGCAGGCCGCCAGCAAGCGGCAGAAGTCTTCGCGGGCGAGTCCCTGAACCTGGTCGTAATTCGGCATCCGGATTCCTGCAATGAAAAGGGGCGGAACGGGTCCGCCCCCAGTTTACACGCGCGCCAAGCGGATCAGGCTCTGGCGCTGTACTTGCGGATGTAATGCACGTTCGGCCGCGTCCCCTTCTCTTCCTGGAGTCGGAACGAATTCTCCGCCTTCAGCAGCTTGGCGATTGCCGAATTCGGATCGTCCTGGTCACCGAAGATCCGAGCCTTGGCCGGGCAGGCCTCGACGCACGCCGGCTGCATGCCGTTGCTCACGCGGTGATAGCAGAAAGTGCACTTCTCCACGACGCCGGCCTTGCGGACCGGCGGCACGTTGCCGGCGGCGAACTGGTTCATCGCCGGAGTCGCCGCCCCTGCCGCCTTGGCCGTCTCGGCCCCGGACGCCGTGCATCCGGGGATCATCTGCGTCTTGTCCGTCCAGTACGGCTGCGTGTCGCGATCCCGGGCGTTGAAGCTGATCACGCTGTAGCTCTCGCCGCCCAAGCTCCCGGCGTCGAGCTGGAGGTTGCTGTAAGGACACGAGCCCTGGCACGTTTGGCAGCCGATGCAGAGCTCCGGGTCGTGCATGGTGATGCCCTCCGGGGTCTTGAACAGCGCTTTCGGTGTTGCGGGGCAGTTTTTGACGCAAGGGGCGTCGCTGCAGTGGTTGCAGAGCACCGGCAACGCGACATGTATCGTGTTGGGGAAAGTGCCTTCGGTCTTCATGACGAAGTCGGCCCAGTTGTGGCTCTGACCGTCGGCGCGGTTGCGGGTGTTGTGCTCGGCCTTGCAGGCGAACGCGCAGGATCCGCAACCCACGCATCTCTGGAGGTCGATGACCATTCCGTACTTAGGCATTTGTTCTCTCCTTCAATTCGGGTGTGCGGGAATCAGGCTTTCTGGACCCTGACGCCCGTGAACCCGCCGTTGCGCGCCGTCGCGCCGCTCAGGCGATCGTAGTCGTCGACCAGGATCTCGTTGTTGTTGCCGCCGCGCGGCTGCGCCTTGGCGTAGTCCCGCGAGGCGACGCGGCCATACGCCCAGTGACCCTGGCCGTAGCACTTCGCGACCGTGCCGGGCCGCACGCCTTCCCACAGCTTCAGCTTGGTGACGATCGAGCCCGCCACCGAAGTTATCCTTACCGTGTCGCCGGTCTTGAGGCCCAGCTTCGCCCCGTCGGCCGGGTTCATCTTGAGGACGTCGTCCCAGGAGACGTCACCGGCGTCGACCTTCTTGAACTCCTGGTACCACGGCAGATTCTGCGAACGGCCCTCGCGGTTCAGACGCGACTTGTAGTCGATGAAGGTGAAGGGATACTCCGCCTGGCTGCCGTGGCGCTTGGGCGGTTCGTAGTGCGGAACGAACGCCAGCTCGCCGCGCGCGACGTAGCCGGAGACGGCGAGGATATCGTCGGTCGTCGTCTGGAACTTCTTCGCGTGCTCGGTGAGGCCCTTCTTCGCCGTCTCGCTGTAGAACTCGAACTTCTTGGTCGCGGTGGCGAACTTGCCGCCCCAGCCCTTCTTGAAGCTGTACTTCTGGCCGTTGTACATCCCCTTCTTGCGGAAATCGGCCCAGCCGTCGACCTTGTCGCCCTTCAGCGGCTCCTTGGGCTTCCACATCGGCGCGCTGGAGATCTTGGCCGCGATCTCGGCGAACTCCTTCTCGTTGGCCGGGGTCTTGCCGGTTTCGGGATCCTTGAACGCCTTCGAGTAGTAGTCGTACAGGTTCGGGAAACCCTTCGCCTTGAGCTTCTCGGCGAGCAGCCAGACCACCTCGGTCTCTTCCTGCTTCACGTCCCACAGCCGTTTTCCGACCGGCTGCTGGATCGTGGCGTAGCCGTGCAGATTGCCCATGTTGGTGACCACCGAAAGCCCTTCGCTGGTGTTGAACGTGGCGGGGAGCACCACGTCGGCGAACTGGGTCATCTCCGAGGCGTTGGTCACCATGTGGACGAAGAACGGCACCTTGGCCAGCGCCGTGTCCCAGCGCGACGGATCGGTGCAGGAGAAATTGAAGTTGCTCCAGGAGCTCAGCAGCACCTTGACCGCGCCGGGATCCTTGAGCATGCCGTTGGCGACGTTGTTGGTCACCACGCCGCTCCCGGGCCGCGCGTTCATCATGGCGGGCATGTCCTTTGCGCCGCGACCATCGATCTTCTTGTGCTTGCCGGCGGCCTTCGCGACGTCGTCGAGATAGGCGTCGGATTTCGGGAATGCGCCAGTGGGAACGCTCGAACTCTGCAGCGTGCCGCCTTCGACGTCGATCGAGCCGACCAGCCCGTTCAACGCGTAGACCGCCATGGCCGCATAGGTGCCGCGCGGATTCATAGCGACACCGGGCCCCATCCAGACCGCTACCTTCGGCGCGGCCTTGCCCATGGCGCGTGCGACGCGGATCGTCTGGGCCGCCGGAATCAGCGTCTCTTTCTCAGCCCAGGCCGGGGTGCGGTCCTTCAGCTCGAGGTTCCACCACTTGACCAGGCCGTGCGTCTCCTTCTCCGCGAAGGCGGCTTCGTCAACCATCCTTCCGGCAACGAAAAGGTTGTTTCCATCCTTGAAATCGCCGACGAACTCCTTGTTCCACAGGCCCTCGGTGAGCAGCACGTGCGCGATGGCGCCGGCCAGCGCGCCGTCGGTTCCAGGCCTGATCGGAAGCCATTCGTGCGCTTTTGCGGCGGAAGTGGACAGGCGCGGGTCCACCGCCACGACCGTGCCGCGCGCGAGGATCTCGCCGAACCGGTGAATGGTGTTGGGCACCATGCGGTTCGAGGCGAGCGGGTCGGTGCCCCATGCAACGAGGCAGTTGGTGTTGGCGAGGTCGTAGTCGCGGTAGCCGAAAAACCCCTGCGTCAGCCCCGGACCCATCTTCTCCGCTTCGGCGCAGATGGCGCTGTGGGAGAAGTAATTCGTCGTTCCGAAAATCTTCGGCAGCGTGCCGTAGAGCAGCTCGGTGGAGGTTGCCGAATAGCGGCCGCGGATATAGGCGAACTTGTGCGCTTCGTTGTTCTTCCTCAGTTCCAGCATCTTGTCGGCGACGATGTCGAGCGCCTCGTCCCAGCTTATCGGGACGAATTTCGGATCGATGCCGCGCCCCTTCATGGGGTTGGTCCGCTTCATCGGCACCTTGATCCGGTCGGGATCGTAGGTCTGCTGCGGGATCAGATGCCCTCGCGGGCAGACATAGCCGTGGTTGGTCTTGGAGAGCGGATTGCCGCGCACCCGCACGGCGCGGCCGTCCTGCACGAAGACCTGGATCGCGCACCATTGGGTGCATCCCTGGCAGGCGGTCGACACCCATTCGCCCTTGGCGGGGCCCGCAGGCTTGGCGCTGCGAACTTCCAAGGCGCTGGTGACCGGCAGCGTGACGCACCCGGCGACCAGAAAACCGGCCGTCGCGGCCGACGCCTTGAGGAATTCCCGTCTGGTCAGTTTCATCTACAAGTCTCCTTCGCCGCTTTCAAAGTTGAAATCCTTTGACTGCATGATTCGTGGCACGCTCTACGCCCGGGCTTCGGTGGCGAAGCTCCTGAACAGAACGCTCAGGATGACCGACCGTGAGGGCGCGCAGTTCGAAACCGTGTACCGGTCTTTCCCGGAGAAGACGATGCTGTCGCCGGGCATCAGATCGGCGGCTTGGAGCGAGGTCCGGAATACCGGCGTTCCATCGATGACGTAGTGAACGGCTGAGCGATCCCCGAGATCCACGCAATCGCAGGCGGTTCCCGCCGCCATTTCGGTGCGTAGAACCTCGAGCGAGTCAGACTCGAAGATCACCTGGGTCAGAATCCCCTGATGCTCGTGCGACCGCGCGCTCTGCTCGCGCCTGACGATCTTGAGTCCGTTGCCCATCAGCGATTCCGGCGTACTCGATGTGGAATTGCCGACTTAGAACGCAAGACCAGTGCCAGCGCGCGCAGCGCGCCGCAATGCTGCAACTGACTAATTCAAAGGGATTTTTTCTCGCGACTTGGGTGGAGCCTGGAGCCTGGCGAGAAGATCCGCGTGCAATTTGCAATGGCAGCCGCGAGCTCCTGAATGCAAAGGTATTTATTCATTGCATTCTGCAATGCCCATCCAATCTGCAATGCCACGCTGCGGCCCGAACCGTCCGATCAGGAGTCTTCCTGCAGCTTGCGCCAGATCGTCGAAGGCGAAATGCCGAGGATCTCCGCAGCCTTCGCCTTGTTGCCCTCGCAGGCCTCCAGGACTGCGCGGATGTGCGCCATTTCGACCGCCCGCAGGCTCCTGAATTCGTGGGCCGGGGCAGGAATGTTCGTATTCGCCCTCTCACGCAGCCCGGGCGGGAAATGGCTGGTTCGAATCAAGTCGCCGGGGCCGGCGAAGATCAGCGCCCTTTCCACGGAGTTTCTCAACTCTCTCACGTTTCCGGGCCAGTCATGGCCCTCCAGAAGACCCAGGGCCTCGTCGGAAAAATCGGTCGCCGGCTTTTTCATCTCGCTGCAGAAAACCTTCAGGAAGTGCCGGGCGAACAGGGGAATGTCCTCCTTATGCTCGCGCAGCGGGGCGATCTCGATCTGCACGATGTCGAGCCGGTAGAACAGGTCCTCGCGGAATCGGCCGGCCTTGATCTCCTCGCTCAGGTTCTTGTTGGTCGCCGCGATGACCCTCACGTCGACCGGGACCTCGTCTTCCGAGCCGATTCTCCTGATCTTGCGCTCTTCCAGCGCCCTGAGAATCTTCGCCTGCATCTCGAGCCGCATGTCGCCGATCTCGTCGAGAAAGAACGTGCCGCCGTCGGCCTGCTCGAAGCTGCCGCGCTTGGTGTAGAGCGCCCCGGTGAATGCCCCTCGCATATGCCCGAACAATTCGCTTTCCAGGAGATCGTTGGGAATCGCCGAGCAGTTCACCGTGACGAACGGCGCCTCGGCCCGTGCACCGCCGAAGTGAATCAGGCGGGCGACAACCTCCTTGCCGCTGCCGCTTTCGCCCGTGATCAGCACCGAGGAATCGGTCCCGGCCACCTTGGCGACCAGGTCGAACAGGCGTTGCATGACCGGGCTCGTGCCCTTCACGACGTCCCTGATACGCGCGTGCCCAAGCTCGGTCTTCAGGTAGAGGTTCTGCTCGATCAGACGCTTGCGCTCGAAGGCGCGTTCGACGAGGAAGCGGATCTGGTCCGGAGAAAACGGCTTGGGGATGTACTCCTGCGCGCCCCTTCTCACCGCCTCGACCGCGGACTCGATGGAGGCGTGGCCGGTGATCATCAGGACCGGGATGTTCGGATCGTGCTCCTTGATCCGCTCGAGCAGCGACATCCCGTCCATGTCCGGCATCTTGATGTCGCAGATCACCATGTCCGGGGCGCCCTTGCGGACCCTCGCCAGCGCCTCCAGCGCGCTCTGGCGGGTCTCCACCTGGTAGCCTGTGCGTTCCAGCGCCCGCTTCACCGCCTCGCAGATGCGTTCTTCGTCATCGACCACGAGGATTCTTCTGCCGAATTTCTTTTCAGGACGTTCCATCCGTTCAGCCTCGCTCACTCGGTGCCGCGTGGAGATCGGCAGGCGCCGCTCGAAGCGGCAGCGACAGCAGGACCCGCGTCCCGGCCGGTCCGGCTGCGCCGGCCCGAGGGTCGTCGGGCGTCACGCCCTGCACTTCCACCTTGCCGCGATGTGCCTCCATGATCCTGTAGACGATCGAGAGTCCAAGGCCCGTTCCCTGCGGCTTGGTGGTGAAGAACGGTTCGAAGATGCGGCTGCGGATCGCCTCGGCTATGCCCGGTCCCGTATCCCTCACTGATATCTCGGCAAAGCCCTCGCGAAGCGCGGTTCCGACCGTCAGGCTTCCTCCCCCGGGCATGGCCTGGACCGCGTTCGCCAGAACGTTCGCGAGCACCTGCTGCATGCGCGCGGGGTCGCACGGCACCGGGTGAATCCCGCTCGACAACTCCAGGGTGACCGTGATTCCCTGCAGGCGCGCGCCCCGGCCGAGCAGCTCGAGCGCATTGCGGACCAGGGCGTTCAAATCGGTCGGCGCGATGTCCAGCTCCTGGCGCCGGGAGAAATCGCGCAGGTCGTCGATGATTCGCTTGCAGCGGAGCGTGTCCTCGCCGATGCGCTGGAGCTCCGCCCGGAGCGCGGGCTGATCGACTGCGTCTTCCATGAGCAGGTTGATGTTCATGAGAATGCTCGTGAGCGGATTGTTCAGCTCGTGCGCCACGCCTGCGGCGAGCAGGCCGATCGACGCGAGCTTCTCCGACTGCACCAGGGAATCCCGCGCCCGCCCGAGCTCGGCGGTCCTGGCGTCCACGATGCGTTCCAGGTGCTCCCGGTGCTCCTGGAGCTCCTGCGCCATCGCGTTGAACGATCGGGCCAGTTGCCCGATTTCGTCCGGCTGCGCGACCGCCACGCGATAGCCCAGCTCGCCTTGCATGATCTTCCGGGTCCCGGTCAGCAGCGCACCGACATGTCGCAGAAGCCGCCGGGACAGGAGATAGGCGCTCATAGCAGCGAGCAGGAAGATCAACGCTGCCGTGGCCAGGATCAGGGTTGCCGCCCTCCGGCTCAGCGCCTGGGATTTTTCCTGGAGGGATGCCACGCGCTGGAGCAGCGTCGAGGACATCCGTTCCAGCCGGCGGTTCGCCTCTTCTCCCTGTTGATTGATCTCGTGGAGCACACGCACCTTCGCCTGCCCTGACCGCGGCCCGCCGCTACCGAAGACGATCGCGGCGCGATCCTTGATGCCCTGGATGTAGGGAACCAGGCCGTCGGCCATCGCCCTGGACTGCTCGGAGGTGCCGTGGCAGGCCGCTCCGCCGCACGTCTGCAGGCGCACCTCCACGTTGCGAATCGCGGCCTCGAAGCGCCGGTCTTCTCCCGAGGCGCCATCGACGAGAAACGCGCTCAGCGGCGTCACTGCTCTCGCGACGGCGGTTTCCAGACCCCGCACGGCTTCCAGGGAGCGGCTGATCTCCTGCAGTTCATGGTTGACGCCGGTCAGATTCCGCAGCGCATACAGGCTGGTCGTCACCATCACCGCGAGAGACGGCAGGGTCAGCAGGAGAAATCCGGAGATGAGTTTGGCCGACAGCGAGAATCGGATCCCCGGAGTGTGGAATTTCAAGATGACCTTCCTGCCTGCGTCCCTGGAGTGTAGTACCGAGGGTCATTATTGCCTCGTTTCGGGGGGAGCGCACAGATTGCCCGCGCCGGCCCGTGCGCAGCCGTCGCCTACAGTGTCGAGGTGTAGTCGCCCATGGCCGGCCTCTGCTTCGGTGACTTGCTCGTGCGCACCGTTCCGACGATCAGGAAGCAAAGGGGCTGCTCGTCCTCGGCAAGCTGAAGGAGGTTTCTCATGCGCTGCGAGTACAAGGCCCTGCCGCTGGAAAGCCCGGCGCCGAAGCCCATGGCGTGGGCGACGAGCAGCATGTTCTGGATGGCGCAGCCCGCGGATATCAATCGTTCCTGAGGATGCACCGGCCCGAGCGCCATGCCGAGACGCGCAACCACCACGACCAGGAACGGGCCGCGGTAGGCTTTCTCGCGGGCTTCCCGCTTCTGGACCTCGGTCGCCTCGCCGTCGCGCTCGACGAGCGCGTCGGCGAAGGCCTCGCCCAGAATGTGCCGCCGCTCCGGCGGGATGATGACCAGGCGCCAGGGCGTCAATCGACCGTGATCGGGCGCGGCGCCCGCCGCGGTCAGGATCTTCTCGACCTGCTCGCGGTCCGGGCCGGGGTCGCCGAGCCGCTTGGGCGACACGTGGTGGCGGGAATGGATCAGCGTGAGCGCGGCGTCGAGCACGTCCTGTTCCTCATTGGGATCCATTCCCGCGAATATATAACTTTCCTCGGCCGCGCGGGCACCGGCGGATCACGAGAAGAACTGTGATCTCGGCTCAATTGGAGAGCAATTGTCGAAGTACCGCATTCGCGTGCCCAACGAAAGACCCCGACCCGCTAGCGTCATGAGGGGCGAGGAAACCCGCCCCTCACAGCAGATCTTCCGGCGCGAAGGCGCCCAGCAGTGCGGACAGGAGCCTTCGCCAGAATCCGGCGGGCTCATGGTCATAGCGCACTTCCTTGCCGTTCTCTTCGGTAACCCAGACGAGGTCCGCCCGTTCCAGATCCGTCTTCGCGGTTTCCACCCGGAAGGCAAAGGCGGGGCGCACGGCATCGTCGAAAAGCGCGCCGAGGCGGGCGCCGAGCTCCGGGCTTTGCACGAACAGGGCGACCTCGGTGTTGTGAAGGCGCGAGCGCGGATCGAGGTTCATCGAACCCAGGATCGCATCCCGGCGGTCGATCACGAAGGCCTTCGTATGCAGGTACGCGCTTGAGGGTCGGCCGGGCTGCCGGCTGCGCACGCTGCCGGGCGCCTCGGAACGCATCTCGTGCAGCTCGACACCGGCGGCAAGCAGGCGCTTGCGCCAGCGCGCATAGCCGGCGTGCGCGAGCGGAATGTAATCGGTCGAGGCGAGCGAATTGGTGAGGACGCGCACGCGCACGCCGCGCCGCGCGAGCGCTCCAAGGACGCCGATGCCCTGTTCGCTCGGAATGAAGTAGGGGGAGATCAGGATCACTTCCCGCCGCGCTCCCTCGACGAGGGTGCGCAAGCGCGAGTAAATCGCGCCGGGCGATTCGTTCCCGCCCGGTTCAGACGCCTCCGCAAGCCTGTCGTACACGACGTTGGCGCGCGCCGGCGTAAGCGGCAACTGCCCGGAGCGCATCGTCAGGCCCGAACCGGTCTCGCGCAGCGCGCGCGCGTAGTCCGTGTCGCGAAAGCGCTCCAGCCGCACCTGCCAGGCGCGCTCGAACTCGGCGAGCCGTTCGGGGCCGGGCGGCGTGCTGACGAAGGCCTCGATCGGCACGGCCCATTCGCTGTTCCAGTAGTCATCGAAGCTGTTCGAGATCTCCTGGACCACGGGCCCGGCGGCGAGAACATCGAGATCCGAGAAATACAGCTCACCGTGCGCGTCGAAGTACTCGTCGCCGAGATTGCGGCCTCCCGTCACGGCAGCAGCGTTGTCGGCGATCCACAGCTTGTTGTGCATGCGCCGGTTCAATCGCGCCGGATCGCCGAGGAATTCGAGAAGCTGCGACGCTCCCAGCGCGCCGCGGCTCAGGAACGGGTTAAACACGCGCACTTCGATGTTCGCGTGCGCCGAGAAGGTCGCGAGATCGAAATCCTTTCCCAGCGCATATAGGTCGTCGATCAGCAACCGCACGCGCACGCCGCGCTGTGCGGCGCGCAGCACCCGGTAGAGCAGGAGCTGTGTCGTCGTGTCCTCGCTCAGGATGTAGTACTGCAGATCGAGCGTACGCTCCGCGCTTTCGGCGAGCGCGGCCCGGATGCTGAATGCTTCCATCCCGGACACGAGCAGGTGAAAGCCGGATTGCCCACCACGCTTGCCGAGCTGATCTCCGAAGGTGCGGCCGAGCGCGGTATCCGAGGGATGCGGCCACGCCTCGGAACGCGGGCGCGGCACGTCGAGGCGCGGCGTCGTGCACGCCGCCGACGCGAGGGCGAGACACAGGGCTGCGAGACGCAAAATCCAGCTTGCCATGGCCTCCTTATACGGGCGGCGCGGAACGAGGCGTTGACCTGAGTCAATCGAGGCGGGCAATCGCGTGGCAGATTCAGTGCATGAACGCATGCAGGAGAATTATCGCGGCGGTCCTCGTTGCCGCCGCAGTTGCCCATGCAGCGGCCGCTGCCGCAGTCGGCGGGCCTCGAACCTACGACTTGGCGGTGAGTTTCGACGTGGCTCGCGCCAGGCTGACCGGCACCGCCACGGTTGATGTCGAAAAACCGGGAAATACGGGTCGGGCGGGAAGCGGTGCTCCTTGGTGAACCCCAGCCATCAAACCTTCAACCAGCCCCGCTTCGCGGCATGGTAGGCAACGAATCCGAAGACGACGGCGATGCCGACGTTGATCACGGCGAATGCCGCTGTGGCAAGCACCAGGAACCGGTCGGCCTTCAGCCTCGGAATGACAACTCATTTTCGAATGGGTTCTCGGGAAACACAAATGGATTACAGCCCGGATCCTGCGAACGTGCGCTGCGCTAGAAATAGAACCGGGCGTAGACCTCGAGCTTGCGCGAATTCTGCTTTTCGCCGAAGTCGGTCGAGCTCCCGCCCTGGAGCACGAATAGCCTCAGGCGCAGGTCGAGGTTCTTCACCCCCGTATAGAAGAGCTCCGGGGTGATCTGATAGCTACGGTCCGCGAGATTCATCATCGCGGTGATCGCCGCCTGGAAATAGACGATCCCCAGCGCGTCCTTCTGTTGCGCCCGAAAATAAAGGTAGTCGCGACCCGGATTGGGCCGGCCGTAGCTGCCCTGGCTCAGCGAGAGCGCTTTCTGCAGCAGGGCGCCGCTGCCCGTCTGCTGCAGTTGCGTGAAGGCCGCGTCGACGAGCTGATAGAACTCGCGGGTTTCGCGATCGGAGTAGCCGCTGCCGTTGCGATAGTACTCGGCGATGTAGGTGGTGTCGCTCTCGGTGAGATAGCGCAATCCCAGCAGATAGCTGGTCGCGTTTCCGACCTCGGTCGTGACGCGGCCGGCGGCGTCGGTCACCGGTCTCGCAGACTGGCGAATGCGCGCCCATTCGCCGTGAATCTCGAAATTCGACGTGATGTTTCGGGCAAAATCCATCCCGAAGCGCCCCGGCCGGCTGCCCTTGCCCTGCCACGCGAAATCGATGTCGGTATCCCGGTAGAGCAGGTAGAGCTTGGCGGCGGGATTCAAGTGGCCGGCCGCGCCGAAATCGCTGTTGAGGTCGTTGCGCACCGGCAGCAGCACCGGCGTGAAGGCGATCGTCTGCAGCGGCCCCTCCCGATTGAAGATCAGGTCGGCGTTCGCCATCACCAAGCCTTCGCGGGACAGCTCGGGGTCGTTCGGGTCTTTGGGACGCTCGACGAACCCGATCGGGTTCCACGCGTAGCCCTTGCCCCATCTGAGGGTTCTCTTTCCCGCCTCCAGCGTGAGGCCCGGGTCGGGCCTGATCGAGTAGGCCGCCTCGTACAAGGTGTTGTTGTGATCGTGGGCGAGTTGGTCCCGCTGCAGGTCCGAGTGGGTATGAAAATCGAAGGTGCCGATTCCCCCGCGCAGCTTGCCGATCAATTCCATCGTTCCGGTACTGCGGTCGAGCTTGTCCCGCTGCGGCTGGTTGACGCTATTCAGCCTGTAGAAGGCCCCTTCGCGGTTGAAGGCGAAGCTCTCCTGCTTGAGCTGCAGGTAGCCGCCCACCTCGAACGGCTTTTTCTCGAACGCGGACGAGTCGAAGCTGAATTCTTCCGCCGCCCCCGCGCCCGCGGCCGAAAGCAGGAGAACGAGCGGCCAGAACGATCGAAGCCTCCGCGAAAAACTCATTTGCGCAACTCTTGAACCCGCGGGAGGTAATTGAGCGTGAAGATCTCGTCGGGGAAATTGGCTTTCTTCAGCCCCGACCACAGCATTACCGACTTGTAGCCCTTGTAGAGCGGACTGTCGGTCTCCAGGGTCGCGGGACGCTTGATACCGCCGCCGAAATCCTTCACGTCCTTGAAGTGCAGCGTCTTGAGCAGCAGGCCGCTCGCCGCGTACGCCTCGATCGTCACAGGCAGCAGCACCTGCTTGTCGACCCACATCTTGAGCCGGTCGTAGGCGACGTCGCCGGTCTTGGCCTTGAGCGAGAGCAGATACGCGTCCTTCTGTTCTTCCGCCGCCGTCACGTCGTATTCGGCGGTGTAGTCGATGCGCAGGATATCGGCGTTGTTGAACACGCTGCCCGTCACCGACTGCAGGCTGGTGATGCGTATCGCCCGTCCCACGTCGGGGATGTACAGCCACATGTTGTCCGCGAGGCGCAGCGTGACGCGCCCCTTGTCGCTGGGCGGGGCGAGAAACAGCGCCACGACCTTCTCCCGGCCCTTCTTCATGGTGTAGAGAACGGACTCTTTCCTGCTGCCGTCGGGCTGGATGTCGATCAGCTTGCGATACGACTCGTAGGACTCGGGCTCGAGGTTGCGGTCCACTTTCTGGAGAATTTGTGCGCCGTCGATCGCAGCCGCCGCCGGCATCGCGGCGAGGCACAGTAGGAGCCACAGCAGTTTCTTCATGATTTTTCCTGTCGGATTAGACATGGCCCAGCGCGGTGACCGGATCCATGCGAGAGGCCTTCCACGCGGGCTGAAGGCTGGCCAGCAGCGCCATGACCACCACCATCGCCGCGATGGTCACGACGTCCCTCGCGGAAACCGCGGGAGAGAGCACGATCCCTTGCTGCATGCCGAAGTTGAAGGTCACCTTCCAGATGTTCAACGCGTAGATCACGGCAAGGCTGATCAGCGTTCCGAGCGCGGTTCCTCCCAGACCGAGCAGCAGTCCTTCGGTGAGGAACAGGGCGAGGATTCTCCTCGGCGGCGTTCCGATCGCAGAAATCGTCCCGATCTCGCGGATGCGTTCGTAGACCGCCATGACCATCACGTTCATGACGCTGATCAACACGATCGAAACCATCATGATCTTGATGAATACGGCGAGCAGGTCGATCATCCGCACGATGCTCGCAAAGGGCGACAGGTCCGCCCAGGTGTGCACTTCCAGCGCCCCACCGCCGCCCTTGCTTGCCATGGCGCCCGGCTGGCCGTTCTGGCCCGCGCCCGGGCCTGCGAGTCCGGAGAGTTCCTGCGAGAGCTGCGCGGACACTTTGTCCAGCAGCGCGGGATTCCTGAGGCGAATCGCGATTTCGCTCGCTTCCGGCTCCTTCATCCTCAGCAGCTCGCGCGCGTCGTTCAGATGGATGTAGCCGTCCTTGCCGCTCGGACCCGAGGCGCTCTCCAGTATTCCCCTGACGACGAAGGTCTTGCCGTTGACGGACCCGTCCCGGTTGGTCGCGACCAGCACGACGGTATCGCCGACCTTCACTTTCATGCCCCTGGCGAGAAGCGTCGGAATGAGGATCTCGCCGGGCTTCAGCAGCGGGCCTTGCTTGCTTCCTTCCACGATCCGGCCGGGCAACAGCGGCGTGGTCGCAGCTTCCTTCTCCGGATCCACGCCGTTGATGCGAATGCTGGTGGTCTCGGTGAAGTTGCTGAACATGGCGCCGATCTTGATGCGCGCCGACCAGGCTTCAACCGAATCCATTCTTTTCAGGACCTGTTCGACCTTCTCGACCATCGCGGGCGGCATGTTGAGGTTCAAGGGAAGGGTGTCGATCGAGGCGACATATCCCTTGCGGTGCACCTGGAGGTGGCCCAGCAGGGCATCGGTGAACTGGCCAATCATGATCGACTTGAAGGAGCCGCTGACGGCGACGAACAGCAGCACGCCGACGATGCCCAGGGTGATCAGCGACGAGGTGAGCAGCGTACGCCTGCCGAAGCGGGCGAGGTTCCTGAGCGCGATTTTCAGTATATTAAGCATGGACCGGCACCCCTATCGACGAAGGTTGGTGAATCCGGCCGTCTTCGAGCGCGAAGATGACCTCGGCCTCGCCCATGATCTTGGGATCGTGGGTCGAGAAAACGAACGTCGTGCCGAACTCGTCGCGCATCTTCTTCATCAGCTCGATGATGCGGTACGCCGTATCGTGATCGAGGTTGGCGGTGGGCTCGTCGGCCAGCACCAGTTGCGCATTGGTCGCGAGCGCACGGGCGACCGCCACGCGCTGCTTCTGCCCGCCGGAAATCTGGTCCGGACGCTTGTCCGCCTGGCCCGACATGCCGACTGCCTCCAGCAGCCGCGTGACCTGCTTGCGGCGCTTTTCCTCGGGCCAGTCCTGCACCATGATGAGCGGGTATTCGATGTTCTCGTAGACGGTGAGCACCGGTATCAGGTTGAAGTCCTGAAACACGAAGCCGATGTGTTTGCCCCGGAACTCCGCGGCCGCGCGCCGGTCGAGTGTGCTGACATCCGTATCGAAGACGCTCAGCTTTCCGCCCGTGGGATGATCGAGACAGCCGATCATGTTGAGCAGCGTGCTCTTGCCGCTGCCCGATGGGCCGACGAAGACGACGAATGATTTCGCTTCGATCGCGAAGTCGACGCCCCTGACCGCGAGCACGTCGACTTCGCCGGTGCGATAGGTTTTTGCGAGACGTTCAGCCTTTATCAGCGCCATGATTCCTGCTCCCTCGTCGATTGCCGGTGCTTCGGGCGATGACCGATCAAGCCCGGGCCAGACGGACCATCGTATTCGCCGGTATCCGCCCCGGATTGATGCGAATCAAGTAACGGAGGGCGGGGCAGTGCCGCCGCCCCGCGCCCGCACGTTCAGCGGAAGCGTCCCCCGGGACCGCCGCGACCGGGACCGTAGCCGTAGCCACGCGGGCCTTGATCCATGATCGCTTTCTGCTCGGGAGTGAGCGCGGCGTAGAGGTCCTTGAATGCCGAGGCCATCTTCTCGGATTGCTCCAGGCGCTTCTTCATGATCTCGTTGCGCAAGGTCAACCGGTCGGGCGCCGTGGCCGCCTGGCTGTTCTGCACGGTGGTGGTCAACGATTGCATCGCTTCGGCTCCCTGCTTCGCCTGGCCGGCGAACGCCTGCCACTGGGATTCCTGGGCGGCGGTGATCTTCAGTTCCGACTTCAGCGCGGCGAGGTGACCATCAGCCGCGGCGGGCCCGTAACCGAACCCACGCGGTCCCATTCCGCCGAAACCCATCCCGTACCCCATTCCCTGCCCCATCGGGCCGGCGCCGGCTCCAGGGCCCCAACCCATATGCGCTCCCGGGCCATAGCCCATGCCCGGGCCGTAGCCGTGGGGATGCGCATTGACGACCGCGGCCGCCAGTCCGAGCGAAAGCGCCGTCCCGATTCCGATTGCAAACTTTGTTGCACGTTTCATGATCGATCTCCGTTTGGTGAGCTTGGTCGTTCTGCGGGGCCGCGTTCCGGCGCCGCATCGAGGCCTATTCCACCACCCGAATGTAATCGGCCCGTACGGTTCTTGTAGCCTGCCGTAGCGCCTTTCGGGCTTGTTACGCTACGCTACAAATCCGCTGCACAATGCGCGGGTTCACGCATATAAAGGCACCATGGAAAGCGCTGACCACATCCTGGTCGTCGACGACGATGCCGAGATCCGCAGTCTGCTCGGCGAATACCTGCGCAAGAACGGCTACAAGGCCTCGGTCGTCCCGGACGGCAAGGCGATGTGGGCCGCGCTCGCCCGAGGCAAGGTCGACCTGATCGTGCTCGACCTGATGCTGCCCGGGGACGACGGCCTCACGCTGTGCCGCAAGCTGCGCGCCGAGTCCGATACGCCGGTCATCATGCTCACCGCGCGCGGCGAGGAAACCGACCGCATCGTGGGCCTGGAGATGGGCGCCGACGACTATCTCGCCAAGCCCTTCAGCCCGAGGGAGCTGCTCGCGCGCGTGAAGAGCGTGCTGCGGCGCACGCGCAGCCTGCCGCGCAACCTGCGCGCCGACGACGCGCGCACCCTCGCCTTCGCGGGCTGGCGGCTGGACACGGTGGCGCGCCACCTCGTGTCGAAGGACGGCGTGGTCACATCGCTCTCCGGCGTCGAGTTCCAGCTGCTGAAGATCTTCCTCAGCCACCCCAACCACGTGCTCACGCGCGATCAGCTCATGCTGCTCTCGAAGGGCCGCGAGGCCGATCCGCTCGACCGCAGCATCGACATCCAGGTGAGCCGCCTGCGCAATCGCCTGGGCGACGATCCCTCCGACCCGCAGATCATCAAGACCGTGCGCGGCGAGGGCTACGTCCTCGCGGTGCCCGTCGAAGTGGAACGCTAGTGCGCCTGCTGCCGCAGAGCCTGTTCGGAAGGCTGGTGCTGGTGCTGCTCGCCGGACTGGTACTGGCGCAGCTCGCCACCACCTACATCAACCTCTCCGAGCGCGACCAGATCCTGTACCGTGCGGGCGGCATGCAGCTCGCGCAGCGCATCGCGGACGTCGGCAAGCTGCTCGACTCGCTGCCAGCGGCGGAACGCCGCCGGATCGTCGCGGTGTTCGACGCCCCGCCGCTTTCCATCTCGCTCGACCGGCCCCCGCTGGAAACGGGCCCGGGGCCGGCGGAGACCGACATCCCGCTCACCATGTTCACGACCGTGCTGCGTTATGCGCTCGGCGACGGGCTGCCGGTCAAGGTGATCAGGCGCGAGGGCGCGCCCGAGAGCTTCCGCCCGCACGGCCCGTTCGGGCCGCAGGACATGCCCATGATGCAGCGTCGCATGGGCGGCGGATACGGCAGGCCGGATTTCGCCCCGGACAGCGCGTTCTTCACCGTCCAGGTCACGCTTCGCGACGGAACCCGCGTGACCTTCGAAACATTCCTTCCGCCCCAGGCCACGCCGATACCGGTGCGCCTCGCGCTGACGCTGCTCGTCCTGCTCGGCACGGTGATCGTGCTCTCGTTGGTGGCGGTGCGCTGGGTGACGGGGCCGCTGTCGGCGCTCGCGACCGCCGCGGACAAGCTGGGCGCGGACATCAACCGCCCGCCGCTGCCGGAGTCCGGGCCGGCCGAAGTCCGCAACGCCGCGCGCGCGTTCAACACCATGCAGCGGCGGCTTGCGCGCTTCATCGCCGACCGCACGCGCATCCTCGCGGCCATGTCGCACGACCTGAAGACACCGATCACGCGCATGCGCCTGCGCACCGAAATGCTGGAGGACGAGGCGGTGCGCGGCAAGTTCGCGAAGGACCTCGAGGAGATGGAGTCGATGGTCGCGCACTCGCTCGACTTCATGCGCGACGCGAGCGCGGTCGAATCCGTGCAGCGCATCGACGTCATGGCGCTACTCGAAAGCCTGCAGTCCGATTACCAGGACACCGGCAACGCGGTCGAGATCGAAGGCCGTGTCGCCGGTGCCTATCCCGGCAGGCCGCACGCCCTGCGGCGCTGCCTCACCAACCTCGTCGACAACGCCGTCCGCTATGGCAAGCGCGCCACGATCCGCGTGGAGGACGGCGCCGAGCGCATCACCATCCGCATCCTCGACGAAGGGCCGGGGATTCCCGAGGAGGAGCTGGAGAAAGCCTTCGAGCCGTTCTTCCGCGGCGAGGCCTCGCGCAGCCGCGAGACCGGTGGCACGGGCCTCGGCCTGGGCATCGCGCGCAACATCGCGCGCGCGCACGGCGGCGAGCTCGCACTGAAGAACCGCGCCGGCGGCGGGCTCGAGGCGGTGCTCACCCTGCCGCGCACCGGCGCGGCGTAACACCGCCGTTCGCCCTGAGCCTGCCGAAGGGCACACAGCCCCTTGAATTCGGTCTCTGGAGTCGGTTTCAAGTGACGACGCCTAACGATGTCATTCCGAGCGCAGCGAGGAATCTGCTTTTGAAGCATCGAAGAAGCAGATTCCTCGGCTTTCAGCCTCGGAATGACAACCTATTTTGAAACGGCATCTTGGACTACTCGTCCTTCAGTCCGGCGATCGCGGCCATCTCGCGCCAGCGCTGCGCCTCCGCGAGCACGAAGCGGCTGAAGGCATCGCCGGTGAGCGGCTCGACCGGCTCGGAGCCGATTTCGACCAAGCGGTTCCTGAACTCGGGCATCTGCGCCACCGCGACGCTCTCGCGCGCGAGCCGCGTCACGATGTCCGCGGGCGTCCCCGCGGGCGCGAGCAGCAGGAACAGCGGCCCCAGCACGAAGTCGTTGACGCCCGCCTCGGCCATCGTCGGCACCTCCGGCATGAGCGGCGAACGCGCGCCGCTCGTGACCGCGATCGCGCGCAGCTGCCCGGACTTCGCGCGCGGCGCGGTGGTGGATGTTCCCAGCAGGCACATCTCGATCTGGCCCGAGATGAGATCGAGCACGCCCGCGCCGCCGCCCTTGTAGGGCACGTGGACGATGTCGATCTTGTAGAGGTTCTTGAACATCTCGCCGATGATGTGCGGGTTGCTGCCCACCCCGGGCGAGCAGTAGCGCAGCTTGCCCGGATTGGCGCGCGCCAGCTCGACCAGCTCCTTGATCGTCGCGGCCTTGACCGAAGGATGCACCACGAACACGTTCGCCCCGCGCGCGATCAGGGCCACCGGAGTGAAATCCTTCTCCGGGTTGTAGGTCAGCTTCTTCTGATCGGCATAGGTCATGCCGTAGGTTTCCACCGAGCTGAACAGCAGCGTGTAGCCGTCGGGCGTGGCGCGCGCGGCGACCGCCGAGCCCACCGTCCCGCCGCCCCCGCCGCGGTTCTCGATCACCATCGACTGGCCGAGCCGCGCGCCCGCGTAGTGCGCGAAGAAGCGGCCCGCGGAGTCCGTGATCCCGCCCGCCGCGAACGGCACGATCAGCCGGACCGGCCGCTGCGGATAGTTCTGCGCCTGCGCGGCGCATGCGGCCAGCGCGAGCGCCAATGCCGCGAGGATGCGGGCTGGCGTTTGATGCCGACCTTTACACGTGTTCATGACCTCCCCCTATGAAATATCATTCCGAGGGCGCGGCCCGAGGAATCTGCTTCTGCGCCGAGCGAAAAGCAGATCCTTCGCTGCGCTCAGGATGACAAGACATGAACATTGTCGCGTGAAGTGACGATCCACTATGCCGCGCCCTTCACTTCGCGTTTCACTTTCCCCTGCTCGAAATCCCCCGGCGAGACGATCGGTGTCGGCACCGGTGTCTTCACGAGCCGCGGAGTGCCGCCCGCGTCCTGCACGTCGACCCAGCACAGCCAGTTCGCATCGTCGCGGAAGTCGCAGTCCTCGCGGAAATGGGAGAGGCGCGACTCGGTCCGGTAGAGCGACGCCCGCAGGATGAGGCCGGCGGCGAGCAGCATCGCCTCGGTTTCCTTCAGCCGCACCAGCTCGTGGGTGGGCGGGGCGCAG
>Ga0080064_1003806_pt1 | contig 20778 bp, 18 predicted proteins | sample Subgrocontami54m_FD_69260 | JGI IMG/M metagenome (GOLD analysis project Ga0080064, IMG submission 69260) | Subsurface groundwater microbial communities from S. Glens Falls, New York, USA - GMW46 contaminated, 5.4 m (SPADES assembly) (version 2) ...
GGCAGTTGTCGGAGTGACAACCAACACGACGGCATTCGCAGTAAGCGAAGGATATGCCGAGTTTCCTGCGGCATCCTTAACCTCATTGGGGTTAAAGAATATCGCATTTGCGGCAGTCAAGACAGCTGATGCGCTTGATGTTGCGGTCAAGGTGATAATGTTTCCGCTGACAGATACTGTTCCTGTATCAGGAATAGTATTGTCGGCGACACCAACACCTGAAGCAACTGCAGTTTCAATTCGGAAATCCGTGAAGGCGGTTGCGCCTGTTCCACCGACAACGCTCCATGAAGTGGAAACGGAGGCGGGGTCAATATTCTCTGACATGACAAGCTGAATGCTTTCACCGGTTTCCCATATGTCGTTGGCAGTGCCAGTCTCATAGAGAATGACGCTGTTTGCTGTGCCGCCCGAAAGGGTCAACACAGGAGCGGCTTTGTCGGTCTCAACAACGGTTGAGGAATTAACAGTCTGCAATTGGTTCGCTGTGCAAACAGCACCAGTCGAAACAAAACAGTCAGGATCACCATCATCCGTGTATGTGAGATCCGGAATAACGCCGGTATCAACAACAGTCTTTGGTGTGATTTGCAAACGAACAACTTTGTCATTATCATCGGCCGCATTAATTGCGCCTCCGGCACCGTCGAGTGGATCAACATCTGTTATCACATAGCCGTTTGACAAAGCGAATTCTCCATCCAAATTAGCAAGAGTACCCAGTACGTTTAAGCGAACATTGAAGGTGATATCAACACGGTCCAAGAGACCGTTGTTGCCGGTATCCAAGAAATCAACATTCAAGATGCTCGGGTTCAAAGCAAGCGTCGGACCAACTCCGGAGCGCGACTGCGCTTCGTTGCCCGGAATATCCACAATAGTGGAGGCCGCGGCATACGCTAATGTCCAGGTGTTCGTGACGTCTGCTGAGGCAAATTCAGTCAACGCGATACGGATAGTATCGTTGTTGTTGAAGCCACCGGCAGCGCTTGTCTTGAAGCCCAAAACGGAACCCATCGTGTATGTGGGGCTACCAGATACGGTTGTGTTCGTGAGCGTGAAACCGGATGCTGTGCTTGCGCCACCAAGTGACTCAGAGAACAATACATCCAATTCATCTACTTTGCTGTCATTGTCATTATCTTTCAATTCAGCGGACACGAGGTAAGGACGGGCCTTATCCGTGGTCGTGATAGACGCGTCGGCCAATTCTGTGCCGGTGGCATCGGTAAGGTCATCACCGTTGTCCTCATCGTACACAACGGTCCACGTATCACCCGTTGATTGTGCGCGGCTGGTGTATGCACCGGTGTTGGTCACATCGAACTGCGCGGTGTCGTTCAACACGGTAGTTGTCTGCCACGTGATAGCACCCAACGCGAGGTCGGTTGTAGACGCATCCAACGCATTGATGCGATTTGCAGTACCACCATTTGAATCCTTGAAGTTGGCTGAGGTTCCAGAGTTTGCCATTGACTCGTTGAAGTATGCCTTGAAGCGGTCAACGATACCGTCGTTGTTGGTATCGAATGACTCGATCTTCGACATAGTCGGGGCAACGCTGTCAGTTCCGAATGTTACGGATTTTGTCTGACCGTTGGTTGTGCCCGAGCCGGTCGCGAGAGACGGAGTAGTAATTGAAGGCGTAACGCTGTCCATGTAGTCAACGTCACCGGATGTAAACACCTGTGCCTTCAACGTTTGATTCGCAAGACCACCGGCAGTTAACAAGACGATAAATGCATCATCGCCCTGGTCTGTTCCGGAATCGGTCTTTGCAATGTCGTAACCCAAGTCCTCGGTAACAGCAAGAGAGCCGTCACCGCCCGGATCACCAACGTCCACAATAGTGGTGGTGGCCGGTGTGCCATATGCGTTAAAACCGTTCGCAGCATCAGCCGCAACAGGGTTAGTAACTTCACGCACTACTTCCGCAGCAGCGTGAGTATATGCTGTACCTCCGGCAATAAGGAACAAATCACCTGTACCGTCCAAATTGGCGGTTTGTGTTCCCAAATCTCGTATCTCTGTCGTATTTGCAAGTGAACCGATCTTTACGAAGTCTGTATCGGCAATGTTGGCAGCAACATCAGTTAACAATATTGCCGTAATGCCCGCCGGATAATTAGCGAGGCCAGTTACTGTATCGCCGTCTGCTGCAGTACGTCCTGCCATTGCAGTATCAACGGTCAATAATGTATCTGTTGCAACCGCACCAGCAGCTGCGACGCAGGAAGAACCTGCGGCCGCGGCGTTAGTAACAGCAGTCTTTGCTGTAACAATGCGATAGAACGTTGTTGGTCCGCTCGCATCAAGAACAGATATCGCGTCACCGGCAGCAAAACCAGCCGCATTCGCATTCGTAAGACAAACTTGCGTTGTCGGCGTATCTTCACCACCAGTAGCATCTTTCGTAGTTACCGCCGTTACTGCAGTTTGCGGAGCAAGCGCTACGGATGTCGCACCAGCCTCTGTTCGAGAGACTGACGCTAACAACGCGTCGTTGTTATCAAACACGCCGTTGGTTCCGGACAATGAAGAGTCCGTATACAAACGAACGGTTTCGATGTTTGCCTGCGCTGATTCAGTATTTGTGTCGTCGGATGTCAAACGAACGCGCACACCGTTCAACTGAACTGTTGCAGTTGTATCGGTGCGGGTCATGTTCAACCCGAGGAATACACGCTCGGACTCACCATTTGCGGCGATGCGCGGGTTTGTTCCCGTGACGTCCGTAACGGAGACTTCGTTGTTGGCCGCTTGTGCAACCGGCAGTGTCATGACCACCGAGCTTCCAACCAACCACAACGATGTAGTCGCGGAGAGTGTTATGGAGAGAGTCTTCGACGCTGCGCGGCGAAGCTGTCCCCGTTTTATTAAATGATTCATAATTTCTTTTTCTCTTTTTGAGAATGATACGCGCACCGGGCCGTTCGACACGGAACGATACGCGCGGATTAAATTGAGAATACAATTTTCAGACTGTACGGATACGCGCGGAAAGAAAACTTTTTTCTTTTTTGCACGCACCGTTTGCATATTCATGCGGAAAAATCTTTGCGAAACGATCGACCGATTTTTCCTGCAGACATCAGCACATTTTCTAATGTAACGAGAGCGCCGCACACTTTTTTATGTTGTACGCCGCAATGCGAAATTTTTCCGGACGATAACGTTTTATCCGTTATTGCCGTTGCGAGATATTTTCCGCGAAACTCGCGCGCTGTTGTTACACAACGCTGGAATCGCACACGAAGAACATTTCGGCAGTTCCCTTTCGGGAATCTTCGATCTCTCTGAACGAGAGAACCCGACATGCCTCGTGTGTTTGCGCATCTCATGCGCAATGCTCACCAACCCTATTCTGTTATCAAAGTCACTTTCCGTTTTAGAGAACGAACACGAAAGAAACTTTCGTGCGTAGCGTTCTCTTTTCTTATCCGCCATTCATGACGCTCGCGAAGGAATTTCCTTACACGTTACGCGGATAACAGAAGAGAAAACTACACGATGACTCTATTTATTTGTTAAACCCTTATCTTCTTACTTGTTTTACGCCCATTATGCTGAAAAGCAGCCGAAAAAAGCGGCCTCTTCTTTGAGTTTGGGACTATAAACCTCTCTAAAGTATACGACACTTGTTGCCGACTGAAAAGCATTGTTAATACAAAGGCTTTTCAATACTCTTATTATAGCACGGGGCAAAACCCTAACAAATATAAGCACTGTGGATAATAAAAGCAGTCGTTTCAAGGCGCAAAAACCATTATACACGAGCCAAATATGCGTGCAAGCAAATGTGTGCGGCGCATGAAAAGGCTCTTTCCCCTTGCCTGGAGCCAAGCCACGAACACGGGAATTGCACACGCGCGTTGCGGACACGGGAAGGCACGTGCGGCCACCGGCACGCGGGACGAAAGCCGCAGATACCCGCCAAAAACACCACACCGGAGGCAGAAGCCCTCTACACCCAAAAAAGCGGATTGTAAGGAACAAGACGCGCACTTCACCACCGGGCAGACGCTAAAAAAGGGACACATAGAAGCCCCCGGACGCGCCCGTGAGCCGATCCCCCGACCCGGTGCCAAAACCCGGTAACACGCGATATGCGCACTTGCGTAATTATATACGAAGAACGCACCTATAAAGTAACAGCGAGGCGGGGGCGTTTTATGCGGGCAATAATCGCCCTATATATAGGAAGCCCACCCTGCGCTTTTTTAACGGAACAGTGGCGCTTATGCGACGCCGCAATTTTATTTTGTATACGAGCGGAGAATTTTCTTGAAATCTTTTCGCAATTCCGGATGTTTCAGCGCATACGCTATTGTTGCTTTCAAAAAGCCGAGTTTGTTGCCGCAATCCAACCATTCGCCGTCCAATTCGTACCCGTATACCGCGTGTTTCTTCAAAATTTTCTTTAAGCCGTCCCCCACACCCACTTCCCCTTTTTCTTTATGTATGGACCGCAATACCGGGAAAATTTCCGACGTGAGAATATATTTTCCCACAATAGCAAGATTCGACGGCGCACTGCTTGGTTTTGGTTTCTCCACGATGTCCGTGATCTGCCAGGTGCGCTCACCGATTTTCCGTGCGGCAACTATGCCATACAAATGCGTCATGTTATGCGGAACACGTTTCAATGCAATGACCGGATCCTGAAAACGCTCGAATGTCGGCATCATTTGTTTTAATGCGGGAACTTTACTGTCAATGAGGTCATCACCGAACACAACGGCAAACGGCTTGTTCCCCACCAAATGTTCCGCACGAAGAATTGCATCGCCGTGCCCCATGGGGCGCGATTGCCGCACATATGCGAATTTTGCGAGCTGTGAAACTTTGCGGACTTCTTCCAGCGCTTTTTTATTTCCTTTTTCAACAAGCGCATATTCCAATTCGAATGATTCATCGAAATGATCCTCGATGGCGCGCTTGCCGCGACCCGTTATGAAAATAATATCCGTTATGCCCGACAGGACGGCTTCTTCCACGAGATACTGTATTTGGGGCTTATCAACGATGGTGAGCATTTCCTTGGGCTGGGCTTTTGTTGCCGGCAAGAACCGGGTCCCGAAGCCAGCGACAGGGAAAATGGCGACCGAGATGCTTTTGCTCATATATATAGGTAAGATGATTAGCTATGAAATATTCGTGACGCGGCATGCGGTAATTTCCGCACTGATTTCCGTACGCGGAAGTGAAAAGCGTAAAGCGGAAGGCTCGCAAAAACTGTTTCTGCCTAGTTAACTGTTTCTACCTAACTTTAAAAGGAAACCTACAGCTCCACCAGGGAATTGTCTCCTATGAGAAGACGGTGGCGGCCGTGTTGCGAGGCCTGCGCGGCAACGATGCGGGCATTGGAACCGATAAGGCTATCCACTATTTCCGCCTTCGTGTGTATGGTCACACCGTCCAGAACGATAGTATTTGAAATGGTCGCGCCGTCCACCGATACGTTATTGCCCAGCGAAACGTGGGGTCCGATAACCGCATTCTCAATAATAACATTATCGCCTATTGCAACGGGGCCGTTGAGAACAACATTCTCCCCCACACGGGAGGCGACACCAAGAGAAACACTGCCCGTAAGCTGTGCTTTGGGCGCAACGAACGCGCCTTCACCGCGGTAATTGGATTTATCCAGCTCAAGAAGCAGGCGGTTGCATTCCAAGAGATCCTCCGGCTTTCCGGTATCCTTCCACCAGCCCGTTATTTCCTGCCAACCGACCGGCTTTTGGTTCTCCAGAAGCCAGGTGTGAGCGTCGGATATCTCCAATTCGCCCCGCGCGCTTGGCGAAATGCCGTTTACCGCATCAAAAATATCTTTGTTATATATGTATATTCCGGTTACCGCATAGTCGCTGGGAGGGTTTTGCGGCTTTTCGAGGATACGAACGAGCTTTTCGCCTTCAAACTGCGGCACACCGAAGCGATGCGGGTCGGGCACGCGGGCGAACGACAGCATGGCAGAGAGATTATCCCGCATGAAACGCTCCACGAGAGAGCCGAGATCCGCCAAAACAACGTTGTCGCCCAGATAAAACAAGAAAGGCTCGTCCCCGATGAACTCCCGCGCGCTGCCAACGGCGTGCGCAAGACCAAGCGCGCCTCCTTTTTGGGGAATATATGTGATGCGCGCGCCCCAGCGGGACCCGTCCCCTATTGCGGCGGGCAATTCCGTGTCGCCGTCATTGATAATAATGCCGATATCGCTGATGCCGGCCGCCGTGATTTTCTCCAATGCATAAAAAAGCATCGGCTTATTCGCGATGGGAACAAGATGTTTATTGATGGTGAACGTAAGCGGGCGGAGACGCGTGCCGCGACCGCCGGCGGTGATTAAAGCACGCATATGAAGATACAAGTTACAAGAAACAAGATACAAATACCGAACTGGAAAGACACAAATTACGAGAAACAAGATACAGCGCCCTCATTATTGAGTTTTTTTAATGATGGCAGAAAGTATCTTTTTAAGTTCTTCTGCCTCTTTCCATAATTTCCTTGCCTCGTCTTTATACATCGGATTAGCTTCAACCAGCAACTCCAACCAATGTAACGTTTCTTTAGCTTCTTTCCGGGCTATACGCATACGATTAGCAAAATCCTTCCTGCCCAAAGCGTCGTTGCCTTCCCGATAATTTGCGCCAACAGAACCAGCCGAACCGACCAACTGTCCCATAATCCTATTATTTATAGGATCTTTTGGTAATTTTTTGCACAACCTAATAACAGACTTAGCAAATTCTGTTGTCCTATGCTCAAGATTAAAAATAGTCTCTGATCTAAGAGATTGAATATCGGTCATTGGACATTGCCTATAACCTACTGTTTGTGCCTTGGTTTTTAGAGAAACTCTAACGGGGTGCGGAAATGGTGCGGAAATTATGCGGTAACGTAATAGCTTCGCGGCGCAACACCAACACGGTTTATAAGTTTGCGCTCAACAAGCATATTGAGATCATTGCGAAGCGTTTTCTCGGAGAGGTTCGGGAAGAGACGGCAAATATCCTTTAAGCTGGCTTGTTTCCGCTCGCGCATGAGAATAAATATGTGGCGCTGGCGATCCGGAAGAAGGCCTTCGTTAAAGCCCCACCCCTTCGTGGCAATGCCGCCCGCTTTCCATACAACAGAAACGGCGTTGGGCTGCTCCTGCGTCGGCTGAACCTGGGCAACAACCTCACGAGCCGCTTGTGGATAACTAACCGCGACAGCGGCGGGCTGGGGGCGAACTTCCTGAAGACGCTCTTGTGGATAAGTCGATTTTGCGGATTCGCTTGGTTGCGCAACTTTTTGCTCTTGGGCGACCGCTTCGAACGTAAAGGGAACAAGACCCTCGGCCAACACATTTGCTTCCGAGCGAAGCTCATCGGCGATCTGTTTCACTTCCGCTTCAAGCGTGGCGCAAATACCGTTGTGCGCCCATGCACGATGCTTCACCAACCCGACAATGCCGGACAATACATCCAGTTTTGAAATAAAATCCGCGAGGAACTCGCGCGTGCGGGCAACTTCGTGTTGTTTTGCGGAGAAATACCAATGGCCGTCCTCGAATACTTCAAGTGCACGAACACGCAGGCGCTGTGCAAGATGGCTTTCGTGTACCGGAAGGCGTTCCGCAAGCTGTGATGCGGCAGAAACAAGGCGAACAAGCCCTTCTTTCCCGTTCATATATGTATTGTGATGCGGCATGCGGTAAAAGGCTTAAAGATTAAAACGAAAAGCGTAAAACAAGACACCGAAAAGAGACTATCCAAATCCTGGGTTACTATAGCAGAATTCCGCATGCGGGGGCAACAAAAAAGGCGTGGATATCCACAGGTCAGCGCCAAGGCAAGACACAAGAAACAAAATCCAAAGCCAAAATATCAATTTAAATCTACGTGCCTATACGAAAAAAGCCCGCTGCTGAGAAATTACGGGCTCGGGACTAAAAAATTAGAATCGTTATGTTTACGACTTACCCGAAAGAAGAAGTTTCATGTAATCGGCGAGCGCGAGTTCCCATGAGCGTTGTGGCGGCAGTTTGCGGCTCAAGAGAATAGAAAATTCGGGGCGCTTCGCCGCACGCACGACGCTTGCGGACGATGAGGGTATAACGCGCGTGGCGAAATGCGCCTGCGAAATTATTTCTTTGGCAAACTCGTACCACGTAATGCCGGTAGTGGGAGTTTCGTTCGTTACGTGATATATGCCGGGCGAAAACGTTCCGAAAACAATTTCTTTTGTTGCCGCGGCGAGATCATGCGTATACGTCGGTTTGCCGTGCTGGTCGTTCACCACGGAAAGCTCGTCCGTATCTTTTGCCGCATTATAAATAGTACGAACAAAATTTTTCCCGCCGGGACCAAACAGCCACGACGTGCGGATAATGTACCAGACGAACGCGCCCGCACGTTCCTGCGCCACTGCGCGTATGCGTTCCTCGCCCGTGCGCTTGGACGCGCCGTACACATTGCACGGTAAATTTGCGACATCGTCTTCGGAATAGCCGAACGGCTTGGCGCCGGAGAAAACATAATCCGTGGAATAATGCACGAACTTCGCGCCGATATCCGCCGCGATATTCGCAAGATTCCCGGGCGCATCACCATTCACCTTGAACGCCACCGCTTTATTCGTTTCCGCGCCATCGACGTCCGTGTAGGCGGCCGCATTTATAATAATTTTCGGTGAAACCGCAATTATTTTTTCACGGATATCTTCCGCGTTGGTGATATCGCATTCGGCGCGATCCCACGCAATAACTTTACTGTCGCCAAACACGGCGCAGAGAGCGCCCCCGAGCATTCCTTTCGCACCGATAATTAACACCGCGGCGGGCGTGGTTTTGGGAACGGACGTTTTACTGCGTCGTTTCGGTGATTTAGCCGGCATAGAAAAATATTAAAACGCAACGCGGAAAAAGCGCAGCGGGCACATAATGGCCGCTGTTTTTTCCCGACCCTTACGAGGTTACATACTGCTTTTCGTAATATGCCCTGTATTCCCCGGATTTAATGGGTTTCCACCAGAGCTCGTTCTCCTTGTACCATTTCACGATATCCTCCAGGGCATTCTCGAAGCGATGCTCACTTTCCCAGCCTAAGGAGCGCAATTTTGAGGAATCTACCCGATAACGGCGGTCGTGACCAAGACGGTCTTTGGCGGGCTCGATATGAGTCGCGTCTTTTCCGAACAGAGACAATATCATGCGGGCGACATCGGCGTTCGTATATTCCCGCTCTTCACTGCTGCCCAAATTATATACATGACCCGGCTCGCCTTTGCGCAACGCGGCATTAATGCCCGTGCAATGATCCACCACATGCGTCCAGTGGCGGATATGCAAGCCATCGCCGTATAGAGGGACCTTTTTTCCTTCAATAAGATTCGTAACGAACAGCGGGATAAGCTTTTCGGGATACTGATGCGTGCCGTACGCATTTGCGGAACGCGTTACGATAACGGGAGCTTTAAACGTCGTGAAATACGACAAAGCCAGCACGTCGCCGCCCGCTTTCGTTGCAGCGTAGGGACTGCGCGGTGAAAGCGGCGTGGATTCCGTGAACGCGCCCTCGTGCGCCTCGCCGTACACTTCATCCGTTGAAACCTGCAAAAAACGCGGAACAGATAATTCACGAACCGCCTCGAGAAGAGCATGCACGCCCGCAACATTCGTTCTCACGAACGCTTCGGGATCAAGAATGGAACGGTCAACGTGACTTTCTGCGGCAAAATTAACCACGGCATCGGGACGGTACGACGCAACGTGCGCCTTCACCGCCGGGCGATCCGCGATGTCCGAGCGCACATGCGAATAGCGGGAACCGAATTTTTTCTCCACGTCGACAAGGTTCGCGGGGTTTCCCGCGTATGTCATTTTATCCAGATTCAATACGGAATCATCCGGATAATTCGCAAGCGTATGGCGAATGAAATGGGAGCCAATGAACCCGAGGCCGCCGGTGACCAATAGACGCATATGAGAAATAAAAGAGAGTTAAGATAAAAGATGGTTAAAATAAAAGATGGCTAAGATAAAAATTAATTACCAAATTATTAGTCCGGAAACAATCTCGCTCGCGACTGCCGGGGCCCCTTTATGCTATGCCGACACACGGCACTGTCGTCCTTCCTCAGATGTCGCTTCCGAGATGTTTCCTTTCTAAACAAAGTACTGGATTATCAGTTCGGAAACAATCTAAAAAGAAAAATCCGGTTACCAAGATACAATAACCAGACAAACCCTATCGCACAAGGCGCAACGCGAGCAACTCAGCGGTTTTGTGTGGTCCAATCGAAGCCGATTTCGGGGTCATCCCATGAGATGCGTTCTTCATCCGGAGCGGCAGGATCGTATGCTTCGGTCGTGTGATAAAAAAGACCGACGCGCTCGTTGCCAAGCACCCGATATCCGTGAGCAACCCCGGGCGGGATAGAAATGAGCATATAGTTCTTGTCGCCCGCATAGAGAACCTGCGTTTCGCCTTTCGTGGAAGAGCCGTCGCGAAGATCGTGCAGAACCACCTGCGCCATTCCGCGAACAACGCACCAAATGTCCGTTTGCTTGCGATGCCAATGGAACGCCTTTATGACGCCGGGATATGTTTCCGTGTATGAGGTCTGCTTAACGGCGGAATACGATTCCTCACCGCTTTTGAGCACTTCCATAAAAAATCCACGGTCATCGGGATGCAGCGTTATTTTTTTTACTTTTACACCGTCGAGCATATGTGTTTTCTTATTTTTTATATTCTTATCCGTCGAACGCGACCGAATACAGTGTTGCGCTTACTCCTGTGAGCCGCTCATGAATGCCCGTATATCGTCGCTACGGACAAGCGACCAGACGCCCGACGCTTGGACGCCCATACCAATAAACCCGCCCCCGATGGTAAATACCGACGATCCTGAGGGCAGGGACGACATAAACCCTTCGGGAAAACCAATGGAGCTGGCCGTGAGATGCGCTATGTAGGAGACCTCGAGGACATTCTCGAACGTTTCTGCCGTGCGCGCGCCCAGCGCGATAACGGAACTTCCCAGCGCGTAACTGTCGGAATTCGCAAATTCGGGAACGGGCAAATTGCGCATATCGATACTAAACAACGCAATATTCAATTTTTTGTCCGTGCGAACAAGCGCCGCCGGAATAAGTTCGCCGCGACGCACAACACGATATTCTCCCTTTGAAACAACGATGGAAGCGGGCGCAACAACCCACCCGTCGGACGTCACGACAATGCCGCTTGATGAGGCCTGCGAGACGCCTTTCGTCACACGCTCGACGCTTACCACATAGGAGGCGGCGCGTTCTGTGGCGCGCGGAAATGCCTCGGCCTTATCTATAATAAATTCCTTTGTCTCCCGCACCACCGTCGTGCCATTGAGCGTATAGGGAACGAACCCGATACGCGATATGAACGGCAGCTTTTCAACCGCAACGGGAAGGGCGGCAACATATATCCAGGCGCCCAAAAAACCGGCGCCGCACAACACAATACTTTTTATAAGAATACGCTTCATACCCGTACGTTTAATGCGAAACAACAAGCCACGGACTTTGCGCCAACAAGACCACCATCGTTGCCCCCACAACCGCGACAACTCTTATTATATCAAGCGGACGAAGCGTTGCGCGGAAAAACCGTATAAAAATGTTCGCGATGCAATAATCCACCACAACGAGGACCGCCGCAACGCGCAGAGGCGCGAACGGCCAAAAGCTGACCACCAGGAACATTTGAGTAAGCAAGAATGATGCGGCTGCGGAATACGCCATGAGACGGCGTTCCGGCACACCAAGAGCGTACATGCGCGTATGCCCCTCGAGACGTATGAACATTGCCACGTAGGCCGCCACCGCGATGACCAGAAGCACCATCCACCCCTGCATGAAAAACGGCGACCCCAGCGAAGAATACGCCGAAGCATACAACAAAAATAAAGAAACATAGATGATGGCCTGGATGCGGTTCAAGTCCGCGGACAGACCGCGAGAAGCCCGCACGCGCTCTCCCAGCGCCAAGAGAAGAATGAACGCCCAGACGGCCACAAATATGTGGGGCAGAACGTTAAAATATTCTTCGCCGGCCCTTGTCGGAAAGGCAAAGAGAAAGAACGCGATACCGGAACCCACCACAAGCGCCGTTAACAGCAATGTCGGGAGGAAACGCAACTGCCACGTGAACAATGCGATAGCGCCCGCAAACAACGCGGCGCCAAGGAAAAAAGCCCGCCAGGCGGGAAACAGCAAGCTCCCTTCACCGGCAAGCAAAAATAGAACGGATATGAATATGGGAACGAGAGAGCGCATAAAAAGCGTAAACAGGTAAAATGAAAAACCCAAAAACCGCGGGGAAAGACGAAAAACCTTAAAATTAAAGCTTTTCAATTATAAAGCCGCCGTTTGCGAAGCGCAAACGGCGGCCTTGTACCACACACTATTACAAAAGAAATTATACGGCTTTCGCCTTTGCCTTCACCTGCTTTTTGGGAGCGGGCGCACGCTCGATACCGATATCTATTTTTCCGTCTTTCACGTCCACGGCAAGGCGAGAACCATCACGAACAGAACCCTCAAGGAGACGCTTGGCGAGCTCGTCCAGCACGAGACGCTGAATAACGCGTTTGAGCGGACGAGCGCCGAACGTGGGATCGAAACCTTCATCGGCCAAAAACTCTTTTGCCTTACGGGTCACGTTCAAGCGTATCTTTCGGTCACTTAAGCGCTTGGAAATATCGACAAATTGAATGTCCACAATATGCAGAATATCGTTCTTCGACAGATTGTTGAACACGATAACCTCATCAATGCGGTTCAAAAATTCCGGCTTGAAGCGGTCGCGCAGGGATGAACGCATACGGTCTTTGAGGTCGTGTTCTTTTGCGGAGATCTCCGGCGAGCTTGCATTCGAAAACCCAAGTTCCTGCAGAGCATGCGCATATTCGCTTCCTACGTTCGATGTCATGATGATGACGCAATTTTTGAAATTAGCCACGCGGCCGCGCGCGTCCGTGAGACGCCCGTCGTCCAATATCTGCAGAAGAAGATTAAACACTTCCGGATGCGCTTTCTCTATCTCATCGAACAAGATGACGCTGTAGGGACGGCGACGGATACGATCCGTGAGCTGTCCGCCTTCCTCGTAGCCGATATAACCCGGAGGTGAGCCGATCATCTTTGAAATGGAATGAGGTTCCATATATTCGGACATATCCATGCGCACCATGGCCTCGCGGTCGTTGAAAAGAATTTCCGCGAGCGCGCGGGCCAATTCTGTTTTTCCGACGCCGGTGGGACCCAGGAAAATAAACGACCCCATGGGACGCGTCGGTTCGCTGATGCCCGCGCGGCTGCGGCGCAAAGCATTGGCAACAACCCCGACGGCCTCATCCTGGCCGATAACACGGGATGTGAGCTCGCTTTCAATATTGAGAAGTTTTTCCGTTTCGGTCTCGAGCATTTTTGTAACAGGAATGCCCGTCCAGCGCGATACAACCTCCGCGATATCTTCCTCGACGATCTCCTCTTTCAAAATACGGTGATGCGTTTGTATCTTCACCAGCGCTTCTTCCGCTTTTTTGAGGTCCCGCGTGAGATCCGGAATAGTGCCGTAACGGACCTCGCCGGCGCGCGTGAGATCACCGATGCGTTCGGCTATCTCGGCTTCCTGACGGGCAGATTCTATTTCTTTCTTGAACGACTTGATGCGCATGATGGCATCGCGTTCGTTCTTCCACTGCGCCTCAAGACCCGTCATTTTTTCACGGATATTTGCGTATTCTTTGCCGATGACCTTGGCACGCTCTTTTGATTCAACATCTTTTTCTTTTTTCAGCGCGGCAAGTTCCATTTCGAAACGGCGCGCTTCACGGTGCAATTTGTCCAATTCATCGGGTTCCGATTCTATCTCGAGACGCAACGCGCTTGCGGCCTCGTCCATGAGATCGACCGCTTTGTCGGGAAGGAAACGATCGGTAATATAGCGGTCGGACAGTTTCACCGCGGCAACGATAGCCGCATCGGCGATGCGAACCCCGTGATGCACTTCGTATTTTTCCTTAATGCCGCGCAAAATGGCGATAGCATCTTCCGCAACCGGTTCGGATACATAAATAGGTTGGAAGCGCCGCGCCAATGCGGTGTCTTTTTCAATATATTGCTGATATTCCTTCAGCGTCGTGGCGCCGATAGCGCGAAGCTCTCCACGTGCAAGAGCCGGTTTAAGCATATTGGCCGCATCGATGGCGCCTTCGGCGGCGCCGGCACCCACCAGTGTGTGGAGCTCGTCAATAAATAAAATGATCTTCCCGTTGCTGCGGGATATCTCGCGCAATACGGCCTTGAGCCTGTCTTCGAATTCTCCCCGGTATTTTGTTCCCGCAATAAGCGAACCAAGATCGAGAGCAATAAGCTCTTTACCCACGAGACTTTCGGGAACATCCTCGGAGGCGATGCGCTGGGCCAAACCCTCCACAATAGCGGTCTTTCCCACGCCGGCATCCCCGATGAGAACCGGATTATTCTTCGTGCGACGCGATAACACCTGCATGAGGCGCCGGATCTCTTTGTCTCTGCCAATAACGGGGTCGAGCTTCTCCTGTTTTGCCAATTCCGTGAGATTGCGCGCATACCGCTCAAGCACGCGGTATTTTGATTCCGGACGCTCATCGACAACGCGCTCCCCGCCCCGAACTTCAGCGAGCGCCTTGAGAGCCGTGTCGTAATCCAGGGTGTCCACCTGCGAAACGCCGCCTTCGGTAAAAGACGCGGACATACTGACCAGCACATCTTTTGCGCGCGACGGAGTATCCAGAAGCGCAAGCAATAAATGCTCGACGCTGATATATTCATCCGTGAGTTTCTGCGCTTCTTTCTTGGCGCGCTCCAAAATGCGCGCGACATCGGGAGTAAGATAAATTTGCCCGAATGGAACATTCAGGGATACGCGGGGTAAATTATCCAATGCGGTTTCCGCACTGCGGCGAAGGTCATCGAGATCAACGCCCATGCGTTCCAAAATGGCGGCAACGGTGCCGTCCGACTCGTGCAGCAAAGACAACAAAAGGTGCAACGGATCTATCTGCTGGTGATTTCTTCCCGTCGCTATTTCATGCGCGCGCTGGAGAGCCTCCTGCGCTTTTACCGTAAAATTATGTCCGTTCATTCGTTAGAAGGTCGCTGTCGTACATTGGCGGTCAAAATACATTCTGTTTTTGACGGCAACACCGAACAGACGATTTTTTAATGACATTCCCTTTGTGCGAACCTGCACGAGAGAACATTTTTTCCACTTCAATCGCGATTTAGCACTCTAATATAGAGAGTGCTAATATCATATCGCCGCATATATATGCTGTCAAACTATAGCCCCGCGGGACGCTCGGCGAGACCAACCTGCACCGTTTTCTCAACCCCCTGGGAGAGAACTTTCAGCGTAACCGTATCGCCTATCTGATGTTTTTGCACAAGCGACAAGAGCGAATGGTCTTCGTCTATGCGCTGGCCGTCCATGGATAAAATAATATCCCCTTCTTTAATGCCGGCTGTATCCGCCGGAGAACCGGGCGTAACGGCGCCTTCTTCGGCAGTTGCCCCCTTAATGACCAGAGCCCCGTATGATACGGATAAATTCTGCTGTTTCTGCAAATCTTCATTCACGATCGTGTAGCGAACGCCCAAATACGGATACGTTATCTTGCCGCTCGTCTGCACGCCCGCCAAGTCGCGCCGCGCCTTGTTCACGGGTACCGCAAAGCCGATATTTTGCGAGCCCACAACAATAGCCGTGTTAATACCGATAACTTCTCCTTTCGTATTGAGAAGCGGGCCGCCCGAATTACCCGGGTTAATGGCCGCATCGGTTTGAATAGCGCCCTCGATAGTCTCGCCCGGCTGGCTGCCCGAACCCGGAATGCTGATGTTGCGGGACAACCCCGCGATAACGCCGACGCTTACGGTATTTTGAAATTCACCGAGCGCATTCCCGATAGCAATAACAGACTGCCCCACCTGAATAGAATCGGAGTCACCCAGCGACAAGGCGGGCAAGCCGGTTTTTTCTATTTTTAACACCGCAATATCCTCAACCGGATCACGCGCAATAACCTGCGCGGAATATTTCTGCCCGTCATTCATAACAACGGTGTACTCCGCACCTTCGATATCAACCACATGGCGATTCGTAATGATGGTGCCGTCGGCAGACACAATAAACCCGGTCCCGCCGGCAACCTGCTGTTTTTGCGTCCCCTTTTGTTCATACTGGGGAACCTGGAATTGGAACGGTCCGAAAAAATTATTGAAAAAATCGTCATTGCCGAACGGATTTACGAACTTCTGTTCGAGAACCGGAAGATCTTTTGTTGCGACAACCGAGACAACGGACGGTGATGCGCTTCGAACAACATCGATAACGCGCTGTTCCTGCGTAACTCCTCCCTCGTATATTTCCTGCCCCGCAACGCCCTGTTGGCCCTGGTTAAGCGCAACATTCCTGTTCTGCATGGGATATGACCCGTCACCACGAAGCACGTAGGCGGTCGCTGAGGCGGTCACGAACGCGGTTATGAAACTTACAAGAATTATTTGTGAGAGGTTTTTCATAGGATCAGATGGTTTTAGAAAAGATATGTTGAACATAAACATTTTATTGAAAAAAATTAAACGTGACCAAAAATACGTCTCCGATTAATTATAAACCAAAATGATACCCGGAAATCAACGCCACCGAAATGCCATTGTAATAAGGAACAGCGGCGCGCACAACAGTATTGCCACGGGGCCGGGCAGAATGCCGAATGCCTGCGCTATGACAAACCCCACCGTCATTGCGATGACCGAAAACCCCATGCTTACCAAAACAAACGACGTTAAACTCCGACTTATATTCTTTGCCGCCGCGGCAGGAACAATAATAAGCGCGCCCATGAGAAGCGTTCCGGTGAACTTTACTCCCAATGCGATAACCGCACCGAAAGCAAGCAAGAAAAGCAGTTCGAGAATATCGGGACGCAACCCCGAGGCCTGCGCGAGTTCCGGAGATATAGTTGCGAGTACTATGCGGCGGGCAAGCACCGCCATAAGCAAAATTATCCCCACGGCGACACACGCAATAAACACGGCAACGCCCAAAGATATATTTTCAAGGCCTCCAAACAACGCATCGATAAGTTCCTCGCCCGGCGTCGCCAAAATACCGAACGCCAAGGACATGGCGAATAAAACACCGATAACGGTTTCCTCGGGTAAATGCGTCCGATTGCGGATGGCCCACACGGCAACGGCGGCACCGAGCAACGCCACGGTCGCGCCCCACATGGACGGTATACCAAAGAACAGCGCCAAGCCGATACCCGGCAGAGCAACGTGCGAGAGAACATCTCCCGCCAGCGTCATGCGCTTCAAAACAGCAAAGGCGCCCAAAATACCCGCGGCTGCGGCTATCAAGGCGCCTACAACGATCGTATTGAAAAATTCTACACCCAGCATACCAAGAAAAAATGAAAAAATTATGAGTCGGTCTTATGCACAAATACCGTCTGCTCTTCCCCGAAGAGTTCTTTGAGCGTTTTTTCGGTCAGCGCTTCCTGAACGGTGCCAAAACACATCTGTCTATGGTCAAGGCATATGACATGTGAGGCGGCTTGATGCACCAAATTCAGATCGTGCGAGACGAACAATACCGCTATTTTTTCGTCCTTGGACAGTTTCGTGAGCAGCTGAGAAATTGCTTCGCTGCCGGCAACATCAACCGAGGCAAGCGGTTCATCGACGAGAAGAAGCGTGGGTTTACGCAAAAGCGCGAAAGCAAGAATAAGACGCTGAAGTTGCCCCTGGGACAACACGCCAATGGGCGTTCGCAACGAACCCTCGGGAAACCCGACACGAGCAAGCGCCTCTTTCACGCCTGATGGGGACGCGCCACCCAACCCAAGCCATTCTTTCGCATTCAGGGGAAGATCGCGCTCAACCGAGAAGCGCTGGGGCACATACCCCATAACAACATCCGGACTGTATGAAATCTCGCCTTTATACGGTAAAAATCCAAGAAGCGTGCGGAGCAGAACCGACTTCCCCGCCCCATTGGGACCAATGACCGCGACAAAATCCCCTTCATGGACCGTAAAATTAAGATTCTCGAGAATATCGTCGTTCTCGATGAACACATGAAGGTCTTTAACACGCAACATTTCTTTCCCGTATTCCATATAAAAGCGTAAAAGTTAGAACGAAAAGCGTAAAAGAAATGGCCCCGCTATTGCCCATATTGACGCATAGATACAAACACGAAATCCCGAGCATTAAACGAAAAGATACCATATTTTCTGTGGTATCTTGTTCTCATTATACCATTGAACCGGCTATTTTGTTTCCTTCGCCAACGCTCCAGCCGTATATATATTCGAGGGGTTCCAGAGAAGCCACCCCGACGCACCATTGTCCCGCGATGCTTTTATCTGCGCCTTTACCATGGCCGCGGTATAATCCGCGCCAAGGTCAAAATCCTGCAGCCACGGGCGAACCTTCGCGCGAGCGCCCTCGAATGCCGGAGCGGCGTCCTTGAGGGCTATATCCACTATTTCATAGGGATGCGCCGCGGGATTCGCGTAACCCTCAAATGTCGGCGGATAATGCGACGGATATACCATGGGCGAAATAAAATCTATGTACGGAGCCGCATCCACAATGCGCTGGCCGATGCCAAGATCGTCGTTCGGATTTTCAACACGCGACATGGTAAGCCCGAACAGATCAACCGATGTTTTTGCTTTCGTGTGCTCAAGGCGCTCATCGATATAACGGAAAAACGAACGCAAAACATCGTATTTCGGCGTTGTGCCATCCCATACCGGAAATGCCATATCGGCGATATCGCCATCCGACGGAAAACGGATATAGTCGAACTGCACCTCATTGAACCCGCGCGCAACGGCTTCTTTTGCGATAGCAAGATTATAATCCCAGGCATCGCGCGAGGCGGTATCGATCCAGCGAATGCCGCGCCTGTCGCGCCATGCTTTCCCAGTCCGCTTGCTCTTTACCACAAGGTCGGGGCGACGGTCCGCAAATTGCGGGTCCTGGAATACAACGATGCGCGCAATTGTCCAAATACCGCGCTTGCGCAGATCCAGAAGCATCTCATCCAAATCCTTTATGCGACCGTCGTACGTGTTGAGCGAACGGATCGACTCGTCGCGCGGATCAAAAAACACGTATCCGGTGGAATCTTTCAGATCGATAACGACCGCATTCAATTCGGTATCATCGATAAGCTTGAAAAGTTTTTCGCGACGCGCGCGATCGCCCGCCACATACCCGGACATATATAACCCGCGCACTTCCGTAGGGATCACCACCGAATTTTCCCGCGACTCAGTCGCTTTCCGCGCCGAGGCGTGCGTAAATTGAACGGATGTCTGCGGGGATGATTCGGGGGGCAACAAAAACAAACACACGCCGAACAGGAAAAAAATAAGGGCACCCGCAAAGAACAGGACGTCCTCGTATATCTTTATTATTTCATGTACCCGATACGTTATGCGGGCAACCACCGCGAGCGGAACGCGCAACATAAATAATTACCGAAACGCTTCATAATGATGGCTCATTGGCTTGCCCGTCACAATAACGCTGAAACCGTTGAGACAATACAGAACGGTAGTACGAAAAAAACCCGCTTTCGCATATCGGCGAGCAGACGACATGACATTCATATCCATAAAAAATTTTATCCTTCCGATACCGCGCAACTGCCGTGCCAAAAACGTATCATCCCCCCAATACGTAAGACTGGTATCGATGCCGCCTATCTTTTGCAGCGCAGTTCTCTGTATCACCATATTCCCGCCAAAAAGGATGCCGCCCCTGTTCATGACATCCAGAACAACGCAGAACGGCAAAAATATCAGCGCGTATGTCCATTTCACAAACACATTGCGGACCGCTCCGAACTCGCGATAATAATACGGCCCGGTACACGCGACGCACCCGGGACTCCTTTCCATTTTCTTCTTAACATTCGCCAACCATCCGGCAGGAACCGCATTATCCGCATCTATGTAGCATACATAATCCCCATGAGCCGCCTCCAGCCCGGCTTGGCGCGCCCATCCTGTGCCTTTGCGCGATTCGGAAACGAGCGTGACGCGGGGATATTTTTCACGAACAATACCGGCGGTCGCATCCGTGCTTGCGTTATCCACGACGATAACTTCACTATCCCCCAGACCATCCAACGCAAAAATAGCGTCCAGACACGGACCGATATATTTTTCTTCGTTAAATGCGGGAATTATGAATGAGAACCTCGCCATACACTACGATATTAAAAATATAGCGATATACATGCCGATGAGAAGCGCAAACGAAATGATCGTAACCGGCATGCTTCCTGCCAATGACGGCATAAAAAGATCAGTGTCGATGATATCAAAATAGTTCAGAACAGTAATATCCCGGCGAAGTACGGCAACAACAAGCAACAGAACAATATGAAGAACGGCTGACAACAACACCATGCGTATGGCGGTGCGAAATATTCTTGATGAACGGAACAATGATGTAAACATATATTTATTTTATACTATCGGGGCTTCTGTATAAACTTCGTGTTTACCCCGACCCCCGCTCAAGACACCTTCCGGTTTCTTGCGTCACTTCGTTCCTGTCTTCCACCACGGGGTAAACACCCATGGCGATTCTTATATTCTACCAGCGAACAAACTTTTTGCGGTCTCCCATATCTCAGGGTGACCGTGCACCCGCAACCAGTACCACCATTCGGC
>Ga0080064_1003807_pt1 | contig 20777 bp, 15 predicted proteins | sample Subgrocontami54m_FD_69260 | JGI IMG/M metagenome (GOLD analysis project Ga0080064, IMG submission 69260) | Subsurface groundwater microbial communities from S. Glens Falls, New York, USA - GMW46 contaminated, 5.4 m (SPADES assembly) (version 2) ...
CGATTGCCGATGAAGTTGTCGTCCACCACGAACACCATGTCCTGCCAGCCGGCGCGGCGCAGCGCCTCCAGCTCGGCGATGAACTGCTCCGGCGACTTGGTCCGCGGCACGCGGCCGTTCATCACGATGATGTCGCAGAACTCGCAGTCATAGGGACAGCCGCGCGAGAACTGGGCGGCCATCGTCACGTAGCTGCGCATGCGGATCAGGTCGTAACGCGGCACCGGCGTCTGCTCGAGCCAGGGAAAACCGGTGGAGCGGTAGATATGCTGCAGCGTCCCGGCGCGCAGATCCGCAATCACCTGCGGCATGATCTCCTCCGCCTCGCCGAGCACGAAGTGCGCGATCTCGGGAAACGCCTCGTGCCCCGTCGTGAACAGCGGTCCGCCGGCGATGATGCGCTTGCCGAGGGCCTGGCAGCGGCGCGCGATTTCGCGCACGGACTCCCGCTGCACGATCATCGCGCCGAGCAGGACGTAGTCGGCCCGGAGGATATCGGCGTCGTCGAGCCGCTCGACGTTGAGATCGACCAGCTTGAGCTCCCAGTCGCGCGGCAGCAGGGCGGCGACGGTCAGCAGGCCGAGCGGCGGGAAAGCCGCCTTCTTGGCGACAAAGCGCAGGACATGCGCGAAGCTCCAGAACGTATCAGGCGTTCTGGGACTGACGAGCAGGAGTCTCATGCCGGGACGGCCGGGAACGGAAGCGTGGAAGGCATCGGCGTTTCTCGCGGCCGGCAGACTGCGGAGGCAAGATGCCGGCATCGAGCGGGTCACAAGTATAGCCGACCCGCCAATCGGCCGGCTATGGGGTGAAGTGGGTATTTACCCCATGAGCGCACCGGACCTTGGAGCGGGGCCGCGCGCGTGAGCGAGTGGTGGGCCGTCCGCTCGCTCACGCTCGCAGCTACGAAGACTGGGCCAATGGCACCTGGTGGGTTTGGTCAAATGCCCCGGGGGTGTTCACTCATGCCGGGTGACCGCTTGCTTTCGGGTGGACGCGCCCCACTGCCATTTCCGGATTTCCGGCAGGTCCTCGCCGTGTTCGGTGATGTAGCGCTGGTGCGCGCTGAGCTTGTCGCGCATGGCCTGTTTGACGCGGGCGGCGCGCGGCCCGAGGGCGGGCACGCGATCAATCACGTCCATCACGAGGTGGAAACGATCGAGGTCGTTCAGCACCGTCATGTCGAACGGCGTGGTGATGGTGCCCTCCTCCTTGTAGCCGCGGACGTGGATATTGTCGTGGTTGGTTCGCCGATACGTCAGCCGGTGGATCAGCCACGGGTAGGCGTGAAAGGCGAATATCACCGGCCGGTCCTTGGTGAACAGGGCGTCGAAATCGCGGTCGCTCAACCCGTGCGGGTGCTCCCGGGGCGGCTGCAGCTTCATCAGGTCGACGACATTGACCACCCGGATTTTAAGGTCGGGCAGATGTTCGCGCAAAATCGACACCGCCGCGAGGGTCTCCAGCGTGGGCACGTCGCCACAGCACGTCATGACGACGTCCGGCTCGCCGCCCTGCTCGTTGCCGGCCCACGTCCAAATGCCGATGCCGGCGGTGCAGTGCGCGACGGCGGCGTCCATCGTCAGCCACTGCGGCGCCGGATGTTTGCCGGCGACAACGACATTGACGTAGTGGCGGCTGCGCAGGCAGTGGTCCATCACCGAAAGGAGGCAGTTCGCGTCCGGCGGCAGATAAACGCGCACGATCTCCGCTTTCTTGTTCACGACCACGTCCAGGAAACCCGGATCCTGATGCGTGAAGCCGTTGTGGTCCTGACGCCAGACATGCGAGGCGAGCAGATAATTCAGCGACGCGATCTTCTTCCGCCACGGCAGTTGCGACGCCACCTTCAGCCACTTGGCGTGCTGGTTGAACATCGAATCGACGATGTGAATGAACGCCTCGTAGCAGTTGAAGAGGCCGTGCCGTCCGGTGAGCAAATAGCCTTCCAGCCAGCCTTCGCACTGGTGCTCGCTGAGCATCTCCATCACCCGGCCGGCCGGGGCGAGAAATTCGTCGTTCGACACGGTCGCGGCATCCCACTGGCGATTCGTCGTTTCAAAAAGCGCTTCGAGCCCGTTCGAGAGCGTCTCGTCGGGGCCAAAGACGCGAAAGTTTCGCTGCGCCGTGTTCAGCTTCGCCACGTCGCGCAGAAATTTTCCCAGCACATGCGTGTCGCCGATGCCGCGCACACCCGGCACGAGCACCTCGACCGCGTAGGCGCGGAAATCCGGCATCCGCAGATCGCGGAGGAGGAGGCCGCCGTTGGCGTGGGGGTTCGCGCCCATCCGCCGTTCGCCCTTCGGCGCGAGCTCGGCCAGTTCCGGTTTCAGCCGGCCCAACTCGTCGAAGAGTTCCCCCGGCCGGTAGCTCCGCAGCCAGTCCTCCAGTAATGTCAAATGTTCCGGATGTGCCTCCGGGTGGAGCGGCACCTGGTGGGCCCGGAAAGTGCCTTCAACCTGGAGGCCATCGACGACCTTTGGCCCGGTCCAGCCCTTGGGTGAATTGAGCACAATCATCGGCCAGCGCGGTCGCGTGTGGCTGCCGCGCTCGCGGGCTTCAAGCTGGATGCGTCGAATGTCGTCCACCACCGCCTCAAGCGCGGCCGCCATCGCCTGATGCATGGCGTCATCATCATCCTGATACTCGACGAAGTGAGGCGTCCACCCGTAGCCGCGGAACAACTGGGACAACTCCTCGCGGGTGATGCGGGCCAGGACGGTCGGGTTGGCAATCTTGTAGCCGTTGAGATGCAGGATCGGCAGCACCGCGCCGTCGGTGGCCGGATCGAGAAACTTGTTCGAATGCCAGGCCGTGGCCAGAGGTCCCGTCTCCGCCTCGCCGTCGCCGACCACGCAGGCGACGATCAGGCCGGGATGGTCGAACACGGCGCCGAACGAATGGCTGAGCGAATACCCCAGCTCGCCGCCCTCGTGGATCGAGCCTGGACACTCCGGCGAAACGTGGCTGGGAATGCCGCCGGGAAACGAAAACTGGAGGAAAAGCTTCTGGAGTCCGGCTTCATCCTGGCTGATGTGGGGATAGATCTCGCTGTAAGAACCCTCCAAATACGTGTTGCCCACGATGGCCGGGCCGCCATGGCCGGGGCCGGAGACGTAGATCATGTCGAGGTCGTATTTCTTGATGACCCGGTTCAGGTGCGCGTAGATGAAGTTCTGGCCGGGCGTCGTGCCCCAATGGCCGAGCAACATGTGTTTCACATCCGCGAGGGCGAGCGGCCGCTTCAGCAGCGGATTGGCGCAAAGAAAAATCTGTCCGACGGAAAGATAGTTTGCCGCGCGCCAATAGGCGTCGATGCGGTGAAGCAGCTCCGGCGTCAGCGTCGCTTGATTGGTTTTCATCGTTGGCGTTGGTTGACGAATTCGAAATCGCGGGTGTTCTACCCCCGGGCGCGTTTTTGGCCGGGCGCGGGTGAACGTCGGCGCTTCGCCGTCCAGAACCGGTCGGCCGTCGCCTCCAACTTGTCCAGCCGGGTGTAATAATCCGGGAACTCCTTGAGGTGCGCCCACGCGATCTTCCCCGTGAGCTTCGGGTCGTCATGCGTGACGTCGGTTTCCGGATCGCGGCTGCCGTGCTCCAATTCGACGGCCAGTCCGCGGTGAAACTCATCGAGTTTGACTTCGTCCCAGTCGATGCCGAGTTGCGCGCCGATGGCGCGGGCTTCGGCCAGACCAAACGTCTTCTTTGGGTTCATAACTCTCCGTTTCCCTTGTTTTATTGGCGTAGGTTCGATCCGCTCGTTAGCCTGCCCCGATCACAGGGGTGGTGCTTCCGTTTTTCCGGAGTTCTGGCGCGTCGATGAACACGTCCATTTGCTGACCGACAAAGATCGGCAGGTCGCCGCAATCGAAACTAAAGATCACCTGGAGCACCCGCGTGTCGACGCGCTCGGTGCTGTCGCCGGTGAGCGATCTCTTCGGCACGACATAAGGTTCGAAGCGCACGAAGGTGAGCGGCGTCCTGATTTTCTGGTTGCCGCGCAGGTAGCCGACCGCCTTCGCGTCGGGGCGCACGCGCCAGGCGTTGTTTTCATCCACGTCGACGCGCACATGCAGCGGCGTGACATTGCCCAGGAGGATCAGCGGTGGCTCGCCCGCGGCGGTGGCAGCGACGGGCGCGAATTCCCCGAGGTGGACTTTGAGTTGCAGGACCTCGCCATCCACCGGCGCGCGCACGGTCAGTCGGTCCAGCTCGGTCTCGACGGACTTCAGCTCGGCGCGCCGCAGCACCAGTTGAGCCTCGGCGGTTTTCGTGGCGAAGCGTTGCTTTTCGAGATTGTCGGCCGTCGAGACGCCTTTGGCGACAAGCGAGGTGGCGAGCGCGAGATCGTAATTGGATTCAGCGAGCTGGGACTCGGTGACCTGCACCGCGGCGCGCCGCGTCGCGAGGTCCGCCTGCGTCGCGCGGTCGTCGATGGTGAACAACGGATCGCCCGCCTTCACGGCGCTGCCGACGTGGACGTGGATTTTGGCGACGGTTCCGGCAAGGAGCGTGCCGATCGAGATATTCTCCGTGCTGGCTTCGACGATTCCGGAGCCAGCAACAAACGTCGAGTACGGCGACGAAGGCGCTGCGCTCACCGGCGGCGCAGGCGGCGGCGGTTTGTCACCCCAGACCACCGTGTAAATGGCAAAGATCACGCCCGCCGCGGCGACCAAGGGGATGATGTACTTGCGAAACATAAGATGGCTCGGGCGATTAATGCGCCGGTTCCTTCGCGTGGGCGGGTGCCTTTTCGACCTTGGTAATCCGGCCGTCTTCCATCCATGCGATGCGGTCGGCGAACTCGAAGATGCGGTCGTCATGCGTGACCACGACGAGCACCCGGTCCTGGCCGCGCGCGAATTCCCGCATCAGCCCCATCACCGTCCGGCCGCTCTTGCTGTCAAGCGCACTGGTCGGCTCATCACAGACAATCAGTTTCGGGTTGTGGACGAGCGCCCGGGCGATCGCGACCCTCTGCTGTTGTCCGCCGGACAAATCCGCGGGGAGCGAAGCCATCATCCGGTCATCGAAACCCACCGTCTTCAGCACGCCCCGCGTCTTTTCCAACGCGGCCCCGCGTTTCTCCCCGCCGATCAAGAGAGGGATGGCCGCGTTTTCGGCCGCGGTGAGCGCGGGAATCAAGTCGAACGCTTGAAAGACAAACCCGATGTTCTTGCCGCGAAAGCGCGTCGTCTCGGGACGATCCATCTGTTCGTAGTCGTGCTCGAGGACGGAACACTCGCCAGCATCGCGCTGCAGCAGACCGGCGAGGACCGAAATCAGCGTCGTCTTCCCGCAACCCGACGGGCCGACCAGCATCATGAACTCGCCCGTCCGGACTTCGAGATCGACGCCGCGCAGCGCCTGTACCGCGGCGTTGCCCTCGCCATACGTCTTCGTCACGCCGCGACAGTTGATCGCGATCTGGCTGGCGGCGGACTCAGGGCGGGTTGTCTCCATGACGAGGCTGGCGGTGACGGGGCGTTTATCGGCCGGTCAGGAACGACGCCGGTTGCATCTTCAGCACCGGCCGCATGCTGAACGCAGCGGCGCCGACGCTCACGAGCATCACGGCGGTGCCGCCGACCACCGGGGCGAACCACATCATCCGGTAGGGAAAATCATACATCGTGAAAAGCCGGCCCGCCACGGCGCACAGGCCAAGGCCGAGGCCCGTGCCGATGAGCGCGCACAGCGCGGCCTGCGCGAGGATCATCGTCAGCAGCATCCGCGTTGACGCGCCCATCGCGCTCAGCACGGCGTAATGCTTCAGGTTGTCGCTGGTGAACATGAACATCATCACGCCCGTCACGCCGAAGCCGACGAGCATCGCGATCGACAGCATCGTCACGGCGTCGCCCACATCCTCGGAGTTGACGACCATCCACCGGACGGTGTCGGCCTTGAAATCGGTCGACGCGCGGGCGCGCAGGCTGGTGGCCGCCTCGATGCGGGTTGCCAGCGTCCGCGCGTCCACCCCGGGCGTGGCCATCGCGAGCACGAATGTTAGCCGTCGCCGTTCCGGCAGCAGGATGCGCTCGGCGTTGGAATAAGTCGTGAAGAGCATCGGCCGGGGCGGAAACCGCGGCAGCGCCAGGGATTCACCCGCCACCCGCACGCGGGAGTCGTCGATCAGAAGTTCGTCGCCGATGGTCAGCGGGCGGGTCGGGACGTCCAAATGCGGCCGGCCGCGCGGCCACTGGTCGGCTGGCCACGAGGGCGTCTCCATCTTCCCGCTGGTGCCGCCGCCATCGACGATCACCGCGCCGGAGGCGCGCAGGACGGCGGCCGTGGCGCCCGCCTTCATCCGCGGCACGCCGGTGAGCGTGGCATCATCCACGCCGATGACCTGGAACGATTGGAAGCGTCCGTTCGGGAATCGCGCGTCGGCCTGCGCCACGGCCAGCGGCACGGCGGAGCGCACACCCGCGATGCTGCGCACGCGACTCAGTGCCGACGTCGGCAAATTGATCGGCCGGTCGATCGCGACCACGGCCGGGTCCATGACCCACACATCGGTCGCCGGATTGTCGGCGATGAGGGCGAAGCTGCGGGTCATCATGCCGCCGAAATAGGAGGCGGCGAACGTGACCAGAAACGAGGTAAACGTGATTCCAAAAAGCAGCCCGACGTACTTCGTGCGATCGCCCAGCAGCATTTTAAGCGCGATGAAGATCATGGCTTCAATTCCCTTTTGCAGCAGCCCTGCCGCAGATAAAAGACCGCCGAGGAAAACCCGAACAGGACATCGAGGTCGCCAGCGAAATGAATCGATGCCCGCAATCCCACCAGCGCGTGCAGCATCGGCGAGAGGACGAGAATCGGCAGCGCCAGGACCAGCGAGATCCAAAATCGTTTCCGAAAATCCGCCGCCAGGTGGGCAGGATGGTCGTGATGGTCATGCCGCTCCGCATGGTTGGGTGGTCCGGGCGATCGGAGTCACTCTGCTGCAACAGGGCTTCCGCCTCCGACCAATTCTGCCGGGCGTGTCCTTGCGGACGACCTTCATTTACATAGATGGCGTAGGCCTTCTTCGCGATTTCGTCGTCGGTCGGCTTGACCGGAGGTTCGCGTTTGGCGGAGTGGTTGTGTTCGTGCATGGCGCGACATTCTTCACGGATTCGCCGGCCGACGGGCAGGACCGCCGGTAGCCAGACTATTTCTTGGACAGCTTGCTGATCGCGACGACCAGCAGGACGACCACCAAAGTGCCGATCACCACCCAAACCCACATCCCGCCGCCACCCCATCCACTCATCCATCCGTTAGTTTGATTCATCATAGAGCTCCTTGCGTTGCGCTGTAACCAGCCCGCCAGCGGGAAGTCCCGCCCGTGAGCGGAGGCCGCAGTGTTGTTGGAGAAATCATCGCGTCAAAATTCCACCTGCCAACCGAACCGGAGAACCCAGCTCCTTTGTAGTTGCGGTCCGTCCAGTGACTGCACGACGGGCACCTCGGCTTGGATGTGAAAATGCTGACCTTTGAGGAGCCCATGCTGAGGATGAAAAGTGACTCCCAACAACGCACTGAGGCGCTTCCCGCCTTGTAGATTTGGATCCTTCGTGGGCTCGTCGGTGGGATCGAGCAGAGGATCCGATCCGTCGATATTTTCCCATACCTCGCCGTGAGCGCCGGCCGAAACGCTGATCGAATGCGCGAGTTGTCGCGCAATCGAAACGCTCGACTGGTAACGGTCCCCCAGCCGGTAGCCGTTGTCGTTCCGGCCGAACCGCACCGTGGAATTTAAATCTGCGGCCCAACCCCACGGCAATTCCTGCCCCAGATAGGTGAACCCGGGCAGCAACGAGAATGTCCCCGAACCGGTTTGCATCGGATATTCCATTCGCATCCCTTCCGTGTCGCGCCGGTTGATGGAACCCGTGGGCAGGCCGACGCCAAAGTTTGCCAGCAGCCGGTGGCGCAGATCGTTCGCCGCCCCCAAAACATACAGGCCGCGCAACTCGAGATCGCCGAACCCTTCGCTTCGTTCCGTCGAGCGCGTGCCATCGCGGTGGAGCTCGCCCATGGCCATCTCCACCCGCGAGAGCATCGCCATCAGGGTGAATCGATCCGTCGGGGCATACATGATCATCCCCATGTGCATTCGCATCGTCATGTCGGTGGGGCTGGTCGGAAAACGTCTGAGCACCGCCGCCTCGCTGATGTCGTGGGTTCCGACGAGGTTGCCATCCAATTTTTCCATCATGAATTGATAGCCGACCATCCATTGGTCCGCCTGCCCGGCCATGACATCGAGGGGAATCAGACCGGGAGCGCCCATCATTTCAGTCATGCTGGCCGCCTGCGAAGCGGCGCCGCGCATCGTCATGCCGGGCATCGGGGCCTCTTCGGCTCGCACGGTCCACGCACCGAGGCCGGCACTCGCGAAAAATACGAGCATGCCGCGGATGCGGCATGCCTTCAGAGGGCGAAGGTCAGCGATGGCCATGGCTGCGACGCAATGCACCAAGCCCGGTGAGGAGCATTCCGATGACTCCGCCGATAATCATGGTTTCGCCGAGCGTGTGATGCCAGCCGCCCATCGGCGTCAGCAACAGCATCGAGCCGCCGACCACGAGCGCGGCGAAAGCAACGGCACGGCTGAGCCGCTCGAGATTATGGCTGAGGCGGCCGCCCAGAATCTCCAGCGCCGGCGCCTGCACCCGGCCCAGATTGCCTTCGGCGATGTGGCGGAGGACGCGGCGGGTGTCGCCGGGCGCATCGTTGATCAAGCGCTCCATTTCGCGCGCCAGCGTGGTGGTCTTGTCTTTGATTCGCCCCAGCGAGAAGTGCTTCGCCGTCAGGCGTGAGAGCTCGTCCCGAAACGACTTCATGTAGTCATGGTGCGGCGCGAGCTGGCGCATCATTGATTCCAGGATGACGAACGCACGCGTCAGCAAAAAAAACTCGCTGGGATTGTGCGCCCCGTTCCGGCTGCCGGCCCGCAGCAGCGCCTCGAACGCATCGCCGATGGAAACCTCCGCCAGATCGCGCCGGTGGATTTCATAAAGCGCGGCCTTGATGTCCACCAGCAGGGCCGCCCGGTTAACGTCTTCGCTCGCCGAAGTCATTTCGAGATAGGCCTCGGCGGCGGCCCGCGCATCGCCTTTGACGACCGCTTCGAGCAACAGGGCCAGCGACTCGCGCATCGGTTCGTCCAGGTTCCCCGTCATCCCGAAATCGAGCAGGGAGAGCCGACCGTCGGGCAGAACGAAGACATTGCCGGGATGCGGGTCGGCGTGAAACAGCCCTTCCTCGAAGATGGATTGCAGCATCAGTTTCACCAGCGTGTTGATCGCCCGCGGCATCGCCTCGGGGTGCCGCTTGGCGTAGAGATCCACCCGTTCGCCGGCCGAGTATTCCATCGTGAGCACCGTTCTTCCGGAACATTCCGCCACGACATCCGGAATCCACAGATCGGAGACATCCGCGAGTGCAGTGCGAAAGAGCACGATGGAACGCGCTTCGTGACTGAAATCGGTTTCCCGGTTCAGGCTGTTGGCGAATTCACGCACGACTACCGGGAGGTCGAGCGCGCGCAGGCGGGGCAGCAGACTCTCCCCCACCGCCACCAGGTAAGTCATGGCCGCGATATCCGTGGCGATCATCGCCTTGAGGCCGGGTCGCTGGACTTTCACCGCCACGTGGCGTCCGTCCGGCATCGTCGCCTCGTGCACCTGGGCGATGGTGGCGGCAGCGAGCGGCGTTTCGCTGAACTTCGAGAACAACTTCGTCAACGGCGCACCGAATTCGGTTTCGACCATCGCGCGCACCGCTTCGATGTCCATCGCCGGCAACTGGTCGTGCAGCAACTCCAACTCATCGACGTAGGCATCCGGCAGCAGGTCGCGCCGCAGCGCGATCACTTGCCCGAACTTGATGAAGGTCAGCCCCAGTTCCTCGAAAGTTTCCCGCACGTCTTTCGGCGACGGCCAATGGTTCCTTCCGCGCCAGGCGCCCAGGAACCTGTGGCGGGCGAGCACACGCAAGATTTGCAGGAGTCGCGGCGCCGCTCGCAGCAGGCCGCGTTGCTCCGGCCTGCCACCGTCAGGATTCAAGCCCTTCCGCCCGTCCCTCCATCCGTCTGTGTGGTTCTTCATCAGAGCATCTCGCCGCACTGCGACAAACCCACCGCTGGAAAATTCAAGCTGTGACCGGATGCGGCAGTGTTAAGGCAAACCGTACCGGCAGGACCGTGACAACGGGTCACGGCGGGGCTTCGCGGTGTTCAAGCAATCATTCTTGTTCGTCTTGGTTCCCTGCATGCGCGCCCGCCGATTTTTCGCCCATGTCCGCCATGCCCTTCATCATCGGGCATCCGGCCATCGAGGCCGCGCCCATCTGCATGTGCTGCATCATGTGCGTCATCATCTCCTCCTGCATCTTCGCCTTTTGCGCGTCCGTGGTGATCCGCAGCTCCACCATGTGGGTGACGACGGCGGCCATGATTTTTGTCTGCTCGGCGCCCGTCGCTTGATTCATCTGGGCGACGTGCGCGGTGAGTTCGGCGTCCTGCGCCTTCAGGTCCGCCTTCATCTTGTCCTTCTTTGCCATCATCTCCTGGCAACTCGTCGTCATCTTGCCGTCCATCTTCATTTTCATGTCCATCGGCTCGGCCGATTGGGCGCGCAGCGGAGACCAAAGGGTCAAGGCCACGCTCAAGGCGAAGCAGGAACGGACGAGGAGGGAGGCAGGCGTTTTGTGCTTCATCTTATTTTTGGTTGATTCACTGGAAACGTGCTGCTCTTGGCGTGCGGAGTGCATTGGCCGTCGCCGCGACCGGTGTTGGCGGGCGAGTGCATAATGCACGGGTATGAGGCTGCTCGATAGGGGGTGAAACCCGGTCATGGCTTGCGCACCGGATCGCCCATCGCGCGCGATATGGTAGACGAACGCGGCTCGGCGGCGATCTTCACGGATTGCCGAGGCGGGCGGCGGACCTCGCGATTACCAGCTCCTCGTCGGTGCGGATGACGCGCACCTTCACGCGACCGGCGTCCGCCGAAATCACCGGTGCGTTTTCCGCGTTGCGCTGCGGGTCGAGCTCGAGTCCGAGAAAACCGAGCCCGTCGCAAATTCGCGCGCGGACGGATGGCGCGTTTTCGCCGATGCCTCCGGCGAAGACGAGTGTGTCCAGTCCGCCGAGGGCGGCGGCGTAGGAGCCAAGCCATTTTTTCGCCTGGTAGCAGAACAACGCCACCGCTTCGGCCGCGCGCACATCCCCGGCTTCGTGCGCGAGCAGTTCGCGCAGATCCGCGCTGGTTTCGGAAATGCCGAGCAGGCCCGATCGCCGGCTGGTGAGTTCGTGAAACTCCCGGGGAGTCATTTGCTCGGTGAGCGCCAGATAGGAAACCAGTCCGGGATCCAGGTCTCCCGAGCGCGTGCCCATCACCAATCCCGCCGCGGGCGTGAAGCCCATGCTCGTGTCGATGCACTTGCCGGCGCGCACCGCCGCGAGGCTCGCGCCGCTGCCCAGATGGGCAAGTACCACGCGACCGCTCTGCGCCGCGGGATCGCCGAGCCGGACGAGCTCGTCCATCAGAAACTCATACGAAAGCCCGTGAAAGCCGTAGCGGCGGACGCCCGCGGATTCGTAGCGTCGCGGCAGCGGGAGCAGGCGGGCGACGCGGGGCAGATCCCGGTGAAACGCGGTGTCGAAGCACACGACCTGCGGAAGGCCGGTGAAACGGGCGCTCACCGCCTCGATCAGCGCGATCTCCGCGGGCAGATGCTCGGAGTCGAACGGGCTGAGCCGGCGCAGCTCCGCCAGCAGATCCGGCGTGACCCGCTGGGGTTCGAAAAAATGCGGACCACCGTGCACGATGCGATGCGCCGCCGCCCCCAGGCCGTTCGCGTCCAGGAAGGGATTGATTTCGTCGAGCACGCTCCCGAGGCCTCCGGCATGATCGGCCGCGGGGACAGGGCGGCCGGGCCCGGTCAGCCGCGCAGGGATCTTCAGTTTGATCTCGGCATCGTCGCGTCCGATCCGATCGATCGCTCCGGCCACCACCGGAGCGAGGACGGGCGCGGTTCGAAACAGCGCGAACTTCAGGCTCGAGGAGCCCGCGTTGAGGACCAAAACGTTCGCATCCATGAAGCGCAGGCTGGCGGCGCCAGCCCGTCAGCGACTGGCCCTGGCCGAGCGATCCATGGCCGCGTTCACCATGAGCAACTCGCTGATGTTCTCCAGCGTCAGGAGCCCGACGACGCGTCCCGCCTGCATCACCGGCAAGGTCGTGCAGTGCTTCGCGTGCATCGCTTCCACCGTGAGGCTCAATCGATCCACGTCGTCCACGGACTGGCAGTCGCGAAACATGAACTCGCTGACCGGGGCATCGCGCCGGTGGTGCGCGAGCGCCTTCACCAGATCGTTACGGCGGAGCATGCCGACCGGTTGTTCGTTTTCGAGCACGGGAAAGTCCTGTTGAGCGCCGGCCAGCAGTTCGTCGACGGCCTTCCCCAGCGAATCGTTCGGAGCGAGGCTGCGAAAACGTGTCATCATGGCGTCGCGCACCCGGAGCGTCCCGAGCGCCGACTGGAACTCCACCAGTCCCGCCTCCGCCTGCGCCCCGAGAAAGACGAAGATGGCGATGAAGATCAGGAACGGGTTGTAGAAGAATCCGGCGATGCCCAGGAGAATCGCCAAGGCCTGGCCGACATTGGCCGCGATGGCGGTGGCCCGCCGGCGGCCCAGGCGCGTCGCGAGCACCGCGCGCAAGACGCGGCCCCCATCCATCGGAAACGCCGGCAGCAGGTTGAAGGCGGCGAGGAAGAGATTCACCGTCATCAATCGTTGCACGAATGAGCCGGCAACGAGGGTCATTTCCTTGTTCGCCGCGAAGCCGTGGGTGACGGACAGCCAGGCAAACAACCCGGCGGCAATCGCGACGTTCACCGCCGGGCCCGCCACCGCGACCCAGAACTCCTGCCCCGGGTGTTCCGGCATCTTCTCCAGGCGCGCCACGCCGCCGATCGGGAGCAGCGTGATGTCGGTCGTCTTGATGCCGAATTTGCGCGCCATCAGCGCATGGCCCAGCTCGTGCAGCAGCACACAGCCGAACAGCGCGCCGAGGAACGCGACGCCTCGCAACGCCGCGTGCAGGCGTCCGGTATCCTGCCAGGTCATCACTCCCAGGAAGAGGAGCAGCAACAGGAACGTGAAATGCAGGTAGACGGCGATGCCGAGAATCTTCCCGACCTTGATGGACCATTTCATGCGAGTTGGTTGCCGTGCACGACCCAGGAAGCACGCCACGACGCTGGATCGGAATACCGTGCAACGTCCGCCCTGAGCTCGACGGTGGGGCCAGCTTAGGCCGGCCGAGCCGTGGTCGCTATGGAGTGTTACCCGACACCTGGCCCAGCGCGGCACAGCCGCAACTGAACTCAAACTCCAATCCTTTTGAATAAAAGGTAACCAAGGAAACGAAGGGAACCAAGGGTTCGGACACGAACGACGCTTTGTTCTCTTCGTTTCCTTCTGTTAAATTCCATGGCTTGAAGATGCTCGCAGGAAAACAGGATTTTGATCCTTGGTCAGACAGTGCCTTGCGCCGCCGCGTCGTCCCGGGGCGGCGCACTCGCGTAGATCTCCCGCGCCTGCGCGAGAATCTGCGCCTCGGTGAGGTGGTGTTCGTCGACCACCACCGAGCCGACGACCCGCTTGGCCAGCTCCGGACGATGGGCCTTCAGCCATGCGGAAAACTGATCCATCTCGCTGCTCGTGCCGGTGCCGCTGCCGAAGATCAAAATCTTTCCGGCGCCGTTCAGCACGCCCGCGACGGGCTCGAAAAAACTGTTCGGATCCGGCTTTTCCTGGCCGCGCGCAAAGTATTTCGAATTCGGGGCATGACGGAAGAAATCCTCCGGCACGTGCGGCCGGATCCGTTGTGCGACCGCGTCGGGAGCGGCGGAGCGGTAAATGCGGGCCTCATGGTGATTGAGCACGACGAGCCATTGAGCGTCGTTGGATTTCGGCTCGGGCGCGGCCGGCTCTGACCGCTCGAGAAAGTGACGCAGCGCCATGAGCTCGTCCGGGTCGGCGACGTCCTTCGTGCGGGGCGGATGCAGGACCATGGTCTCGCCGTTGCGCGTCATTTTCAGGTTGCCGTTGGCTTCCTCGACGAGATGGGCGAGCTGGGCCATCAGCCCGCGAACCGCGTGCCAGCCGAGATTGCGGGAAATCGGATGTTGGAAGATCGTCTGATAAGTCCGCAGGTGCGAGCCGGTGAGGGGCAGGTTCGGATTCATGTGTCTTGGGCCTGGAACCGAAGGATGGAAGAGCAGCCCGCGCCGATTTGCGCAGGGTTTCCCCGAACCAAGATGAGCCGATTTCTCCGCTCTTGCTATGGGGTGAAACCCGAAGCGGCGTAATCGCGATGGCCGCCAGCGTCAGTTGAACACTCCATTGTGAGGCCGCGCGCGCTGCTTCAAGATCTGGCGACAGATGAAACCTCTGGGCACCGAGCGCGGAGAACAGGCGCGGACCACGGTCACAAATCCAGTCAAACGCATTCATCCTGGCGCGGCGCAGCCGCAACCAAACCCCAATCCATTGAACAAAAGGCAACGAAGGGAACGAAGGCCCCGGAGCCTTCGTTCCCTTTGTTGCCTTCTGTAAAATCCTGCCGCTTGAACCTGCACGCAGGAAAACAACATGTTCTCAGATAGCAGTACGGAGCGTCAGCGAGTCCGCGGCGGATCGGCCAAAACGAAGAAGTATCATGTCTAAAACATCCACCTTGGAATCGACCGTCGCGGCGCTGCTCGCGCCCGGCAAAGGCATCCTCGCCGCCGATGAAAGTTTCCCCACCATCGAAAAACGATTCGCAACGCTCGGCATCGCCTCCACCGCGGAGAATCGCCGGACCTACCGCGAACTGTTGTTCACGACCCCCGGTTTGAGCGGGTTCGTCAGTGGCGCCATCCTGTTCGACGAAACGATTCACCAAGCAACCGGCAGCGGTGCGCCCATGCCCGAAATGCTCGCCGGGCAAGGCATCCTACCGGGCATCAAGGTGGATGGCGGGACGGCGGCGCTGGCCAACTTTGCCGGCGAAAAAATCACCCGCGGACTCGACGGGCTGCGGGAACGGCTCGCCGGTTATCGGGAGCGCGGTGCGCGTTTCACCAAGTGGCGCGCCGTGATCGCCATTGGCGACGGCCTGCCGACGGCAACCTGCATCGCCGCCAACGCGCGGGTGCTCGCGCTTTTCGCCGCCCGGAGTCAGGAGGCCGGGTTGGTGCCGATCGTCGAGCCGGAAGTCCTGATGGACGGCAACCACCCGCTCGCGCGCTGCGAGGAGGTCACGCGCGCCACGCTGCAAGTCGTATTTGCCAAACTCGTGGAGCATCGCGTCGCCCTCGAGGGCATCTTGCTCAAGACGGGCATGGTGCTTTCCGGCCAGGATTGCCCGCAGCAGGCAGACGCGGGAAAAGTCGCCGAAGCTACGCTGCGCTGCCTGCGTCGCGTCGTGCCGGCCGCGGTGCCCGGAATCGTGTTTCTTTCCGGCGGGCAAAGCGACGTGGCCGCGACGCAGCGGCTCAACGCAATCTGCCGGGCGGGCGGCGCGCCGTGGAAGCTGAGTTTTTCGTTCGGACGCGCGCTGCAGGATGCGGCGATGAAAACGTGGCGCGGCGCTCCGGCCAACGGGCCGGCCGCGCAGGCGGCATTGCTGCATCGCGCGCGGTGCAATGGGCTCGCCGTGCAAGGAAGATATTCCGATGACGCGGAACGCGAAGGCGCGACGCCGACCGCCGCAGCCTTGCCAACAAAACGCAGTCCGGCGTCATCCGCGCCGCATCAAACGACAGAAAGCGAAGCGGTCGACGCGTGGAAGAACGAAGGCGATCCCAACTGAGTTCTGGTCACGGATGCATTCCGGATTCTTCATGGCATCATTCCGGCTCACCCGAATCACGAACGGTCATCACGAGTAACGCGATCCCGCGTCACGCCTTCGCCGATATTTTGAGCCCGATTGAAAACTCCGTCGCTTTCGGCGCGCCTGGCATCGAGCCACGCTGGACCTCCAGTGCGAAGGAAGGCCTCGGGACCGCGTATCACACGAGCTGCCGGCTTTGGTTCACGCTCAGCCACGGCATCGTCAACGAACTCTATTACCCGACCGTCGACCAGCCGAACACCCGCGATTTTCAATTCCTGATCAGCGACGGCGCGACGTTTTGCCACGAGGAGAAACGGGATCTGGATTACCGGATCGAATATCCGGAGCGGGATTGCCTCTTCTACCGCCTGACCAATTCGGAACGCGGCGGGCGCTACCGTCTGATCAAGCACATCCTCGCCGATCCGCACCGGTCCGTGCTGCTCGTGCACACGAGGCTCGAGGTGCTCGACGAGTCGTTGCGCGGCAAGTTGCGGCTTTATGCGCTGCTGGCGCCGCACCTCGCGCGACAGGGGGCGGGCAACTCCGGTTGGTGTTGTGAAATCGGCGGCAACAATCTCCTGCGGGCCGAACGCGGCGATACGCATCTGGTCATGGGCTGTAGCGCAGGATTTGCCCGGCGCTCCGTCGGGTATGTCGGGGCCAGCGATGGCTGGCAGGACGTGATGAACCATTTCAAAATGGAGTGGGAATTCCGCGCCGCCGGGCCGGGCAACCTCGCTCTCACCGGCGAAATCGATCTCCGGCACAGCGATGAATTCACGGTCGCCGTTGCGCTCGGACAGAGCTGCCAAAGCACGGTGGCGGAATTGCTCCAGTCGCTCGCGGAGCCGTTCGAAATCCATCGCGCGGCCTACGTGCGCCAGTGGCAGCGCACGGTGGTCAAGCCGGAGTTCGAGTTCAGCGAGCACGCATGGGACGGCGGCCACCTGTATCGGCTGAGCCGGTGCATCCTGCTCGCCCATGAGGACAAGACGTTTCAAGGCGCGCTGGTGGCGTCGATGAGCATCCCGTGGGGTGAGACCAAGAGCGACGGGGATCTCGGCGGCTATCATCTGGTCTGGACCCGCGACTTGGTGCAGAGCGCGACCGCCCTGCTGGCCTCGGGGCAGACGAGCACTCCGCTGCGGGCATTGATCTGGCTCGCCGCCACTCAGGAGCCGGATGGCCGGTTCCCGCAGAACAGTTGGATCAATGGCGAGGCGTATTGGTCCGGGGTGCAACTCGACGAGATTGCCGCGCCCATCCTGCTGGCGTGGCGCCTGCAGCGCGAAGGCGTCTCGCTGGGCCGGTTCGATCCTTGCGTCATGATCTTGCGGGCCGCGTCCTATCTCATCCAGCAGGGACCAGTCACCGCCCAGGAACGCTGGGAGGAGAACGCCGGCTATTCGCCGTCGACGCTCGCCACGATAATCGCCGGCCTCGTTTGCGCGGCCGAATTTGCCCAATCGGATCGTGAGTCGGCGACCGCGGATTTCATCCTGCAATATGCGGACTGGCTGGCGGTGCACGTCGAGGATTGGACCGTAACGACCGCCGGTGAACTGGTCGAAGGGATCCGGCGCCACTACATTCGCATCAATCCAACGCATCCGGAAGAGCCGGATCCGCACGCCAATCCCAACACCACGACACTCGCCATCGCCAACGGCGGCGGACTCCATCCGGCCAGGAATGTCGTGGGCGGCGATTTTCTGCACCTGGTGCGCCTGGGCATCCGGGCGGCGGACGATCCGCTGGTGCGAGACTCGATCGCCGTCATCGACCGACTGCTCAAATGCGATCTGCCCCAGGGGCCGGGCTGGCACCGCTACAATCACGATCGCTACGGGCAGAAGGAGGACGGCAGCGCGTTCGACGGCACGGGCATCGGCCGCGCGTGGCCGATATTGACCGGCGAGCGCGGCCATTACGAACTCGCGGCCGGGCGCGATCCCGCGCCGTTCATTGCCACGATGGGAAATTTTGCGAACGAAGGCGGCATGATGAGCGAGCAGTTGTGGGACGCCGACGACTTGCCGGAGCAGAGCCTGAGACGCGGTCTGCCCACGGGTGCGGCGATGCCGCTGTGCTGGTCGCACGCGGAATATATTTCCCTGGTGCGCAGCGCCTACGACGGCGTGTGTTTCGATCGGGTCGAACCAGCCTTTCAGCGCTTCGTCGTCAACCCGGTGCAGAGCTCGCACGAAATGTGGAGCGCGCGTCATCCGATTCGCCGCGTGCCGTCAGGAAAAATCCTGCGCCTCATTGTCGCGGCCGACGCCAAGATTGTCTGGTCCGCCGACGGCTGGGCCAGCACCCACCAGACCGAGGCAACTCAGGTCAGCGCGCTGAACCTCTGGTTCGCCGATCTGCCCACGAAACACTGCCCGGAGGGTGCCACGCTCGAGTTCACCTTCTTCTGGAAGGAAGCGCAGCGCTGGATGGGTCGGAATTATTCCGTCGCGGTCAGCCGCCCAAAGTGAGAGGGCTGCAATGCTACGGAGAAACAGCCAACCAAGCGGAAAAATTCAGCAGAGTGCCCGCGAATCACGCGAATTGACGCGAATATCAGAGGGGAAGGACAGGACATGATTTGCGCGGTGTGCTTCCTGTTCCCCCTTTGCAAAGGCAACGAGCGGCGTTGACGGAGAATTCGATGGCCACGCAACTCTACCTCCTTCGGCACGGGGAAACCGCGTGGTCGCTCACCGGCCAGCACACCGGCCGCACCGACCTGCCCTTGACCGCAAATGGCGAACGCCGCGCCACGCAGCTGCGCGAGCGATTGCGGACAGTTACATTTTCCCACGTGCTCACCAGTCCGCTCCAGCGGGCCCGCCGCACCTGCGAACTCGCCGGCCTTGGCGCGGCGATGCAGGTGGAGCCGGACCTCCGGGAATGGGATTACGGCGATTACGAGAGCCGGACGACCGCCGAGATTCGCGCGCAGCAGCCGGAATGGAATCTGTTTCAAGACGGCTGTCCGGGCGGCGAATCCGTGGCGCAAATCTCACAGCGCGCGGACCGGATGCTGGCCAACGTCGGCCCAAGGAGCGGAACGGTCGCGGTGTTTTCGCACGGCCACTTCCTGCGTGCGCTCGCGGTGCGCTGGCTTGGCCTGCCGGTTTCGGCAGGGCGGCACTTTGTCCTGGATACGGCGTCGCTCAGCATTCTCGGTTACGAACACCGCAACACCGACATCCCGGTCATCTCGCTCTGGAACTCAGGCACGAACGCGGTCTTCATTCAATAGGGACGACGCGGGCGACGTGGGGAGCGAAGCGAGAACCCGGCCAAGCCTCCCCCGGTTCCGCTACCCGGCTTTCGGATTTTGCAACTACGTCGCAGGCGCCAATCGTGCGAACGAAGTCTTCTCGGCGCGGCTGAACTGGCGGCCGGCGCAGCGGCCATGCCGATCCTTCCGGGTAGGGTTACATCCCATTGCCCGGGCCCCGTCCGGTTGCGCACTATCGTCGTGGAATCGTCAGCCGGTTTCGGCTGCAACCAGCCAGCAAATGACACCCGAAAACGATGCGGGCTCGGGGTGCCCTCGCCCCCCTTCAACCTCGGAGGCCCTGCTGCAGCTCCAGAGCGCCGCCGTGAACGCAGCCGCCGACGCGATCATGATCACCGATCGCGCCGGCACCATCGTCTGGGTCAATCCGTCCTTCAGCACGCTGACCGGCTACACTTCCGCGGAGGCCATCGGTCGGAACCCCCGGGATCTCATCAAATCCACCCGACAGGAGCCGAAGGTCTACCAGCAGATGTGGCAGACGATTCTGGCGGGGCAGACCTGGCGGGGCGAACTGGTGAATCGCCGCAAGGATGGCGGTCACTATGCGGAGTCCCTGACCATCACGCCGGTGCGCGCTGACGGTGGCGGGATCACGCACTTTGTCGCCATCAAGCAGGATCTCACCGAACGGGAGCACGCGCAGGACGCCCTGATCGCGAGCGAGCGATTGTTTCAGTCGGTGTTCGAGCAGGCCACGGTGGGACTGGTCATCGCCGAGGGCCGTCGGGGCCGGTTTGTCCGAGTGAACCATCGCTTCTGCGAAATGGTGGGCTACACGGCCGAGGAACTGCTGCACACGACGTCCCATGATATCACGCACCCCGACGACCTCGCCGGGGACACCGAGCAGTTGGAGCGAATCAGCCTGGGGACGGTCGACGAGATTTCGCGCGAAAAGCGATATCGCCGGAAGGACGGCTCGGTGGTGTGGGCCAAGGTGCTGGTGGCGCCGCTCGATCCGACGGAGGCCGGGCCGAAACTGCGGATCGGGGTGATCGAGGACATCACCGGGCAGCGGCAGGCGGGGGCGATCCTCCGCGCCTCCGAGGTCCGCTATCGCCGGCTCTTCGAGACGGCCAAGGACGGTATCCTCATTCTCGATGCGATCACCGGGATGGTGGTGGACGTGAATCCCTACTTGATCGAGCGGCTCGGGTTTTCGCGCGATCAATTCCTGGGCAAGCAAATCTGGGATCTGGGGTTCTTCCGGGACATCATCGCCAATCAGGACAGGTTCCTGGAATTGCAGCGCAACGAATACATCCGCTACGAGGACAAGCCGCTCGAAACCGCGGCGGGCGGCCGGATCGACGTGGAATTTGTCAGCAACGTCTACCTGGTGAACGACCAGAAGGTGATCCAGTGCAACATTCGCGACATCACCGCCCGCAAACGGGCCGACCGCCTGCTGCGCGAGCAGAACGATATCCTCTCCAACTCGCATGAAGGCGTGATGATCGTGAACCTCGTCAACCAAGTCTCGTCGTGGAACCGCGGGGCGGAGGAGATCTTCGGATGGACGGCGGTCGAAGCGCTGGGCCGGCCGCCGGCGGAACTGCTCGGGATCGACGATCCTGGCGTCC
>Ga0080064_1003808_pt1 | contig 20775 bp, 19 predicted proteins | sample Subgrocontami54m_FD_69260 | JGI IMG/M metagenome (GOLD analysis project Ga0080064, IMG submission 69260) | Subsurface groundwater microbial communities from S. Glens Falls, New York, USA - GMW46 contaminated, 5.4 m (SPADES assembly) (version 2) ...
CCGCCTATATCGCGACCCTGGAAGTGTTGTGGGGCTCCACTGGGCAGGATCATTTCAAACGCATTGCCGATTTCTGGACCAGGATCTTCGCCGTGTCCTTTGCCATGGGCGTGGTATCCGGCATCGTGCTGTCCTATCAGCTCGGCACCAATTGGAGCCGCTTCTCCGCCGTCACCGGCAATACGCTCGGTCCGCTCATCGGCTACGAGGTGCTCACCGCCTTCTTCCTCGAGGCCACGTTCCTCGGTGTCCTTCTATTCGGCGGCGATCGCGTGCCGCGCTGGCTGCATGTCTTTTCCGCCATCGCGGTGGCTGTCGGCACGGCGACCTCGGCTTTCTGGATTCTGTCCGCGAATAGCTGGATGCAAACTCCGACCGGCCACGAGATGCGGGCGGGCATCGCTTATCCCGTGAGTTGGTTCGCCATCATCTTCAACCCGAGCTTTCCCTATCGTCTCGCCCACATGGTCAACGCCGCCTATCTCACCACCGCCTTCGTGGTGATCGCGGTGGGCGCGCGTTATCTCCTCGCCGGCCGGCACGCGGAAGAAGGGCGCACCATGCTGCGCATGGGCATCGGGCTCGCCGCGATCCTTGCACCGTTACAGCTTGTCATTGGCGACCTGCATGGGCTGAACACGCTGAAATACCAGCCGACCAAGGTGGCGGCGATGGAAGCGCATTGGGACGGCAGCAAGCCCGGCGACTTCCATCTCTTCGCCTGGCCCGACGCCAAGACGGAAACAAATCACTTCGAGATTTCAATTCCGCGCGGCTCGTCGCTGATCCTCACGCATGATCCGAACGGGCTGTTTCCCGGCCTGAAGGATGTGCCGCCGCAAAACCGCCCACCCCTGCTCAATGTGTTCTTCGGCTTCCGCATCATGCTGGCGATCGGCTTCTTCATGATCGCCGCGGCGCTTTACGGCGCATGGCTGCTGTGGCGCGGCCGGCTATTCGAGACGCGCTGGTATCTGCGCGTGGTGGCGCAAAGCTGGTGGGTCGGTTTCGTCGCCGTGATCGCCGGGTGGGTGGTCACCGAAAGCGGCCGTCAACCCTGGATCGTGCAGGGCATTCTGCGCACGGCCGATGCCGTCTCTCCGGTGCCGGGCGCCAGCATAGCCACGACGCTCGCACTGTTCGTGGTCGTTTACGGCATCGTTTTCGCGATGGGGATTTATTACATCAACCGGCTGATCGTGTTGGGCCCGCGGCGCGGCAAACAACTTACGCCGCAACGCAGTCCCCTCGCCGCCGCAGCCGGCGCGCAGGAAGGAGGCTGACCATGGAATGGTTTCTGCCCCTCATCTGGGCCGGCGTGATCGGGACCGCGGTGGCCATGTATGTGATCCTCGACGGCTTCGATCTCGGCGTCGGCATCCTGTTTCCTTTCGCCGCCGACGACCGCGAGCGCGAGCATATGATGGCCTCGGTCAAGCCGTTCTGGGATGGAAACGAAACCTGGCTGGTGATGGGCGGCGGCGGACTGCTGGTCGCCTTTCCCCTCGCCTATTCGATTCTCATGCCCGCCTTCTACATTCCCATCATCCTGATGCTGCTGGCGCTGGTGTTCCGCGGCGTCGCCTTTGAGTTTCGCAGCCTCGCGGGCGGCAAGATGAAATGGAACGCCGCCTTCGCGGGCGGCTCGACACTGGCGGCGCTTTGCCAAGGCGTTGTCCTCAGCGGATTGATTGAAGGCGTGAAAGTCCAGAACGGCGCTTTTGCCGGCGGCCCGTTCGATTGGGCGACGCCTTTCGCCGCCGTCTGCGCGCTCGGCGTGGCGGCGGGCTATGCGCTGCTCGGCGCGACCTGGCTGATAATGAAGACCGGCGGCGCGATGGCGGAACGCGCGCGGGGTCACGCGCGGATATTGCTGATCGCCGTGCTCGCCTTCATGGCCATCGTGAGTCTGTGGACGCCGTTGAATTTTCCGCGCATCGCCGAGCGCTGGTTTTCCACGCCCAATATCTTTTATCTCTGGCCGGTGCCGCTGGTCACCGCGCTTACCGCCTATGCCGGCTGGCGAGGATTGCAGGCGAAGCGCGACGTACTGCCTTTTGTCTCGGCGATCGGGCTATTCCTGTTCGGCTACCTGGGGCTGGTGATTTCGTTGTTCCCTTATCTGGTGCCGCCGTCGCTGACGGTGTGGGACACTGCCGCCGCGCCGGTGAGTCAAATGTTCATGCTCGTCGGCACGCTTTTCCTCCTGCCGATCATCCTCGGATATACCGTGCTGGTCTATTGGCTGTTTCGCGGCAAAGTGCGCGAAGGCGAGACCTATCACTGATCACGCGCGTCAGGGCGCGGGCGATGGAAGCTCGGTCTGCGGACGCACGACCGCCCAGCCCATGCGCAGCAATGGCAGGCGGCCCTGAATCGAACGATCGAAAGCATGCGGCACCTCGAGCACAAGATCGGGAAAGCTTGCCTTGACCGGAGGCGGCGGCGTGCCGGGGGTGTCGGTCGCGGGCCAGACGACGACCGCGCCGTTGACGTTCGCATCGGCCGGACTGACCCAGCGCGAACGCTCTGACGATGAGGTCATCAGCAGGCTCGGACGATTGCGCGGATTAAGCGCGACCAGCGCGGCGACATGCGGATCGCCGGCGACGATGGTCAACGGCTTGCCGGTGCGGCGCTCAAAACTTTCGCTGAAGAAGCGGCCCATTTCATCGGCGGGATAGAGCACCTTGAAATCGACCGCGAAAAGCCAGGGCAGCACGACAAGCGCGAGGCCCATCGCCGCCGGCGGACCGATGAGAAGGCTGGTCCATGCCATGCTGAGCAGACGCTGGCGGTTGAGCGGGATCTGGCTTCCGGCGGCGGCGACCACGGCGAGACCCGAAAAAATCACCAGCGGCCCCGCCTGCGCCAGCGACCAGTCGTGTTTGAACAGCGCGATCTCCAGCGTGCCCGTGAGCAGCGGCGCGATGGCGAAGAAATAGATCATGGATTTTGCGAGCGGCCGCATGGGTGGGCGGTCTACTGTCGGTCCCCTGTCGCGCTGATGCACGCGCCAAGTGCTGGCCAGCACGAGGAATACTGCGACGCCTGCATGGGCAACGATAAGGTCACGCAGGATGGTCAGCCATTCGATCGCGCCTTGCGCAGGATCGAGCGCACGCAGCCGCGCCAACACCGGCTGCCAGACATCCTCGGCGTTACCGAGCCAGGCGAGATAAGGAAGTCCGACAAGCACAGCGGCCAACGCGCAGATCCAGGGATCGGCGCTGCGCAACACATCGCGGCCGACCGCCGTCGCGGCCGTGAATAACGCAAGCAGCGCGAGAAAGAGCCAGGCCAAAGGCGTGGTGAGCATCAGCAGACCCATTTCGATCGCCAAGACGATCCAATAACTGCCGCGGCCTTCGCCCACCGCGCGCCAATAATGCAGCAGGATCACCGTCCAGATCGGCATGGCGAGAATGGCGGGGCCGAATTCCGGCGTCGGGACGGAAAAGGCGGCAACGCCGACCATGAGCAGCACCGCCAGCACGGCTTGCGACATCCCCACGATGGCGCGGCCGAGCGAAAAGATGCCCCACAAGGTCGCGACCACGCAGGCCTGCGAGAGCACGTAGACCGCGGTCATACCGCCGCCGTAGCGGTAGACGATTTCGCCGAGCCAGAAGGCGAGCGGCGGGCCGCGGTCGGTGCCGAGCTGGAATTCGTGGCCGATGGCGAGCGTGATCGGCAGGTCGCCGGGCGGCGCCGCGTAAAAGATCACCGGCAGCAGCGTCCATAGCAATGCCTGCGACAGCGCCGCGGTCCAGAACATGATCCGCGGACGCGCGCGCAGGGATTCAAGGATCAGGGAAACGTGGCGCATCGGCACCCGGCAAGTAGAGGGCTGGCAAGGTAACCGGAAATGCGGGGTGGAAGCTATACGGGCAGCAGGGCCACCGTTTCGCCGGAAATCTCGACCGGATCGCCATAGGCAGCGGCGACCGGCGCGAAATATCGGCGGTGATGGATGGTCGGCCCGAGCCTGGTCAGCGCCGCGAAATGCTCGGGCACGCTGTAGCCCATGTGGCGCTCAAAGCCGTAGCCCGGATGCTGCACGCCGAGGCGGGCCATCAGCCGGTCGCGCGTAACCTTGGCCACGATTGAAGCGGCGGCAATCGAAAGCACCAGCGCATCGCCGCTGACGACCGTTTCGCAATCGCAGCCGCAGGCGATCTTTTGATTGCCGTCGACGAAGACGAGCTTCGGCTGCAACGGCAGCGCCTTGACGGCGCAGGCGAGCGCCCAGAGCGAGGCTTGCAGGATATTGTCGCGGTTGATGCGCTCGACCGAGCCGAAGGCCACGGCCACTTCCGCGCTGGCGCAGATTTTCAGATACAGCACTTCGCGCTGCTCGGGCGTGAGCTTTTTTGAATCGTTGAGCCCGCGCGGAATCTTTTTGGGATTGAGGATCACGGCGGCGGCGACCACCGGGCCCGCCAGCGGCCCCCTGCCCGCCTCATCGCAGCCGGCGACCGGAAAAATGCCGCGCTTCATGGCCCGCCGCTCCCGGTTGAAGGTGGGGCGGACCGGTTCTTCGCGAAGCGGCAGGCGCTCGATCTTGGCAGCGGCAGTGCGACTCATGCCGCGATCCTGCGCGGCGGGAGGGCTAAGTCAATGTTCCGGGTTCTGAATGTGAAAGGCGGGGAGAAGTCACTCCGGCAGGATCAATCGGCCGTCACCGGTGAAGGTGAAGCCGGGCGCGGTCACGACCTCCCAGCAATGGCCGTCGGGATCGGCGAAATAGCCGCGATAGCCGCCATAATCCGTCGGCTCCGGCGCCCGCAGCGGCTTGCCGCCAGCGGCAAGCCCGCGTTCATAGGCGGCGTCCACCTCTTCCCGGGTCTTTAAGTTCCATGCCAGCGTCGAGCCGCGGAACGTATGCGGCCTTGGGTCGGACGGGAGCATCGTGTCAGCGGCAAGCTTGTCCCAGCTCCAAAGCGCCAGCACCAGGCCGCCAGCGTCCATGAAGGCGATCTCGTCGCCGGTCGCGCGAAATTTCCGCTCGAAGCCGAGGGCCTCGTAAAACCGCGCGCTCGCGCGCACATCACGCACGCCGAGAGTCACCACGGTGAGGCAGGGCCGGTCCATGCCTCAGCCGAACAAGCTCAGCTGCTTGGCGCGCTTGATCGGCGGATCGAAATGCTCGGTGGTAAGCGAGGTCCTGTTCTTGTTCAGGCCGAGCTTCTCGCAGGCGATCTCAAAGCGGCGCCCGAGCATCCAGGCATAGGGGCCGGTACCCTTTTGCCGCTTGCCCCAGGCGGAATCGTAATCCTTGCCCCCGCGCATGTCACGGATGAGCTTGAACACATGCTCGACGCGGTCGGGATAATTCGCCGTCAGCCATTCTTTGAAAAGATCGCGCACTTCCAAAGGCAGCCGCAGCAGCACATAGCCCGCGCTCTGCACGCCTGCTGCCGCCGCGGCATCGAGGATGCGCTCCATTTCGGAGTCGGTCACAGCCGGAATGATCGGCGCCACCATCACGGTGGTCGGAATGCCGGCTGCCGACAGCCGCCGCAACGTTTCCAGCCGCCGCATCGGGGTAGCCGCGCGCGGCTCCATGGTGCGGGCAATCTGCGGATCGAGCGTCGTCACCGAGAGCGCCACCCTGGCAAGCTTGCGCTCCGCCATGCGCGAAAGAATGTCGAGGTCGCGCAGCACCAGCGCCGATTTGGTGACGATGCCGACCGGGTGCCCTGCCCGCTCCAGCACTTCCAAGATTTGCCGCATCACCTGATATTTCCGCTCGATCGGCTGATACGGATCGGTGTTGGTGCCGATGGCGATGGTGCGCGGCTCGTAGTTCTTGGCCGACAGCTCTTTTTCCAAGAGGGACGCCGCGTCCGGTTTCACGAACAGCTTGGATTCGAAATCGAGCCCCGGCGACATGCCGAGATAGGCGTGGGTCGGACGCGCGAAGCAATAGACGCAGCCGTGCTCGCAGCCGCGATAGGGATTAATCGAGCGGTCGAAGGAAATATCCGGCGATTCATTGCGCGTGATGATCTTGCGCGTGCTGTCCATCGTCACGGTGGTCTTGAACGGCGGCAGGTCTTCCAGGCTGCGCCAGCCGTCGTCGAAGGCGATGCGCGCCAGCGGCTCGTAACGGCCGGAGGCGTTCGAAATCGTGCCACGCCCGCGGCGGCGCTCGCGATCAACCGCGGTGCCGAGCAGGCCGGTGGCCAAGTCGCCCGCCGGCGAGGAGGGCAAATCCGGCGCCGGCGGGCGTCTCAGGGCTGAAGAAGACTGAGCCATGAATTACCTCTAGCGCGAGATTTAGAACATAACAAGAACATTAATAATTGAGCCCGGAGGAGGCCATATATGGCCGCTTAGACGCGCCCGCCTACTGTATATGGTTAACGGTTTCGGGGCTGGCCAGTTCCAAGTCCAGCAGAAGAGGGCGAATCGGCAACCCCTTTGTCATCCCCGCTGAGTGCAAAGCACGAGAGCGGGATGACAGGTTGAGGCAATTACTTCGCCGGGCTTTTGGCCTTGCCGCGCCGCAGGTGCTCGTCGAGCCGCGGCATGATCTCCACGAAGTTGCAGGGGCGGTGCCGGTAATCGAGCTGGTATTTCAGGATCTCGTCCCAGGCGTCGCGGCAGGCTCCGGGCGATCCCGGCAGGCAAAAGATGTAAGTGGCGTTTGCAACGCCAGCGGTGGCGCGCGACTGAATGGTGGACGACCCGATCTTGGGATGGCTCACCATATGGAAGACAGTCGAGAAGCCTTCCATGCGTTTCTCGAACAAAGGCTCCACCGCCTCCGGCGTCACGTCCCGCCCAGTGAAGCCGGTGCCGCCGGTGGTGATGATGACGTCAATGGCTGGGTCGGCGATCCAGGCGCGCAGCCAGGTCCTGATCTCCTCGACGTCGTCGCGGGCGATCTGCCGGTCGGCGACCGCATGGCCGGCGGCCTTGATGCGGTCAGCCAATGTCGCACCCGACTTGTCGTCCGCGAGGGAGCGCGTGTCCGACATGGTCAGCACCGCGATCTTCAGCGGGATAAAGGCGCGGGTTTCGTCGATGCCGGACATCAAGCCTCCGATGCGTCATGGCCGGGCATAGCCGTCGAAGACGGCGTCGCTTCGCGACGCCTTATGTCCCGGCCATCCACGCCTTTTCTGCTGCAAAGCTTAAAGACGTGGATGCCCGGCACAAGGCCGGGCATGACGATTACCTAGCGCACCCTGCCCCGGTTACCACCGCAGTTTAACCCGCGGTTCCCGGCATTTATTGCCGGGTTACGGCGCTGTTCGATAAAGCGTTTCTTTACCTTAGACCGCCATGATCCGGATCGTCGGTTGTAGGTCCCGCGTCGCCGACCGCGTCGCCTGAGTCAGAGTACTGAGTCATGGTTGTGTCGCGTCGCGGGGCGTCCTCAAAGGCGCCCCGCAGGCATTTTGAGCGCGAAGCCGCCCGCATCCTTGTGGGCGACTGCGTCGCGCAAATGGCGAAGCTGACGGCAGGCTCCGTCGATCTCGTCTTTGCCGATCCGCCTTACAATTTGCAGCTCCAGGGCGACCTGAAACGGCCGGACGATTCCAAAGTCGATGCGGTTGACGACGACTGGGATAAATTCTCCAGCTTCACCGCTTATGACGATTTCACCCGCGCTTGGCTGCTCGCCTGCCGCCGGGTGATGAAACCGGCCGCCACGCTCTGGGTGATCGGCTCCTATCACAACATCTTCCGCGTCGGCTCGATCCTGCAGGACTTGGGATTCTGGATTTTGAACGATGTAGTGTGGCGCAAGACCAACCCGATGCCGAATTTCCGCGGCCGCCGTTTCACCAACGCGCACGAAACTTTGATCTGGGCGGCGCGTGAGGCGGACGCCAAGGGCTACACCTTCAATTACGAAGCGCTGAAAGCGGGCAACGACGGCGTGCAGATGCGCTCGGACTGGAGCTTCCCTCTTTGTACCGGCGAGGAACGCTTGAAAGGCCGTGACGGCAAGAAGCTGCATCCGACGCAGAAGCCGGAAGGGCTGCTCGCCCGCGTCATCCTTTCGGCCTCGCGTCCGGACGATCTCGTGCTCGATCCTTTCTCCGGCACCGGCACCACCGGGGCGGTGGCGAAGCGCCTTGGCCGCCGCTTTATCGGCGTCGAGCGCGACGCGGGTTATGCGAAAGCCGCCGAGGCGCGCATCGCGGCGGTGGAACCTTTGCCGGAGGCATCGCTCGCGCCCTTCATGACGGCGCGCGAAGCGCCGCGCGTTGCCTTTGCAACCCTGGTCGAGCGCGGGCTGGTGCGGGCGGGCAAGCATCTGTTCGACGCCAAGCGGCGGCACAAGGCGCTGGTGCGCGCGGACGGCGCGATCTGCATCGGCGACAAGGTTGGGTCGATCCACCGCATCGGCGCGATGGCGCAAGGCCTCGACGCCTGCAACGGCTGGGCCTTCTGGCATGTCGAGACCGAGAAAGGTCTGACCTCGATAGACGAGTTCAGGACGATCGTGCGCGCGGAAATGGCCGAGACGGCCTGAGGTTTCCGGGCAAGCTCTATTCCCAGCGGTTTCCGAAAATAGATTCCTTCAGCTTCGCCGGGCCCAGGTTGGCGCCGCAGACGCGGCACCATTTCGTGGTCAGCGTAATAACCCCCGGAACGCCAGTCTGGCCGAACTGGATGAACTCGTGCTTGCACTGCGCGCGGGCAGGCTCTCTTCCGAGCGCGTATTCATTCTTCTGATATTCGTGGCGCGCAGCTTCCAGCCTTGCCGCTTTCTTGTTGGATCGCTTGACGGCAATGACGATTGCCAGCGCGACGAGACCTATGACGGCGACGTACCACATGGAGCCTCACTGACAGGAAAGCTTTGCGGTCGCAAGCCATACAGTACCACCGGGGGCCGCTCCCGCAACATGGGGCGCCACTTGCCTCACCGGGCTCTTCGCAAAGATGAAACTGCATGCACCGCGACCTTGCACATTACGCTCGGCAAGGCTTCGCCGTCGAGATCGGCAATCGGCACCCAGCGCGAACCTTCTGGCGCATGCACTACCGCCGAAACTTCTGTGGAGTAAACCACAAGCTCAAGCGGGAAATGCGTGAAGACATGCGTGACGACGCCTCGTACACGCTGCCACCTCGGTTTTGCGCGCGGCAGGCGCGGCGCGACAGCGAGAGCGCCCTTCTCATCAAAATCGGCTGTCCATTCCGTCGTGGGAAATTCCGTCATGCCGCCGAGCAAGCCTTTCACCGGCCGCGAACGCACCAGCACGCGGCCGTCAGCACGCGTGACGACGAAGGCGGCGCCTTTGCGTAATTTGCCTTCGGCCTTTGGCGTCTTCACCGGGAAAAATTCCGGATCGCCGCGGCGGCGCGCCTTGCACCCTTCATTCAAAGGACAGAGCACGCAGGCCGGCTTTTTCGGCGTGCAGATCGTTGCGCCGAGATCCATCAGCGCCTGGGCGAAATCGCCGGGCCGGCGTTGCGGCGTGAGCGTTTCCGCCAGACGGCGGATCGTGGGTTTCGCCGCGGGCAAAGATTCCTCGACCGCGAACAACCGCGCGACGATGCGCTCGATGTTGCCGTCCACCGGCACAGCGCGCTGGTCGAAGGCAATGGCAGCGATGGCGGCGGCGGTATAGGTGCCGATACCCGGAAGTGCGCGCAATTCATTCTCGGTCGAAGGAAAGCGCCCGGCATGCTGCTCGACGACGGCTTTCGCACAGGCATGCAGGTGGCGCGCGCGGGCGTAATAGCCGAGCCCGGCCCAGACCTTCAGCACATCCTGCAACGACGCGGCAGCAAGGTCGCCGATGTCGGGCCAGCGCTGGACGAAACGGGCGAAATAGGGCGCGACTGTCTTCACCGTCGTCTGTTGCAGCATAATTTCCGACAACCAGACGCGATAAGGGTCCGGCGTCTCTTTCGGTCCCGCGCGCCAGGGTAGGATGCGGCGGTGGCGGTCGTACCAGGCGAGCAATGCGTCCTCGCGAAGCGGCGTCCCCGCACGCTCACGCGGCGCCGCGATTTTCTTCTTTCCGGCCTGGCGAACTGCTAGCGTCATGCCCGACCGATGACAGAGCCGCGCGCCATGGACAAGCCTGCGAAACGAGGAGCCCGGCCGCTTGGGGACTTTCTGAGCGTATGCCTGTCCGATGCCTTTGCGCATCAAGGCTTTGCCTCAGCCGAGCTGGTGACCCGCTGGGCGGACATCGTTGGCCCGGAAATCGCCGCCCATGCCGAGCCGCTGAAAGTGCAGTGGCCGAAGGCCGCCGGCCGGGATGCCCCCGAAGCCGGAACCCTTGTGTTGCGGGTGGAAGGTCCGACCGCCATTGAAATCCAGCACCTCTCCGGCGTGATCGTCGAGCGGGTCAATCGCTTCTTCGGCTGGCAGGCGGTTGACCGGCTCGCGCTGCGCCAAGCGCCGCTCTCCCGCCGCCCCGAGCGGCGGCGCATGGCCGCGCCCGACCCCGAGACCACGGCGCGCATCGCCGCCAGCCTGCCTGACGTAGCGGACGAGAACTTGAGGCAAGCGCTGGCGCGGCTTGGCGCTGCGATCAAACGCGCTCCGTGACAGAGTACTATCGGCCACAAACCTGATTTTCGCCTTCTTGCCACGATCATGGTTTCACGATAGCGGTCACTGGCATTTTCCCCCGAGAGTTTAAGGAGTTCAGAGTGGACATTTCACGCCGCAATCTGCTCATCGGCGCCGCCGCGCTCGTGGTGGTGGGGGGCGCCGGCTATGCCGTCTGGCGGAGCATCGGCTCAGACGAGAATTTCAAGGTTCCACTCGCGGAGCTTCTGCAGCCCGGCCCGTTCCCGGACATGGCCATGGGATCGGAAACAGCGCCAGTCACGATCGTCGAATACGCGTCGCTGACCTGTCCACACTGCAAGCATTTCGAGGAAACAGCTTTTCCCGAATTGAAGAAGCGCTACATCGACACCGGCAAGGTCCGCTATATCTTCCGCGAATTCGTGCTCAATGATGTGGACATGCTGGCGATCGCGCTCGCCCGTTGCGTCAGTAAGGATGCCTATTTCCCCTTCGTCCAGACTCTGTACGAAAAGCAGGAGCAGTGGGCTGACAACAATCCGGTCCCGCCGCTGCTGGCGCTGACCAAGCAGGCCGGCATGAGCGAGCAGAAATTCAACGAGTGCATCTCGAATCGGTCGATAGTGGACAACATCGTCGCCCAACGCGACCGAGCTTCGGACAAGTTCCGGGTGAACTCGACGCCGACTTTTTTTATCAATGGCGAAAGGCGCTCCGGGTCGCTCTCCATTGAGGAATTAGAAGCGGCCATGAAGCCCTATCTCAAAGAAAAATAAGGGTTTTTCGGCCTGCCGTTAGAGCAGATAGTCGTGTTCCGGAATGCTGCCTCGACCACGATAAAGTCTGAAAACCCCGCTCTGCCAGTTGCCGAGACTCGCGCGGCGATTCATTGTCTTTCTGCACTGCGGCCTTGTCAGTCCCCATCCGGGGGCCGGACCTTAAGAGAATTGCTTTCGCATGAAGCTTACGCGACTGCGGCTGATCGGCTTCAAATCCTTCGTCGAGCCGACCGATTTTGTGATCGAACCCGGACTGACCGGCGTGGTCGGGCCGAACGGCTGTGGCAAATCCAATCTCGTGGAAGCGCTGCGCTGGGTGATGGGAGAGGCCTCCCACAAAGCCATGCGCGCGGCCGAGATGGACGACGTGATCTTCTCCGGCTCCAACACGCGCCCCCCGCGCAACACCGCCGAAGTCGCGATCGGCCTGGATAATTCCGAGCGCGCCGCGCCCGCCGCTTTCAACGATCAGGATTCGCTGGAGGTATCGCGGCGCATCGAGCGCGAAGCCGGCTCGACCTATCGCGTCAACGGCCGCGAAGTGCGCGCGCGCGACGTGCAATTGCTTTTCGCCGATGCCTCCACCGGCTCGCGCTCGCCCGCGCTGGTGCATCAGGGCCGCATTGGCGAGATCATCCAGGCCAAGCCGGAGCAACGGCGGCGCGTATTGGAAGAGGCGGCGGGAATTTCCGGCCTGCATGCGCGGCGGCATGAGGCGGAACTGCGGCTGAAGGCCGCCGAGCAAAATCTCGCGCGGCTTGAGGATGTCATCGGCCAACTGGCCGGACAGATGGACGCGCTCAAGCGCCAAGCCCGCCAGGCCGTGCGCTACCGCAATGTCGCGGCGCAGATCCGCAAGGCCGAGGCCGCGCTCTATCACCTGCGCTGGGTCGCGGCCCAGGCGGAGATTACAGACGCCGAGCGCGCCAAGAATGAAAGCGTGCGCATTGTCGCCGACCGTACCGGCCAGCAGGCCGAAGCGTCCAAGCGCCAGGTGCTGGCATCGGCTTCCCTTCCCGCCTTGCGAGAGGCGGAAGCCAAGGCGGCGGCGGCGCTGCACCGGCTTGTCGTCGCGCGCGAAACCCTTGAGCGTGAAGAGGCCCGCGCGAAAGAGCGCATGGCCGAGCTCGACCTGCGCCTGGTGCAGCTCGCCGAAGACATCGAACGCGAGCGTCAACGCGCGGGCGACGCTGAAGCCGCTCTGGCCCGGCTCAACGCGGAAGAAACGACATTGAAGGCGGAAGCGCAGGCCAGCGCCGCGCGCCGCAGCGGCGTCGACAGGCGCCTTGCCGAAGCCGACGCCGTGCTTGGCCAAGCGGAGGGCAAATTCAGCGAGCTGACCGGCGCGCTCGCCGACCTCACCGCCAAGCGCAATCAGCTCGAGAATGCGGCGCGCGAACAGACGGAGCGCATGGCCCGGCTCGACGGCGAGATAAAGGAAGTTGAGGCGGAATATGCCAAGCTCGCTGCGGCGGGCGGCCCCGACCTTTCCGCGCTGGCCGCTGCTATGGAAGCCGCGCAATCCGCCGTCGGCAAGGCGGAGACGCAGGCGCTTGCGGCGGAAGCCGCGCATGCATCGGCCCGTGAACGGCTTGAAGCCGCGCGCGCGCCGCTGGCCGAGGCCGAGCGCCGCGTGCAGCGCTTGGAAACCGAGGCAAAGACCCTTTCCAAAGTACTGGCGGTGGAAACCAAGAACATGTGGCCGCCGGTGATGGATCACGTCGCCGTGGAAAAGGGCTACGAAATGGCGCTCGGCGCGGCGCTGGGCGACGATCTCGACGCGCCGGCCGATCCGTCGGCGCCGATGCGCTGGACGGAGGTCAAGGCCGATCCCGCCGATCCGGCCTTACCCAAAGGCGCCGAGCCGCTGTCGCGCCGCGTCAAAGGCCCGGCGGAACTGGCGCGCAGGCTCGCGCAGATCGGTTTGGTTTCCCGCGCAGATGGACCCAAACTCGCGTCTGCGCTCAAGCCGGGCCAGCGCCTGGTTTCCGTCGAAGGCGATTTGTGGCGGTGGGACGGATTTGCGGCCGACGCGCATGCTCCGACCGGCGCGGCAAGGCGTCTGGCGGAAAGAAGCCGCTACGCCGACATCGAAACCGAAATGAAGACCGCCCGCGCCGACGTGGATGCCAAGCGCCGCGCCGCCGATGCCGCGCAGGCGGCAGCCGCAGCCGCGGCATCCGCCGAAGCCGAGGCGCGCGCGCATTGGCGCGGCAAGCAGCACGAGGCCGATGCCGCGCGCGACAAGCACAATGCCGCCGAGCGCGAAGCGGGCCGCGATGCGCAACGCCTTTCCGCGCTGGATGAAGCCAAACAGCGCCTTACTGCCGGCCGCAACGAGGCCGCCGCGGCCAAGAAAGAAGCCGAGCGCGCCCGCGGGGCTTTGCAGTCCGCCGATGTCCTTGAGAAACAACTCGCGGCCACCCGCGCGGAAATCGAGAAGCATCGCACTCATGCCGCCGACGTGCGCGCCGAGGCGCAGGCCGTCGCGCGCGAAGCGGAGCTTTCCGACCGGCGGCTGCAAGCGATTGCCGCCGAACGGCAAGCCTGGGCGCAGCGGAACGAAGGCGCCAAGACCCAGATCGCAACGCTGCAGACCCGCACGAGCGAAACCAAGACCGAGCGCGCCGCGCTGGAAAACGCGCCGCAAGCTTTTGCCGAGCAGCGCCGCACGTTGATCGGGCAGGTCGAAGCGGCGGAAGCCGAGCGCCGCGCCGCCGCTGACCGGCTGGCGGAGGCGGAGAACGCGCTGGCCGAAGCCGACCGCGCCGCGCGCGCGGCTTTGGAAGCCATGGGCACGGCGCGCGAGGACGCCGCCCGCGCCGAGGAGCGCTTCGAAGGCGCCAAGCGCCGGCTTACCGACATCGCCCATGAAATACGCGACATGCTGGAGGTCGAGCCTGCGGCGGTCGCGCCATTGGCCGAGATCAAGGACGGCACGGCGCTTCCGGATTTGACCGAGGTCGAGGCCGATCTGGAGCGGCTGCGGCGCGAGCGTGAACGGCTCGGCGCGGTGAACTTGCGCGCGGAAGAAGAATTGCGCGAGGTGGAAACGCAGCACACATCGTTGACCACCGAGCGCGACGATTTAGTAGAGGCGATCCGCAAGCTGCGGCTGGGTATTCAGAGCCTCAACCGCGAGGCGCGCGAGCGGCTGCTTGCTTCCTTCGAGGTCGTCAACGGCCATTTCCAGCGGCTGTTCACCGGCCTGTTCGGCGGCGGCACCGCCGAATTGCAACTGATCGAGAGCGAAGATCCGCTCGAAGCCGGGCTTGAGATCATGGCCAAGCCGCCCGGCAAGAAGCCGACCACGCTCTCGCTGCTCTCCGGCGGCGAGCAGGCGCTCACCGCGCTGGCGCTGATCTTCGCGGTGTTCCTGACCAATCCCGCGCCGATCTGCGTGCTGGACGAGGTGGACGCGCCGCTCGACGATCACAACGTGGAACGCTTCTGCGATCTGCTCGACGAGATGACGAAATCGACCGACACGCGCTTTGTCATCATCACGCACAACCCCATCACCATGGCGCGGATGAACCGCCTGTTCGGCGTCACCATGGCCGAGCGCGGCGTGTCACAACTGGTGTCGGTGGACCTGGAAACGGCGGCGAAATTCAAGGAAGCCGTTTAGGCGCCAGCCCCGCCGGCCTGTGGACAACTCTGGCCGCCGCTACCACATACCCGGCTGAAGCTGGGAGCGGCACCGCCTCTTTCACGCTCCCTTCACGGCGCATATCTGCTATAGGCTCGCGCCGGTCATCATTTCGGGAGTTGCCATCATGTCCACGACCGCCTGGGTCATTCTCGGCATTGCCGTCGTCGTTCTGCTTTGGGTCATCAGCATCTTCAACGGGCTCGTCGCCCTGCGGCAGCGGGTGAACCAGGCCTTCGCCGACATCGACGTACAGCTCAAGCAGCGCCATGACCTGATCCCCAACCTGGTGGAGACGGTCAAAGGCTATGCCACGCACGAGCGCGGCACGCTTGAGGAAGTGGTCAAGGCACGCAACGTCGCGATGGCTGCGCAAGGCCCGGCGCAGCAGGCGGCCGCCGAGAACATGCTCAGCGGCGCGCTGCGGCAGCTCTTCGCGCTCTCGGAATCCTATCCGGACCTCAAAGCCAACCAGAATTTCCAGCAATTGCAGACCGAGCTTTCCGACATCGAGAACAAGCTGGCGGCGGCGCGGCGCTTCTTCAACAACGCGGTGCAAGAATACAACACCGGCATCCAGCAATTTCCGGCAGTGCTGCTGGCCGGACCTTTCGGATTCCAGCAGCGCGAATTTTTCGACACCGGCGACGCGCGGCCGCAGCTCGAACAGGCGCCGAGCGTGAAGTTCTGACACCCTCCCCTGCCAGGGGGAGGGTCGGACCGCCGGCAGGCGGTCCGGGGTGGGGCGGCTTACAGCGCCCACCACGTTCACCCCCACCCGGATCGCTTCGCGATCCGACCTCCCCCCTCCAGGGGGAGGTAAAGGAAGTGAGATGGCCGCCTACGGTCTCTATACGCATATCCAGTCGAACAAGCGGCGCTCGATTGCGCTGCTGATCGGGCTGTTCTTCCTCGTTTACGTGATGGTCTTCGCCGGCGCGCTCGTGGCGGAAGGGCTGACGACCAACGCGCCGCTCGATTATCTGCTGCGCGCGGCGGAATACGATTTCATCCTGGCGCTGCCCTGGGCGACGGTCGGCGCGGCGCTGTGGATCCTGATCGCCTATCATTTTCACCAAGCGATGATCGACGCGGTGACCGGCGGGCGCGAAGTCACCCGCGCGGAAGAGCCACGCCTCTACAATATTCTGGAAAACCTCTGCATCTCGCGCGGCATTCTGATGCCGAAGCTGAAAGTGATCGACGACGTGGCGCTCAACGCCTTCGCTACGGGGCTTAATGAGAAGCAATATTCCATCACGGTGACGCGCGGATTGATCGAGGCGCTCAAGGACGACGAGCTGGAAGCGGTGCTCGGCCACGAACTGACCCATATCCGCAACGGCGACGTGCGGATGATGGTGATCGCGGTGGTGATCGCGGGCGCGATCTCATTCTTCGGCGAATTGATCTTCCGCCTGATGTTCCAGGGAAGCTGGGGCGGCGGAAGGCGGTCGCGCAGCGAGGGAAAAGGAGGAGGCGCCGGCGTTGCCATTATCATCGCCATCGCGCTGATCGTGGTTGCCTGGCTGCTATCGGTGGTCATCCGCTTCGCGCTGTCGCGGCAGCGCGAATACCTGGCCGATGCCGGTTCGGTGGAACTGACCAAAAATCCTGACGCGATGATCTCCGCGTTGCGCAAGATCGAGGGACGCGGCGAGCTGCCACGAGCTAATTCCGCGATCATGGAAATGTGCGTCGATAATCCGCGCACGGATTTCTCGGATATTTTTGCGACACATCCGTCGGTCGACCAACGGGTTGAAGTGCTGGTGAAGCTGGCGGGCGGGCACGACCCCGGCCCGCTGGCGTTACCGGCGCCGGCTGGCGGCGAAACTGACGAAACCGCCAGCCCGCCTCCGCAACTCGGCCGCGCCGCGCCGCAAGGCGGGCCGTGGGGACCGCGCGGCGGCCCCTGGGGGCCATGGCGGCAGAAATAGGCTCAGTGCCCTTCGAATGAGACCAGCGTGCGCACGGGCACGTCGAGCTTGCGAATCTTGTCCGCGCCGCCAAGCTCCGGCAGGTCGATGACGAAGCAGGCAGCCAGCACGTCCGCGCCCATCTGCCGCAGCAGCTTCACCGCGCCCTCGGCGGTGCCGCCGGTGGCGATGAGGTCGTCCACCAGGATGACGCGGTCGCCCTTCACCACCGCGTCCTCGTGCATCTCCATCTCATCCAGGCCGTATTCCAGCGAATAGGCGATGCTGACGCGCTTGTGCGGCAGCTTGCCCTTCTTGCGGATGGGGATGAAGCCGGCGGACACCTGATGCGCCACCGCACCGCCGAGGATGAAGCCGCGCGCTTCCATGCCCGCGACCTTGTCGATCTTCGAGCCGGCCCAAGGCTGCACCAATTCGTCGACGGCGCGGCGGAAGGCGCGCGCGTTGCCGAGCAGCGTCGTGATATCGCGAAACATGATGCCCGGCTTGGGATAGTCCGGGATGGTGCGGATCGAGGCTTTCAGGTCGTTTTCAAGCGCAAGGGAGGTCATGGGCTGGGCTTTCGGAGTGGCGGGGGAGCTTGCGGATCGGCTCACTCTGGCGAACGATGGGGCGACTCGCAACCGGAGAAAGCCATCATGAACGGACCCGCCCAGCGTATTGTTGTTGTAGATTTCCGCATCCCCTTCTTCCGCCTGGTGTTCTTTCTGGTCAAAGCGACGCTGGCGGCGATCCCCGCCGCCATCATCGTCGGCGCGCTAATTATGGCGGTGGCCGTCGTGATCGGCGCTGCTTTGAAGATAAGCGATATCCCCGGCATGATGGGCCGGTTCGGACTCTAGGACCTAGCTTTTCAGCACCCGTCCCGCCACCGCGTCGAGCTTCTTCGCCAGAGCGGGATCGCGCGCCTCCGGCGCGGTTTGTAGGGCGCAATAGCGTAGCGTATTGCGCCGTCATTTGGTATCATTGGGAGAAATACGCTTTAGCCCCTACGGTCTTTGGGGCCAAGTGCGTTTAAGTGGTCGCGATGAGCGTCATATCGGTCAACAATAGCGAAGCCCCCCACAGCACATTGCCGTTGGTGATGGCTTTCCTACTTTTTACAATATCTTACTTTTTGAGCGCGGTTCCAGCACAAAGCAGCAACCCAGAACTCGATCAAGTTCTCCGTTCATGGATAACCGACAATACCCACTTTGAAAAAGATCAGAATAACCAGGACATCCTTTTTATTCGCAAGCAACCGGTGCGAGTCTACATTAAAATTGATGATCCCGAGATTGTAGCTGAAGCGCGCACGGCAATTGCCAATTTCGCAAATGCATTTGGCCTGCAATATGAGTTTACTGCGACGAATATAAACATGATCATTGGTGTGGCGAGCGGAATTTCAGAGAAAGGCAGGCCGAGTCGATCCCTGCTCACTAGCTTCGGGCTAAAAACGTCAGACATTGATTACATTGTCTCAATTTTAGGTGACAGTTGGTCGACTGGTTGCGGTTTCTATCATTCGCGCGACAGCGAGGGTCGTCTTGGGTTCAGTATTGTTGCTGGAGACAAAGGGCTTGCACGCAAGAAATTAAAATCTTGCATAGTGACCGGCATCATTTCCGCTTTCGGATTAAGAATGAGTGGTCATGAAGTTGTCGACCATTCAAATGACTATATTCAATTTCTTTTGCTCGCGCGTTCGCTTCTCGAATGCGAGAAAAAAATTAGTTTGCAGAAAATGGACGAGGCACTTCCGACTCGTGGAACGTACATCGACTGCGTTTCAAACACACTGCACCTTAAGCTGAACTGATGTCAGAAATTCGAATCAAGAACTTCTCAGCACCCGCCCCGCCACCGCGTCGAGCTTCTTCACCAGCGCGGGATCGCGCGCCTCCGGCGCGGTGATGAGCGCGGTGTCGAGCGCGCGGTCCGAGCCGATCGGGCAGGCTTCATGCTCGCGCGGGAAATCCTTCGCTAGCCGCGCGACAAGACGCTTGGCCTTCTCGGCATTGCCGGTGAGCACCTTGATGACGTCCTGCACCGTGACCGCATCATGGTCCGGGTGCCAGCAGTCGTAGTCCGTCACCATCGCAACGGTCGCATAACAAATCTCCGCCTCGCGGGCGAGCTTGGCCTCCGGCATGTTGGTCATGCCGATCACCGAATAGCCGAGATTCTTATAGGTTATGCTTTCGGCCAGCGAAGAGAATTGCGGCCCTTCCATGCAGACATACGTGCCGCCGCGCGCCACCGCGAGGCCTTCCGCATCGGCCGCCGACGCAAGCCGCAGCCGCAGCCGCGGCGACACCGGATGCGCCATCGAGACATGGGCGACCAGTCCCTTGCCGAAAAACGAGCTCTCGCGTTTGTGCGTGCGATCGACGAACTGATCGACCAGCACGAAAGTGCCTGGCGACAATTCTTCCTTGAACGAGCCGCAGGCGGACAATGAGATCAGGTCGGTAACACCAGCGCGTTTGAGCACGTCGATATTGGCGCGGTAATTGATGTCGGAGGGCGAAAGCCGGTGTCCCTTGTCGTGCCGGGAGAGAAAAACGACCGGCAGGCCGGCGATCTCGCCGATACGAAGAGCGGCGGAGGGCTCGCCCCAAGGGCTTTCGATGCGCTGCTCGCGCACTTTCTCGAGTCCCGGCAGATCATAGATGCCCGAGCCGCCGATGATGCCAAGGACTGCTTTGGTCATGACGAACCTATCGCCCGCGCGGCGAGCGAGACTTAGGCGCGGCCTTCTTTGACCGCCGCCCACACCCGCTTCTTGGTGAAATAGAGCAGCCCGGCAAACACGGCGAGGAAGATCATCACCTGGAGACCGATGCGCTTGCGGTCCTCAAGGTGCGGCTCGGCCGCCCACATCAGGAAGGCTGAGACGTCGCGCCGGTAATTATCCACGGTCCCAGGCGTCCCGTCGTCATACGTCACCTGGCCGTCCGAAATCGGCGGCGGCATGGCGATGCCGTGGCCGGGGAAATATTTATTGTACATCATGCCCGGCGCCATCTGCATGTCCGCAGGTTTCTGCTCATAGCCCTGCAACAAGGCTGCGATGTAATCGACGCCCTGCTCCTGATACTGCGTGGCCATGTCGAGGACGAAGCGGGGGAAGCCGCGCTCGTAGGTGCGTGCCTTGGCGATCACCGAAAGATCGGGAGGAAGCGCGCCGGCATTGGCCGAGCGCGCGATCTGGTCATTGGCAAAGGGGGAGACGAAATGGTCCGCCAGGCGGCCGGGCCGGTCGAACATCTCGCCCTGGTCGTTGGGTCCGTCCTTGATCTTGAAGCCTGCGGCGATGGCTTCAGCCTGCCCCGGCGTGAATTCCGGTCCGCCCGGCTCGGCCAGGTTGCGGAAGGCCAGCAGAGTCAGGCCGTGGCAATTGCTGCACACTTCCCGGAACACTTTGAAGCCGCGCTGAAGCTGACCGCGATCGAACTTGCCGAAGGGACCGGAGAAAGACCACTTCAGTTGCGGCGGCTCCGGAGTGTGATCCGCCTGCGCAAAAACCGGGCGGCCCGCCGAGACGAGCAACGCGGCTGCAAAGATGGAAGCGAGAAGGGTATGATGAATTTTCATGGCGCTCTTCCTCACCGTGCTGCCCTGGGAGGCGGCGCGGACGCGCCGATCGGCACGCCCTCCTTCAACACCGACTCGGCGATGGAATTCGGCAGCGGCTTGGTCTTCTCGAACAGGCCGAGCAGCGGCAGGATGAGAAGGAAGTGCGCGAAGTAATAGAAGGTGAAGATGCGCGCGAAGATCACATAGGCGCCTTCGGCGGGCTTGGAGCCGAGCCAACCGAGGCCGATGCAAACCAGCACAAAGACCCAGAAGAACTGCCGGTAAAGCGGCCGGTATCGCGCCGAACGCACGCGCGACGTATCG
>Ga0080064_1003813_pt1 | contig 20769 bp, 23 predicted proteins | sample Subgrocontami54m_FD_69260 | JGI IMG/M metagenome (GOLD analysis project Ga0080064, IMG submission 69260) | Subsurface groundwater microbial communities from S. Glens Falls, New York, USA - GMW46 contaminated, 5.4 m (SPADES assembly) (version 2) ...
GAACTTTTCCTCGACCCAGCGGCCCACGGCCTTGACGCCCACGATTTCAGTGTTGTAATGGCCGGCCTCCACGACGTTGACGGCAAATTCTTTCGCATCATGGTAATCCGAATGCTTGAATTCCCCCACGAGCAGCGTGTCGAAGCCTTCGGCTTTGGCAAATGCAGTGCAGAAACCGCCGCTTCCCGAACACACCGCCACGCGGCGGACCAAATCTGGGCCAAACGGCAAGGTCTTATACGCGGCGCCGACTTTTTTCGCCACGGTCCTTGAAAAAGCATTCAACGAAACGGGTTTCCGCAGGACGCCTTTGAACGCGATTTTCGCGCCCTCATACGCACACGCGGGCCGCACGCTTTGCAAGCCTAACACCTGCGCCAGCAAGACGTTGTTGCCCATAGTGGGGTGGGCGTCCAGCGGCAAGTGCATGGCGTAGAGGTTCAATCCGGCTTTTTTTGCCGCGTCGATGCGGTTTTTCAGCAAGGGATCTTTTCGGGCCGAAGCAGGACCTGCCCACAACAAGCCATGATGTACAATGAGCAAATCGGCTTGCGCATGGACGGCTTTTTCAATGGTTTCCAACGCGGCATCACACGCCACGGCGACTTTCGAAACCGTCTTGGAGCCTTTGACCTGAAGCCCGTTCTTGGACGCATCCGAGCCGCGGTAGAATCGGAACTGGGCGTCCAGCGCCTTGACGAGGATAGAACGATCTACCAACGATCCCCACCTCGGCTCCGTCCGATTTCCCGAAGGATTCGGTCGCGTACCGAAGACCGAATCGTTCCGAATTGTCCCGCAGGAAAATCATGTTCAGCCTGAAAGTCAGGGTGGGAAAGCAGCGAACGCACTTTTTCTCGAGGAAGGCCTTCAAGAATCGCCACAGATCGAGCAAGATTCGAGCCTAGAAATGCGGAGTCGGGATTTTGGGTCCAAACGTCCCTCAACGAAACCAATTTTTCGGCGTGTTGCTTCCAGTCACGCGCACGATTCCATTCCCGTTGGAGTTCCGAACTAAGACGCTGCCCGGGCAGCATGAAAGACGGGCCATGCGACGGAAAGATGTGAAGACGGTCAAAAAACTCATGCCGAACAAGCGCTTGGAATTGCCGAAAAGGTAGACCTTCCAACAACGGATGAGATTTTTCCAAGGCACGCTGAACCCGGCGTAGGTACGATTTCGTCAGGGGAGAATCGACCTGGCGCGGCGCCAGAGGCAACTTGCGCGGCCGAATTTTACGCCAAATGTCAATCAATTCGTTCTGACGGTTTCGAAAATTGAGTTTGCGGGACACCATTCAAACACCCGCGTCAGCGTTTTCCTTCCAGGACGTCCCGCAATACTTCGGCCACGGTTCGGCTCTGCAAGGCGCCGGATGCCGGACGGAAGAAGACGATTTTCGTCCGAAAAGGGTGGCGCATGAGCGTCTTGGAAAAATCAGGCCAGAACAAACCCGTCACAAGCGAGCGCGAGCTTTCCAACGCCACCAAGACGGCGTCAAGGTGCTCGTCAAGGTCAGGAGAATTGCGTGAAGCGTAAGGCACTTTGTCCCAGATTTTTTCCAATGCAGGCAGAGGGGAGTCCGACGCTGAAACCGAAACCGAGCGCAACACCATACCGAAAGCAACGCCTCTAATCGTGTTCAAAAATGCGGTCGGCCGCCGTGCCGTCGCTTACAGGCGCAGTGGTGGCCACCGTCGTGTCAGGGGGAGAAGCAAAAGAAGAGGCCGTCTGAGAAAGGGAAACAACACCTTCAGCCGCCTCGTCCTGTTTTGTTTCCGGAGTTGCGTTTACTTTGTTTTCTTCGGCTTGAACGGAAGCGGTTGACGGTTGCGGGGTTTGGTTTTGTGCAACGGTTTCGACGGGTTTGTGTTGGTCATACCACGCCTGGAGGGCTTTGAAGTCCAACGCCAACGTCGGCTCCTTTTTCGCGTGGCGTACGAACCACGACACCAACTCAAAATCTGCGCCCGTAGTCGAGAATTCAGCCACGTGGGGCTGCAAATTCTTCTTCAACGGGTTGGAGATGAGGTCGAAAACGGAGACTTCCAAATACGGCACGTGTTCGGCCGGGATGCGGACCAACGTGCGGCGGGTCAACTCCCGCAAGTCCGGCAGGATACTGTACTTGCGTCCGGTTTCCTCCAACTGCTTCTTGGACACCATCAAACGGCGCAACAAATCCGCGTAATACGGGTTCTCCTGGCCCTTGACGGGTTTCTGTGCAACACCCAGCCAGAGGCTTGCGACTTCTTCGGCAATGGTCATAGAAGCAAAAAGATGGCACCCCAAGAATAAAAAGCGTGCAACCTCCTCAATTCATCCTATGACTGACCTTACCGCTGATACCAACGCCCGACTGCCGCTAATCAAACCGGATTCATTAGCCGCACGCCTGACGCTTACCCCCACCAGCGCCGTTTTGGAAAAACGCCTGCAAGGCATCAATGCCGACATGGCGGCCTTGACGCCAAGCGGCTTTTCGATGCCCCAGAACAGCCACGGCCTGGACGACCAACCGTCCAACCTGCAGGCCCGACTCAAGAACAACGAACTCGTCACGCCGGACACGGAAGTGCTCCGACAACTCTTGTTGGAAAAGGCCCGCATCGCAAGACAATTGGACGCGATGCCGCAACAAAGCCGCGGACTCCAAATGCCAAAAACCGAGTTTTCCGTGCAGGCCAAGAAACGGATGCTGCGCTAAAGAAAAATGAGAAAAGTGACCGCCGATTAAAAGGCAATTTAAAAAAAATTCCGCCGGTTTAGCCGCAGCAAAAAAAAGAGTTGCCGCACGTCCTACGGCCGGTCTCCCCCACAAAAAAAAGACCTAGGCCTCGAATTCCTCCAGATTTTTTAGAGCAAAACCGCATCCTTCAGAGCGTCCTTGATGACGGCCGACGTCTTCGAAACTTTTGAAAACTCATCCGGCGTATAGCAAAGCAAGTCGGCCCCGATGGGCGCGTCGCTTTGGCGCCAGATTTCGGCCGCCCGGTCGATGAACGGCGTTTTTTGGAATTTACGGCTCACCACGATCAAGTCGTAATCCGAGTCCTCACGGGCGCGTCCGGTGGCACGGCTGCCAAAAAGGTAAATCTGGGCATCGGCGAATGCCGCGCGGATGTCTGTAAGCAATTGGTTCAAACGTTCATCCGGTTCGTAAGTCATGAATTTACAAAGCGCAGCTAGGTGTTAAGGCCTTTTGGATTGGGGCATTCACTTACGCTTCAAAGTCCTGCGGCGTGGCGGTGAACGCCTCGTTGTTGGCGATGGCGCCCGTGGCCTTCATGACTTCCCTTGCAAGCAGCCAGTACATCAACGCGATGGACTTGCGGCCCTTGTTGTTCGTCGGAATCACCACGTCCACGTAGTGCGTGGCGTTGTTCGTATCGCAAAACGCGATGACCGGCACGTGCACGGAAAACGCTTCGCGCACCGACTGGCGGTCGACGGAGGGATCCATCACGATGACAAGCCTCGGTTCGCAGAAGTCTTCACGCGCCGGGTTGGTAAAGCGTCCCGGCGTGAAGCGGCCGACCAAGGCCGTCGCGCCGGTTAATTCACAGAATTTCTGGATGGGTTTGCGGGCGTTGTCCTTGTTGCCGACCAAAAATACTTCGGCCATCGGGTATTTGGAGATCATCGAACCGGCCATGCGGATGCGTTCGTCGAGTTTCTTGAGGTCCAACACGTGCAAGCCGTCGTCGCGGGCCTTGTAGATGTAGCCCCGCATGCTGCCGTGCTTCTGCCGCGTCCCGATGTGGGCCCCGGCTTCCAAATACTGTTCTTGAGGAATCAAAAATTCAACCATTGACTAAACTCCAACTCCATGACGGGACGCAAACCGTTCCTAGTTTTGATTACGAAGAGGGTTTACTCGTAGTCGCTGGAAGCTTTCGATTCAATTCAAAAAGCGCTTCCAACGCCGAACAGGTAGTGCCGCAAGGCGTATAAAAACACCACGGACCGGCATCCGCAAAGGGACAGTAGCGCAATTCTGCATCAATCGTCACGCGGAATCTGCAACAGCCCAGGTTCCAATAATGCAAGCGATTCGGCACCGTCTGGATCGCGGGACAATACGGGAATAGCCAAAGCGCCGTGCTTCTGCAATGCCCGGATTCCGTGAACTCCTGACTTATCGACAATAGAAATGACGCTTTTTCCATGCGTTTGGATGAGTTTTGCAAACACGGGACCCCATTTGCCATCCGAATCCGGTTCTTTCCACAGCTTCCGAAATACGGCAAGGGCCGGAATGCCGTGCTTCAGACAAACGTCCATAATCGGCCGTTGGTGTTCACCATAAAGTTGGAGAAAATACACGACCCCGGGGGATTTGTAGACATGATAAAACTGCGGGCCAAAACGGCGGATGAACCGGTCGGCCGCGAGACCATGTGCGTTTAGCAGGGCCTGAATTTGGTCGGGCAATTCCCGATAATTGGTCCCGTGATAGGTGGAGCGATAGCCTAGCTTCTCGGCCAAAACAAAAGAACGTGTGTGCCGAAAATCAGCATTCCGGTAGGGGTCGAGTCGTTTGAGAGACTCCGCCCACTCTTTTAGGAAGCGCATGAAGCGTTCAAAGTACAGAGATTAATAATCGTTCGCCAAAAGTGGACTCAATCAAGCCGATGCCTTGGCACCTCCCACCGGCCACCTCACGTAAACCGTTAAATCCAGCGACAGTGCCAATTCAACCATGGCCGACGACAGCCAACTGAACCCCACCGACAAGGCGCTTTTCGAAGACGACTTCAAGGAAGTGCCGCTGGACGAATCGGCCGACCAAGCCGTCAAGAAAAACGAAAAAACGTCGAAAAGCCAGAAAGCGTCCCTCGACATCCTGGACGGATTGGTGCAACAAGCCAAAATGGAGGAAATCCTTCCGGAAGACGACGGAAACCAAAACCCGCCCAAAGACAACGAAGCCAAAACCGATGACGCCAAGGCGGACGCACCCAACGCCGCCAACTCCGAAACCACCCAATCCGCTTCCATTTCTTCCAACTTCCAAGCAACCGTCGAATCCAGCGGTCCGTCCAGCGGTCCGTCCAGCGACACGGCCACGATTCTTTCTGCCGACAACCTATTGAGCGCGCCGGCTGCAGCGCAAGATCCGCACGACTCCGACGAGGAATTGGACGAGGACGGTGACCCGGTGGAAAAAACCGGAATGGACCCAAAAGCCAAACCAGACTACCCGGAAGACGCCCATATGGATGCGTTGCCTGCGGAAAACCTGCCGCCCATCCGCGTCTTGGAAGCCGCGCTTTTCTTGGCCAACAAACCCATGGCCCACAAACAGCTCCAAGACTTGCTGCAAGTGCCGCGCAATCGGTTGGACGCGTTGCTGGGAGAACTGGCAACCACCGTGCCGAAAGAAAGCGCGTTCGAGCTTTCCGTCAACGAGCACGGCGCCGCGTTGCAACTCAAGCCGCATTACCTGCACCGCGTGGCCAAGTTGTCAAAAGAAGTCGAGCTATCCAAGAAATCCATGCGGATTTTGGCGTTGGTGGCCAAGAAGAAAGAATTGCTGCAATCCGACTTGAAACACTTCTTCAAAGGCGAAATCTATGCCTACGTCACGGAATTGAAGATGGCGGGGTATTTGGAGTCCAAAAAGCACGGCAACACCCGCAAATTGAAGCCGACGACGAAGTTTTTCGAAAGCTTCCAAGTCAAGGAATGATCACACCATGATTGCCATGTACCTGTTGGGCGCCATAGTCCTGGTTTTCTTGGGCCAAATCGTCTACCCGCCTTTGACGGAAATGTTCTTCCTGGAACCGGCCAAAATCGCGTCGGAACCCTGGACCATCATCACCAGCATGTTTCTCCACGGCGGATTGCTTCATTTGTTCTTCAACGGATTCGCGCTGTACATGTTCGGCCCCTATTTGGAGCAAATCATCGGCCCAAAACGGTTTTTGGCAGTCTACTTCCTCTCCGGCATCGCAGGCGCCCTAGCATACGCCGCGACGTACTATTTAGGCATCCTGCCAGCCAGCATTCCGGCACTGGGCGCGTCCGGCGCCATCTTCGGCATTTTGGGTGCAGTAGCCGTGCTGCGGCCCAACCTGCCGATTTACATGTGGTTCGTCCCCATGCCCATGAAGTACGCCGCCTTGGTGTGGGTGGGCTTGGGCCTCTTTGAAACATTCCAAATCACCGGAGTGGCCGGAGCGGCCCACTTGGGCGGGTTAGTGCTGGGCGCCGCCATGGCGTACGTTTGGCTCAAAAGCGGCAAAATCGAGTGGACGCAAGACGCCGGATACTACTGAATCGAAGCGAAACGTGGTTTCAACCCGGAAGCCACCCGAACCTCAAAATTCACGCCGATTGACGAAATCCTGTTCGTTTTAAATACCATGCTTGGGCTCATGACTCAAGAAAAAAACAGTCGTGGGGGGTTTGGACCACAGCAAAGGTCCGTTAGGCTCATTTCGGCTGTTTTTGAGGTGAGGATATAAATGGCAGCTTTCGGACAAGCAATCTACGATATGATCCCGAACATGGGATACCAATTGGTCCACCTGATTACGCTGTTTCTGGCGTTGTGGCTGGCCATGGGCGCGTACAAGATGAAGAAACCCGTTTGGGGCCATTTCTTCGTTTTGTTGGCGTTGGGAGAACTGTTGCACTCGTTGACCCACTTGGGCTACACGACGCTGCCGTTCACGCACCTGATGCAGCAAGTCTTCATCCTGGTCGGTCTGGTATTGTTCGCCATGGACATGAAAGACAAGAAATAAGTTGATTTCAAAAAAGGGGGGAAAGCCAAAAACGCTTTTCCTCCTTTTTTTCTCTTTTTTGCAAAACAAATCAAGCAATTCTTTCCGTTTCCCTCTTCCACTACCATCGAGCCAAGCCCGTCCGTACTTTCAAAAAACGTTGTTTTTTGACGTCCGGCAGCCAATACCCCCAGTCGGCATCCAAACAACGGCTTTTAATTCGCTCACGCCAAAAACGATTTGTAAATGTTCACCTCAAACGCTCAGGCCCGCATGGGTCGGACGGAGGAAATGGCCCCATGAGCGTACGCTTCGAACTCCAAGACAACCGCATTCGCGTCACCGACTTGATCAGCGTGCAGGCCATCGACCGCAGTTTCTTCGGCCACGAGGTAAACGGCAAGAAAATCTTCCTCGACTTGCAGCCCGAAGAAGCCCTCTACTTGATGGACGTGCGGAAAGCTGAATGCGAGAAAAACGGTAAACCCGTGTCCTTTAACCAGGTCGCCGCGGCTTTTGACGGACCCAAGTTCCTCGCCCGCTACTACGGCTTCCGCGACTGGCGCGACCGCGGCCTCATCGCACGGCCCATTACCGACGCCAAAGGACCGTACGGACGCAGTCTATCCGAGAAATACCCCGCCGCCGAAGCCAAGGCGCCCCACGTACACGCCAAAGGCCAATTCTTTTACGACGATTTGATGTCCGTCATCGATGACAACGAGGAAGGCAATGCGTTGTACGAAAACCACTGGTTCGGCCAATTCGGCACCTACAAAGCGAAAAAACACGGCCAATTCCTCAAACTCGACGCTTACGAGACCTTATTTCTGGCGAGGCACGGCAAGTACAAGCTCAACGTCTCCGCCAAAAAAATCGAGGAATACGCCATCGCGCGCCGCCCCGACTTCCTGGAATTGTACGACGTGTACGAAGACTGGCGCATGCGGGGATTCGTGCCCAAGACGGGCTTCAAATTCGGCACCCACTTCCGCCTCTACTTTCCAGGCGCCAAACCCACGCAGGACACCGGCCAGTGGATGCATTCGCGCCACGTCGTACACGTCTTTCCTCGCTCAAGCAAGATGCTCATCTCGGAGTGGGCCCGCGCCATCCGAGTCGCGCACGGCGTCAAAAAGACGTTCATCCTAGCCATCCCAGGCGCCAAAGTCCACCCCAAGGAAAACTTGCTAGACTTCCTGTTGTACCACCGCAAAGGCGGCGACATCGAGAACCCCCGGCACGACTCCCCCACGTACGTCATGCTGGCCCTCAGCGAGGAAGAACAAATCGGAGGACAAGAACTGGCTGAGGCCATCGAACAGGCCAAAGCCATCGGACTTGACCTCATCTTAGCCATCTGCGACCGCGAAACCGCCATCACCTACTACCGCGTCAAACGCATCGAACTACCCAAAAGCAAATACGAGTATTATGAAATTGAGTGGGTGCAACCGTAATCCAAACCAAAAAACAGCACGAACAACAAAGGAAAAAAAAAAGAGCAATCGTTAACTATCGTTTTTCACACCACAAAAAAGGAATCCCCATGTCCACTCAAAAGCCGCAATCGACGCAATTCTGGGCCGACCGCATCGCGCACGAGGCCAAACCCCACGACGGCAAGCACGTCATTGGAGATGCCAAAACGCCATCCGGCCGCATCCACGTCGGCTCACTGCGGGGCGTGCTCATCCACGACGTCATCTACAAAGCCGTCAAGGACAGCGGACAGAAGGCGGAATACGTCTACCGCTTCGACGACTTCGACCCCATGGACGGCTTTCCCCCAGGCTTACCCGAAAACTTCCAAGAGCACATGGGAAAACCGCTCTGCGACGTGCCTACACCTGAGCCCGAAAAGGGCCACGATAGTTTCGCCCGGCTTTACGCCGAGGAATTCCGCGACGTCTTCAAAAAACTGGACTGCAAACCCCGCATCGTATACTCGTCCGAACAATACCGAGCCGGCAAATTGAACAGATTGATCCAAACAGCGTTGGAAAAAGCCGAAACGTTCAACGAAATCAACGCGCGCGTCGCCAAAGTCAAAAAACCGAGTGGCTGGCTACCCATCAACGTCGTCTGCCCACAATGCGGAAAAATCGGCACCACGAGCGTGTCCGACTTTGACGGCAAAACCGTCGCGTATACCTGCGCGAACGTCAAGTACGCCAAAGGCTGCGGCAACCAAGGCCGCATCTCGCCGTTCGACGGAAACGCCAAACTCACCTGGAAGGCCGACTGGGCCGCCACATTCGTCTTGCACCAGGTGACTATCGAAGGCGCGGGCAAGGACCACTACGCCGCAGGCGGCTCCAGAGACGTGGCAAATGAAGTCGTTGAAAAAGTCTTCGACTACCCACAGCCCTACAACTTCCCGTACGAATTCTTCATCATGGGCGGTAAAAAGATGAGCACGTCCAAAGGCGTGGGCGTCTCGGCCATTGACATGGGCCAGAGCCTGCCGCCGGAACTGCTGCGCTTCGTCATGGCGCGCTACAAACCGCAGACGGCGATTGATTTCAACCCCGACGGCGAAACGGTGCCGCGGTTGTACGACGATTGGGACCGCTTCTCGCGCGTGTACTTCGGCAAAGAGACCACACGCGACCCGGACACCGGCCGAATCTTCGAATTGAGCCAGGTCCAGCACGCCAAACCCACCGAGCACTTCCACCCGCCGTTTTCCTACGTCGCATTTCTCTCGCAGATTCCGGGCGTCCACTTGGCCGATGCCATGGAAAAATACAAAGGCACCGCCCTCACCACTGAAGAAAAGCACGAGTTGGACGGCCGCGCCCGATACGCCAAAATCTGGCTGGACCGCTTCGCGCCCGACGACGCCAAGATTCGCATCGTGGAAAAGCTCGACTACGCCGGCCTCACAGAGAGCCAAAAAGCCGTCCTAAGCGAATTCGCCGAATTCCTCGAAACACAAAAGACCGCCGACATCCCGGCCCAAGTGGACGCACTAAAAGAAATCTGCGAACACAACGGACTAAAGACGGGCGACTTCTTCTCCGCCGCCTATCGGATTTTCATCGGACGCGACAAAGGGCCCAAGCTGCTGCCGTTTTTGGCGGCGTTGGACAAGTCATTTGTAGTGCGGCGGTTACAATTGAAAGCATGAAGATTCTCGTCATTTCCGACATCCACGCCAACTTGCCGGCACTGCAACAATTGGAATCCTACGCCAAGCAGGCGGACCGCATTTTGTGCCTGGGCGACACCGTGGGCTACAACGCGTTTCCCAACGAATGCATCGATTGGCTCCAAGACCACGATGCGGAGTGCGTCAAGGGCAACCACGACCAAGCCGCATTGGACGAAAAAACCGAATGGTTTCACGACGCGGCAGCACTTGCCATTGGATGGACGCGCAAGGAGCTGACCAAAAAAAGCCGAAAATTCCTCCAAGATCTACCGCTTCAAATCCGGATGGAACACGAAGGCGTGAACCTGTTGGCGGTCCACGGCTCACCGCGCGACCCGCTGCACGAATACGTGTTTCCGGACGATCTGGTGGACGTGCCCGATAGCGTCGACATCTTGGCCGTGGGCCACACGCACCTGCCGTTCATCCGTAAACAAACCTCGGAAAACGGGCGCAAAAATACGTCAAAAAAAACCGGCCAAAAATCAGCCGCATCAACCAAGCCTTCCCAAAACGCACCGGCATCGGGAAAAACAATCACGATTTTCAATCCCGGAAGCGTCGGACAGCCGCGCGACGGCGACGCCCGGGCAAGCTTTGCATGGCTCAAGTTGCCGGAAATGAAAATCAATCTCCAACGAATGAAATACCCGGTTGAAGAAACGGCGAGAGCCAACCAAGACGCCGGATTGCCCGACTCTTTGTCCGAACGCCTGTTCGCCGGCCGCTGACGCCCCAAAGCCTTTTTATTGAAGACCGGCCAGAAATTGCTTTGGAAAGCCCCAAAAGCGGAGTGCTTTTTTTCTAGGATTTCAATGTTCAGGTTGGACCTTTGATGCAAGCGGAAATCAACATCGGAACCGTCGGACACGTCGACCACGGCAAAAGCACGCTGGTCTACCAACTGACGGGCAAGAAAACGGACTCGCACAGCGAAGAAATCAAACGCGGCATCACCATCAAACTCGGTTACGCCGACGCCCTAGTCTACAAGTGCTCCAATCAAAAATGCGGCAAATACGGCACGCTTGCTAAATGTGCGGCCTGCCAGACCGACGCCAAAGCCGAACGGCTCATCTCGTTCGTCGACGCGCCGGGACACGAAACGCTCATGGCCACCGTGATTGCCGCATCGTCCATCATGGACGGCGCCTTGTTCGTGATTGCTGCAAACGAAAAATGTCCCGCCCCGCAAACGGCCGAACACCTCATGATCCTGGAAGCGGCTAAGATTCCCCACGTCATCATCGTCCAAAACAAAGCCGACTTAGTCACGAAAGAGCGTGCCAAATCGCACGCCAAGGAAATCCGCGAATTCCTCAAAGACTCGCCCTACGCCCAAGCGCCGATTATTCCTACGGCGGCCAACACGGGCATCAACATGGATGCCTTGTTGGAAACCATCCAAAAGACGATTCCCACGCCCAAACGCAACCCTGGCGAAACCTTCCGCATGCACGTGGTGCGCAGCTTCGACGTCAACAAGCCCGGCGCCAAATTGGAGAAACTAGTCGGCGCAGTCCTCGGCGGCGCCGTCCGCACGGGCGCCGTCAAAGTCGGTGACGAAATCCAGATCCTGCCCGGCGTGCTCAAGCAGAAGAAAAACAAGGAAACGTACGAATCGCTCAAAAGCACGGTGCTGAGCCTCAACGCCGGCAGCAGCAAATTGGAGCTAGCGGGCCCCGGCGGACTCATCGCGCTATCCACCAATTTGGATCCCTCGCTTGCCAAAGCCGACGCGTTGGTCGGATGCCTCGTGGGCCGTCCCGGCACCTTGCCGCAGCCGGCGTACGAACTCACCGTCGAAATCACGCCCATGCCCCGCCTGTTGAGCACGTTTCCCGCCACCCTGACGCCGAACGAACCGCTCGTGCTGGGCGTGGGAACCGCCACGACCATCGGCTTCGTCCAAAGCCTCAAGAAAAAAACCGTCACGCTCAAATTGAAAAAACCGGTGTGCGTCGAAAAAGGCGACTTGGTCGCCGTCATGCGCCGTTCCGACAACCGCTGGCGCGTGTACGGCGTCGCCCACATCGTTTAACAAAAAAAAAAACCCGGTTTGGAAAAAAAAAGAAATAGCACGACTCCGCCAACTTGGAAAAAGAAAAAAAAATCGCGGCCTTCATCAGAAAAAAGAACCAAGACAACCGTTTGCCAAAAAAAGAAAATAAAAATCCAAAACGTGGTGCAGCAATGCGACTCGTCCTTCTTGGTCCCCCCGGTTCCGGAAAAGGCACGCAAGCCGTCCGACTTGCCCAACACTACGGATTGCAACACGTCGCCACCGGCGACATCCTGCGCGACGAAGTCGCCCAAAAGACGGATTTGGGACAAAAAGCCAAAACCTTCATGGACTCCGGCCAACTCGTGCCGGACCAACTCGTCTCCGACATGATTGCCGCCCGCCTCCAACCCGCATTCATTCTTGACGGCTACCCCCGCAGCCTGCCGCAAGCTGAAAGCCTCACTGCCTTGCTCAAACAAAAAAGCTGGCAGCTGGATGCCGTCTTGAACCTAGAGGTGCCGGAAGACGAAATCGTCGCCCGCCTCGGTGGCCGCCTTCTTTGCATCCAATGCAAGGCCGTTTTTCCCGCCCGCACGCCAAGCCCGTGCCAAAAATGCGGAGGAAAATTGGGCAAACGCGCCGACGACAACCCCGACACCGTCCGGCAACGCCTCGCCGTCTACCACGAAAAGACCGAACCGTTGGAAGACTACTACAAAAAACAAGGATTGCTTAAAGACATCCGAGGCGTGGGCACGCCGGACGACATCTTCCAACGCATGCAGGACGCCTTTTCCAAATCTAAAAAGTAAAGCCGGCGCCAAGCAAAGCCATCTCGTTACCCCCCACCCGAACAGCGTCCCGATAATCCGAATCGGTTTAATACCCGCCCCGCTTCAACCATTCCAATCATGAAGCGCGGACCGGTTTTGCTCATCCTCTTGCTTTTGGCCAGCACCGCGTTCGCGCAAGCCGTTGACGTCCAAATACAGGTGGAACAGGTGAACGGAAAAACCTGGACCATCGACGAAAAAATACGGTTTGACTCCACGCAAACCGTACGCCAAATCCAACTCCTTCCGCCAAAAGCCACGACCGACGTCGAGCTGGTGAGTAAACCGGACGGCAAAGGACTGTTCGAAGCCAAAGCCGACGGCGTGGCCCCTTCGGTAGCACAAACCAGCGAAGGCAAGGAATGCATGCAAGTCAAACCCACTGGAAACAACCGATTCCAAATCACATACGACCCGCTGTGCCAAGCATGCGGCACGGACATGCAGGCCCGAATCAGATACGGAACCGGAGGACCTTCCAGCACCGTCGTCATTCCCCTGGATGTGTCCTGCCAGGCCGATGTGCTTATCGTCACCCGCGCCGGGCTCGACGAAGATGGAAAAAAACGTTTGAAAAAAGACGCACGCTATGCCGACTCGTTAAGGCAATACATGGAAGCGTTGGCTCACGAAACACCCCAGCCGCTTTCCTCCCGCTACGTCGAACTGGACCACGCAATGGCCCGCGTCACGTTCGGCGTGGACAACAAAGCGTTCGAAGCCATTGTGAAACCAAGGGGTCGAGAAAAAACCGATGCGTATTACGAGAGGTTTTACGCCCAAACCAATGAAGCCAACGGCCTGGTGGCACAGCTCGATAAGGTCCAGGCCGTGGTATTCGGACTCCCGGAAAGCCGCACATCCATGAAATACCTGTTGCTGCTAGGAGGACTGACACAGATGCCCATGCCGGGATTTCCGTTCCCCCGGAGTAATTTGTATAACAACAACAACCGGGGTTTCGTTCCTTCCGACGAATTGTACGGCAGAGGCATGACGTTTACAGCCGCCGAAGTCGAAAAAATCCATTCGGACAGAAAACAGTGGTTTGACACGTACAAAAGCGCCGTAAACCGTTTGGAAAATCAGAAGCTGACGGTGGCCGTTGGACGGATCCCAATCGCCACAGAAGAGCGTTCAACAAAACTGATCTCGGAAAAACTGGAGCAGTACACCCGCACTCGATTGATGAGCACGCAAATGAAAGAGATTAAAAAAACCCTCCTAGTCGTCGACCGTTGTGGGGGATCGGACTGTTTTATCAACAGCGAATTTGTGCGTACGGGTTTTGCCCATGACGAAAAGGCCCAATGCGATGAAGAGACGTGCGGCCCCATCAAAGCACAATACTCACCACCGTACTGTTCGTACCACGTCGGAAAAGCCGTCGCGACGTGCCGTCCGTTCGTATTGTTCAAAGAAATAAAAAACGCAGACGCCCTTTACTTTTACACCCACGGCTCCCGCGGCCTGTTCCTATCAGAAACCAAAGACCGCAACTCGTTTACCGTGCTGACGGCGTCGGACGTGGTCGATAATTTGGACCTGCACAGCAAAGAGCCAGTCGTCTTCACCGACTCCTGCTACGCAGCGGCCCTGGACCTTGCCCCCGAAGATCCAGAATTGAAAAACAAGGCCAAAACGCCGGAAGAGTTACAGAAAACCTGGAACAAACGAGCCATGCCATTGGCGCTTTTATCCAAAGGCGCGATGATGTATTTCGGCTCCACGCGGGCCGTCCCGTCTTACGAAGAAGCCTACTACCAAAATAAGGTCAAAAAAGAACCGTTGTACTCACCGATAGACAAGTTCGTACGGTTGACATCGGCCAACCGAAAAAACGAGGTCATACGCGTGGGAGATGCCATGGTAAAAGTCAAAGAGGAAGCCATCAAGCGTGCCAAGGAACCGGGGGACAAAATCGCGTTTTTCGCGTTCCAACTGTACGGAGATCCCACGTTACGAATCTTCCGCACCGGAAATGTTAAATTGAAGACGACGCCGGATGGCACGCCCATACCCTGGTCAAACGCTGAAATCCAATCCGGTCCAGGATGTACGGAACCCAGAGAGGCCCCATGGCAAGGTCCTAAAATGGCGGCACAGGACGCGCCCAGAAAATCATGACGAAAACCGCGCCCCAAACCAAAAGCCAATAAAACCCTCGAAACCAGAAAAACAATGCTGTTTTTGAATCCCATTGGCCACCAACCAATGCAAAACCACAAGGGCCCGTAACTCAGCTTGGCAGAGTATCTGGCTTTTAACCAGAGAGTCGGGGGTCCAAATCCCCCCGGGCCCGCTCTAAGCAAAAGCGATGGAGCTGCCGCCCACATCGCCAACCTGATTTGCTATCCCGTCTTTTTTTTGGACACCATTATTGGGATATATACGAAGAACGAAATGATTCAATGCTCGTCCTCCTCGACACCAACTTCATCGTGGCCTGCATACAAAACAAGGTCGACCTCCGGGAACAATTGGAACGCCAAGGGCCATCCGTGAAATTAAACGTGTTGGGCCGCGTCATCGAAGAAATCGCTTTTCTGCCGTTGAAAGAAAAGAAACTGGCCCAGCTTTTTTTGGATTCGTACAAGCCGGAATTGGTGCCGGCCGTGGGCGTGACGGACGACCAGCTCATATCGCACGCCAAAAAGTCAGGATCGGCCGTTGCGACGCTGGATTCGGGCCTCAAAAAAAGGTTAAAAAAGGAAGGGGTCCCCATTATTACCCTGGCTCGTAACCGAGTCGTCTTCTCTGAAGATTCCGACGCTTAGTCGGGGGATGGTTTTTACCCACATGGTTTACAAGGTACTCACGTTCAAGGAAAGCGTCCGAATCCCGCCGAATTTGTTCAGCATGAACCTCAACAAGGCGGCATTGGAAATCCTGCGCGAACAGCACGAACGCACCGTCAACAAGGACTACGGCATCATCGTGTGCCTGCAAAGCGCGAAAGTGCAGTCCGAAGGCCGCGTCCTGCAAGGCGACGGCGCGGCGTACTTCGACGTTGAGTTCGACGCGTTGTCGTTCATCCCCGAAGTCAGCGAAATCGTGGAAGGCGAAGTCACCGAAATCGTCGAGTTCGGCGCTTTTGTGCGTTTGGGCCCCATCGACGGCTTGGTCCACGTCTCGCAAGTGGCGAATGACTTTTTCAGCTATGATAAAAAAACGCAGAGCCTGGTCGGCCGCGAATCCAAACGCGCCATCAAGAAAGGCGACATGGTCAAAGCCAAAGTCGCCACCGTTTCGCTCAAAGACACTATCCCAAACAGCAAAATCGCGCTGACGATGCGGCCCGAAGGCATGGGCAAGAAAAAAGCAGGAACTCATAAAGGAGCCAGGGGATAAGACATGGCCGCTGACAAAGCCTGCACCAAATGCCGCGCCATGGTCGACGGCCACACCTGTGCCGTGTGCGGCGGAACCGACTTGACCAAATCGTGGGAAGGCCAGATTTTTATCTACAATTACGAGACGTCGGAAGTGGCCAAAGCCATCCACGCCCCGGCCAACGGCCGTTATGCGCTCAAAATCAAGTAAAAAACCGTAATCATCCATCCTGACCAAAAAAAATGGAAGAAAACAAAAAAAACCGATAAGAAAAAACATTCATCAAACGCAGGTGCAACACCGAAATGGAAATGACCGTCAAATCCGAAAAAGACAACCCCTTGTTCGACCGCAAAGAAGTCATCGTCCAGCTGGACCCCGTCCAGACCACGCCGTCCCGAAAAGACGTGCTGGAGGCGTTGGCCAAGAAGTTCGGCCACAAGGAAACCATCGTCATCGACAAGATTACGCACCACTTCGGACGCAAAAACGTCCAAGTCAGCGCCAAAATCTACTCCAAAGTGGAGACTATGAAAGAAACCGAGCCAGGCTTCAAACTGGCCCGCACCGAGGGACGAAAGAATGGCGGAAAAGCAAAAGACCAAAAAGCATAAGCCGTACGCGCCCGGCAAGAATTGTCCCAAGTGCGGCCCCGGATTCCGACTGGCCGAGCACAAGAACCGACGCTCGTGCGGCAAATGCAGCTACATGGAAACCAAATCGGCCGAACCGTCCAAAGCCTGATACGAATCCGACCGACGCGGTTTTGACCCTCTCTTTCGCACCCGTAGCGCCCGCGGTACGCAAAAACGCTTGAATGGCCAACGCCGCTTTAAAAATCGACTGCAAATAACCAAAACCCTCCAAAAAACATTTATGTAATAAGTGTAAAACAATCCGTACCGAAGTATTTTAAAATAAAACCTATTGCATAGTTTGGCAATCAGCAAACCGGCCAGTCCATACTGGAGAGCAGGTGAAGAACCCCCATGAAGAAACGCACCACCGCCAAAGTGTTAGCCTTGACCACGGAGGTCTTGCGCAACCGCACCATCGCGTCCAAAATCGTCATGGACGCCGCCGACACGCTGTCCAGCGGAGGCTTAGTCATCATGCCCACGGAAACCGTGTACAGCATCGCGGTGGATGCTACAAACGACGACGCCGTTCGCCGCGTGTTCGAAGCCAAACAACGCCCGCTTGAGCGCAGCATGCCCATCATGGTGTCCGACCGTTACATGATTGAAGAATACGCGGAATTGTCGCCCTTGGCGCGCCACTTGATGCACTGCTTCATGCCCGGACCCCTCTCGCTTATCGTGCCGCTTAAAACCGACGCCAAACTGGCACCCAGCATTACAAGCGGTCCCGGCGTGTCGTTCCGCATCCCCGGCAACGACTTCGCGCGCGCCATCGTCGCAGAACTGGGAAAACCCGTCACCACCACGTCGGCCAACATCTCCGGCGAAGGGCACCTGCACGCGGCGGACGAAGTGCGCGCCACGTTCATGGAAAAAGTCGACATGATTCTAGACCAAGGCAACTTGGCGCCAGTGCAGCCCTCGACCATCGTGGACTTGACGTGCGTGCAGCCGAAAATCGTTCGGCAAGGCCCGGTGAGCGACGAGGAAATATATCGCGCCATCGCCGAATTCAAGGCCAAAGTCATCGTGGCGACGGTCTGAAGCCGAAAAGCCGTCCGACCGGGTGGCTGACTTTTTCTTTTGTTTTCAAGCACAGAGCCGGCGGTAGGCCCAACAGGAGTAAACTCGTTCGGGCGATTAAACCGGTTCAACCAAAGACGATGGCGAAACCGTCGACACAGAGGTATTAACGGATGCTGAAGCGTCAGCCGGTGCATCGACCAAAACTTCACGGCGCTCCAACGATGCGACCACTTCCGAATTAGGCTGCGTAATCAAAACCCCGACGAACAAATGATCCTGGACTCCGACTTTGACCGTCAGATTCACCGAATCACCTACCACCAAACCCGGAGACACAGCCGCTGCCGAACCGGAAAAGCCCTGATTACGGAAATAATCATCCACATGACGGCTCGGCAAATCCACTGCCCCCGATGACGTGTTGAACGCCAACAAGTCAGGCAACTGCACAACGGCCAGACGGACAAAAGGCGCGTAACAGGTATTTACCACGAACGATTCAATGGGACCAACCGAAGCATACGGCGCAAGTTCCACCCACATCGAGCCCTGGGAGTCAAACGACACGGCCCGCACCCCCGGCAAACGTTTAACCTCCAGTTCCACACCGCTCGAGCGAGGACATTGCGCAAAAGCCAAAGGCGTGAAGTCTAAAATCTTCGCCGAAACGTCAGTCGAACCGGAAAAGGAGGAGGGCTGACCGGGAGTCAAAACGGTTGAACCAAATCCTGAAAAGGCATTGGATTCCAACACGTCCGACGAATTAGTCAAACCCCGGTGATCCAACGACGCTCGCATATCATCCAGGGGTTGAAAAAGACCGACCAACTTGAACGAATGATCCGCAACGACTACCACGACCGTCGCATTGACTCGGTCGCCCGGCGCATAAACCGGCGACAGTGCAGCCTGTGAAGCGGAATTCTTCGCCTGGAAATAAGCATCTAGATCCCGCCCTGACACGCGTACAGGTCCGGAAGAAGTGTTCAGAAACAAATCGGCCGGAAACTGGACCGTAGCCATGCGGTAAAGGGGTTGCCCGCAATGATACAGCACGAACGACTCCAGGGGCCCCACGGAAAAATCGGGCGCGAATTTGATTCCCAAATAGGATGAAGAATCAAACAAGGCGCTCTCGACGCCGGGCAAAGACTTGACTATAACGTCCGCCCCCGAGGCAGGATTGCACCCCACTACAGCAAAAGGCATCAACTGCAAAACCTTTACGGGGACCGTAACGGAGCCGACAAAATCAGGAAATGGCGCAGGGACCGATTTGACCGCAGTTCCGGAAATGTAGACGCCGCCGAAGACAACCACTGAAAGAATGAGCGCCAAGCCCGCATCCCATAAAACCTGCGACCAGTCTTTGACCACCACATCCTCACCAGCATAAGCATACGCGGCATAGCCGGCGACCACGGAAACAAAAATCCAATAATACCCAATCCAGGAACTTCCAGAAAACGCATTGGCAATCACGCCAGCCAGACATTCAAACGCAAAGCCGACAACCAACGCAATATTCCGGCGACGCTCATCCTTTCCAAACAAAATCAGTACGAAGAAAAAGGCGGATGCCTGGAAAAAAAAGCCCACGGAACCAATCATCGAGGGAAGAAAGGCCCAATACCGGGGAATCGACAACGACATGAACAAGTCAACTGCGAAAGGAAATATAAACCCGCAAAGCGAGTCGGCTGGACCAAATCCAAAAACACGAAGGAAAAGGCCGAAAATCGGGCTCGTCCTAAGCCCACAGGACGTCGACAGCATCCGCCCGCCAATCAGGCCGCGCCGATCCGGTCGCAGGCCGCGTTGTTCCTGGCATACCCGAGTACAGCTCAGGGATGCATTCAGTCGTCCCGCCAGCGGACCGGTACGATCCCAAGACGAATCCTCGGGGTGTCCGCGGCACTGTGTACGACGTGGCCCGGAATATCTACGGGGTCGATCCGAAGACCGGCTTCGCCCTTCGGACATTCGACAACTTCGGGGTGCAATACGGGCTGCAGGCCTTCACCGCCGCCACGATCACGGCGAAGCAGTTTCTCGATCTGAACGATGCGATCGGCGGTCTCGATCAGGACGCCAACGCGATCACGGCGCGGTCAGTCGGTGACCGCGGCGCCATGCAGCGCGCCTATCAGAGCGGGCTGCAGTTTGTCGGCAACGGTGGCCTCGCGTCGATCCCGGTCGTGAACGTCACGGGTCGCTACATCGAGGAAGGCCGCTACCACTATTTGTGGTTCCATTTCGCCGTGCGAGAGCGCCTGGCGCGGGCCAACGGTAGTACTGCCAATCACGTGAGTTGGCGCGGAAGGACCGACATGGTGCCGTTCGAGCCCACATGGAACCTGCTCGTCAACTGGGTCGACGCAATTAAGAAAGATACCGGCCGAGGCACGATGCGCGAGAAGACCCTGCGCAACAAGCTGTCGAACGCCGTCGATGGCTGTTGGAAGCACGCAACGGAGTTCATCCCGGAGCCAGCGACACTCAGCAGCAACGCCGACACGCCGTGCAACCGATTAACGCCCGGATGGACGTTCCCGCGCTATGTGGCTGGCGGGCCGCTCGCCGCGGATGTTCTGAAATGCCAGCTCAAACGGGTCGATCGCCGGGACTATCCGGTATCGATGACCGATGAGGAATTCAAGCGTTTGAACAAGATCTTTCCTGAGGGCGTGTGCGACTGGACGAAGAAAGGTATCGGACAGACGACGATGGTGCCGTGGGCCTCGTTCGGGCCGGCCCCGGAGAACCTGGTGTTCAATATCAACACCCAACGATAGGGTTCACCCGGTTAGCGGTTCGCGAGGTTCACCCCTCCTCGACGGTCAACAGGTCTGCGACCCGTACGACGTCTCGGCGGCCAAATTGGCAGGGTCAATAACCTGGTGCGGCAGCGCTAGCCCTCAGTATGGTGCCGTTTTCGGGAAGCAAGCTCGCCTGCGTGATCGGGTCGGTGTCAGCGCTTCAGCTTGGCCTCAGTGCTCGTGATGTAGTTGTCGATCAAGTCCGGCACCATCGGATGGG
>Ga0080064_1003814_pt1 | contig 20762 bp, 24 predicted proteins | sample Subgrocontami54m_FD_69260 | JGI IMG/M metagenome (GOLD analysis project Ga0080064, IMG submission 69260) | Subsurface groundwater microbial communities from S. Glens Falls, New York, USA - GMW46 contaminated, 5.4 m (SPADES assembly) (version 2) ...
CTGCTTTTTCTTGCCGGCGTATTCCGCCTGCGAAAAGCTCCCCTGTCGCTGCATCGCCCCGCCCCCGTCCCCCCGGACTGGCCGATTCTACCCGATTTGCAGCGGTTTATTCAGTGTTTCCCTAGGGCAGCCTCCAAAATACCAAACGCCTCCGAAACTAGTTCCTTCAGGTTGAATTTCTGTTGCAGTGGATCAGTCTCATTCTTGCTACCCGTCGGAAATAGCTGATTTATATTAGCCAGCCCGAGCCTTATTTGATCTATGGAAAGCTTTGCGCGTATTTGATAGGGATCAAGTGCATTAAATGGTCGACCATCTCGGATGATCTTTCGGACGTTATTGACATATTCCTCGAAGGTATTTTGGACAGAAAAGGCTTTATGTCCGAGGTCATGTGACAACAGAGAGAGAATATCTACGCGAGTTTCTTTTTGATATTCTAAGGACAGTATGTCATAAGTTCGTTGCAATTTGTGGTGAGCATCTCCGAGTTCTTCATTTTGTACAAAGAATGCAATGAGATCTGCCGCGCGTCTGGCCAATGACCGCGCCAGCGTAAGGTCTCTCCAAGAAAACTGCCTATCATCACGATGAAAAAAACTCAAAGTGCCTACACGTGAGCCTGCGGGCAGAAGGCCGATCTCCGAGTCGAGACGGACCACGCAAAAGGCTTTAATACCCAGGTTAGCAAGTCCGACTTTCGTGTTTTCGGAGACTGGACTTCCTGAGAAGGACGGGTCGTGATTGTTGCTGACCATCCCGAGCGCCCAATCATACTGGGAGTCGTTATAGACCTGCTGAGCGATTACCTCTCCAATCGAACCTTCGAGGCGAAGTGAGTTCATTATCCTGTTGCTGAGGTTAGACCCCTCCACGGCCGCGGGTACCATCCGGCCCGTGGCGGGCTCGTATATCCGGAGTACAGCACCGCACGCCGCAAACGCGACCAGAGTGCGGCGAGCGATATCATGATAGAGCCCATCACGGGTGTGTGCCTCGCCCGGCTTCTCAAATGGCAATGCCGCACCCCAAACGCGCATAGAAAATACCGACTCTGCGGTCACGCGTGAAAGAGGGGGCTCAATCCCTTCAATTTCACGGAGAAATGAAGGAGTGAAAGCGTCGACATCATTCGTATCTAATGAGATAAACCCAAACAACTCACCAATGCTTCGAAGTTTTATAATAGCCTTACTTCGAAAATGTGGATCCCCCTTGAAAAGACCATTTGTTTGTGGATCGATCATGTGTAAGACTGCCGCTGATGTATTTTTCAATAGTAATTCACCAACAACAGTATTTGCCTCAAATTTTTGCGTCGCTGTGATACCAGATAAAGACCTGCCAACACAAGCGAGAGGCTTAAATATACTCGGCTCTATCCCCGAAATAGCAGCGTATGCTGATTGGACTTCAGAAAATTCATCGCAGATTGCCTTGAGTAATTTGGTTAAATACCGAGACAGAACACGGCATCCACCTTCAGGATCTCTCATATCCTGAGGTGTCCACGCCGACTCCGATGACAGTCGCCACAAACGCTCCGCGAGAGCTAGTCCGCGATCCATGATGTTCGGCCCTCCCAAAAAGCGACTCGATCGCGACATCGAACGTTTGGGTTGAGTTGCTTATAAAAGGCAAACGTGTTTTCGTCAACCTAGACCACATGTCCGCCATGACCCGTCTCCTATGCATGAGGCTCGGCGCCGACTTATCCGGCGCAACCCTCGTTACCTGCATACTGTGAGACGGGTCGCCCGGTCGCCCCGTGCTCAGGCGGACATGTGGTCTAGAATATGGTGACGAGAGGTCAGAGGGATCGTACTTCCGCGCCATGGCGATGCAATCGGTTGCGAGGGTTTCCACTTTGGCGGCTCCGGCGGCGGCCGGCTTCACGGTTCTTGCGGCTCCAGTCGGTGCCGGCGAATTCCGTACCGTCGCGCGCGTTCAAGAGCCGCGCCCCGAGATCGGCCAGGGCATAGGTGATCGGTGCGGAACCGGCGGTCGGGTAGTAGTCGAGCTGGGCGCGCGGCCGATCGATGTAGCCCGCATGGAAGAGACGCATCAGACGATCGTTGGTGCGGTCGACAGAGCGATTGAGCAACGCCGCGATGTGAGTCGACCGAAGGAAGCGAAGTCGTGCGAGCTGGCGCACGATCTCCACGTCATCATCGGTAAGGCGGAAGGCTGGCGGTTCCGACGCACGGCGGAACCTTGGCCTGCGTGTCTGCCTTTGAACAGCGGCGACATCCATGCCGCAATTATAGCATCCCCCGGACGCGGCAAGACCCGATAGGTCGGGGATGGCCGCGGCCGGTGGTGCCCTGGCACGATCGCCCGCGAGCCGACTCCCGTAGCGGGCGCTACTCGTTGTAGAAAAGGGGGCGCAATTCCGCTTGCGGGATGTACCGCGACGCCTGGGTGAAAATCGCCCGCAGCGTACCTTTCGCGATCGGGTCATGGTGGGGGACGATCAGCGTTTCGACACCGCCGAGGACTGCACGCCGCAACTTGAGATGTTTCGTGCCGCCGATAACGACGAAGCCGTAGGCGGCGAGGATATCGACGACCTCCGCACCGGAGAGAACCTTAAGCCCTCCCCGCATAGAGGGGAGGGGATACCTCGAAGTTGGTCAGGATCGACGGCGTTTTGGCGAAGCCCAGCGACGCGGGGTCATCGCCCTCGAAATAGAGCGCAACCGCATCGCGGATGTTCTCCTGCAATTCCTCGAAGGTTTTCCCCTCGGTCACGATTGGTACGTTAACGCCATCGGCGGTGTAGACGCCATCCTCCTGTGACAGATTGAATTGAATGATGGTTTTCATAGTCATATCGAGTTTACCAGAAACCAGTAAATGCTCAATGCCGGGCTCGACATCTTATGCGGGGTTTCGATGTCGGTGCCCGATACCATACGGGAACCAATGGGGAGTGAGGCGTCGGCGGGCCCGATTTAATAATCTCATTTTCTGAGCGCCCGGCAGAGCACTCTATTGACGGGTATAGGTCGGCTCGTGAGCGGGATGTATTTCCGGCAACGGCACCGCGGTTGCTGGCAGTGCCCCCGTATTCTGGGCTGCTTCCAGTTGTGGATTGTACCCATGTGGTCGCAATTTTTGCAGATCGGCATACTATTTACTGCTTACGCTTCGGTATTTCCAACGCCTCGGCGATGATGTCGAGGTCAACCCAAAAGCCGTTGTCCAAATACGCTTGTGCCATCTTGTCGGCCATCTCCATCATTGTCCAGTCATCTACCTTGGCAGCATCGAAGCCCGCCTGCTCCAAGTCCATACGATGGACGGTGGTGATGGGGAAATAGCCGTCCTTCGGTTTAATCAATGTGTACGACATGATCGTGTTGCTAGTTGGTAATGTTTCCGGTTGCAAGAGGTTATGCCATCGCCCACTGCGCCAGCACGTCGGCTTCTTGCAACGCGGTGGCGATAGCGGACGCGAGGCGGGCACGCTCGGCTGAAACGTCCATGCAAAATCCGTCTTGCTCCTCGCAGACAGCGAGAACGATGTCGAATACGTTGTAGTCGGTTTTGTCGTCCATACGCGGTCGATTAGCTGTTAACCAACAGACACCCTATCCGCCCGGCGGCGCGTCTGTTGTTATTCGGTTTTGAAAGAACGAGACGACAGGTGGCCTATTTTATTGAAGCTGTTGCGCTACCGGAAGAATTTGAGGCGTTCCATTTTATGCAGCCGCTTATCGTCTGCGCTCATTGTCTCATAACTGCATAAACCTGCAAGCAGGTTATCCCCATATTTCAGTTCGGCATTTTATCACCGCGTTTGTCAAGTCGGGGGCGGCCGCCCATCTTACCAATGCGGCTCAACTCTTCCTTGGAGAGCTTGCGCGCTCGTGCTTTGCCGCCCATGCGTGCAAACTCGGTTATGGTCAGTTTTTTCACAGAGACACTATAGCATGAACCTACAAGCGGGTTGTCGCCCCTTTTTCTTATAGGTCGATTCCTGCTTTACCACCTTGCACATTCAGGAACCACACAATGTGCGGTTCAGCCTCTGCGTCATGGACGTGGCGAAGGATTGGTCGGAGCACGCCAAACCCGCCCCTTTGGGGCGGGCTGATAAGGCGCGCGGGTCAGTATTCTCCCGCGAGCATCACGACGAGTACGCGCTTCGTCAGGTACGGGTCGGCCGGATCGGGCGACAGGTAGATGCCGTCGCGAGCGAAGTAGTCGATCCGCCAGAAGATGCGCTTGCGGTTGTACTCGAACGCGCCGAAGGCGTGCTCGGAGTACGGATCGCTGTCGGGCGGGAAGTCATCGAACGTGCGCACACGATCGAGGATCTCGGCCTGGTCGTCCACGGACAGGGCAGCGATGCCGGGCGTGAAGACGATACGCCCGTCGGTGAAATGCTCTCGCGCCTCGTCGTTGAGGAAGCGGACGCGATCAAGAGCGATGTCGATTTGCATACGGAGCGAAAATGTTAGGGCTGCTAAAGCTCGACCGCTCGCGGCTGGCGCCGCGAACACCTCGCCGGGGAGCGGGGCGCATAAGACGCGCGGTCAAGGGGAAAAGCGAGCCGCAGATATCGCACTCGCTGCGGAGGCGATGCGACCCTTGACGGCGCGTCGCGCCCGCTACCATGCGAGGTGTGCGGAGACAGCTCCTCGGAATGGCGGTGCCACTTCGCCGATCGGCGCCGACCGCGCCACCGGTGGGGGAGTGCGGGCGCCGGACGCATTGGGTGATTCGCGAGGAGGATTACGCACGAGCGAAACACCCTTTGCGTCCGGCGCATGATGGCAGGAAACGACCCGGCCGCGAAGCCGGTCCGCGGTACTCCGCGGGCCGGGCGCGGCGCGGCCGCGGTCGGTTCCTTCCACTGATCCCTTCGCGGCAACTCTCGGGCCGTGGGCAGCATCACCACGAACGCGAACGAGCGCACGGCGCCTTCAGGCGCGGGCGCGAGGCAAGAGGGCTCCGCCTGACATCATCCAGCCGTCGGCAGGACCGCATCGCCCGCCGGGGACCCCACGCATGTGGGGAAGGAAACCAAACAACCAACAAACATACCCCAGTCGCGGCTGGAATTGGCCGCGGGCAGGGGGAGGGTTTCCCGCGTCTTCAAAGGGCTGGAGGATAACACTTACGCGTTCTGCCTACGCATTCGGGAATGCGTAGGCGAACGCGGGGGTCAGCCGGCGAGAAACCGCCGGACGCGGTCCTCGACTTGCCTGCGCGGCCGACCGAAGCGCGTGCGGCTGGTCTCGATCAGCCGGTGCGGGTTTTGCCGTCGCGGGCGCGGCGCCTGGTTGAGGTCGAGACGGATCGGGGAAGTGGGCAGACCGCGACGAAGCAACCTCGCCCACCCGGCGAAATTTGCGAGATCGAGGAGGGCGTCATCGCCACCGAGCCCGATCTGCTCGGCCAGGATCGGCGCGTCTTGCGCGCCGGTGCGGCAGGCGAGCATCGATCCGACATTGCCGAACACGGCGGCGCGGAGGTTCTCCGGCACCTGGTCGAGATACTGGTGGGCGATCGTCAGGGTGAGCCCGTACTTGCGTGCTTCGGACAGGATCAGCGCGAAGCTCTCGGTGGCGAAGGATTGGAATTCGTCGGCATAGAGGTGGAAGACGCGGCGCTCGGCGGCGGGAATATCGGCGCGCGACAACGCCGCCTGCGCGATCGTGGTCGTCAGCAATGCGCCGAGGAGATGCGACACGCCTTCGCCCAATCTGCCCTTCGACAAATTGCAGACGACGATAGCGCCTTCGTCCATCAACCGGCGCAACGTGATCGTGCTGCTGGGCTGGGAAAGCATATTGCGCAGTCGCGGCTCGATCAGCGCCTTGCCGACCTTGTTCTGGATCGGGGAGATCGCCTCGGCCCGGAAATGATCGCCGTATCCGGCGTACTCGTTGAGCCAGAACGATCGCACCAACGGATCGCCGACGTGCCGCTCGATCAGGCGCATACGAAAACCCTCGTCGATCAACAGGCGGGGGAGCATCAGCAAGGTGCCGCCGGGCACGTCGAGCAACGCGCGCACCGCGTTGGTCAGAATGTAATCGAGGCGCGGGCCCCAGCTCTCCGGCCACACGTGGCGGAAGGCGGAGACGACACCGTCGGCGACGATCGGTTTGAGATCCTCGGGCACGGCCGATAGGGGATTGAACCCGATCGGCCGTTCGGCATCGGCCGGGTTCACATAGACGAGATCGTTGGTGCGGTCTCGAGGAATATGCATCAGCACCGCCTCGGCGAGATCGCCGTGCGGATCGAGCAACGCGAGGCCCGCGCCAGCGGCGAGGTCTTGCGCGATCAGATTGAGGAGCAAGGTCGATTTGCCGGTGCCGGTCTGGCCGACGATGTAGAGGTGACGGCGGCGCTCCTCGGGATCGAGCATGACCAAATCGCCCGCTATGCGGGCACCGAGAAGAAGCTCCTGTGGTGAAGCTGTCATGGGCGGAACGGAGCCGGTGTGCCGTGCGCACCGCAATTGGGAATGGCGCGGGCAGCGCCCTCTCCCGTGAGGGAGCGCCGGGGCTACAAGGTATCGATGCCATTTGTGCGTGCTGACTCGACTGCCGAACCCCCCGCTCACTGCCGGCTCGCTTCCGACCACGATCTTTTTCGAAGATGGTGGTCTCGGATGATTTTACCGCCCCAACTTTGGCCGACGACTGAGCAGGAATGGGGAGAGGGAAGTCCAACATCGGTTGTGGATAGCTTCATTGCACATTCAAGGGAAAGGATTATAGTATTGGTATTCGCCCCTGCGGTTTACCGTAGGGCCCCCGCGGGCTTCGGCTCGCGGGGTTTTCATTTCCGGTCTACAATAGGCCGATGCCAAAAAAGCGGGCCGCGTTTTATTTCGACGGCTTCAATTTGTATCACGCGATCGACGCCCTCCACCAACCGCGGCTCAAATGGGTCTCGCTCGATGCCCTCGGCAAGCTGCTTGTTCCCAGCCGCGATGAAGAGATCCGCTCGACCGTCTACTTCACCGCCTATCTGACCCATCGGCCAGAGAAGCTCGTTCGCCATCGGGCTTATGTGCGTGCGCTGGAAGCGACCGGCGTCGAATGCGTTCTCGGTCGCTTCAAGTACGGCGAGATCCGGTGCCGCAATTGCCGGGCGCGATGGCGCTCCTATGAAGAGAAGGAGACCGACGTGCATATCGGCATTCGGATCGTGCGCGATGCGTTCCGCGACGTGTTCGATGTTTGCTACCTGGTGTCGGCGGATACCGACTTGGCACCGGCCATCCGGATGCTCAAGCGCGAATTTCCGGGGAAGGAGTTCGTAAGCGTGGCGACGCCGCGGCGGCCGCACGCCTCCGAATTTGTCCGCCTCGCCGATCGCACGCTGAAGATCACGGATTACGCGTTGAGTCGTTGTTTGTTGCCGGCGGAGATTACCGGTAGCGACGGCCGCGTGATCCGGCGCCCGGACCTGTACGAACAGACGGGGTAGGGAAGCGGGGGTGGTCAAATTTCTCCAAAGCCGTCGTTCTCCTTGAAGAGACGGGAATGCGGCATTCTCCTCGGCGCCGACATGCCATTGCATCAACGCGCCGGCCGCGCCGGTCAAGGCCGCCGCAGATGCCTCGAAGAGGTCGCCTTGAAGGGCGCGGGAGAGGCGCGCTACGACTGGTCGGTGACGGTCTTTAGTCTGGGATCACCGCCGTTGCTATGTCGACCAAGACCCTCGATGCCGGCAGCGTCACGGTTACCGTTGTGCCGTGTCCTTTCTCACTTTCGACGTGGAGCGACCCGCCGTGAAGTTCGGCGAGCCGTCGAGCGAGCGGTAGACCAAGACCGGTACCTTCATATTGGCGGGTATGGCCGGCATCTACCTGGCCAAACGACTCCAAGGCGGTCGCGATCTCGTCCGGTGTCATCCCGCGGCCGGTATCCCGCACTTCGAACTCGACGCCACCGTCCGCGGCGTAGCGGACCGCGACAACAATCGAGCCGCCCGGCTCGGTGAACTTGATGGCGTTCGACATCAGATTGAGCAGGATCTGCCTAAGCCGGGTAGGGTCGGCGTTCAAGGGCGGTACACGATCTTCGATCTCCGTCAAAAGGTGAAGTGCCCCGGCGTGCGCGCGGTCCCGTAAGAGACCAACGCAGGTTTTTAGGATGTCCCGCGGATCGACCCCACGTTCTTCACGGAGTTGGAATTTTCCGGAATCGACGTGAGCAAGATCCAGGATGTCATTGATGACGTTGAGCAGGTGTTGACCGCTTTGGCGGACGAGCCCGGCATATTCGATCTGTTTTGGCTGGACCGGCCCCGCAAGGCCACGCGCCAACATCTCCGAGAAGCCGATGATCGCGTTGAGCGGGGTACGCAACTCATGGCTCATATTGGCGAGGAATTGGGATTTAGCCAGATTGGCCGCCTCGGCGGCCTCTTTTGCCTCGCGTAGACCGCGTTCGGCGGCGACCTGCTTGGTGACGTTGCGGACCGTTCCGCGATAGCCCAAAAACCGACCGGAAGGATCGAAGAAGGGATCGCCACTCGCGGAAACGGTGTGCTCAGGTTGTCCTTCAACCTTTCTCGTGAAGACAAAATCGCGAAACGGCTCGTGGCGGTTCAGCACGGCAAGATGCTCTTGCCACTTGTCCGCCTCGATTCCGGTATCCGCCGCCAACTCCATGCGACTCCGGCCGATGCGGCTGCTCGGATCCTGACCCAAGACGCGGATTCCCTCGGACACATAGGTAATGCGATGATCCTGATCGGTCTCCCAGAACCAGTCCGACGAGGTCAGGGCGAAGCCGCGGAACCGCGCCTCGCTTTGCGCTAGTTCCGAGGACCTGCGTTCAAGCCTGCGGAACTGGATCGCAAGGGCGCGCAGCAGAATGCCGAAGCCGATGATCGCGCCAAGGGCGCCAATTCCGATGATGATCGACTGGCGGCGCCACGGGGCGAGCGCCACGTCTTCGGCAATGCCGACCGCGATGGCGAGCGGATATTCGCGCAGGGGCTGGGCGGAGACGATGCGGGGGATCCCGCCGACAAAGCCGGGCGTGCGATAGGTGCCGCCGCCTCTGGCGATATGCTCATACCAAGGCGATGCCGTGGAAATCTTCTCGCCGATCATCTTCTCGATATGAGGATGACGGGCGAGAAGGACGCCGTCGCGATTGAACAGACTTACCGATCCTCCCTCATTCGTGTTGATCGCCTGATAGAATTCTTCGAAGTAGCGAGTCTGGATCACGCCGAGCACGACGCCGAGGAACTCGCGGTGAGGGCCGCTGAGACGGCGCGCGATCGTGATCGTCCAGGCACCGTTGACCTTGCCCAAGACCGGTGGCCCGATGAACGGGCCAGGATCGTCACGGTCCCGCAGATGGCGGTAATAATCACGATCCGAGGCGTCGATGACAGGAATGGGCCGGGGTCGAGAAAAGTTCACGATCCTGCCGGTGTCGTCGATCAATGAGATGGCGTCGGCCTGGGGCAAGCTCTTCATTCGGTCGACGAGAAAATCGTGAACTGCCTCGACCGCCAGTCGGTGCCGGAATTCATCGGGGTTTGCGGCCCCGGTGGCGAGGACCATCGCCTGCGTTTCCCGGAGCACCAAATCGACCGCCTGGACGGAGCGTGCCGTGTGCTCGGCGAGCACGACGGCAAGGTTCTTGGTGTCCTTCATCTCGTCCGCGATCCGCTCGGCGCGCAATTCCCAGATCGCAAGGCCGGCGGCGGCGAGGGTTATCGCGGCGAACATCAAGCCGACGATGAACAATCGCCGACTGGAGCGAAAACCGCGGTTGGCCTCGCTCTGAGGCTTGATGATCGGTGGATCGGTGCAAGACATCAGCGCGCGACCCTCAACAACGGATCAAGCATACGCTGATATAATTAACCTTCGGTATACCCGAGCGCGCCACGGGGATAGACGGCACGCCATGCTCTCCAAACCCGGTATGCGTCGGCCGGTCCGACGTAGGTGCGGCACGTGTGGGAGTTGCGGATATCGCGCCTGCCCGTGCGTCGCGGCGATCAGTGCAAGCCATGCCGGTCAAGGCCGCCGCGGGCGCCCCGCAGGGGTTGCCTTGACCCGGGGTGAAAGACGGCGTGCTAGGCGTTTTCGTCGGATCGGGTGCGGAGAGAACCGGGCCGCAGCGACGGGACGTGCTGAAGCATCAGTTTGGCCGGGCACAGCCCGTCAAGACGCAAATGGGGGAAGTAGTTCCAGGCGTCTTGAAGAATGGGCAACAGCTCGTCGAGATCGCCGCCGGTCTTTGCGGGATCGATAAGCGCAATCAGATCGGCAACGTATTCGCCAAACTTCCGCTCGGGACGCTCATAAAAGATCAGCTCCTTGATGTCATTGAGCGTCGCCCCGCTTTTGGCCCTTTGCAACAAGGCGGAGAGACGTACCTCCGTACGCGCGCGGTGAACCCGGATCTGTGTGTCGGCGTCTCTGTCGCGGCGCTTGCGCATGCGCAAAGTTTAGCGCACGGCGCGAGCGTGACAGTCCGCGGGTAGGGGACAGAGCCCGATCGGCTTCGTCGTGCGTCCGGCCGCCGATCTGCTATAATCGGCGCATGACCAAAGACCAGGTGAAAAGCGTCTTGAACCGGGTGCCGGGCTGGCCGCGGGAGCAGCAGCAGGAACTCGCCGAGCTCGCGCTTGAAATCGAGGCGGAGCTTGCGGGCAGGGCGTATCTGGCGACAGAGGATGAGCTGAAAGCGATCGACGAGGGGCTCGTGGGCGACGCCGCGAGCGAGGAAGAAGTCGACGCGGTGTTCGCGACCTTTCGGCGGGCATGAAATTCGAGTACTCGAAGCGCGCGGTCTCCGATCTCCGCCGAATAGCCGATTACCATACACGCCTTGATGACCCCAGGGTCGGCGAACGCATCGGTGCGCGCATCCGGGAAGTGGTCGCGGGGCTTGCGCCTTCACCCGAGAGGGGACGCCCCGTGGTCCAGCGACCGGGGGTCCGGGTCGTGCTGCTGTTGCAGTTCCGGTACAAGATTTTCTACCGGGTCGCCGGAGAGACGCTGCGGATCGTCCATATACGACATACCTCACGGCGGCCATGGCCGGCCGATTGAAACGTGCGGCTCAAGTCCGGCACGATGACGATTTGCGGGTAGGGGATAGGCGACGTCTAAGCGGCGACCTTCCTGTCGATGCCGAGGTGCTGCTCGATCGCGCCGATGCGCTCGAACGCGTGGTCGATCTCCTTGCGATACCCGGCGATGTTCTCGACTTTTTCGGCGAGGTCGTTGAGGTCGCGGCGGATCGTATTGAGATCGCGCTCGATGCCGGCGACTTGCTCGCCGAGCTTGGCAATGTCGGTTTTGAGGTCAGTCCTGACGGCGGCCAAATCGGTTTTGCTGGCAAGCTCCGCCTTAAGTTCAGTCCGCAGCGAAGCGAGGTCGTCCTTGGTTGCCATGTGCTCGACGACGTGCGCGAGCATCTCGCCGAGTTCGCTGAGGGTCGTTTCCTTCGCCGCCATATCCACGGAGTATAGCATGAGCTAAAGACGGGGGAAGTGAGGCAAAATAGATCATAGAAAAGGTCGATCTCCAAATAATGGCTCTGTTGAGGGACATTCTAGCGCCGCACAATAACGAGGTTTCTACGATGCCGCAGGTTGTTGGCAGCTTGAAGTCGACGCCTTGGAAGGCGTCGTAGAAACTCTGTTGCACGGAACCGCGGAGCGGTGGCGTAGGCCTATGGGGATTTGGCGCCGTCGGTGGCCACATCGATCGGCGACGAGCGTCTGCGAAGCGGATTATCGGAGCGTCTCGCGGCCGAGGAGTGCGCTTCATACGCGCGCCGTAGCGATACGCGGCGGGATGGTCCGGCGTCACGGCAGATGAACGGCATCGAGCGCACGCCGATCGCGTTGGCAGATCGTATCATCACAGCGTCCGCGGCAGGGGAGAGCGGGGTCATAATCCGTCGAGCCTGCGGGCGTGGTGAGAACGTGACAGCGGCCCGTCGAAGGTCTCGACGATCGTCATTCGGCCGCCGCAGCATGGGCAAGAATGTGGGTCGATAGCACCGTCGGCGTCGTCGCGATCCTCCGCGGCGGCAATCGGCTGCGGCACATCGAGCAGGCGCCGGCACAGCTCGATCTTGCGGTCACGGTGGCCGTTGGCGAAGAGGCCGTAATGGCGGATGCGGTGGAACCCATCGGGCAGCACGTGGAGCAGGAACCGGCGGATGAACTCGCCGGCCGATAATCGCATGACCTTGATCTTGTCGCGGCCGTTCTCGCGGTAATCGCGCCAGCGGAAGCTGACCTGGCCGTCGTCGACATCGACCACTCGGCTGTTGGCGATGGCGACGCGATGGGTATAGCGGGCGAGATAGGCGAGCACCTGCGCCGGGCCGGTGAACGGCTCTTTGGCGTAGACCACCCATTCGGTCTTGCGCAGCGGCGCGAGGTACGACCGCAACGCATTGGGGGCGACGAGGTCGGCCAGCTCGCCGAAGAACGACAACTTGCCTGCGGCGTGCAGTGCTTCGATGCCGGTCAGGAACAGCCGTCGGAATAGGCGGGAGAGCACGCGCACCGGCAGGAAGAACGCCGGACGGCAATGCACCCAGCTTGTGCCGTCCGGCGAGATGCCGCCGCCCGGCACGATGCAAATGGACATGCGGGTGATGGTCGAGGTTCTGGCCCCAGGTGTGGAGTACGGCGGTGACGCCGATTTCGGCGCCGAGGTGCTTCGGGTCGGCGGCGATCGTGGTCAGTGCCTCGGCCGCGGCGGTGAACAACAAGCCGTACACGGCGGCCTTGTTCTGATAGGCGATGGCGCCGATCGCCGCCGGCAGCGTGAACACGACGTGGAAGTAGGGGAGTGGCAGCAGCTCGGCCTCGCGCGCGGCCAGCCAGTCCTGCGCTGCCCGCCACTGGCACTTCGGACAGTGTCGATTGCGGCAGGAATTATAGGTGATGCGCGTGTGCGCACAGTCCTCGCAGCGCTCGACGTGGCCGCCGAGCGCGGCGGTGCGGCACGCTTCGATCGCCGTCATGACACGACGTTGGCCGAGGCTGATGTGGCCGGCGTTGGCGTCGCGCCATGCAGCACCGTGGCGGCGGAAGATATCTGCCACCTCCGGAGCTGGTCGGGACACGGTGCCGGGTCAGGCCGGCGCCGTCTCCCTCATGTTCAGCCGCTCAAGCGGGCTCTGAATCTTGCGGATGGTGGTGAGCGCCACCCGTGCATAGCGAGAGGTTGAGGTGATCTGACGATGGCCGAGCAAATCCTGGATCACCCGGATGTCGACGCCCTGCTCCAAAAGGTGCGTCGCAAAGCTGTGGCGCAAGGTGTGGACGGTGACGGCCGGGGAGAGACCCGCGGCATCCGCCGCCCAGCGGCACTCGCGCTGCACCGAGCGCGCGGTGAGCGGGCGCGACAGGTCAGAACCAGGGAAGAGGTAGTCGGTCGGCCGGGTGCGCCGCCAATAATCGCGCAGGATCGCGAGCAACTGCTCCGACAGCATGACGTAGCGGTCTTTGCGTCCTTTGCTTTGCCGTATCTCGATCACCATCCGCTCGCTGTTGATATCGCGAGGGGTGAGCGCGACGGCCTCAGAGACGCGCAGCCCGGCGGCGTAGATGGTGATCAGCGCTGTACGGATTTTGAAGTTGGGCACGGCCTTAAACAGCCGGACCACCTCGTCCGGCGTCAGCACCGCGGGCAGCGTGTCTTCCGGACGGGGGTACGGGATTTGCTCGGCGATCTCCTTGTTGCCCAGCGTCGTCTTGTAGAAGAAGCGCAGCGCGCCGACGATCGGGTTGATCGTGGTGGCCTTGAGCCCGCGATCCAACAGGTGCAGCCGGTACTGGCGGATGTGCTCGATGCCGAGTTGGTCCGGCGACCGGCCGTGGAAGGCGGCGAACCTGGCAACCGCGGAGGTGTAAATCTGCTGGGTACTGCGCGACATGTTGCGCAGCTTCATGTCGTCTATCATGCGCTGGCGCAACGGTAGCCAAGCCCGCGACCACTTCAGAGATGGAGGTAAATCAAGGTAACGTCGCAAGACTAATATTGTACGACGTTTGACGAATAGCTCTGTTGAGCCGTATTCTGGCTATCCCCTACTCGCGATGTCCTTGGACTCAGCAAGTACCGCGAAGCGGTTTAGTGCATTAACTGTTTCGCGTCATATCGGGGTCCGATTTTTACACTCTGCGATTTCTGAGAAGAGTTCTTGGCCGATGGTGAATGTTGCCTTGAAGCGCGACAACGGTAAGGCGGGGTAAAGCCATTTTTGAGCCTGTCCCCGAGAACTCACTGATTCCTCCCCTTTTTTGATCTCGTTTTCGTATGAATTTGGGATGGCGTGCGGGCCCCAGAAAACTTTCTAAATTCTAATTTCGGGCGGTCCCTGCTTTTTGATGACTCGGCGAGAGTCGTATCCGGCGACATTGGCTCCCCCGTCAGCGGATGACCTTTTGGCCGATCGCCAGAGAAGCCGCTGATCTGGAAATTCTGCATCGGGGCTCCGCAACAGAATGCTGTGCTCGCGCTTCAATTCCAGGATTTCGGAGGGCGGCAGCCAGATCGGAACCTCGACCGGAATCGTGGTCGATTCGTTCACCGGCATGAAGCGCAGGAGCGCCTCGTGTCGCAGGCGATTGGTAAGCATCCGCCGAAGGCCGCGGCGGGGTGAGGATCAAGCAGCAGCGGCTTGAGCAGTGGTTTTTTTCCAGCGCCAGGGCAGCAGTTCGTCGAGCCGGGATGCCGGATGGTCAGCGATGCGGCGCAGCACGTCGGCGAGCCAGGCCTGCGGGTCGACGCCGTTGAGCTTGGCGGTTTCGATCAGCGTGTAGACCGCCGCGGCGCGCTCGCCGCCGCGGTCCGACGCGGCCTCATAATGCCCGGAATCTGGGGCGCGAAGTAGAGGTCGCTTATCCATTCCACCCGTTGTTCAGACGGCCGGCGATCGTGGTTGCCGATCAGGTTCACAACGGCAGCCGGCATTTGACCCTGCGCGTCGGTGAAGAGCCATCCTTCCTGGTTCCCGCGTGGATGGTCGATCCGAGGGCGGCATCGGTCAAGATCATCGAGGTTCCGTGCCTTTCGATCGCCCGGCTTCTCGATTTGCGAGCGTTCCTGGACTCCGTCTTAGCCTGCGGCCTGGGGAATGAGACCCTCAGGGGAGAGGCTGATGGCCAAGCATTGCTCGAGTGCGCAACGGGATCTGTTCGAGAAGCCGCCGCGGGGCACCAAGCTCGACAACAGCGAGCGGAGAAAGGTCGTCGAGCAGCTCCGGGTGCTGCTGACGGAGGCGATGACGGGTCTGAGCGGTCGGCAGGAGATGGGCGATGACGAAGATCACGCCTGAGCACCTTGCGCGCGCGGCTGTCGTCTATGTCCGCCAGTCAACAGCCGTTCAGGTCATGCACAATCTCGAAAGCCAGCGACGACAGTACGGTCTGGCCGACCGGGCCAGACCGCTGGGATGGGCGGACGTCGCGGTGATTGACGACGACCTTGGCCGATCGGGCGCCGGCGCGCGGCGGCCGGGCTTCGAGAAGCTTCTGGCCGCGATCTGCGAGGGCCGCGTCGGCGCCGTACTGTCGCTGGAAGCCTCCCGGTTGGCGCGGAACGGGCGCGACTGGCATACGCTCCTGGAATTCTGCGGCCTGGTCGGCACCCTGATCGTCGACGAGGACGGCGTCTACGATCCGGCCTCGCCGAACGACCGGCTTCTGCTCGGCATGAAGGGCACGATGAGCGAGATGGAGCTTTCGGTCTTCCGCCAGCGCTCGATCGAGGCGATGAGGCAAAAGGCCCGCCGGGGCGAGCTCTTCCTCACCGTTGCCGTCGGCTATGTGAAGGCCAGCGGCGACCGCATCGAGAAGGACGCGGACCGTCGTGTTCAGGCCGCTATCGCGCTGGTGTTCCGCAAGTTCGCCGAGCTTCAAACGATTCGCCAGGTTCTGGTGTGGTGCCGACAGGAAAAGATCCGCCTGCCCGCTCTGGGCGAGGGTGGGACCGCTGACCGGATCATTTGGTGCCTGCCGGTCTATCCGACGGTCCACCACATACTGACCAACCCGGTCTACGCCGGCGCCTACGCCTTCGGCCGCCGGACCGCGCGGGTCACGATCGAGAACGGGCGCAAGCGGGTGATCAGGAGCATGCAGCGCGACTGGCGCAGCTGGGAGGTTTTGATCCGTGACCACCACGAAGGCTACATTGCCTGGGCCGAGTTCGAGAGGAACCAGCAGCTGATCGCCGATAATGCCAATGGCAAGCGGTTCCTGAGCCGCGGCGCCGTGCGCCCTGGGGAAGCGTTGTTGCCCGGCCTGCTCCGCTGTGCCCGGTGCGGCAAGAAGCTTCGCGTTCGCTACGGCGGAACCCATCGCTATGAGTGCGTCGGTGCCTTCAACCAGCTCGCGGCGGCACGGTGCATCACCTTCGGCGGGATGCGCATCGACCGGGTGCTTGCCGACGAAGTGTTGGAGCGGCTCCAGCCCTTGGGCATCGAGGCGGCGAGGTGATCCCGGTTCCGCCCGGCGTGCGGGTGCTGATCGCGAGCAAGCCGGTCGACTTCCGCAAAGGGGCCAGGCTGTGTGGAAACAGCGCGATATTTGCGGCTTGGCCGATTCCGTCTTGGGCGAAGCTGTTTTAGAATCCTGAGGCTTGGGAGCTTCGGGAGCTTGGAGATGCATCGGTTCATCGATGGCGAAGATCGGATGCAGCGGACGCTTCTGCCGAACAGCCTGGAAGATTACGTCGGCGAGGAGAACCCGGTTCGGGTGATCGAGGTCTTCATCGATGAACTGGACCTTGCCGCCATGGGGTTTTCCGGGATGACGCCGGCGGCGACGGGCCGGCCGGCCTACCATCCCTCGGTGATGCTGAAGATTTACCTCTACGGCTATCTCAACCGCATTCAGTCGAGCCGTCGGCTCGAACGCGAAGCGCAACGCAATATCGAGCTGATGTGGCTGGTCGGGCGGCTGGCGCCTGACTTCAAGACAATCGCCGACTTCCGCCGGGACAACGGCGCGGCGATCCGAGCGGTATGCGGACAGTTCGTCGAGCTTTGCCGTCGGCTCAAACTCTTCACTCATGCGGTGGTTGCGATCGACGGCAGCAAGTTCAAAGCGGTGAACAACCGCGACAAGAATTACACGGTCGCCAAGGTCACCGGGCGGATGGAGCAGGTCAACGCCAGCATCGCGCGCTACCTGAGGGCGCTGGACCAGGCCGACCGCGAAGAGAGCGATATCGCCGAGGCCAAGTCGGGCCGGCTGAAGGAGAAGATTGCCGGCCTGCGCCAACAGATGCTGGCCTTGAAGGCGATGGAGCAGGCGGTTCAGGATGCGCCCGACCATCAGGTCTCGCTGACCGATCCCGACGCCCGTTCGATGGCTACCAGCGGCAAAGGCACCGCCACCGTCGGCTACAATGTACAGATCGCCGTCGATGCCGAGCACCATCTGATCGTGGCCCACGAGGTGATCAATCAGGGGTACGATCGCCACCAGCTTGCGCCCATGGCGTTCAAGGCACAGCAGGCCACGGGCTGCGAGCAGGTCACCGCCGTGGCCGACCGCGGCTACTTCAATGGCGATCAGGTCCTCTCGTGCGAAGGCACGGGCGTCGCGCCGATCGTGCCCAAGACCCTGACCTCTGGCAACACCAAGCGCGGCCTATTCACCGGGCAGGACTTCATCTACGACGCCGAGAAGGATCACTACACCTGCCCGGCCGGACAGCACCTGACCAGGGGGCGGGTCCGATCCGACCGCTCGGGCGACATCGATCAATACCGTCATTTGACCGTTTGCTTCACCTGTCCTCTCAAGCCGCGGTGCACTGCGGAGAAAGTAAAGCGGGTCAAGCGCTGGAAACACGAAGGCGTCCTTGACGCCATGCAGGATCGGCTCGACCGCATGCCCGAGGCCATGGGCGTGCGACGACAGACCGTCGAGCACCCGTTCGGGACCCTCAAAGCGTGGATGGGCGCCACCCACTTCCTGACCCGGACCCTCGACAAGGTCCGAACCGAGATGAGCCTCCTCGTCCTGGCCTACAACATCAAGCGAATGATCACGATCCTCGGTGTGGGACCCCTGATGGCGGCGGTCAGGACCTGATCGCCTCGCTCAAAGCCGCAAGCGCCGATCGACCAACCGGCGTCTCGACCGTCACGGCCGGCAAACACGCCGCGTCGCTCACGTCACATGACGCGTTTTTCCACGGCCTCGGGCGGATTCGCTCGCGGCGCTCGCCAAGGAGACGCTGGCGCAGGATCCCTTCTCCGGTGCTGTTCTGGTGTTCCGCAGCCGCCGCGCCGATCGGGTTAAGATCTTGGTGTGGGACGGCAGCGGCCTGGTGTTGGTGTGGAAGCGGCTCGAACAGGGCGCTTTCAAATGGCCGCCGATCACCGACGGGGTGATGCGGCTGTCGCCGGCGCAACTTGCAGCGCTCGTTGAAGGGCTCGACTGGTCGCGGGTGCACGTGCCGCGGATTGTGCGGCCGAAGGCGACACGCTGAGCCCCGCGACAAATTGAATCGGGGTGCCGAAGGAACGTGTCACGAGAGCCCGGAATATGGTCGAATCCGGTTCGCGATGACGACCGCCGATGCGCTTCCCGCGGATATGCCGGGCCTGCGGGTGATGGCCCTGGCGCTGCTCGCCGAGCGTGACGAATTGCTCCGCCGGGTCGAGCGGATGCACCAGATCATCCACGTCCTCCAGCGCGCGCAATTCGGCCGGCACTCGGAGCGGCTCGACCCCGACCAATTGCAGCTGGCGCTCGAAGAACGCGAGATCGCGGGCGCACACAAGCAGGCGACCGCGGAAAAGCAGACGAAAGCGCCGCGCCCGAGGCCCGCGCCCGGCGAGCGCAAATCTCTGCCCGCGCACCTGCCGCGGATCGAGGTGGTGATCGAGCCGGAGACGACATCGTGCCCGTGTTGCGGCGGCGGCATGCATGTGATCGGTGAGGAGAAATCCGAGCGGCTCGACGTCATCCCGGCACAGCATCGCATTCTCGTCACCCGTCGCCCAAAATACGGCTGCCGCGCTTGCAGCGGCGCCGTCGTCCAAGCACCTGCGCCAGAGCGCCTGATTCGCTCCGGGCTGCCGACCGAGGCTTTGGTCGCGCATGTGCTGGTCAGCAAATACGCCTGGCATCTGCCACTTTACAGGCAAGCCCAGATCCTGCTGGCCCAGGGGATCGAGATCGACCGCTCGGTGCTGGCTCTCGGCGAAGCTCCGCTTCGCCTGACGCCGACAGCGCAAGCGTAGCTTGCGCGAGAGGCCTTCTGGGTCGGCTATGCCGCGGCCGAGCTGATGCCGCTATGGCAGCGCATGCGCGAGATGTTGCTCGGCTCGCCACTTCTGTTTGTCGACGAGACCCGCGCCCCGGTGCTCGATCCCGGCCGCGGGCGCACCAAGACCGGCTACTTCTGGTCGATCGCGCGCGATGACAGCGCCTGGCGCGGCGGCACCGGCCCGCCGGCCGTCGTTTACACCTACGCGCCGGGGCGCGGCGCCGAGCATGCGATGACGCTGCTCGCCGGTTATCGCGGCATCGTGCAATGCGACGGATATGCGGCCTACAAGCAAGTGGCCCACCGCGGCCGCGCCGGCAATGCCGTGATCCTGGCCTTCTGCTGGGCACATTGGCGACGGCGATTCTACGAGATCGCCAAGGCCGGGTCGGCGCCGATCGCCGAGGAAGCGCTGCGGCGGATCGCCGGACTGTACAAGATCGAAGCACAGATCCGCGGCAACAGCGCCGAGCAGCGGCGAGTGGTGCGCCAGGTTGAAAGCAAGCCTCTGGTCGAGGATCTCAAGAGCTGGCTCGCAGGCCAGCTCGCGCGCGCCTCCGCCAAATCGGCGATCGCCGTGGCGATCCGTTATGGCCTCAACCATTGGGAAGGGCTCGAACGCTTTCTCGAGGACGGCCGGATCGAGATCGACACCAACGTCGTCGAGCGTTCAATGAGGCCAATTGCCCTTAATCGCAAAAATGCTCTATTCGCCGGCCACGACACCGGCGCCGAGAACTGGGCCTGCCTGGCTTCGCTGATCGAAACCTGCAAATTGAACGGCGTCGATCCGCAAGTTTATCTCACCGACGTGCTGACCAAACTCGTCCATCTGTGGCCAGCCGCGCGGATCGACGAACTGATGCCCTGGACATGGGCACCGATGCGGGTCGCCGCATGACGCCCAACCCGGTCATGCTCCTGGGCAGCCTGGCAGCGGCACCGGGTTCGCCCAGGATCGTGCAGTCGCTGCTCGAACTCGACGGCTATCTGACCGGCGTCACTGTGACGCCGCTAACGGTGCCGATCCGGCTCCACAAATGGATGGCCGGTCTGTGGAACGAGGACGAGTCGATCTTTGACGACACCGCGGTGATGAAGGCGGTGCTCGACGCGGTGATCGAACGCTACAACGCCATCACCGCCGAAATCGACCGCAGCCTCGACCGGCTGGAAGCCGAAAAGATCTGCGATTACCAGCCGCTGTTCCTCGTGGGCGGCAGCACGCCAAGCCATGACAGCGTACGCCTCTGGGCCCGCGGCTTCTGGAAGGCGATGAGGCTCACGCCCGATACCTGGATCGCGCTGATGAAGGGCGAACGCGGGCAAATCCTGATCCGCCCCTTCGTCGGCTTCTTCGAAGCCGACGAGCACCAGCCGTTCGACATCGCCAGCCCCGAGACTCTCGACGAAATCCTCGACGAGGATGCCGCCGTGATCCCCCACACAATCCTGCTGCTGCGCAAACTCGCCCGGCTGCGGTTCGCCAAACAGCCCGCCA
>Ga0080064_1003815_pt1 | contig 20756 bp, 17 predicted proteins | sample Subgrocontami54m_FD_69260 | JGI IMG/M metagenome (GOLD analysis project Ga0080064, IMG submission 69260) | Subsurface groundwater microbial communities from S. Glens Falls, New York, USA - GMW46 contaminated, 5.4 m (SPADES assembly) (version 2) ...
GGACGCGGGCAGGATCGCGGCCTTCATTTCAGGAGTTAGGAATGCGGATGTATGACCTCCCGGACAAGCGCGGGCACTTCGGCCCGTACGGGGGCGTGTTCGTCGCCGAGACGCTGGTCCACGCGCTCGACGAGCTGCGCGCGGCGTACGAGGCCTGCCGCGGCGACCCCGCCTTCGTGGCCGAATTCGAATACGAGCTGAAGCACTATGTCGGGCGCCCCAGCCCCGTGTACCACGCCAAGCGCCTGTCCTCCCTGTGCGGCGGGGCGCAGATCTACCTCAAGCGCGAGGACCTGAACCATACCGGCGCGCACAAGATCAACAACACGATCGGCCAGGCGCTGGTCGCGCGGCGCATGGGCAAGCCGCGCGTGATCGCGGAAACCGGCGCGGGACAGCACGGCGTGGCGGCCGCGACGGTCGCCGCGCGCTACGGCATGGAGTGCGTGGTCTACATGGGCTCGGAGGACGTGAAGCGCCAGGCCGCGAACGTCTACCGCATGAAGCTCCTGGGCGCGACCGTCGTGCCGGTGGAGTCCGGGTCGAAGACGCTCAAGGACGCGTTGAACGAGGCGATGCGCGACTGGGTCACCAACGTGGGCAACACCTTCTACATTATCGGCACCGTCGCGGGGCCGCACCCCTATCCGGTCATGGTGAGGGACTTCCAGTCGGTGATCGGGCGCGAGTGCCTGCAGCAGATGCCGGAGGTCGCCGGGCGCCAGCCCGACGCGGTGATCGCCTGCGTCGGCGGCGGATCGAACGCGATGGGAATCTTCTATCCGTACATCCCGCAGGCGTCGGTGAGGCTGATCGGCGTCGAGGCGGGCGGATACGGGCTCGCGACCGGCAAGCACGCGGCCTCGCTCGTGGCGGGAAAGCCCGGCGTGCTGCACGGGAATCGGACCTATCTCCTGCAGGACGAGCACGGGCAGATCATGGAGACGCATTCGATCTCCGCCGGCCTGGACTACCCTGGCGTCGGGCCGGAGCACGCCTGGCTCAAGGACAGCGGCCGCGCCGAATACGTCACCATAGACGACGACGAGGCGCTCGCCGCGTTCCATTCCTTGTGCCGCAACGAGGGGATCATCCCGGCGCTCGAGTCGAGCCACGCGCTCGCCCACGCGGCGAAGATCGCGCCGACGATGCCCAAGGACGCGATCCTGCTCGTCAACCTCTCCGGCCGCGGCGACAAGGACATGCACACCGTCGCCGAGCGCTCCGGCATCCGGTTCTGATCTTGGACGTCTCGCTCTACAACGAGGACTTCTTCGACGGCGTGGCGCGGCTCGCCGACGCGAGCGTCGATCTGGTCATCGCCGATCCGCCCTACGGCCTGGGCAAGGACTACGGCAACGACTCCGACCGGCGCTCAGGGGAGGAGTACCTCGCGTTCAGCCGCAGCTGGATCGACGCCGTGCTGCCCAAGCTGAGAGCCAACGGCAGCCTGTACGTGTTTCTCACCTGGCAGTACGCGCCGGAGGTCTTCAGCTACCTGAAGACGCGCCTGCTGATGGTGAACGAGATCATCTGGGACCGCAGGGTGCCCAGCATGGGCGGAAGCACGCGCAAGTTCTCCTCGGTGCACGACAACATCGGCCTGTTCGCCGCCTCGCGGGACTACTACTTCGACATCGACAGCGTGCGCATTCCCTACGACGCGCAGACCAAGAAGGCGCGATCGCGCTCGATCTTCGTCGGCAAGAAGTGGCTCGAGGTCGGCTACAACCCCAAGGACCTGTGGAGCGTGAGCCGGCTGCACCGGCAGCACGCCGAGCGCGAGGACCATCCGACGCAGAAGCCCCTCGCGATCGTGGAGCGCATGGTGCTGGCGAGCTCGCCGCCGGGCGGTCTCGTGCTCGACCCCTTCATGGGCAGCGGCACGAGCGCCGAGGCCGCGGCGAGGCACGCGCGCCGCTTCGCCGGATTCGAGCTGAACGGGGAATACTTCGCCATCGCCGGGCGGCGCGTCGCCGCCGCCGCGCGGAACAAGGCAGCGAGGGCCGAAGACCGCGCGCCCGATGGAGTAAGCTTGAGCTGATGTCACGCATACAGGGGAAATTCGAAGCGCTGCGCCGCTCGGGGAGGAAGGCCCTGATTCCCTACGTCACCGCGGGAGACCCGCGTCCGGAGACGACGGTGCCGCTCATGCACGCGATGGTCCGGGCCGGTGCGGACATCGTCGAGCTGGGCGTGCCGTTCTCCGATCCCATGGCCGACGGCCCGGTGATCCAGCGCTCGTCGGAGCGCGCTCTCAAGCACCGCGTCGGCCTGGACCGCGTGCTCGCCATGGTGCGCGAGTTTCGCGCGAAGGACGGTGCTACGCCGCTCGTGCTGATGGGCTACGCGAATCCGATCGAGGCGATGGGACAGGACGCCTTCGTGGCCGCCGCCGCCGAGGCCGGCGTCGACGGCTTGGTGGTCGTCGATTATCCGCCCGAGGAATGCGCGGAATTCGCGAAGCTGCTGCGCGCCCGCGGCATGGATCTCATCTTCCTTCTCGCGCCCACCTCGACGGCCGAGCGCATCGCCTTGATCGCGGGGCTGGCGAGCGGCTACATCTACTATGTTTCGCTGCGCGGCGTGACCGGCGCGGCCAACCTCGACCTTGCCGACGTGGGCGGCAAGATCGCCGAGATCCGTGCCTGCACCGCGCTGCCGGTCGGCGTGGGCTTCGGCATCCGCGACGGCGCCACGGCGCGCGCGATCTGCGAATTCGCCGATGCGGCGATCATCGGCAGCCGCATCATCCAGGAGATCGAGGCCGCACCCGAGGCCGCCGTGGAAAGGGTGGCCGGGTTCCTGAAAGGCGTGCGCGATGCGATGGACGCGAGGGCATAGGCGATGAGCTGGTTGCAGAAGCTGCTGCCGCCGAAAATACAGCGCACCGGCACGGGGCCGAAGAAGAACGTTCCCGAGGGCCTGTGGAGCAAGTGCCCGGCGTGCAACGCGGTCCTGTACACGACCGATCTCGAGCGCAATGCCAAGGTTTGCCCTAAATGCGGCCACCACAACCGCGTGAATGCGCGCGAGCGGCTGGACCTCCTGCTCGACCCGGAAGGCCGGTTCGAGATCGGCGCGGAAGTCGTTCCGGTCGATACGCTCAAGTTCAGGGACAGCAAGCGCTACGCCGACCGGCTCGAGGACGCGGAGCGGGCGACGGGGGAGACCGACGCCCTGGTGGTCATGCAGGGCGCAATCAGGAACGTGCCGGTGGTGGTCGCGGTGTTCGAGTTCGAATTCATGGGCGGCTCGATGGGCGCGGTGGTGGGCGAGCGGTTCGTGCGCGGGGTGCACGTGTGCCTGGAGCAGAACCTGCCGCTCATCTGCATCACTTCCACGGGCGGCGCGCGCATGCAGGAGGGGCTGCTGTCGCTCCTGCAGATGGCGAAGACGACCGCGGCCCTGACCCTGCTTTCGGCGCGCCGGCTGCCGTTCATATCCGTGCTCACCGATCCGACCATGGGCGGCGTGTCGGCGAGCTTCGCCATGATCGGCGACGTCGTCATCGCGGAGCCGCGGGCCCTCATAGGCTTCGCCGGTCCGCGCGTGATCGAGCAGACCGTGCGCGAGAAGCTCCCCGAGGGTTTCCAGCGCTCGGAGTTCCTGCTCGAGAAGGGCGCGATCGACATGATCGTCGACCGCCGACAGCTCCGCGACAAGCTCGCCTCCACGCTCGTCCTGCTGATGCGCCTGCCGCCCGTGGCGAGTTGACGAAGGCAGATCGACGGTCCATGTCATTCCGAGGCCCCCTCGGCTTCGCTCGGGGCAGGCTCCGGCCGAGGAATCTGCTGTTGATCGAGTAAAAGCAGATCCCTCGCTGCGCTCGGGATGACAACCGTTACCACTTCTTTCCGGGTTCGAATGGCTGAACGAACGCTTCCCGAATGGCTCGAGTACATCGAGCGCGTCCACCCCAAGTCGATCGAGCTCGGCCTGGACCGGGTGCTCGAGGTGAAAGGGCGCCTTGGCCTTGCGTTCGCGGGGACGATCGTGACCGTGGCCGGCACCAACGGGAAGGGATCGACCTGCGCAATGCTCGAGTCTGTCCTCGATGCGGCAGGCTACCGGGTCGGCCTCTACACTTCACCGCACCTGCTCAGCTATAACGAACGCATACGCCTCGGCGGCCGGCCGGTCGACGACGCCGCCCTGTGCGCGGCCTTCGAGTGCGTGGAGGCGGCCCGGGAGGGCGTGCCGCTCACCTACTTCGAGTTCGGGACGCTCGCCGCCTGGGTGATCTTCGCCGGTTTGCCACTGGACGCGCTCGTCCTGGAAGTCGGAATGGGCGGCCGGCTGGATGCGGTCAACGCCTTCGATACCGACTGCGCCGTGCTCACCAGCGTCGCCATCGACCACACGGATTACCTCGGGGATACGCGCGAAGCCATCGGCAGGGAAAAAGCGGGGATCTTCCGCGCCGCTCGGCCGGCGATCGTCGCCGATCCCGATCCGCCCGCCTCGGTCATCGAGCACGCGCGCGCGATCGGCGCCGACCTGCAGTGCCTCGGACGCGATTTCGGCTACCTCGCCGAGCAGGACCAGTGGGTCTTCTGGGGCCGGGGGGGGCGGCGCGCCGGGCTGGCCGCCCCGGGACTGCGCGGCGCTTTCCAGCTTCGCAACGCGAGCGCATGCCTTGCGGCGCTCGATGCGCTCGCCGGGCGCCTGCCGGTGGGCATGAACGAGGTGCGCAAGGGGCTCGCGACGGTCGAGTTGCCGGCGCGCTTTCAGGTGCTGCCGGGCCGTCCGGCGGTGGTCCTTGACGTTGCGCACAATCCGGAGGCGGCGGCGGTGCTCGCGCAGAACCTCACGGACATGGGCAAGTTTCCGCAAACCTACGCGGTGTTCGGGATGCTGCGCGACAAGGACGTTGCCGGGGTGTGCCAGGCCCTGAAGGGTCGAATCGATGCCTGGTTCGTCACCGCCCTGGGCGGAGAGCGCGGCGCGGGCGCGGGGCGCATTGCCGAGGCGGTTCGCGCGACCGACGCCGGTGCCGAGGTCGAGCTGTTCGAATCCCCGCGTACGGCATTTGCGGCGGCCACCAAGCGGGCCGGGCAGGATGATAGAATCATCGTTTTCGGATCGTTTTACACCGTTGCGGAGGTGATGGCCGCGCGGGCTCACCCTTGAGCGGTCCGCAAGCCACGCTGTCCACGGACCTTTAATTGGCAGAGAATCAGGATCCTAGCCTGCTGAAGCGCCGCGCGCGCCGCCGCCTCGTCGGGGCGATCGCGCTGGTGGTCTTGATCGTCATCGTCCTGCCCATCGTGCTGGACAAGGAGCCGAGCCCGATCGGCCAGGACATCGTCATCCAGATTCCCAGCCAGGACGCGGGCAAGTTCAATACCCGTGTCCTTCCTCCCGTCGCCCCCGGCGCGGCGAAGGCCATGCCGGATCCGGCGCCGGCCAAGGCGCCCTCGGCCCCGGAACCCCGCGCCGCAACTCCGGCGGCGCTGCAGCCGGAGGCCGCGAAGGGCTCGACCGACAGCGCGCGCGCCAAGGCGCTCCTCGAAGGCAAGGAGGCGTGGGTGGTGCCGCTCGGGGCCTTTTCGAGCGCGGACAACGTCAAACAGTTGCAGGCGAAGCTCGCCGAGGCGGGCATGAAGAGCTATACCGAGGGCGTCAAGACTTCCCAGGGCGAGCAGACGCGCGTGCGGGCCGGGCCCTTCGAGAGCAAGGCGGCCGCCGAGCAGGCGCGCGTGAAGCTCGACGCGATGGGCCTGGGTCCCGCAGCCGTGACGACGCGCTGAATCGGCCGCCATGGCGTGGTTCGATTATGCTGTGCTGAGCGTGCTCGGATTGTCCCTCGTGTTCGGGGTGCTTCGAGGGCTCATGCGTGAGCTGGTGTCGCTGGCGGGCTGGATCGCGGCGTTTGTTTTTTCAATGGCGTTTTCGGGTATCGTTGCCTCGCATATGCCGGAGAGCCTGGGACCGCTGCTCGCCGGACTGCTCTCGTTCCTGGTCATATTCGTAGCCGTGCTGGTGGCGGGCGGCGTGATCGGAATCGTGCTGTCGCTGGTGATCCGCGCGGCGGGATTGGGATTCGTGGACCGGTTGCTGGGAGCGGTGTTCGGCGCGCTGCGCGGCCTTGCGATCGTGCTTCTGGCCGTGCTGCTCGCGGGGCTGACGCCCCTGCCGCACGAGCCCTTCTGGCGGCAGTCGGTGCTTGCAGGGCCGTTCGAAACCGCGGCGCTGGCGCTCAAGCCCTACCTGCCCAAGGGCCTGGCGCAGCGCCTGAAGTATCAACCATCCGGGGGCTGAAACGATGTGCGGCATCATCGGCGCAGTGGCGAAGACCCCGGTCAACCAGATGCTCTACGACGGGCTGCTGCTGCTGCAGCACCGCGGCCAGGACGCCGCGGGCATCGTCACCGCGGAACGCAAGACCTTTCACATGCACAAGGGACCGGGCTACGTGCGCGACGTGTTCCGCACGCGCAACATGCGCTCGCTGCCCGGCGAGATGGGCATCGCCCACTGCCGCTATCCGACCGCCGGGTCGGCGTTCAATTCGGCCGAGGCACAGCCCTTCTACGTCAATTCGCCCTTCGGCATAGTGCTCGGCCACAACGGCAACCTCACCAACTCCGAGGTGCTCAAGCAGGAGATGTTCCGGTCCGACCTGAGGCACATCAACACGAACTCCGATTCCGAAGTGCTGTTGAACGTGCTCGCCCACGAGCTGGAGATCGCAGCCAAGGGCGCGACGCTCGACCCGGATACGATCTTCACGGCCGTGTCGAACGTGCACAGGCGCTGCCGCGGCGCGTATGCCGTGGTCGCCATGATCTCGGGGTTCGGCCTGCTCGCCTTTCGCGATCCCTACGGCATCCGCCCCCTGGTGTTCGGCACGAACATGACCCCGCAGGGCCCGGAATACGTGGTTGCCTCCGAGAGCGTCGTGCTGGCGGCGATGAGCTTCGAGCTCGTGCGCGACGTCGGGCCCGGAGAGGCGATCCTGGTGAACGAGGCGGGCGAGTTCTTCAGCAGGCAATGCGCGGCCGACACCGTGCTTTCGCCCTGCATCTTCGAATACGTCTATCTCGCGCGCCCGGATTCGGTGATCGACGGCGTGTCGGTGTACGAAACGCGCCTGAACATGGGGCAGCAGCTCGCCGACCGGATCAAGCGCACCATGCCGGAGATCGCGATCGACGTCGTGATCCCCGTGCCCGACACCAGCCGGCCGAGCGCGCTCGAGCTAGCGAAGGGGCTGGACGTGTCCTTCCGCGAGGGCTTCGTGCGCAACCGCTACATCGGCCGCACCTTCATCATGCCGGGGCAGGCCATCCGCCGGAAATCGGTGCGTCAGAAGCTGAACGTGATGGCGATGGAATTCCGCGGCAAGAACGTGCTCATCGTCGACGACTCGATCGTGCGCGGCACCACCAGCCGGGAGATCGTGATGATGGCGCGCGAGGCGGGCGCGAACAAGGTCTATTTCGCTTCGGCCGCGCCGCCCGTGCGCTATCCGAACGTCTACGGCATCGACATGCCGACGCGCGCCGAGCTCATCGCCACGGGGCGCACGGTGGACGAGATCGCGCGCGAGATCGCCGCCGACGCGGTCATCTACCAGGAGCTCGACGCGCTCAAGGCGGCCGTTCGCGCAGTCAATCCGAGGCTCACCCAGTTCGAGACTTCATGCTTCGACGGCCATTACATCACCGGCGACGTGACCAGCGAGTACCTCGCCGCGGTGGAAAAGGGGCGCGGGGCAATGCGCCAGGACAGCGAGGACGAGGCCGATCAGGACGAAGTGAGCCTGTCCTGAGCGCCGGCATTTGACATTTCCCGGCATCGGGCGTAGTTTTCCCTCTGCGCCGATTTGATCGACAGCGTGCGACGTGAGTCGCTTAGGCAGCTCGCCTAGTCGGGACGTAACTCTGATGAAATGAGCATTTCGAAAATGGGTGGTCAAGGGCGCACGTCCCAAGAACATCCAACCTAAGTGGCGTAAGCCATTCCAGCAATTGTCCGGCCGAAATCATTCGGCAGCGGACCCATTGTTTAGCCAGTGGTAGCCTAGGGGTAGTGCAGGATTGGCAACGAACCTGTGCGAAGCTCCCTGACAATGGACCCATACCCATGCGGTGTGTACCCATACCGCGAGGTGTGTGGTGCGAGTCTGCCAGCAACAGGCGGATGAGGGACTAGGCTGGGCGGTATGACCAATGTAAGTGAACTGCTAATACACGCCGTTATCAAAAACAAGCCAAAGTTGCTGATAGGCTTGGACCAAAAGGTGCGCGGCCGGATGTCCCTTGGCTGTCTGGGGATACGCTAACACATAAGCCGCCGGTGGAATGGCAGGGTCTAACCCGCTCGTGTTGCTGCAATGGAACACGGTAAGCCCAAATCTCCGCCCGTCAGGGCAGGTCAACCGCAAGGAAGACTGTGGGAGACGTGGGTAAAGGATCGCAGAGAAAGCCAATGCTGCCCTGTAATGGGGTGGATAGGGAACGAAGCTGTGTCCCGCCCGAAAGGGCGCTGACTTCTGCGTGGTCTTGAGTCGCGTAAGCGACGTAGAGTCCTGTTCATAAAACTCCCATGGGGATTTGCGAATCCCCATCGGGGACATGCATTTCCCTCTCTGGGATTTCATTGATCTGGAGGGAAGCAAGTGAGTATGCAAACTGATGAAAGTCGTGTCGTAATCGACGGACATCGATTGGTATCTGCGCTCTCCACAGACGAGCTATCCTGGCACCACATCGAGTGGGCCCGGGTGAATCGGACTGTCAGGAAACTGCAGACGCGGATCGCGAAGGCAACTGCGGAAAGGGACTGGCGTAGGGTGAAAGCTCTACAAAGGTTTCTGACCCGCTCGTTTGGCGGCAAAGCTGTTGCCGTCAGGCGAGTGACGGAAAATACAGGCAAACGGACGGCAGGTGTAGACGGGCAGCTTTGGTCTACGCCTGAGGCGAAGCGGGGAGCCATATCCCAGCTTCGGAGGCGGAGCTATCAACCTCTGCCTCTTCGACGTGTCTACATTCCCAAAGCCAATGGCAAGCTGCGGCCGCTGGGGATTCCGACCATGCGCGACAGGGCAATGCAGGCGCTCTACCTGCTGGCTCTGGAACCTGTCTCGGAATCGTTGGCGGACCACAACTCTTACGGATTTCGGCGCGAGCGTTGCACGGCCGATGCGATTGAGCAGTGCTTCACGGCACTGAGTCAGAAAGCATCGGCGCAGTGGATTCTCGAAGCTGATATCAAAGGGTGCTTTGACAACATCAATCACGACTGGCTAATTGCCCACATCCCTATGGATACGGCAATTCTCCGGAAATGGTTGAAGGCTGGGTATATGGAATCGCGTCGGCTCTTTCCGACTGAAGCAGGTACGCCCCAGGGTGGTATCGTCTCACCGACGGTAGCCAACATGGCCTTGGATGGGTTGGAGGCGATGCTTGAGGCGCATTTTGGCCAAAAGCGCAGTCAGACAGCCTTTCGCAACAAGGTGCATATGGTTCGATACGCCGATGATTTCGTCATTACCGGAAACTCGCGAGAGCTTCTGGAAAACGAAGTGCGACCATTGGTTGAGAAATTCCTGGCAATCCGTGGTCTGGAGCTCTCTTCGGAGAAGACTCGCATCACGCATATCTCGGTGGGGTTTGATTTTCTCGGGCAAAATGTACGCAAGTACGAGGGAAAGCTGCTGGTTAAGCCTTCCTGCAAGAACGTGAAAGCGTTCTTGGACAAGGTCCGAGGGATCATTAGAGGTCAAAAGAGCGCTGGACAGGCCAACCTGATACGTCAACTCAACCCGGTGATTACTGGTTGGGCTAACTATCACCAAGCCATCTGCGCAAAGGAGACCTTCAACAGAATCGATCAGGCAATCTGGCAAGCTTTATGCCGCTGGAGTCGCCGCAGACATCCCAACAAGTGCTGGCCCTGGATCAGGAAGAAATACTTCCGTTCCATGGGCTCACGCCATTGGGTGTTTGCAGCGAACACGTTGTTGCCTGATGGGACATCGACGGTTCTTCGCCTTGCGTTGGCAAAGGACACGCCTATCCGAAGGCACACCAAAATCAAGGGGGACGTGAATCCCTTTGACCCGGCCGACGAAATTTATCTGGAGGATCGATTGGGATCCAAGATGAAATCCTCATTGTCGGGCAGACGGAAATTATTGCGTCTGTGGTGGGCTCAGGATAAACGATGCCCCATTTGCTCTCAGTTCATTACGAAGGAAAGTGGCTGGCACGTTCACCACATAATTCGTCGGACTGATGGTGGTGGCGACAATTCCTCCAACCTGATCATGCTGCACCCTACGTGCCACACGCAGGTGCACCACGATGATCCGTCCGCGCAGCATCATTGCCAGGATGGTCTCGATGAACCTGGTTCGGTCAAAAGTAGTATCGTTACAGCCTGACGGGTAGTTGTCGGCATCCTTTTTCGGATGCTTATCCGAGGCTTGAGCCGAGTGCAGGGAAACCTGCCCGCTCGGTTCTTAGGGGGGGATGGCGCAGCAATGCGCTGTCCCTACCCGACTTGCGGGCGCCACCGGTTGCAGCCGGTAAACAAATACCGCTAAAGCGTGGCCCAAACCCGTCTTAGCGAAAGCTGGACGGGTTTTTTGTTTTGGGGACGATCTCATGCACGATTACGACCTGGATACGCTGGCCGTGCGCGCGGGCACCGCGCGCAGCCGGTTCAACGAGCATTCCGAAGCGCTGTATCTCACCTCGAGCTTCGTGTTCGAGAACGCGGCGCAGGCGGCGGCGCGCTTCTCGGGCGACCAGCCCGGCAACATCTATTCGCGCTTCACCAACCCCACCGTGACGGCGTTCCAGGAGCGCCTCGCGGCGCTCGAGGGCGCGGAGGCGTGCGTCGCGACCGCCTCGGGCATGTCGGCGATCCTCGCCTGCTGCATGGGCCTCATGAAGGCCGGGGAGCACATCGTGTCCTCGTCGTCGATATTCGGCGCGACGGTGCAGTTGTTCGGCACCATATTGGCCAAGTTCGGCGTCCAGACCACCTTCGTCGACGGCACGGACCCGGCGAACTGGCGCGCCGCGCTGCGGCCGGAAACGCGCCTGCTGTTCGTCGAGTCGCCGTCCAACCCGCTCACCGAGGTGTTCGATATCGCCGCGCTCGCCGGGGTCGCGCGCGAAGCCGGCGCGCTGCTGGTCGTCGACAACTGCTTCTGCACCCCGGTGCTGCAGCGGCCGCTCGAGCTGGGCGCGGACCTGATCATCCATTCGGCCACGAAGTACCTGGACGGGCAGGGCCGCGTGCTGGGCGGCGCTGTACTGGGCCGCAAAGAACTGGTGATGGAGGGCATATTCGCATTCCTGCGCACCGCGGGTCCCACGCTCTCGGCGTTCAACGCCTGGGTGCTGTTGAAGGGGATCGAGACCCTGCGCATCCGCATGGAAGCGCAGTCCGCGGCCGCGCTCGAGCTGGCGCGCTGGCTCGAGGGCCATCGCGCGGTGGCGCGCGTCTTCTACCCGGGGCTGCCCTCGCATCCGCAGCACGCGCTCGCGATGCGCCAGCAGCGCTCGGGCGGCGCGATCGTGTCTTTCGAGGTGAAAGGCGGCAAGGAGGCGGCCTGGCGCATCGTCGATGCCACCCGCATGATCTCCATCACCGCCAACCTGGGGGACACCAAGTCCACGATCACGCATCCCGCGAGCACCACGCACGGCCGCATCAGCGCCGAAGCCCGCGCCCGCGCCGGCATCGGCGACGGACTGCTGCGCGTCGCGGTCGGGCTCGAATCGCTGAAGGACATCGAGGCCGATCTCGCACTGGGACTTGGCGCCTGAATCTGCGCCGTGTGCGTCTCGGCACCTCGACTCGGTGTCATCCCGAGCGCAGCGAGGGATCTGCTTTTCATCCAGCGCAAAAAGCAGATTCCTCGGCCAGCGGCCTCGGAATGACTGCACGGTCGGTTGGACTTTGCTGCGCCCAACCTGCAGCTCAGAGTTCGATGGGAGTGATGCCCGACGCGTCGCAGCGCAGGTAGCTGGCGCGCTCGTACCAGTCGGCGAGGACCCAGCGTTCGCAGCGGTGGCCGTCGACCACGTGTTCGTGGCGCGCGGGACGGTGGGTGTGGCCGTGGATGAGGCGCGGATAGGCGTGCGCGCGCAGCAGCGCCTCGATCGCCCCGGAGTTGACGTCCATGATCGCGTCGGTCTTGAGCTGCTTCTCGGCCTTGCTCTCGCTGCGCAGGGCCTCGATGCGCGCCTTGCGCGCGGCCAGGGGCATCGCGAGGAATGCCTCGATCCAGCCCGGTGTGCGCACCTCGGCGCGGAAGCGCTGGTAGGCGTGGTCGTCGGTGCAGGCCGTGTCGCCGTGCGCGAGCAGGGTGGGGGTGCCGTACAGGTCGATCATCGTCGGGTCAGGAATGATGCGCGCCCCGGCTGCCGCCGCGAAGCGCTCGCCGAGCAGGAAATCGCGGTTGCCGTGCATCACCGAGACCGGAGTGCCGGCGGCGCATCCGCGCAGCGCTTCGATCACGCCCGCGTTGAACGGATCGGCAAGGTCGTCGTCGCCCGCCCAGTATTCGAACAGGTCACCGAGGATGTAGAGGGCTTCGGCGTCGCGGGCCGTCCCCGCGAGGAAGCCGAAGAGCTGCTCGACGATCCGCGGCCGCGAGGGCGAGAGATGGAGATCGGAGACGAACAGCACCGCCATGGAGCCGCCCCGGATGCCGCGGCCCGCGCCTCAGGCGAGCTCGGCGCTTTCGATCACCACGTCCTCCGCCGGCACGTCGCCGTGGAACCCGCGGGTGGCGGTCTTCACCGACGTGATCTTGTCGACGACATCCTGCCCTTCGACGACGCGGCCGAAGACGCAGTAGCCCCACCCCGATGAGGTCTTGGCGCTGTGGTTGAGGAAGGCGTTGTCCGCGACATTGATGAAGAACTGCGCCGAGGCCGAGTGCGGGTCCGAGGTGCGCGCCATGGCGACGGTGTAGCGGTCGTTCTTCAGGCCGTTGTCGGCCTCGTTCTTGACCGGGGCCTGGGTGGGCTTCTGCTTCATCCCGGGTTCGAAGCCGCCGCCCTGGACCATGAAGCCGTCGATCACGCGGTGGAACACCGTGTTGGCATAGTGGCCGCTTTCGACGTAGGCGAGGAAGTTCTTCACCGTCTCCGGGGCTTTTGCCGGGTCGAGCTCGAGCGTGATGGTGCCGTGATTGGTGTGCAGTTTGACCATGGGTGTGCTCGCTTTCCGGCCTATCTTGCCGACTTGACGGTTGCGATTTCGATGACGATCGGCTCGCGCGGTACGTTCTGGAACTGGCCCGCGTTGCCGGTGCTCGCCTTGGCGATGCGCGCGACCACGTCCATTCCGCGGGCGACCTTGCCGAACACCGCGTAGCCGTAGCCCTGAGCCGTGGGCTCGCGGTAGTCGAGGAAGTCGTTGTCCTTGAGGTTGATGAAGAACTGCGCCGAGGCGGAGTGCGGATTGGGCGTGCGCGCCATCGCGAGGGTGCCGGTCAGGTTCTTGAGTCCATTGCCGGCCTCGTTCTGGATCGGCGCGCGGGTCGACTTCTCGCGCATGTCGCGCTCGAAGCCGCCGCCCTGGATCATGAAGCCGTCGATGACGCGGTGGAAGATCGTTCCGTTGTAGTGGCCTTCCTTGACGTACTGGAGGAAGTTGGCGACGGTCTTCGGCGCCTTGTCCGGGTAGAGTTCGACGAGGAGGGTGCCCAGCGTCGTCTTCAGCTCGACCTGGGGGTACTGCGCGAGCGCAGGGCCGCAGCCGAGCGCGACGGCGATGATGAACAGCAGGATACGCATACTCCCTCCGTGGATGGGGTGGTGAAACGTCCCGCGCGCGGCGGGAGAGCCGGCCGCGTACCGCCTCAGCCCGCGCCCTCGTAGACGATGCGCCAGCGGCCGCCCTCGCGCAGCCAGTACTGGCGCTTCTTCATGACATTGGACAGGTTGTTCGAGCGATAGTCCTGGTCGAAGCTGACGACCATGAGATCTTCCTTGCCGGGACTGCGAAACATGCTCAGGTTGGACACGCCCACCTTGATCCAGTTCTTGCCGCTGTTCACTTTGCGCTTGTGCTGCGACCAGTTGTCGAGGTCCTGGCCGCCCGCCTCGAAGCTGCGCGAGTAGTTGCCGAGGTAGCGATTCGTATCGAGGCTTTCCCAGTCCAGGCGCCACTTGTCCATCGCCTGGAGGAATGCCTTGCGCTCGGCGCTCCACTCGTCGGCGGTCAGCCATTCCACCCGTTCGCTGATGACGACCGGCGTCACCCCGATCTGCAGGTACTTCGCCAACGCGTCCAGGTCGGGGTTGGACAGCACCACGCAGCCGTCGCTCGCGCGCGGCGGCCTGCTGTAGGTATCCGAGGGCGTGCCGTGCAGCCAGATGCCGTGGCCGTTGCGGCCCTCGCGCTTGTCCCATTCGTTCGGATAGTTGATGGGATAGGCGCCGTTGCCGTAGAAGTCGGTGAGCTTCTTGCGCGGCAGGCTCGAGGTGACGTGGTACACGCCGATGGGCGTCTTCTGGTCGCCCTCGCGGGCCTTGAGCGCGCCGCGCTTGCCCGAGCTGATGTAGAAATCGCCCACGATGCGGGGCATGCCGTTGTCGTTGTGGAACAGGTACAGCCTGGAGCGGCCGGTATCGACGACGATGGCGTATTTCTGCTCCGGCAGGAGCTGCAGCAGGTAGCGCGGGATGCGCCCGTCGAGCGGGCGCTGGCGGTAGGCGCGCAGGCGTGCGATCGCCTCCTCGCGCAGGTCCACGACGCGATCGGCCAATGCGCTGGGCACGTCTCCCATGGTCAGAAGCGGCCGCGCCTTGGCGAGCAGGAGATCGCCCTTGATCAGGTGCGCCAGGCGGAAGTTGGGCCTGACGCGGAGCAGCTCTTCGATGTGCCCCAGCGCCGCATCGAAGCGCTGCCGGCTGATCTCGTCGAAGGCGCGGTTCAGCAGCACATCGGGGGCAGCCGCCTGCTCGGGCCGGGCGGCCTTGGCGAAGGCGGGCGACAGGACCGCGAGGGCGGCGATGGCGAGCAGCAGCGCTCCGAGGGTACGTAACAAAACGAGGGGATACTTCCCCTCGTGCTTGCCCGCGCCAGGGGCCGCGACGGAAATCCTGTCGCGGCCGTTATGCAGTTCGCTCATCAATTCCCGACCCGCTCCTGTTGTATCAGCCATTTCGCATCCGCGCGCACCATCACCAGGGTCTTGCCGCTGTTCACCGTCAGGCTGTCCGAACGGTAGTGCTGCCGGAAACTCACCGTGGCGTTATTGGCGTTAACGGCACTAACCTTGATCGACTCAACCCCGACCTCGATGCGCTTGGGCGCAAGAATACGCTGTCTGCGCGATTTCGCCCACTCGTCGCGCGGCTCGCCCTTGGGCGTCTTGAAGTCGCGCGCATAGAACGACAGGTAGGCGTCGACCTCCTTCCTCGACCACGCCTGCGCCCACGCGCGCACCGTCGCGATCACGTCCTCCGGGGTCGCGCCGGCGGCCTTCTCGGGCTGCCGCTCGGGGGCTTTTGCGGGCGCGGCCTTCGATTCCGCGGGTTTGGCCTCCACGGCGGGTTTGGTCTCGGGCGCCTTGGCCTTGGGCGCGGTCGCGACCACGGTGGGGCGCGTCGGCTCGCCCGGCTTGGCCGGCTCGGCGCGGGCCGAGATGCGGGGCGGACGGTTGGTTCCGGAGATCAGGTCGCGGATGAGGTGGAGCTTGGACTGCGCCGCGGTATTGGTCGAGTCGAACTGCAGCGCCTTGTCGTAGGCCTGGCTCGCCAGCTTGGTGTAGACGTCGCCGAGGTTCTCGTAGGCGGTCGCATAGCTGGGGTGGGTCCGGATCGAGGACTCGAGCGCCTGGCGCGCCTTTTCGTATTGCCCTTGCGAGGCATAGAGGACGGCAAGGTTGTTGTAGGGCTCGGGCAATTCCGGGTAGTCCTGCGAGAGCTTCGAGAACACGTCGATCGCGTCGGCGACCTTGTTCTGCTCGGCGAGGATCAGCCCCTTCATGAAGCGGCCCTGGGCATCGCGCGGCCGGGTCGAGAGGTACTGGTTGACCCGCTCGAGCGCCTGGGCATTCTGCCCCTGCTTCATGAGCCGGCTGACCTCCTGGAGATCGTCGGTCTGCGCGCGCACTGCAAAGGCAAGCGCGAAACCGAGTATCAGCGCAGCCAGCCGGAGGGAAGCTATCATTGTGTTAAGATCCTATCGCAATCGAATAACTCGCAATTCTATCAAGAAGCCCGCAAAATCCACAATAATCAACCTTTTGCGGGACGGGCTTTGTGGGTGAGGCAGGCGCCGCCCCGGACCGGTTCCGGCCTATGCTGCGCATCTACAACACGCTGACTCGCGCCAAGCAGGAATTCGTCCCGATCGCTCCGCCGCGCGTGAACATGTACGTGTGCGGCATGACGGTCTACGACTACTGCCACCTGGGGCACGCGCGGGTGCTGGTGGTGTTCGATCTCGTGCAGCGCTGGCTGCGCGCGAGCGGCTACGCGCTCACCTACGCGCGCAACATCACCGACATCGATGACAAGATCATCAAGCGCGCGGTCGAGAACGGCGAATCGATCGGCGCGCTGACCGAGCGCTTCATCGGCTTCATGGACGAGGACGCCGCCGCGCTCGGGGTCCAGAAGCCCGATTTCGAGCCGCGCGCGACCCGCTACGTTCCCCAGATGCTGTCGATGATCGGCGCGCTCGAGCGGCACGGCCTCGCGTACCTGGCCGCCGACGGCGACGTCAACTACCCGGTGCATGGGTTCAAGGGCTACGGCAGGCTCTCTGGCAAGTCGCTCGAGGACCTGCGCGCGGGCGAACGCGTCGAGGTCAACTCGACCAAGCGCGACCCGCTCGACTTCGCGCTGTGGAAGCACTCGAAAGCGGGCGAGCCCGCCTGGGACTCGCCCTGGGGCAAGGGCCGGCCGGGCTGGCACATCGAGTGCTCGGCGATGGCGTGCACGCTGCTCGGGGAGCACTTCGACATCCATGGCGGCGGACAGGACCTGCAGTTTCCGCACCACGAGAACGAGATCGCGCAGAGCGAGGGCGCGACCGGAAAGACCTTCGTCAACGTCTGGATGCACAACGGCTTCGTGCGCGTGGACAACGAGAAGATGTCCAAGTCGCTGGGGAATTTCTTCACCATCCGCGACATCCTCAAGCGCTTCGACGCGGAGGTCGTGCGCTTCTTCATCGTGCGCGCGCACTACCGCAGCCCGCTCAACTACTCCGACCAGCATCTCGAGGACGCACGCCAGGGGCTGGCGCGCCTCTATACGGCATTGAAGGGCGCACCGCTCGATGGCGGCACCCCGGACTGGAACGAGCCGTACGCGATGCGCTTCCGCGCGGCAATGGACGACGACTTCAACACCCCCGAGGCCGTCGCCGCGCTGTTCGACCTCGCCAACGAGGCGAACCGCAACCGCTCTCCCGAACACATGCGCCAACTGCGCGCGCTCGGCGGCCTGCTCGGCCTGCTCGAGCGCGACAGCGACGCTTTCCTGAAGGGCGTGCCCTCGGCGGAAGAAGTCGGGGCCATCGCCGAATCCGAGATCGAAGCGCTGATCCTCGCCCGCAGGGAAGCCCGCGCGGCGAAGGCCTTCGCCCGCGCCGACCAGATCCGCGCCGAGCTGCTGGCGAAAGGCGTCGTCCTCGAAGACAGCCCGAAGGGCACGACCTGGCGGAGAGCCTAGAACCCGGTTAAAAATGAGTTGTCATTCCGAGGCTGAAGGCCGAGGAATCTGCTTTTGCGTCGATTGAAAAGCAGATTCCTCGCTGCGCTCGGAATGACAGCGTTGGACTCTCAGGTCGCGAAGAATTCCTTTACTTTATCCATCCACGACTTGGCGCGCGGGTTGTGGCGCTCGCGGTCGCTCTGGGTGACGGTTTCGAACTCGCGCAGCAGTTCTTTCTGCCGCTCGGTCAGGTTGACCGGGGTTTCGATGACGACGTGGCAGAGGAGATCGCCGTGGGCGTGGCTGCGCACGCCCTTGATGCCCTTGCCGCGCAGCCGGAATACCTTGCCCGACTGCGATTCGGCGGGGACCTTGATCTTCGCCGAGCCGTCGAGGGTCGGGATTTCGATCTCGCCGCCGAGCGCGGCGGTAGCGAAGCTGATCGGCATTTCGCAGTGCAGGTCGTCGTGGTCGCGCTGGAAGACCGCGTGCGGCTTCACCTGCATCTGCACGTACAGGTCCCCCGGCGGGCCGCCGTTGACCCCGGGCTCGCCTTCGCCGGCGAGGCGGATGCGATCGCCCTCGTCGACGCCGGCGGGAATCTTCACCGACAGCGTCTTCTGCTTCTTGACGCGCCCGGCGCCGTGGCACGTGGGGCAGGGGTCGGCGATCACCTTGCCCGTGCCGTGGCACTTCGGGCAGGTCTGCTGGATGGAGAAGAATCCCTGCTGCAGGCGCACCTGGCCGTGGCCGTTGCAGGTCGGGCAGGTCTTGGGCTGCGTGCCCGGCTTCGCACCGTTGCCGTGGCAGGTGTCGCAGTTCTCGTAGGTCGGGATGCGGATCTTGGTATCGGTGCCGTGCGCAGCCTGCTCGAGCGTGATCTCGAGGTTGTAGCGCAGGTCGGCGCCGCGGTACACCGACGAGCGACCTCCGCGCGCGTTGCCGAAGATGTCGCCGAAGATATCGCCGAAGGCATCGGAGAAGGACGTGAAGCCCGCGCCCGCACCGGCAGCCGCGGCGGAGTGGTCCACGCCGGCGTGGCCGTAGCGATCGTAGGCCCCGCGCTTCTGCGAATCGGAGAGAACTTCATAGGCCTCCTTCGCCTCCTTGAATTTCTCCTCCGAGCCCTTGTCCTCCGGATTGCGGTCCGGATGATGCTTCATGGCGAGCTTGCGATAGGCCTTCTTGATCGCTTCGTCGTTCGCGTCCCGATTGACGCCAAGAACATCGTAGTAGTCCCGTTTCGCCATGATTCCAATCTGTCCTTGAACGACCGACGGCCGGAATCAACGGCGAGCAAAGCTCGTCCGTTGCATTCCGGCCAGTTAAGCGGGCGCGCCGAGCGCGTCCCGCTTAACCTTTTTTGTCTTTGACCTCGGTGAACTCGGCGTCGACGACGTTCTCGTCGCTCTCCTTCGACGCTTTCTTCGCCTCGGCCTGCTCCCCGGCCGCCTGCGCGCCCTGGGCCGCCTGTGCGTCCGCGTACATCTTCTCGCCGAGCTTTTGCGCCGCCTGCCCGAGCGCCTGCGCCTTGGCGTCGATCTGGTCCTTGTCGTCGGACTTGAGCGCCTCTTCGGCGTCCTTGATCGCGGCCTCGATCTTCGCCTTCTCGCCGGCATCGAGCTTCTCGCCGTATTCCTTGAGCGACTTGCGCACCGAGTGCGCCAGCGAGTCGAGCTGGTTGCGCGCGTTGACCAGCTCGCGCGCCTTGCGGTCTTCCTCGGCGTGCGCCTCGGCGTCCTTCACCATGCGCTGGATCTCGGCCTCGTTCAGGCCGCTGGAGGCCTGGATCTTGATCTTGTTTTCCTTGCCGGTCGCCTTGTCCTTGGCCGACACGTGCAGGATGCCGTTCGCGTCGATGTCGAAGGTCACCTCGATCTGCGGCATACCGCGCGGGGAGGGCGGGATGTCGGTGAGGTTGAACTGGCCGAGGCTCTTGTTGCCGGAGGCCATCTCGCGCTCGCCCTGCAGCACGTGGATGGTCACCGCCGACTGGTTGTCGTCCGCGGTGGAGAACACCTGCGACGCCTTGGTAGGAATGGTGGTGTTCTTCTGGATGAGCTTGGTCATGACCCCGCCCAGCGTCTCGATACCGAGCGAAAGCGGCGTCACGTCCAGCAGCAGCACGTCCTTGACTTCGCCCTTCAGCACGCCGCCCTGGATCGCGGCGCCCACGGCGACGGCCTCGTCGGCGTTCACGTCGCGGCGCGGCTCCTTGCCGAAGAAGTCCTTCACCGTTTCCTGGACCTTGGGCATGCGCGTCATTCCGCCCACCAGGATCACGTCCTCGATGTCGGAGATCTTCAGGCCCGCGTCCTTGAGCGCGATCTTGCACGGCTCGACGGTCCGCGCGATCAGCGCTTCCACCAGGCTCTCGAACTTGGCGCGCGTGACCTTGATCGCGAGGTGCTTCGGTCCCGAGGCGTCCGCGGTGACGTAGGGCAGGTTGACCTCGGTCTGCTGGCTCGAGGAGAGTTCGATCTTCGCCTTCTCCGCGGCGTCCTTGAGGCGCTGCAGCGCGAGCACGTCGTTGCGGAGGTCGATGCCCTGCTCCTTCTTGAACTCGTCGCAGAGGTAGTCGATCAGGCGCTGGTCGAAGTCTTCGCCGCCGAGGAAGGTGTCGCCGTTGGTGGACAGCACCTCGAACTGATGCTCGCCCTCGACCGCGGCGATTTCGATGATCGAAATGTCGAAGGTGCCCCCGCCCAGGTCATAGACCGCGATCTTGCGGTCGCCTTCCTTCTTGTCCAGACCGAAGGCGAGCGCGGCCGCGGTCGGCTCGTTGATGATGCGCTTGACCTCCAGGCCCGCGATGCGGCCCGCGTCCTTGGTCGCCTGGCGCTGCGAGTCGTTGAAATAGGCCGGGACCGTGATCACGGCCTCGGTCACTTCCTCGCCCAGGTAGTCCTCGGCGGTCTTCTTCATCTTGCGCAGCACCTGCGCCGAGACTTCCTGCGGCGCGATCTTCTTGCCGCGCACCTCGACCCAGGCGTCGTTGTTGTCCGCCTTGACGATCTTGAAGGGCATCAGGTCGATGTCCTTCTGCACTTCCTTCTCCTCGAAGCGGCGGCCGATCAGGCGCTTGACCGCGTAGAGCGTGTTCTTGGC
>Ga0080064_1003819_pt1 | contig 20736 bp, 19 predicted proteins | sample Subgrocontami54m_FD_69260 | JGI IMG/M metagenome (GOLD analysis project Ga0080064, IMG submission 69260) | Subsurface groundwater microbial communities from S. Glens Falls, New York, USA - GMW46 contaminated, 5.4 m (SPADES assembly) (version 2) ...
ACAAGCAGCCCTCCCCAGATCGGCGCGTACCAGAACCCGTGACCCACGACCAGGTGGTAGAAGAGGATCCACGCCATCTGCCAGAACGACACGTGGGACCACACGCTGAGGCCGGTTCCCATCAGCCTGGCGCTGCCCAATAGCAGCATGATCGCCTGCGTCACCACGGTGATGACCCAGGTGACCAGCGGGATAACGACGAACGGAATGCTCGCCTTGGCGAGGACGGTGGTCAGGTCGGAGACGGGCAGCGACTTCCAGAACAGGACGCTGCGATCGCGACGCTCGCCGTACAGCGCGTCGAGACAATAGAACATCCCGACGAGGAACGTGGTGAACATGAGCAGCAGCGCGGCAAAGGTGTACGGCTGCTCGATGCGCTCGTGCTGCTGCATGGCGTCGAGCGCCGAGGCGGCGCGCAACTTGTCGGGCAGGGCGACCAGGCCGAGCGCGAAACCCACCACGATCAGCGCCGCGACCGCGAGCGGCGCGAGGTAAAGGTAGCGGTTCTCCCACAACTCGCGGCGCACGGACCAGCAGAAGCGCCGGGCCTCCGAGATGGCAGCGGGCGCGCTTGCCTGCGCTCCCAGGGAAGCCTCGGGCATGGCGTTGGTTGGAGTATTCACCGCTTCGCTCCTTGTGCTTGGTGGTTGCTCATCACGGCGACGAACAAGTCGGTGATGCTGGGCGTGCGCACCTCGCCCAGCGCCGCGAGCTGCCGGCGGTCGACGGCATCGAACAGCAGGATGCTCCGTCCGAGAACCTGGCGCTCGTGGATGGGCTTGAGCGCCCGCGCCGCAGCGACCTGCTGGGGATGCACCGCCACCTCCAGGTAGCGCGATCCCAATGCTTCCATGCTGCAATCGAACACGATGCGCCCGCGGCCGATGAACATGACGTCGGTGAGCACATGCTCGATCTCTTCCACCTGGTGGGTCGCCACCAGGATGGTGCGGTTGCCGTCGAAGTAGTCGTTGAGCAGGGTATCGTAGAAGTGCTTGCGATACAGGATGTCGAGGCCGAGCGTGGGCTCGTCCAGCACCAGCAAGCGCGCGTCGATGGCCATCACCAGCGCGAGGTGCAGCTGGGTCACCATGCCCTTGGATAATTCCCGCACCTTCCTGCCGGGCTGGATGTCGGTCTTGGCCAGAAAAGCTTCCGCCTTGACGCGATCGAATCGCGGATGGACCCCGGCGACGTAATCGAGCGCCTGCGAGACGCGTATCCAGCGCGGCAGCACGGCGACATCGGAGATGAAGCAGACATCGCGCACCAGCTGATCGCGCTCACTCCACGGGTCGCGCCCGAGCACCCTCAGCTCCCCTTGGTATGAGATGAGTCCGAGGATGGCGTTGAGCGCGGTGGTCTTGCCGGCGCCGTTGGGGCCGATGAGTCCGAGGATGCGGCCCTCTTCGACGCGCAGGTCGACGCCGTCCAGCGCGACCGTTGTGCCGTAGGCCTTGCGCAGGCCGCGGGCTTCTATGCATGCCATGGCTTCAGCTCTCCTCCTCCGGGGGACCCGGCTTCGCGGGCTTCGACGGCGCGGCCTTCGACGACGGCCGCGAGCCATTCAGCAGCTCCTCCGCCTTCAGGCCGAGCCGCTGGATGCTTTCGTGGATGCGGGGCCACTCTTCCGCGAGGAACTTCTGGCGCTCGCTCTGGAGCAGCAGGTCGCGCGCGCCAGCATTGATGAACATGCCGCGGCCGCGCCGGGATTCGACCAGCCCATCCTCCGCCAGTTGCTGGTAGCCCTTGAGGACTGTGAGTGGATTCACCCGGTACTCAGCCGCGACGTGGCGCACGGAGGGCAGCGGGTCGCCTTCCTTGAGCACTCCGTCCAGGATCATGGCGACGACACGGTCGCGAAGCTGGCGGTAGATCGGCTGATTGTCGTTCCACTCACGGTCCATCAGGTTTTCCAGGAAACCCAACCTTACCAGAGAGGCGGCGCGCCTCAGCTTTTACGGTGCAGGTCGAAGTGCGCGTGGATCGGGTTGTCGCCCAACATAAACGTCCAGTCCTCGGTGTGATGGTCGGCGTCGATGATGGTGAACAGCGCGTGGTGCATGTGCTGGCTCTGGTTTCTGCCGGTGATGTCGACGAACTCGAACTCCACCGTCTTCCCGTCGGGCGACATCTTGCCCGTCATGCGAGGGCGGTTTCCGGCGTCGCAATAGTGAATGAGTGTGAGCTGGTCTCCCTCCACGTAAAGCATGGTGACCGGATGGTCGTACTTGGTGGCATCGAGCGGCGTCCCTGCTTCCTGCAGCTCGTGCACCAGCGCGTTCCCCCGCGAGGTCACGCGCATCGAGACGTGGAGCGGGTTCATCTTGACGGCCCCCATCTTGGCTTTCATGGCTTCCGGCAGGTCGGTGGCTATGGCGCCTTCCCACTCTCCCGCGAGGGTCTTCATGGCGTCGAAGGACTTCTGGGCGTCGGACTTCGGGGGTGCGGTCTTCGGGACCTCCGACTTGGGCGCGGGGGACTGGGTGAAAGCGACTGTGGAAAGCAACAGCAGAACAACGGACAGCGTAAAACGAAGCGATTTCATGTTTCATTCTCCTTGAGAGGTTCATCTCATCTAGACTGTTATAGTTAACTATAACACTAGTACACATGTCAAGCGTTTATTATTTTCCTTGCCCGCGGCGCGGGTGTCTTCCCTCTCTGCCAAAGGCTGTCTACCAGGAGAAGGGTGGGCCGTCCGCCCGGATGCGTAACGATATAATTCCCACGAAAGGAGTTGGCCAAATGGAACTCATAGGCACCGTGGAAAGCTTGTGGCGCTACCCAGTCAAGAGCATGCGCGGAGAAGAGTTGCAGGAGGCCTTTGTAGGGTTCCCCGGAGTATACGGGGATCGTCTCTACGCCTTTCGTGATTCCGTGGCGCCGAAAGGATTTCCCTATTTGACGGGCCGGGAACTGGAAACGATGCTGCTGTATCAACCGCGGTATCGAAATCCAGAAGGCATGACAAAGCCAGCCAATCTTGCCGAGGCTGAAGCGATTGGACCTGGACTCACCCCGGTTTACCCGGACTCGGCCGACCTTGCGCTCGATGTCGAGACACCGTCGGGAGAACGACTGGCGATCGAAGACCCCAGGCTGATCGACCTGCTACGCGCCGGGATTCGCGAGTCGCATGAACTGACCTTGCTACGATCAGACCGGGCGATGACGGATTGCCGGCCGGTCTCGCTGTTTTCGATCCAGACGGCTCGGCAACTCGGAGAGGAGTTGGGAACCAGCTTGGACAAGCGCCGCTTCCGCGCGAACATCTACCTCGATCTCAAATCCGGGAGAGGTTTCGACGAGGATACATTTGTAGGCCGGACCTTGCGCGTCGGCACCAAGACCACCATCGCGGTGATGGACCGCGACCCCCGCTGCAAGATGATAACGCTCGATCCGGACACCGGGCAGCAGAATGCAGAGGTCATGAAGCAATTGGCTCGCGCCCATGAAACCAAGGCTGGCGTTTACGGCGCGGTTCTAATCGAGGGTACGATCCGGCCGGGCGACGAGATTCTCTCTGATGGATCAACGTAGGCGGTTTCTTCTTAAACCCACCCTTGCGAAAACCGCGCAAGAGCCTGCCCTGCTTTTGCCGAGCGAAGCTCGCCCTGATTTCAAGCCGAGCGGAGCGAGCCCTGAGCAGAGCCGAAGGGTCAGCCGAAGGGGAAGTCGAAGGGATGGGGCACCCTCAAGATTCATTTCCAACGGGGGAGGGTGGGCCACCCGCCACCCTCAGGGTCCGGTTCCACTAGGAATAAGGGTGGGCCACCCGCCGTACATCCATTCCCGCTTCTTGCGCATCCCATAGTTTGTTAAAGGGAGGTGCGCTTTGAAAGCGTTACTGAGTTGCCGCCCCTGAGACGGATTGCCAAGAGTTGTCAGGAACTCAAACCTTCACGAGTCGGGGGGCCTCCTGAAATAAATACCGATTCGTAGGGGCACTCCAATGGAGAAGTTTTTCGAGATGGTGAACACTCATTGTTCACTACACTGTTGAAAACGCCGTACCTAAAAGTCGTACCTGACGACGCCCTAGAATGGATTAAATAGCCCTGTCGCGCGACAGGGCTATTTAACTTGTTACCATTCTCAAGCTATAAAGACCCACCACCCAAGATTCATTCCGCGCCGAAGGGTGAGCCACCCGCCCCCCTGTCAATCTCATCTGCTGCGTCTTCATACACCGTCTTCATCAGTGCTTCTAGCTCTGGCGACAACTTGCAGTAGAGCAGCTCAATCCCAGTGGCGACCTTGCCTGTCGCAGCCCGTTTGAACAATTCGTAAAACGGTTGGTTCGTCAGCACCAGGAACTTCTTGTCAGCTTCAATGAGCGACAAGAAATACAGTTCCGCATACGCGCCCTGGCATTTTGCTGCCGGGTTTTTCTGCCGCCTCGTCTTCCCCGATGCTGATTTGATGCCTGCAACGACCTTGCGATCCAGCGACACTGCGTCGAATTCGTGAACCGCGTCGCTATCCCGCAACGGTAACTCCATCTTGAAGAATGGCTGGTTGAACTTGTGCTTCAGCCATTCGCGCACGAATGGCTCAATCTTCGTCTTGATGATCTGGGTGTTGGCCACTTTCCTTGTCGAGTTTGCCTCGGAAATGCGACGAGAGTATATCGTAAGCAGCCTCATCAACAAAGGAAACGATGCGCTGCGTTCACTGCGGGAACGAGATTGCTGACGAGACGCGGGATCACGTGTTTCCTGCATCGTGGTATCCATCGACAACTCCGCCCGAGATTCAGTGGTGGACTGTTCCAAGTTGCAGGAAATGCAACGGCAGCTTTGGCAAGATGGAAAGGGAGCTATTTATCCGGCTTGCAATGTGCATGGATCCTCGACGAGGCGAGGCTGCGGGGCTGTCGGCTAGGGCTGTTCGGTCCATGGGCATAGGAGCTGAGGGGATAAGTCTGAGAGAACGCCTGCACAGGAGAGCACTCAAGCTAAAGATTCTAGGTTCAATGTGGCGCTACAAGCCTGGAACTGAGACACTTCCCGGCTTTGGGCCGCATCCGGGATTTCCCGAACACGAGCAGATGGCGGTGAGCATTCCGGCTAAGCTGCTGGAGCAAGTTGCAAGGAAGATAGTGCGGGGATGCGAATACCGGCTGGCGGAGCAGCGTCTAGTCGAGGCACCGTATCAAGTACGTGTCTATTTTGTGCATCAAGGAAATGTTCCAGCTAATGTCGTGCAAGCGTTTCAGAGCCGTGGCGCACGCACGACGCATCTTGGACCGGGTTTCAGAGTAACGAGGGTCCCGGCGCACGACGAACCGGGTTCGGTAATGTACGAGATTGTCGTGTGGGGGACGCTCGTGATCTACGGTGCGATTCTTCCCGAGGAGGCTCAGCCGGGTGAACATGGTGGGGAACGGGATTAGTGGTGAGCGCGGAAGGAATCGAACCTTCAACCTACTGATTAAGAGTCAGTTGCAAACCGAACCGCCTCCATTTTCCGCTGCGAATCGCAATTCTCGTCTCGACCCCGGATTGCATTTTGTTCCTGACTTGTGCGCTTGTGACTTATAGGTTACAATCCATCGGTGTTCGGGATTCGCCGGTATGTCACCCGCGCGGGAAAAGACGTGGTTGGCGATTGGCTGGCGCGTCTGGAGGACCGCCATGCGCGAGCAAGAATCGTGGCGCGGATCGACCGCCTTTCCCTGGGCAACTTCGGCGACTCGAAACATCTGCGTGAGGGAGTATGGGAACTGAGGATCGACTGGGGACCGGGGTATCGGGTGTACTACGCGATGGTGGGCCGGGCGTGCGTGCTGCTTCTGTGCGGCGGCGACAAACGCAAGCAGTCCTCTGACATAGAACGGGCGATCGCATAGCTCCGAGATTACAAAGAAAGGACGCGAAAGGCATGAAACACAAGGCCAGCATCTCCCACGACCAAGCGATGGTTCGGGAGCTCCATGAAAACCCGGAGTTTGCCGCTGAGTACTTGAGAGCCGCGCTCGAAGACGAGCAGGAACCCCGTGTGCTTCTGCTGGCCTTGCGCCGAGTCGCGGAAGCGCGGGGCGGTATAGCGAAGGTGGCCAAGGCTGCTGGCGTCGAGCGCGAGAGCCTTTATCGAGCTTTGTCAGCCCACGGCAATCCCCGGCTCTCTACGCTGGTGGCCGTAACCAAGGCAATGGGTTTGAAACTTACAGTTGAGGCCGGGCAATAGAACCCGCCCCCCGGGGCGAACTCCCGCTGAAGCAGTGGTGAGCGCGGAAGGAATCGAACCTTCAACCTACTGATTAAGAGTCAGTTGCTCTGCCAATTGAGCTACGCGCCCACGTTCGAACGGGAACAAGACGGCGAGAAAGTGATTATAGCATCCGCGTTTCCAGCCGCGAGGCGATTGCAATTGACAATGGACAATTGGCAATTGGCCAGCGAATCCACACTCAACGCCAATCGACAATTGACAATTGGCCAGGGCCGCGGAAGCACGGTAATCCTTACCCGGCGGCGCCCTTCGGCGGGGGCATGAGGACGTACTCGCGCTTCACGTACACGCGGTACCAGTAGGTCCAGTAGCAAACCGGGGTCAGCGGCTTGTCGGTGACAAACTCTCTTCGATACCAGGGGCGCGTTGGGTGGAGGTGGTGATCGAGGTGACGGTTCAGATTGAAGAGGGGTATCCACACCCGGTATTCATTCGAGAAGTTGGTATCTCCGGGCCGGCTGTGGTGCTCGATGGCGCCCCGCAGCGAGCTGGACAAGGAAGTGACGAGGTTCAGAAGCAACAGCTTCGCCACCATCCAGGGCAGGCCTACGTAGACCCAGAAGGAGACCCAGGCGATGGTCTGGAGGAACCCCAGCACGATGCGGCTCCTTTTGATCCCGGGAAAACCGCCGTTCCATGCCTTCCAGAAGTAGCCCGCGTGCTGAGAAAACTCGAGGACTCGCAACAAGCCCAGGAGCGATACTCGGTGACCCTTGTCCTTTTCCGCCTGGGCCGCCGGATCTCTCTCCGTGTTCAGCCAGGTGTGGTGCGCCAGGTGGCTGACGCGAAACACCTCCATCATGCCGAAGCTGATCAACAAGCCGTCAAACAGGGAGAGGGTCAGAAGATTGCGCTCCCGGCCTCGGAAGGGGATGCCGTGGATGTACTCGTGCAACAGGATGCCAACGCGGTGATGGAGCAGGGCGCAGGGGACCAGGGCCAGCCAAAACGGCGTCTTGACCAGGAGGGCGATCATCGCCGCAAATAGAGCGGCGAGAGCGAGGTGGGTGAGCAGCGGTGCGTACCGGCCTTTCAGGAAACCTCGCAAGAGCATCAAAGACCTTTCCTCCTTGGAAGCAACCAAAACCCTACGCTACATTATTTTGCTAGAACGAACCACTCACCGGCGGCCGCCGCTTGTGCCAGTCGGTGTGCTGCTGGAAGGCGCGGGCGGCGCGCAGGACGGCCGACTCTGCCAGTGGCGGGCCGATGAACTGGATACCTACGGGGAGCTTCCCTTCCGTAAATCCGCAGGGGACGCTGATGGCGGGCAGGCCGCACAGGTTGCCGATGCCGCCGATGGGGTCGGAGAAGTCGAGGGCCTTGTCGAGATCGTCTGACAGCTTCGTAGCGGCAACCGGAAGGGACGCCGCGCAGAGCACGTCGAACTTTTCGAAGAGGGCTTCCATCTTCTTCTGCACGATGCCGCGGATGCGCATGGCGCGCAGGAAGTCGGAGGCCGGGATCTGGCGGTTGATGTAGCCGCCGAGGCGGCCCTGGTCGTCCACCAGTTCGGAGACGCGGCCGGAATCAATCAGCGCCTCGAAGGCGGAGGCGCCTTCGACCGAGATGATGGTTCCCGCGGCCGAGCCAAAGGCGCCTTTTCCGTCCGGCAGCTCGGCGTCGGAAAAGTCAAAACCATTTTTCTTTAGAGTCTCCACGGCGAGCTTGACCGCGGATTCGACGCCCGGATCCATCTTCTTCCACTGATTGGTGAGCCAGCCCACGCGCAATTTCTTCCCGATTGCGGCGGGCGCATAGGGGAAGGCTGCGTCGGCGGGGGGAAGCGAGCCAGGGTCGGCAGGGTCGTGTCCGGCGATGGCGGAGAGGATGAGCCCGCAATCCTCGGCCGAGCGCGCCATGGGGCCGATCTTGTCCATGGAGAAGGAGAGCGCCATGGCGCCGTGGCGGCTGACGCGTCCATAGGTGGGCCGCAGGCCGGAGACGCCGCAATAGGCCGAGGGACAGACGATGGAGCCCCAAGTCTCCGTCCCGATGGCGAAGCCGGCGAGCCCGGCGGCCACGATGGCGCCCGAGCCGGAAGACGACCCGCAGGTCCAGCACTCCTCGTTCCAGGGATTGTGCGCGGGGCCGCTGATGGAGGCGTTGCCGAAGTGGTAGCCCATGCCTCCGGCCAGCTCGATCATGGCCGCCTTGCCCAAGAGCACGGCGCCCGCCCGGCGCAGGCGCTCGATGACGGTGGCGTCGTAGTCGAACTTCTGCCCGGCGAAGGGACGCGCGCCCCAGGTGGTGGGATATCCGGCGACGGCCAGCAAGTCCTTGGCGGCGTAAGGGATGCCGTGCAGCGGCCCGCGATACTTCCCCGCCGCGATCTCGCGCTCGGCGGCCGCGGCTTCCTGGAGCGTGAGTTCCGGGGTCAGGGTGGCGTAGGCGTTCAGCTTCGCGCCCAGCGTCTGGCTGCGTTCCAGATAGCTTTCCGCCAGCTTAACCGGGGAAAGCTTGCGCGCCCGGATGCGCTGGCCCAATTCGCGGACGGATAGATAAAGGATGTCTTCCAAATAGAGTGCGTCCGGGGAAATCATGGCTGGCGCTTCCCTCCCCGGCGTAGTTTGAGGACAGTGGCCGGCTCGTCGGAGATGGAGAGGGGAAAGGCGCGCAGGCTCTCCACCCCCTCCTGGCCCAGGGTGATGAGGCGGCGGACCTCGGCCTTCTGCGCGCCGGAGAGACGGTCGCCGAACTGGCGCATCACGCCTTGCACGCGGGCCTCGACCTCCGCCTGGCTGGCGGCGGAGAGCTTGGCGGGAGCGTTGGTTTCGGCTGGCGACGGGGCGGCCGGCGCGGGGAGCGCAGGCGCGGTGGCCTGCGAGAAGGCGTTCGCGGGCAGCACGGCGATGGTGGCCGCGGCCAGCGCTGCGTTTCGCGCAAAGTTACGGCGGGTGATGTTGCTGCCGCATTTTCGGTGATCGATCTTCTTGGGCATCGCCCGCCTCTCGCTAACCACGATTCACTATCCACGAGCCACTGATTTTGAATCCGGAGCCTAATCGAACCGCGAGGCGGCGTCAACGGTTTGTAGAAGAAGCAGGTCCCTCGACTCGTGTTCCCTCGCGACGACGCTCGGTCGCCCTCGCTCGGGATGACAATTCAAGAGAAACACGGCTGCGGCACGGCTGAAGTCGTGCCCCTCCAAAATCCGAGTGACGTGCCCCTCCGAAATCTTCAGTGGGAAGCGGTGCTAGAAGGTGAAGGCGAGGCCGCCGCGGATGGAGCGCGGGGCCTGCATCAGGTAGAGGGTGTGGCCGTCCTGTCCGAAGACGGGGACGTAGCCCTCGGCCAGCAGGTTGCGCACGTCGATCAGCGCTTCCATGTGGCCGAGCGAGGAACTCTTGGGCAGCGGCTGGCGGATGAAGAAGCTGAAGTAGGGATCGGCCTGGCCGGGAGAGGCGTCGAACAGGTCCACCGGGGTGAGGGCGTGGGTGCTGGTCCATTTGTAGGAGGCGATCCAGCGCGTGCCGGCGCGCGGCACCCGGCCCATCATCTTGGCGGTCACCGCGTGCGCGTACTGGTTGCGCAGCGCCGAATGCACCTGATCCCAGGCCAAGTTCGAGCCTTCCAGGTTCAGTACGCCGCCGTAGGCGTAGGCGAGCGTGCCGCTGAGGTGCGGGCCGAGCTTGCGCTCCGCCACCACGCGTAGGCCGCGCGCGTCGAGGTTGCCGCCATTGAAGGCGAAGGTGCCGGAATAGACGTCCGCCAGGAACTCGCCGGAGGCGGAACTCACGACGCCGGCGCCGAAGAGGGCGGTGTCCGAGATGTGGTCGCTGTAGAGGGCCACCTGCAGGCTGTTCTTCCCCTGGCGGCGGGAGAGGGAGATCTCCTGGTGGCGGGCGCGCTCCAACCGGGGTTCGGCCCCCAGCAGCGTAACCCGCGGACCGGACTCGGTGAGGTCGGCGGGCGCGGTGTCAAAGCCCTTGACCAGGCGGGTGGTGGGCTGGGCCGTGGCGTACTGGTAGCGCACCACGGTGTTGGGCGAAAGGTGCACCCCCACGCCACCGAAGGGCCGGAAGGCATTCATCCGCCCGCGAAACTGGATGCCCTGCAGCTCGCCGCCGTAGTTCAGCTCGACGAAATCCATGAGGGTCGTGCTGTCGGAAAGAGAGAGAGACAGCGCCTCGAGCGCGGCGTCGCGGCCGGCGGCATCGGGCGCGGCCAGACGGCGGAAGGTGACCGCCAGCTCGGGACGGGAGCCGTTGGAAAGCTTATGAGAGTAGGTGGCGCGCAGAACGGTGGTGGGAGACCCGTTGCCGTATCCCACGTCCCCGGCAAAAGAAACGGTTGCGGCCGAGGAAAACAGGGAGCGCTCCACGTTGAACGCCGCCGTCTGGTCGCCGGCGCTTCCGAAGCCTTCATTCTCGGAGCCGGCCAGGAAGGCCACCCGCGCCTTCAGGGTGCGGTCCTCTTGGCGGGAGGAGCTGCTCACCACCACCAGCGGGCCGTCATCGAGCACGCGCAGGATGGGGCGGTTGGCGGTGGAGCGCAGGGTCCACTTCCAGTCGTCGTCTTCTTCCGAGGCGCGGCGGCGGGTGGGCAGCAGTTCCATGGCTTCGAACAGGGTGTTGAGCGTCAGGTTGACGGCCAGGTGGGCGCCGGCGCGCAAGGCCACGTTCTCCCGCAGGGTGGGCAGGAAGGCGGGCGCGGTGACTTTGACGAAGTACACGCCGGGCAGCAGGCCGGCGGCCCGGTAGTAGCCGCGTGCGTCGGTGAATACGGTGAGGGTCTCGAGGCCGCCGGTGGTGAACACCTCGACGCTGGCCCCCATCTGGGGCGTCCCGCGGGAACTCTTCACATACCCGCCGATGGAGCCGGGCTTGGAAGCGGCCAGGGCCGGTACCGCCAGCGCCAGCGTGATCAGCACCCAACCCAGCTTTTTGCCTGCGCTCACTACCTGCGTCCTTTCCGCTTACTCGACCACGAACTTGGCCGAAGGGGCGATGGACTGCTTGGAGACGTTGTCGCTCACTCTTACAGTGACCTGATAGGTGCCGGGTTCGAGGGCAGTCAACGACACCTGCTTCTCCAGCGTCACCTGGTCGCCCAAGTTGCCCATCTGGTCGGTGGACTCGCTGGAGGTGACCACCGCCTGGTTGTTGGCGGTGTTCACGACCTGGTATTCGAAGGTCGCGGAGGGTTTGTTGGTTTTCTCATCCACGCCCAGGTTGTAGACCTGCATCCAGAAGCTGAGCTTCTGGGTGCGCTTGAAGATGGCGGGCTTGCCGTCGGAGGATGCCAGGCGCGGGCGCACCTTGGTGGCGCCGATCACGAAGCTGCCGGTGCCCACGTTCTTGGGCGCGACCTTCTCCATCTGGTCGGCCAAGATGAGGGTGGAGGAGGCCAGCTTCTCATCGCCGAAGTCCGGCACCTGGATGCCTCTGCTCCAGGTTCCGACGCGGTCGCCGTTCACGTCCTTGACCACCAGATCCACGCGGTAGCGCCCGGGGCGCAGCGGCATGGCCTTCCAGTAGACGGAGGAGTTCTCGATGGTCTTGGGCAGCAGCTCGGCGGGGACGTCCACCTGCACCGTATCCTCGAAGGTCTGCGCGATGCGCCCGGTGAGGGTGGTGACCCGCCCGAAGATGTTGACCACGCCGCGCTGGATGCCGTCCTTGTTGACGAAGGTGATGTCCCGGTTCTTCACCTGCACGGTCACCGGCACCAGCACCGTATCCGAGGTGACGCGGACGAAATCGGCGCGCACGTCAAAGGGCAGCAGGTTCACGCGGATCTTGTGCGTGACCACTTCCTCCAGGTCCTTGAACTTGATGGAGGGCGTCCGGTTGAGCTTGCCGTAGATCTCCAGGCGGTCGAACTCGTTGTTGGACTGGCTATGATTGGTGAACGGTCCCTGCCCCAGCCGCTCGATGCCGCCGGTGGTGAAGCGGTCGGTCTTGCTTCTCAGCCCCATCTCCTCGTACCAGGTCTGGCCGGCGTTGGGGACGTAGAGCAAGGCATCCTTTTCGGAACGGTCCATGGTCATGTGGTAGTCGCCGCACATGCAGTTATCCACGAACTCGATGGTGATCTCCTGGCCGATGTCCTCCAGGTAGCGGTAGCGCCAGATCTCAAAGGGATAGGTGGAGGTGGATCCGCCGCCCTCCTCCACCGGGCGCTGATATTGGCCGCCGGTGGGATGGGCTTCGATCTCATCCGCCGGGCCAAAAATCACGTAGACGCGGCCGCGGTCTGTGCGGAAGCCGGCCTTGCCCGATTGGTAGTGCTCGTTCGCGTAGGTGATGCGCCGGTAGTGCTCTTCCTTGAATTCGTTTTCCACGGTGTCGGGAGTGGGGTCGCGCCGCAGCCAGAACTGCTCGACGAACTGGTCGCGCTCCTCATCGTTGGAGAGCTGCTTGAAGGCCGAGAGTTCCTCATCCATGATGATCCAGCGGACGTCCTCGTCCAGCCAGCGCTTCATCTCCTTGCTCAACTCTTGTTTGAGGGCCTTCTCGTTGGCCTTGCGCTGCTTCTCGGTCAGGGGGCGCTTCAGAGGATCTTCCTGCGGGTGGGAGGGCTGGGCGTCGGAGTTCTGGGCCAGGAGCAAGCTCCCGGACAGGAACAGGGCCCAAGCACTCAGGAGAAGAACACTACGAAAACCGTCGCGTCGCATGAACAGAACAGACGCTCCTTCCGCAAAAATGGATGCCTCGATTCTAGGTTGTTTTACAGGTCGAAGCAAGCTCTAAAGTCAAGGTTTCCAGTCGCTTCCCTCCCCCGCTGCCCACGGACACCGGGGCTTCCGGGGAAAATGGGGGCGAGTTTTTCCGGGAGCCGCAGGCTTCCTGATTTTCCCGGTCCACGGCTATAATTGCCAGGATACCGGACAAGGTGATGAGCCGGCCCGCGGCGGGCACCCAGGGCGCGGGTCTTGAAACTTTTCGCCCGGCCCCAACGTATCAGTCAGAGGGTTTCCCGCGGCCCGGGTTTGGAGGCAGGTTCCGCTCAATGAACTGGAAGAAGATTGCAATCATCGGCGGCGTGGTGGTGGTGGTGGTGCTGGCCATTGTGGGCTTCAGCGTCCAGCAGAGCCAGAAGAACGTGGTCGAGGTGCAGATCGGCAAAGTGGAGCGCCGCGACCTCTCCTCGACCGTGACCGCGTCGGGCGAGATCAAGCCCAAGACCTTCGTCAACATCAGCGCCAACTCCTTCGGACGCATCCTCAAGCTCTACGTGCATGAGGGCGAGCGGGTGAAGCGGGGCCAGATGCTGGCGCAACTGGAGAACGTGCAGTCGGCCTCCGACGTGGCCGCCATGCGCTCCTCGCTGGAAGCCACGCGCACCGACGCCGTAGCGGCGGACGCCGGCTTCGCACGCGCCAAGGCCGACGCCGAGCGCACCAAGCTGGACTGGGAGCGCGCCGAGGGCCTCTACAAACAGGGCCTGATCCCCAAGTCGCAATACGACTCGAGCAATGCCGCCTACGCCTCCGCGGCCGCCGCCCTGGCCCAGACCAAGGCGCAGCGCGAATCCGCACAGGGCCGCGTGGGCCAGGCCCGCGCCACCCTCACCGGGGCCTCCGACCGCCTGAGCAAGACCAGCTATGTCGCTCCCTTCGACGGCGTCATCACCAACCTGCCGGTGCGCGAGGGCGAGAACGTGGTCATCGGCATCCAGAACGCTCCCGGAAGCACCCTGATGACCATCGCGGACCTTTCCGTGATCACCGCCGAGGTCAAGGTGGACGAGACCGACATCGTCAACGTCAAGCTGGGCCAGCCGGCCGAGGTCACCATTGACGCCATCCCCAATAAGGTGTTCGCTGGCAAAGTGACGGAGATCGGCAACAACGCCATCATCCGCTCCACCGGCATCTCCACCCAGCAGACCACCGTGGGCAGCCAGGAGGCCAAGGACTTCAAGGTGGTGGTCACGCTCGACAACCCCCCGGAGAACCTGCGGCCCGGGCTCTCCACCACCGCCAAGGTCACCACCGCCACCAAGACGGGCATCCTGGCCATCCCCATCCAGGCACTGACCATCCGCAGCGAGGACGAGCTCAAGACGGCTTCGGAGAAGGACAAGGGCTCGGTGCAGGCCGCCCCCAAGACCGGGGACAAGAAGAAGGAAGAGATCCAGGGGGTCTTCGTGGTGGGCGCCGACAAGAAGGCCAAGTTCGTGAAGGTAGAGACGGGCATCACCGGAACCACCGACATCGAGGTGGTCAGCGGGCTGAAAGACGGCGACGAGATCGTCACCGGCAGCTACAAGGTGCTGCGCACGCTGCGCAATGGCGCCGGCGTGAAGAAGGAGAAGGTGGAAGCCAAGAAAGAGGGATCGGCCTCATAACCTTACCGCCTCCCGAGCGTCTAATGCGGGAGCGTCAAGCCGGCCCCCGGATTCGGACAGGGAATGAGCCAGGAGAAAACGATGTCCACACCAGCCGCCGACCTCAGCCAACGTACCCCGACCGCACCCCCATCCTCCTGCATGATCTGCGCGGAAGGCCTGTGGAAGACCTACGACATGGGCGCGGAAGAAGTGCATGCGCTGCGCGGCGTGGACCTGCGCATCGAGCGCAACGAGTACGTGGCCATCATGGGGCCCTCGGGCTCGGGCAAGTCCACGCTCATGAACCTGATCGGATGCCTGGACACACCCAGCCAGGGCCACTACTGGCTGAACGGCAACCTGGTGAGCGAGCTGGATGACGACGAGCTGGCCCGCATCCGCAACAAGGAGATCGGCTTCGTCTTCCAGACCTTCAACCTGCTGGCCCGGGCCACCGCCCTGCACAACGTGGAGCTGCCCCTCATCTACAACGGCACGCCCTCGGCCGCGCGCCTGGAGCGCGCCAAGGAGGCGCTGGCGCTGGTGGATCTGCAGGACCGCATGATGCACAAGCCCAACGAGCTTTCCGGCGGCCAGCGGCAGCGCGTGGCCGTGGCGCGCGCCCTGGTGAACCATCCCTCCATCATCCTGGCCGACGAGCCCACCGGCAACCTGGACTCGCAGACCGGCGAGGAAATCCTGCAGCTCTTCGACCGCCTGCACCAGCAGGGCAATACCATCATCATCGTCACCCACGAGCACGACATCGCCGAACGCGCCCACCGCGTGGTCCACATCAAGGACGGGCTGGTGGGCTCGGACGAGAAGAAGCGGTAGCCCCCGCAGCCGCGCCTTCTTGCCCTTTTTCCTCGAGCAGCACAACAGGCCTCCGTCTGGAGGCCTGTTTTCCGAATGCTGGCGGCGGAATCCGGATTGCTCCTACTGCGTGGCCATGGCCTTCACCGGCTCCGCGGCGGCGAAGAAGCTGTGGTCGTAGAGGTTGCGGTAGATGCGGCCGGCAATCTCCGCCGCCTTGGGGCCGAAGGTGGGCCGCCCGCCGCGCAGGAACACCACCAGCACGATGCGTCCGGCGTCGGTGTTGGCGTAGGAGGCGAACCAGCCGTAGCGCGTGCCGTTGTTGGAGCAGGTCCCGGTCTTGCCCAGTACTTCTTCCTCGCTGAAGTTGTAGCGCACGCTGCGGGCGCTGCCGAATTGCACCGCTCCCAGCATGCCTCCATGGAGTTCTGGGATGAGCGGCGCGATGTCCAGTTGCCGCTTTACCTTGGCACGAAAGGCGGCCGCTTCTTCCGGCGTCCGCGGATGCTGGAGGTAAAACAGGGTGCCGCCGTTGGCGATGGCCGAGACCATCGCGCCCAGTTGCAGCGGGGTCATGGAAATATTCTCGCCGTAGGAGCATAGCTTGGCCACGCCGCCCTCCCGCGCGGACGGGGGCTCCTCGGGAAATTCGCCCAGGTGCTCGCCCTGGATGTTGTAGCCGGCGAGTTCGCCCAGTCCGAACTGGTGCGCGTAGGAGCTCACCCGCTCGAAGCCCAGCTTGCGCCCCAGCTCCTCGAAGTAGGTGTTGTTGGAGATGGCGATGGCGCGGGTCATGTTCATGCTCCAGCGGCGGCGCCCGCGGCCGAAGGGCAACTCGGTGTCCGAATCCACGATCTTCTCGTTGAGCGCCGCCAGCGCCACCGCCAGCTTGAAAGTAGAGCAGGGCTGCGCGCCTTCCGAGAGCGCCAGCCTCTGGTTGACCATGGCCAGGACGCGGCCGTTCAGGGGGTCAATGGCCACCACCGTGCCGTTCATGTTGCCCAGGGCCTCGACCGCTGCGGCGCGCACCACGGAATTCTCGCCCACGGTCACGTCGCCCGCGGTCACGTCATCGGAGAAGGAGCTGGTGTAGAAGCGCTCATAGTGGCGGCGGTGCCGGCGGCGCCTGTGCCCCGCTACGCGGCGGCTGTGGCGCAGCCGGCTCATGCGTTTCTGCGCCGACGGGCTCTCGCTGATCTGTGATTTCGAACTCTTGGCCGGCGTCCGCGAGGCGGCCCACGCCCCTGCGGTCAGGATCATCCCCGCCAGCAACGCCAGAAGGACTTGCAGAAGGACTGCGCGCTTTTTCATGAACCCCCACACCCGGAGTCGGCCTGGGACGGCCATACCTTCACTGATTCGATGGGACACCGCTGTTCGCAGGAAATCCCCAGACGCTGCCGGGATAATAAGGGAGTTACTCCCAGGTTAGCAACTGGAAACTGCTCACGGACCCAAGTAACTAAAGGCCCTGCCCTGGTGGACCGATGACCTGACCCCGCCGGAAAAGCAGGTTCCTCGCCCGCCGCAGCGGGCTCGGAATGACAACCTTACATAGTTACGCTACTTGGCCCAGGCTGTGTTACTTGGCGTCGCCGCGCTTGCGGATGAAGGCGGGGACGTCGAGATCGTCCTGCGACACGTCGCGCAGGGAGTCCTTCACCGCTTCGAGCGACGGGGTTTCGCGCTGCACCGGAGTGACCTGGGGCCGGCCCACTTGTTGGAGGGAAGGCCGCCCCGCCATGCCGGGGGAGGGCGTATACCCCGAGGAAGCTCGGGTGGTGGAGATGGCGGCCGCCGCCGAGGAGACCACGCGCTCCCGGCGCTGGGGATGGTCGGTCTTGAAGCCGGTGGCGATGACTGTGATCTTGACCTCGTCCTTCATCTTCTCGTCCTGCACGGCGCCGAAGATGATGTTGGCGTCCTCGTGCGCGGCGCTCTGGATGATGGTGGAGGCCTCGTTCACCTCCGCCAGCTTCAAGGTGCTGGAGCCGGTGATGTTGATGAGGATGCCGCGGGCGCCGTCGATGGCCCCGGCCTCCAGCAGCGGCGAGGCGATGGCGCGCTGCGCCGCGTCCACCGCCCGGCGCTCGCCTTTGGCCGTGGCCGTGCCCATCACCGCGTAGCCCATGCCCGCCATGATGGCCTTTACGTCGGCGAAGTCGCGGTTGATGATGCCGGGGATGGTGATGATGTCGGAAATCCCCTGCACGCCCTGGCGCAGGATGTCGTCGGCGATGCGGAACGATTCGAAGAACCCGGCGTTCTGCGCCACCCCCAGCAGCTTCTCGTTGGGGATGACGATGACGGTATCCACCGAGTCCACCAGTTCGGCCAAGCCGCGCTCCGCCTGCTGCGCGCGCCGGCGGCCTTCGAAAGCGAAGGGTTTGGTGACCACGGCCACGGTCAGCGCTCCCATCTCGCTGGCCAGCGAGGCGATGATGGGCGCGGAGCCCGTGCCCGTGCCGCCGCCCAGGCCGGTGGTGACGAACACCATGTCCGCGCCCTCCAGGGCCTCGATAATCTTGTCCGTATCTTCGAGCGCGGCCCGCCGGCCGATCTCCGGGTTGGCGCCCGCGCCGAGGCCGTTGGTGAGCTTGACACCGAGCTGGATCTTCACCGGCGCCTGCGACATCTGCAGCGCCTGCAGGTCGGTGTTGGCCACCACGAACTCCACGCCCTCCAGGTGGGCGCTGATCATGCGGTTGACGGCGTTGCCGCCACCGCCGCCCACGCCGATCACCTTGATCCTGGCGTTGCTGCGCGGGTCCTCGTGGAACTGGATGCGGATGTCGCTCGAATCGCTCATGTCAGCCGGTGGTTCTCCTTTCTTCGCACTATAACCCGACTTTCCAAACTGCCAACCTCAAAATCCGCCGTGGCCGTTCACCCCGTTGCGGGAAAACAAGGAGCGCAGCCGGGCTCCGAATCCTTCCGGCTGCGGCCCCCGGGCCAAATAAGCGCGGTGGCCGTAGAAAATCATACCCACAACGGCGGCAAACTCCGCCTCCGCTAGCGTGGAGGGCATCTTGGAGATGGCCGCGGGCACGGCCAGCCGCGCCGGCCGCCGCAACAGGCTTTCGGTGAGCTCCGTCATCCCGCTCAAGCGGGCGCCGCCGCCGGTCAGCACAATGCCGGCCACACAAAGGTCCAGCGCGCCGGAGTGGCGCAGATTGTCGCGCAGCATCTCCACCAGCTCCTGGGCGCGGGGCTCCAGGATCTCCGCCAGGGAGCGCTGCGGCATGAGCCGCGGCTGACGGTCGCCCACCGCCGGCACCTCGATCTCGTTGCCCTCGGGGACCTGCGCCACCAAGGCGCTGCCGAAGCCGCGCTTGATCTTCTCCGCCTCGGCCAGCGGGGTGCGCAGGCCCACGGCCACGTCGTTGGTGAAGTGGTCGCCGCCGATGGGGAGGACCGCGGTGTGCACCACCGAGCCTTCGTGCAACACCACCAGGTCGGTGGAGCCCGCGCCGATGTCGGCCAGGCAGACGCCCAGCTCGCGCTCGTCGGACTTGAGAATGGAATCCGCGCAGGCCAGCGGCTCGAAGACCGTGTTGTCCACGTGGATGCCGGCGCGGTTGAGCGCGCTCACCACGTTCTGGGTGGCGGTGGAAGCCGCGGTCACCACGTGCACCTTCACCTCCAGCTTGGCGCCCATCATCCCGGCGGGATCGCGGATGCCCTCCTGGTCGTCGAGGATGAACTGCTGCGGCAGCAGGTGGATCACCTCGCGGTCGGCGGGCAGGGCGATGGCCCGCGCCTTCTCCACCGCGTGCCGGATGTCTTCGCGCGTGATCTCCCGGGCGCGTCCGCCCAGGCTGATGCCGCCGCGGCTGTTGACCCCGCGGATGTGCGTGCCCGCCAACCCCACCAGGGCGTGCTCCACGTTGACTCCGGCCATGGCTTCCGCCTCGTCCACGGCGCGCTGGATGGAGGCCACCGCTTTCTCCAGGTCCACGATCAGTCCGCGGCGCGAGCCTCGGGATTCGCTCACCCCGTGGCCGCGATAGCGCAGCCCGCTCTCCGTGATCTCCGCCACCAGGGCGCAGGTCTTGGCGCTGCCTACGTCAATCGCGGTTAGAAGGACTTCCCGTGGCTTCCCCATGCTCCCTACGTCTTCACTTTCTCTTCCTGCTCTTGGCTGCGCGGCGCGCGGGGGCCGCCGGTTTCGGTGGCGGCTTTTCCGCCGCGGGCGCGGCCCGATGGGTATCCGGATTCACGATGACCTGCCGGTCGTAGCGCAGGTCCACCGACTCCAGCTTCTGGAACTGCTGCCGCCACTCCTGCACGTGCGCCAGATACACCTTGTAGCGGCCGAGAAAGTTGCCGGAGCCCAGGTGCACCAGCACCGCGCCCGCCGGGTCGGCCACCGTGACCTTCACGTCGTCGGCATCCGAGAGGTCTACCTCGCTCAGCCCGGCGGAGTAGTTGCCGCCCTCGGAATCGAGCTCCCGCACCAGCGTGTTGTAGATCTTCATGCGCGCGGCGCGGGTGGAGAGCGGCTCCGCATCGCCCATCCCGGCGATCACCGGGAAGGAATACTTCGTCTGCTTGTTGGACGGCAGCTCCACCACCACGCCGTTCGAATCAATGAGCGAGATCTTGGACCCGATCTGCACAAAAGCCACCGGCGTGCGCTCCCGGATCTCCACCTTCACCCGGTTGGGGAGCAGGCGCATGACCGTAGCCGACTCCACCCATGGGATCTCCTCCAGTTGTTTCTTGCGCTCCTCCAGCGGGAGGGAAAAAACGTTGTGGCCGATGTCTCCGGCGAAGAGCTCGAGCACCTGCGCCCGCGGCACGTTGGCCGCTCCGGTGATTTCCAGGTTGTCGCGGGATTCGAGGCGGAAGCGCCAGGAGTGGACGCCGTAGCGGTAGGTCCAGGCCGCGGCCAGGCCCACCAGTCCCAGCACCAGCAGCGCGACGAAGGCCCACTTCAGGCGGCTGGCGGCCTTGCGGGGCAGCGGTCCGCGGCGCACCGGGACGCGCTTCTGCCCGCGCAGGAAGGGCGATTCCTCTTCCTCGTCGAGGGAGATGCGCCGCTCGGACTCCAACTCCTCGGCCAGCGGCTCTTCCTCTCGCGCGACACGGGTGCGCGGCCGGGTCTGCTCCTTTTCCCGCGTCGGATACCAGTCTTCTCGCGCCATTGTTCCGTGGCCGTGCCGCGGAATCGCCTCCCCCACTATAGCCGCTTTTCGAAAGTTTGCAGATAACGAACTAACAAACCTGTGGAAGGTGTGGGGGAGCCTCGTGCCCCTTTGGGGCTTGTCATCCTGAGCGCCCGGTTTGCGGCGCGAAGAATCTTGCGGTTGATTGTGACGCTGGCTTGCGGGGGCCCGAGGAAGAATCAGAGTCAACCGCAAGGTCCTTCGCCCGCCGCGGCGGGCGCCGGGGGACCGG
>Ga0080064_1001692_pt2 | contig 20730 bp, 13 predicted proteins | sample Subgrocontami54m_FD_69260 | JGI IMG/M metagenome (GOLD analysis project Ga0080064, IMG submission 69260) | Subsurface groundwater microbial communities from S. Glens Falls, New York, USA - GMW46 contaminated, 5.4 m (SPADES assembly) (version 2) ...
AGAGGGAGCAAGCGTCAGAATTCCCTACGTCGGCAGCCCCGCTTTGCCGCTGTTCAAGGACCAAACAACTGACGTGAGTGGCAGGCTGGAATGCGCTTCTTGTCACAATCCGCACAACAACACCAATGGCAAGTTTCTGCGGATGGCGAACAGTAGCAGCAGTCTGTGCTTGAACTGTCATGGTGCATAACCATGAATCGGGGAAGCGCGAACCAGCAATTCGCGCTTCCTCAGTTTTCAGAGCGAAAGAGAGTTCTTGATGAGAAACGTAAGAGTTGCTCTTGTAATAGCGATCCTTGGTTTGGGACTAGTTGCTCTTTACTTGATCCTGCGAGAGCGGCGGGTTGTCGCCCTCACTGAAGCTCCGCCGGTCACCACAGTCACGTCGCGGAACACTAATCTCCGTCCAAAGGCCCAATCTGTGTTGGCGACACCGACGCCAACAGTTGCGACGCCTGCTGACCGGTCATCAAAGACGGTCCCGGCGAATACCGTAGCCCTCGTTAACGGAGTGCCGATCACCGCGTCCGACCTCGATGACGAGCTAAGCAACCTCTTGATTTCACCGGCAGCCCACGGCGCGCTTAGTCAACAGCAGAAGGACGCGCCCCGCAAAGCAGCGCTCGAAGAGTTAATCGTGCGCGAGTTGGCCTATCAACGCGCGAAGGCCAACGGATTGACCGTAGGAAAGAAGGAAATCGCCGCCACGGTCAAAAAGATCAAGCGGCGCTATCAAACCGAAAAGAGTTTTCAGGAGGCATTGAAAGCCGAAGAGATCTCCGAGCAGGAATTCGAGCGACGCATCGAGAAGGATTTGCTGCTCCGCAAGATTTCCAAGCTCGAACTGGAAGACAAAGCCCGCATCAGCGATCAAGAAATCCGCGCTTATTACGAACAGAACAAGACGAAGTTCATGCTCCCCGAATCGCTGCGTCTGTTCAGAATTGTGATCAAGATCGGCCCCGGCAAGGAAGCGGAAGCAAAGAAGAAGACCGACGACGTTTACGCGAAACTAAAAGCGGGCGCCGATTTTACCGAGACCGCCTACAAATTTTCCGAAGACGAGTATCGCGTCCTGAGCGGCGACTACGGCACGGTCCATCGCGGACAACTGCCCGCCGAATTGGAAGCAACGGTTTTTGCCGCGAAGCCGAGCGAAGCCAGTCGCCCGTTCAAAACAGGCGACGGCTGGCAAATTATTCGGGTGGAAAACAAACAGGCCGAACGGCAGCTCAGGTACGAAGAGGTGCGCGAAAAGATTAAGACCGCGCTTTATCAACAGCGAGAACGTCAACGACGGTTGGACTTCGTCGCTAGTCTTAAAGCTGAGGCGAAGATTGAATATCTGAAGTAGCGCAAGCTGCCAGCTTGCGCATGGGGGCTGGCGGCCCGTGATCGATCCGGACAAGGATGAGCTTTCGACGATCAAAAAGAGTGGTTCTGCTGCTGTGCGGCGCGGCGATTTCGGTTGCCCTGATGCAGCAAACAACGACGATCGCACGGTCGCGCATGGATGACGCACCGAAGGCGGCCGTGTTATTGCCGCTCCGAATTACCGACACTGATTCAGGATCACAAATCACGGTGCCCGCCGATGATGCCCTGGCCGAAATCTTGACCCGCATGATCGGCGCGTGGTTCGAACTCCGCATTCGAAACGCCGACGCCAGCCAGGTGCAGAGCAACTTTCTGGGAAGAGGATTTGAGCAAGGCCATGTCCTTCAAAGCGGCGGCGACGCGGTTTTCATGTTTCGTCTGCGCCCTGGTATGACCGCTCGCGTGCTGGCGGGAACGAACAGCCTGGACGTGATCATTTCCCTTTCCGGGACACCAGATCCTGCGGCCACAGCGGCGAGGCAGGCGAATGAACAGTTGATGCGCCCGCGAACTTCAGTGAACAAACCGGCGCCGGCGTCGCCGGCTGCCTCAACTCCTGAGTCGACTTCATCAACCAGAGCCCTCGTTACGTCGTCTCCGAAGCCAGCGTTGTCAGACCTATCTAGTTCTACGATTCTTTCGACCAGGTCACGCATAACTTCGACTCTTGAGTCGGATTCCGCGCAAGCAGGACGACCCTTGCGCGTAAGCTCTCCACCGAAGTCAGAGCGCGCGCTGAAATTACTGCCGGGCTTGACGTCCTTATCATCGCTGCAAGTCACCGACATGGCCTCCGGTTCGCGCGTCACGATCGGTGCGAACCAACGCCTGAACCGATATTCATCACGCTACGTCGGCGACTGGTTCGAAGTCAGAATTCAAGATGCAGAAGCTCGCGAGGTGCGGGCCAACTTTGAAGGCGCAGGTTTCCAGGCTGGGCATGTCGTGCAAAGCGGGAGCGATGCGGTCCTCTTGTTTCGCGTGCAAACCGGTGTCGGAGTGAACGTCGTTCCCGCCGGCGATCGCCTGGAAGTTAATTTTCTGACGGCTGCGAGACCGTTGCTGGTCAATGCCAAATCGGCAGAGTTCAACAGCGCGCCCGCGCAAATCCCGGCGAAGAATCTCGAGTTGCCCGCATTGTCAAAACTGAAGCTGGAAGGGATCGTCTCGGCGCCGCCGCTCAGTTTTGCAAGCGAAGCTCACCGCATGTCGACGGTGTTGGTGTCTGAAGAGCCGCCACCACCACCAAAGGCGATCGCGAAGAATCCACCGCCGCCATTGGTCTTGAACATGAGCTTTGCAACAAAGGTGTCGGCGCCGCCGCTCAATTTTCCAAGCGAAACGTACCGCATGCCGACGGTGTTGATATCCGAAGAGCCGCCCCCACCGCCAAAGCCGATCGCGAAAACTCCACCGGCACTATTGGTCTTGAACGTGAGCTTTGCAACAACGGTGTCGGGGCCGCAGCTGAATTTTCCAAGCGAAGCGTACCGCATGCCGACGGTGTTGATATCCGAAGAGCCGCCCCCACCGCCAAAGCTGATCGCGAAGAATCCTCTTCCGCCGCCATCGCTTCGACTGAACGTTGCAACGACAATCCCGATTGCAATGACAGCAGTCACGGGCGATCTTCCTCGCCTATTGCCGACTGTGTCGCTTCCTGACGAGCCGCCGCCTCCGCCGGCGCCGATAAGATCGGCGTCAGAGAATGCCGCCATTGAAAGATCATCAGTTGTTCCGAATGCCGCGCCGACAGCAGCGGACAAGCCAGTCGAAAAAACCGAGGCGGCCGAAGCCGCTAAACTCGCGGCAGCCGACGTCGGCACGGTGACGGAAACCGAAAACTCAGCGCCTGTCGATCCGACAAAACCGGCGCCGGCCCAAATAAATCTTCCCAAAGCGCCATTGCCCAGGCCAAGAGGGCGGGCTTCGCTTTCGCCGGAAAGACGAATTGAGTTGAGCGGTGTTGTCAGTATCGATTATTCAAAGACCAACCAAACCACCACTCCTGAAACCGGCGCCTTCGGCAATGCGATCAAAAACCGCGGCCACAACTTCGGCGTCGGGCTCGATATGCATCTGGGCACTTTCCTGATGGATCCGCGCTTTCTAAAACTGTCTTTCGACACCGGCTTTACTACAAACCGCGGCGGTTTCGATGAATTTGCCACGCGCCAGGGAAACAAAGGTGCCGGTTTGTATGTCGATTTTCTGCCGACTTCGCAGTATCCGTTCAGGTTTCATTTCACGCGCCAGAACACGCATTTTCTGGAACAGCAGATTTCTTCGGCCAGTACGGGCCGGCGCAGTCTGGGTTTTGATTGGTCACTGCGCAAACCGCATTTCCCAAACCTTTCAGTCAACTTTGAAGACACCAGCTACGCTTCGAGATTCGTGGCCAGCTCTTCGTTTAAGAGCCAATCAAAGACACTCTCGCTCAGTCTCACCGACAAGGTGAAAGGGTGGGACGTAAATTCAAACTTCAGCAAACAGTCGGCGACCGAAGGGATTACCAATCTCAAAACCGGTCTCGATTTCCTGCGGTTCGACGCACGGCGGCAGCTTTCCAGCAAGTCGAACCTCTTCGTCAACTCCTTCTTCGAGAAGCTCCACTTCGACAACCCGCGCACGCGTCTGGGTCAGGATTTTTCGTTCTTCGACGTCCATACCGACTTTAGTTTGCAGCAGACGGAGAAATTGAGTTTCCGCGCCGCGCATCAGTTTTATTACAGCAGCAACGATCAGACCGCGACCTCTACCGAGAACAAACTTCCAGCGACTTCGGATGTTCCCGCGCCAACTTCTGCGCCACTGAAATCGGTTACGTCGTTCAATTCCGCTCTGGGCCAAGTCAATTATCGATTGTGGTCTGCACTGCAAATCAGCGGCACGGCCAGCGCGCGCTTTATCAGCACACCCGAGACGAAAGCCGAAACTGCGACGCGCTTCCTTGATTTCACAGCCGGCATTTCATGGAACAAGCGCCTGGGTTTCGCCGAGACGCGCGCCAGTTTTGTCGAAGGCGTGACGCAGGTGCGTTCCAGCTTTGGCGAAAGTCGTGGCGTGCAGTTCAGAAGCTATTCCGCGGGCCTCAGTATGGGAAAGGTAAGTCGCGCCCTGGTGACGGCGGATTTCAATTCCACGTCACGACCTGATGCTTTCCAGATCGGCGGGTTCTTCTCACAACGGTATTTCGACGTTGCCGTAGAGACGCACGCGGTCAGCCGCTTCCAGATTCGCGCGTCGGCCGGACAGAACCTGCTCGACTATTTGACGGCCAGCGGGCGCGAACATCTGCACACCTCGACGTATTCGTTGAGCATTGACGATAAGTGGTTCACGGTGCTGCTCAGTCACAATTCCAACAGCGGAGTGCGCGATGTCTTTCTGGTTCCGATCACTCTGGACAACACGCGAATCTTTCGGTTGCTGCCGGTGGACTCGCTGCTGCGCGATCCGCTGCTAAATGGCGCCGGAGTTTTTACGCTCGGGCTGGTCAGATTCAAGCCACGCCGCGGGCTCGACGTTGAAATTCGGTACTTAAGAGACAAGGTTCTGTTTGCCAGAACCAACGACGTCTTTACCCAGCAGTTCGACATTCTGGCCCGATACAAGCTGGGCCAGATCACTCTGACCAGCGGCCTGATATTTTTCCAGCAAGACACCGAGGGGCTGTTTCGCCGCGACCGAAACTATTTTTTCTTTCGGCTATCGCGGCCGTTCACGCTTTTCTGAGTTGACGCAGTCAGTACCATCCGCGTAAGCGGATGGGTTCATGAGCTGGCTAAGTTATATGAAACTGAATCGCAGCAGAGCATGGAAACTGGCGGTTGGCGCAATTGTATTGTGCGCCTTCAGTCTGCTTCTGTTTGGCGGCTCGCTCGCGAATAACGATCGCGACGACGATCGGGGCGAACTCTTCTGGCCGAAGCCGCCCGATCGCGCGCGCATTAAGTATCTCGAAAGCATTTCCTCGCCGAAGGATCTCAAGCTCAAGCAGTCATCGCTATTCAAGCGCATCGTTAAAAAGATCGTCGGCATCAGCGATGCGGACACGACGATGGTTTTTCCGTACGGAGTCACCACCGACAGCCAGAACCACATCATCGTCGTCGATTCACGCTCGCGTTTGATTCACGTATTCGACGAACGCGGGAAAAAGTACTTCTCGATCAAGCAGCCAAAAGGCGAGATGTTTGTCTCGCCTATCGGCGTCGCTGTCGATGCCGCGGACAACATCTACGTCTCGGATTCTTACACGGGAAAGATTCTCGTCTTCGACAAGAGCGGCAAGTTTGTAAAGCGTCTGGGTCCCGACGAAGGGCAATTCGATCGCCCAACGGGCATCGCCATCGATAAGACACGTGGCCATCTCTACGTGGTGGAAACCCGCAAAGGCGAAGTCGACGTCCTGAATCTGAACGGCGCGGAGCTATTCAAATTCGGCAAGCGCGGAGTGGGTAAAGGCGATTTCAATCGCCCGACGCAGATCTGCATCCGCGACGCTCGCGTTTACGTCACCGATACGCTGAACGCGCGCATTCAGATTCTTGATCTGGACGGCACATATATCTCTTCGATTGGCCATCTGGGAGACGCAATCGGAGACCTGGACAAACCAAAGGGCGTGGCCGTCGACAGCGAACAGCATATCTACGTTGTAGGCGGGCTGCACGATGTCGTAACGATTTTCGATCAGCAGGGAAATTTTCTGCTGTCCTTCGGCGGGACCGGCTCGCACAGAGGCGAGTTCTATCTGCCGACCGCAATTCATATCGATGGCGACGACAACATCTACGTCTCGGACACCTATAACCGCCGGGTGCAGGTCTTCAAATACTTGAAAGCGGGTTAGCTCCGTAGGAGCACGATGTTTATAGCAACGATGCGAACCGAGATCACAGCTCCGTTAGGAGCGGAATATTTATAGCGATGATGCGCAATTTAACGCCAAGCTCCGTAGGAGCGAAATATTTCTTAAAGCGGTTTCGGCGCTCATCAATTGATATGTCGCTCCTTACGGAGCTGGCGATAAACAAGACCATCGGTGTCTATAAATATTTCGTCCCTAACGGGACTGTCGGCTGGAGCAGGACATTACTGCCAACACTAACGATTCTCACAATGGCCATGGCCGTTTATAGCCAAAGCTACAAATCGTCGCTGCTGAACACGCGGCACGATTTCAGCGTGCACAGTTTCAGCGATACGCGCGCCGTGACAGAAGAGCAGGTGTGCGTCTTTTGTCACACGCCGCACAACGCCACGCCAAACGTTCCGCTGTGGAACCGCAGCGCCACGGTCGCAAGTGCGCAGACTTATAGCAGCTCCACATTGCAGTCCACGGTAACGCAACCGACCAGCGCGGACGTATCGAAGCTCTGTTTGAGCTGTCATGACGGCACGGTGGCGCTTGGCGACACAGTTAACAACGGTTTGATTCCTTTTCTGCAAGGGACGAACTACAAGCTGCCTTCTGCTTCAACCGCGAACCTGAATAATGCTACCGGCTTTTCGGATGATCATCCTTTTGCTTTCGTTCCGCTGACCGGAACTGAGATTCGAGTTCCGCCGCCCGGCGACGCGGTCAAACTGGACAGCAACGGCAAGGTGCAGTGCGTTTCCTGTCATCAGCCGCACGTTCCAAACAACGATCCCACGGTCGGCAAGTTTTTAGTCAAAGCGAACTTGCGATCGGCGATCTGCGTTACCTGTCACGCCCGCACGGGATGGGACGCGGCGTCACATCGGCAGCCGGCTAGTAGCGTTGATGATGGCAGGTATGGCGCACTGCAAGGCGCGCACACCGGATACACCGGTGTGTCGAACAACGGATGTGAAAGTTGTCATCGGCCGCATTCACCAGCGGTGGGGCAGCGGCTGCTGAAGTTTGTCGAAGAGAACACTTGCTTCCAATGCCACAACGGCGCGGTCGCGGACAGCAATCGAAACATTCAGTCGGAATTACAGACCAAGGTCTATCGTCATCCGGTCTTGACGACGCCTTCGGTCCACGACACTGCGGAAGGTCCCACGAACCCGACATTTCGGCTGCCCGAGACTGCCGCTGGTTCACCCCGTCATGCGGAATGCGCCGATTGCCACAATCCGCACGCCGCGAATTCCCAGACCGCAACTCCGCCGGCGGCGAGTGGACTGCAACGTTACGTTAAGGGCATCACTTCGGTGGGCGCGGCGATCGATAACGTCACGAATCAATATGAAGTGTGCTTGAAATGTCACGGCGACAGCGCGAACAAGCCGCAATCGGTCGATACCGGAAACTTTGGCGTTGGGTTTGGTAGAAATCCGAGGCGGCTGACCGACCAAAGCAATCCGAACGCCTTTAATGTGCGTATCGAATTCACTTCCACCGTTGCCTGGCATCCGGTCGTGAATCCGCGCGGTCTGACGACCGACACAAACGGAGTGGTTCCGAGTCTGAGGTCGGCTCCTATCGACGCCAACGGTTCTCCAATTTCCGGAAGAACACTTTCCGCCACGAGTCTGATTTACTGCACTGACTGCCACAACAACAGCAGCGGCAGAAATCTCGGTTCGGCCACAGGTCCCGTCGGACCGCACGGCTCGAACGTCATTCACATTCTCGAACGCAACTACACCTACAACACGCCGCCGGCTACGCCGGGCGGAACGATTGGACAAGTTTCTTATTCGACGAACACCTACGCCCTCTGCAACAAGTGTCACGACATCGATGGGAGCATTTTGCAGAACCGCAGTTTCAAGGAACACGACAAGCATGTGCGCGGCGTAGGCGCTTCGTGCTCGGTGTGCCATGACGGGCATGGCATCAACGGCGGCAACGCCCTTAATAACGCTCACTTGATCAATTTCGATCTGAGCATCGTGGGACCGGACCCGAATACCGGTCTGCTTAAGTACGAGTCAACGGGTTTTCGAAGCGGTCGCTGCTATCTGCAATGTCATGGAAAGCAGCACAGCCCGGAAAACTACAACCAATAACCAAACCAAACTATGGAGGTGAAAGAAAGCATGTTGAAGAAACTAGTGGTAGCCGCGGTTTTCCTGGCTTTGGGAGTAGCTCTCTACCTGGCTATTCCGCAAAAGGCTGGGGCCTCGCCCAGCGGAAACAGGGCTGCGGGGGCCGAGGTACACAGGGCGAATTGTGCCAAATGCCACGGGCCCGGAGGCAAGGGAGACGGCCCGGCGGGCAAGCTCCTGAAAACCAAACCGGCAGATTGGACCGACAAGGCCAGGATGAGCAAGCTGTCGGATTCCGATCTGTTCAATGTAATCAAGGGCGGCGGCGGCGCCGTTGGAAAGTCGAAGCTGATGCCGGCGTGGGCCGGGAAGCTTTCAGACGATCAGATACACGACGTAATCGCATTCATTCGCTCGCTCTAGGAGCAACAACGTAACGCAAGCTGTCAGCTTGCGCGATGGTCGCAGCCTCACGGGTTGCGTTACCAGGGGCGGACTTAGTGTCCCGTTCACGCGGTGCTCATAAGTCCGCCCTCCGAAAAATCGGTTCAGAGTTCAGTCTTTAGGCTGTCGGCAGCAAACTGAAGTTTGAACTCTAAACACGGGTTCAGAGTTCAGCCTTTAGGCTGTCAGCAGCAAACTGAAGTTTGAACTCTAAACACCGGTTCAGAGTTCAGCCTTTAGGCTGTCAGCAGCAAACTAAAGTTTGAACTCTAAACACCGGTTCAGAGTTCAGCCTTTAGGCTGTCAGCAGCAAACTAAAGTTTGAACTCTAAACACCGGTTCAGAGTTCAGCCTTCAAGCTGTCGGCAGCAAACTGAAGTTTGAACTCTAAACCGATCCGTTACGCCGGACTGGAGGACTCAATGACAAACCTAAAGAGGTTTCCGACCGTGGTTCCTGACATAGAAATCTGGAAGCAGAATCTTCTTTGTCAGACGGCTTGTCCCGTGCACACCGACTCTGGCCGGTACGTGCAATTGATCGCCGAGGGCAGATACGAAGAAGCGTATCTCACCGCGCGTTCGCCAAATCCTTTCGCTTCGATCTGCGGCCGGATTTGCGCGGCGCCGTGCGAGGACAAATGCCGGCGTGGTCGCATCGATGCTCCGGTCAGCATCCGCGCGTTGAAACGTTTTGTCTGTGACCGTTACGGAGTCGAATCCCTGGCGCCCGATGAGCAGAACAAACTTTTTGAAGGAGGGACCGAGCCGGGAAACAAAACGCGTTGGCATCTGCCGTTGCTGACGGCGAGCCGCAAGAACGTCGCGCGGGGCCGAAAGGTGGCAGTGATCGGCGGCGGCCCTGCGGGGCTGGCTTGCGCGCACGATCTGGCGCTGATGGGTTATCGCGTGACTGTGCTCGAAGCGTCGAACGCTCCGGGCGGCATGCTGATCCACGGCATCCCGGAGTTTCGGCTGGCGCGCGCAGTAATCGATAAAGAGATTGCCAAGATTCAAGGTCTGGGCGTCGAGATTTTGACCGATGCTCCGCTGACTGAGAATTTTGGATTGACACAGTTGCGCTCGCTCGGTTTCGAAGCCGTGTTCCTCGGCATCGGCACGCAGCGTGGCCGGGACCTGAACATAGAAGGATCGGATCTGGACGGCGTTATCAAAGCAGTCGATTACCTGCTAAATGTGAACCAGGGTTACCGCGTCGAGTTGGGCCAGCGCGTGCTGGTGATTGGCGGGGGCTTTGTGGCTTTCGACGCGGCGCGCATGGCGTTGCGACACGCGCTCGGAGACGGTGCGGAACAGGAAGATGGGACCCTGGTTGAGGCGTTGGACGTGGCGCGCACCGCGCTGCGCGCGGGCGTAGCCGACGTGCGCATGATCAGCCTGGAGTCATTTGCCGAGATGCCGGTAAGGCGTTCCAGCCAGGGTCGCGAAGAATTCGAGCAGGCTGAAAAAGAGGGAATCAAGTTCAAGCCGCAGCGCAGCGCCCGCCGTTTCTTCAGCGACTACAACGGGCGGGTGCGCGCGGTCGAGTTGATTCGGGTGGAGCGTACCTACGATGCCGATGGCCGTTTCAATCCCGTTTTCGACGAGAGCTTCAGCGAAATTGTTGAAGCCGATTCGGTGATTCTGGCGATTGGACAGCAAGCCGATCTTTCCTTCTTAAAAGATGACGACGGCATCGAGCTGACGCCGCAGCGCACGATCAAAGTCGATCGCGCGACGCTGGCCACGACCGCGCCGGGAGTTTTCGCAGGCGGCGACGTGGCCTTCGGGCCACGTAACGTGATCGAGGCTGTCGCCAACGGCAAACAGGCGGCGCTCTCAATTGACGACTATCTCCGTGAGGTCAAGACGTCGTCCGTCCTGCGGGTGTCGATGGAAAAACTCTCCATTAGAAATTATCGCATGCCCGACGCTTATGAAAAGTGCGAGCGCCAATCACCGCCGACGATGCCGCTCGATCGCCGCACGGGTATCTCAGAGGTTGAATCAACCTACAGCGAAGCAGAAGCGCGGCGCCAGGCTGAGCGTTGTTTGCATTGCCACATTCAAACCGTATACGACGCGGAGAAATGCGTGCTGTGCAACCGCTGCGTCGATGTGTGTCCCGAAGGATGTCTCAAGCTCGTGCCGATGGAAGAGCTTGATCTACTGGGAAGAACTGATAGTGACTTGATTGTGTTCTATGGGTTAGAAGGCGTGGGCCAGCAGGGTCTCTCCGCAATGATAAAAGACGATGAAAGATGTATTCGCTGCGGCCTCTGCGCCATTCGTTGTCCGACAAATGCCATGACGCTGGAGGTGTTCTCGTATGAGGAACGTGACGTTGTTGCCTGAAGAGCAAATCGTCGAACAGGAGATTCTAAAAATGAAGATTGCCGGGGCGAAAGAAAAGCTGATCGATAAGCCTGAGCCGGCGCCCCGAAGTGAACCGAAGCAAAAGCCCGCGGAACAAAGCCGGCGCAGATTTCTCCACATGCTCGGTCTGAGCGCGGTGCTGACAGCGATTGCGGGCCAGGCTTATGCGATGTTGCGCGCGCTCGTGCCCGACGTGCTTTACGAAGAGCCTCTGCGATTCAAACTGGGCGCGCCCGCGGATTTTCCGGAAGGCGCTACGTTTCTCGACGACCGCCGGCTGTTTGTGTTTCGCGAGCAGAGCACCTTCTATGCGATCTCCGCTACCTGCACGCATCTGGGCTGCACCGTGAAGATGAATAAGCTGGCCCAGGCCCAGTCCGTTAAGACCGCTAACGGCACCTTTCAGGAGAGCTGGGAATTTCACTGTCCGTGTCATGGCTCGAAGTTTTACGCCGACGGGACAAACTATGCCGGCCCGGCGCCCAAGCCCTTGAATTGGGTCAGGCTGGAAGTCGCGCCCGAGGACGGCCAGCTGGTCGTGAATTTGTCTGAGAAGGTGGCGCAGAATTTTAGACTGACGGTTTAATCGAGTTGTAGAAGATCGCAATGGAGAAACGCATCCCGAAGCGACAACCAGATGACCATAGCCCCGTCGAAGTGGGAGACGGTTTAGCTCCGTAGGAGCGGAATATTTATAGCAATGACAGCCAATTCAGAACCAAGCTCCGTAGGAGCGACATTTCGTTTCAAGGAGCCTCGAAAGGGTCGATTGACATGCCGCTCCTACGGAGCTGGATTCTATTTGCTCGCGTTTCTATAAATATTTCGTCCCTACGGGACTGGTTGAGTGGCTGAAAATCCAGTCCGTTCCTGCATGGGCGACTATTGCAGGTCGCCGCGGAGAGACAGGGGCACAGAGATAATCAGATGGACGGAAATCATATGTTCACCGCATTGATTCCTACCCTTTCTCTGTGCCTCTGCCTCTCCGTGGAGACCGCGATGGCGTTACTAAATAACTCCCTCTCCCGTTGGGAGAGGGTTGGGGTGAGGGATTGGCGTGTCAGAAGCCCGACCGTGAGGGAGGGCGAGATTGGCGAAAGTTGCCCTTGCTTACGCGCGGGCTTCTGACACGATTTTCCTCGCTCACCTCTCCCAAGAGGAGAGGGAAATTGAAAGGAAAAACGCATGCAAGCACCTAAGAAAATCTGGGAGCAGATGACCTGGAGCTGGAACCCTGAGAGCGAGCGCGAAGCCGGCGATTCGATCGTCAGAAATCTCTTGCTGCACTGGTTTCCCGCGAGAGTGTCGAAAGAGAGTATCAGCTTTCGTTACTCGTTCTGGCTGGGAACGATCTCGGCAGTTCTCTTTCTGATTCTCAGCGTCACCGGCGTGATTCTGATGTTTCTGTACGTGCCATCGGTTGAGCGCGCCTATTCGTCAGTAAAGGACCTCGAGTTCGCGATCTCTTTCGGTTGGTTCATACGCGGGCTGCATCGGATCTCGGCACACCTGATGGTGGCGGTCGTCTTTCTACACATGGTGCGGGCGTTTTTTACCGGCGCATACAAGAACAGCACGGCCACGAATCAGAATCGTCCGCTCAACTGGATCGTCGGCATCGTGCTGCTGCTCGTGACGCTGCTTCTGTCCTTTACTGGTTATTTGCTACCGTGGGATCAACTGGCTTATTGGGCGATCACGGTCGGGACCAACATCGCCAGCGCTGCGCCGGTCGTCGGTGAAAAACTTCGCTTCCTCTTTCTCGGCGGCAACGAAATCAATCAGAGCACGCTGCTCCGTTTTTACGTGCTGCATTGTTTCTTCCTGCCCACGTTCGTTCTGCTGCTCTTCTCCTGGCACATGTGGCGCGTGCGCAAGGACGGCGGTCTGGCCTGCGTCGATCACGAGGCACTGAAACAAAAACGCGAGCACGTGACGCCGATCAAGAGCAAGACTTATTCGCTATTGGGAATTACGAAGGGCCGCAGCATGCAAGTCGAAACCACCGCGATCAATGAAGACGAAGATACCGTGACCTCTTCGCCAAACCTGACGCGCCGATTGCTGATGGTGATGCTGGGCACCACAGCCGTTAGCGCGTTGCTCACGCTAATCGTGCGCGCGCCGTTGGAAGAAGCGGCCAACCCGAGCGTGACGCCCAACCCGGCCAAGGCCCCATGGTATTTTCTTTGGCTGCAGGAACTGGTGACCGATACCACGATCAAGCTGAAGCTGTTCACGATTAACGGCGCGCTGGTCGGCGGCATTCTGGTGCCGGGCCTGCTGGTTCTGCTGCTCGCGGCCTGGCCTTATCTGGATAAGAGCGCGGTGACTTCAACCGGTGTTTGGTTTGGCAAAGAGCGCCGCAAGCAAAACCTGATTTTCATGGTGATTGTGCTGGCGATTATCGGCTTGACGGCGGTTGGCACGTTCATGCGCGGCCCGTACTGGCATTTCTTCTGGCCCTGGCAGGCGTGGCCCGTGATGCCGAAGAAATTCTGAGGAGTAGTTCGCCACAGAAACCCGGAGACAAGGCGGTGAGAAAAGAAGCCACAGATAAACACAGATTCCCACAGATAAGAAGTGCCAAATGCAGATCCGTGTCTATCTGTGTTCATCAGTGGCTTGTATTTTCTTCGTGCCTCTGTGGCTTGATTTCAGTTCGGGGGAGAAAACCATGAAGTGGAAAACTCGTGACGCAATCTGGATTTATGCCTTCGCTCTTTTGCTCTTGTCTGTCACCGGTGTGGTGTATGCAAAGTATTACCGGCCTGAGTGGAGAAAGTATCAGTCCGGCTTCAAAGATTTGGTGACTCAGCGTCTCGGTCCCGACAAAGCGGCGAAGCTTCCGACGGGCTTGCAGCAGGTTTGGATCAAGGATCTGAACCGCACCGATCGCTGCGTGACCTGTCATCAGGGCGTCGAGTGGAGCGGCTTTGATGACGCGCCTGAGCCGTATCGTTCACATCCCAAAGAAATCCTCGCGAAGCATCCCATTTCAAAGTACGGCTGCACCAGTTGTCACGGCGGTCAGGGCTTTGCCACCGACGCGCGCGACGCGCACGCGACGATGATCGATTTCTGGGAAGAGCCAGTGTTGGCTTCACAACTTAGCAAGACCTATGCGATTGAAGATCCCAAGGCGTTGATCCAGATCAATTGCAACGTCTGCCATCGTCATGATACCGAGACCGCCGGCGCCGATTACATCAACGCGGCAAAGCAATGGACCAAAGACATAGGCTGTGACACGTGTCACCGAATCGAAGGCCAGGGGAAAGTAGTCGGACCCGATTTGACGTATATCGGCGACCAACCCGGGGAGCATTTTGATTTTTCGCACATCACTGGTGCGAAGACCGCGTTTGGCTGGCACGTAGAGCACTTCATGAATCCCGAAGGCGTCTCGCCCGAGACAAAGATGCCGAACTTGAACCTCGACAAGAAAGATGCGCAAGGCCTGGCGATGCTGGTGATGAGCTGGAAGCGCGTGAATCTTCCGATGGCTTACATGCACATGCCGCGTCCAGAGCAGACAAAGGTGGTGGCTAACAACAACGCGCCCGCGCCGGAGGAGAAACGCAGACCAGGAAATTAGCTCATCCAGATCTCAGAGAGGATTCGATCGGAATCAGAGACAATTGCGTTTGTGAAGTAATTTAAGGAGCAAATATGGCAAAAGCAAAAATCACTTTCGGCTTGCTTATCATTCTTGGGTTGGCCGCAAGCACGAGCGCGCAGGAGTTCACACTGACGACTACTAATGCCAACCTTACTTCATCGAGAGCGTCGGTAGATATGCCGGGACTGACGGGCAATCCGCTGGCAATCATTGTGGCGACTCCCGTTGGCAATACGGCGATGCTGAATCCGCATCCGATTGGGGCCTGGTACTACTCGGGGAAATGGAACATCTTCAATACCGACCATGCCGTGATGCCCGTCGGAGCAAAATACAAGGTGCGATTTTTCCTGCAGCCCGGACCAAATCAATTTATGCATCTGGTGACCAAAGAAAACTTGGGAGCCGAAGGTTCGTATATCGATAATCCTGCACTAAACAATAATCCGGGTGCGCAATTACAGATTCTGGAAAATTATGCGCCGGAAGTTCGTACGCCTTACTATCTGAATAGGTTTGAGGCCAAGGCAGGCTACAGTTCTGCTGCCGGAAGATGGTATATCGCCAACATCAACGGCGAACCCATTGGTCGAGGTACCGTCTATAATATAGTTATTGGCGCAGCCGTTGCTAATACGGGTCCTACGGCTCCTGCGGGTCCGCAAATTCCCAAAAATCTCGAGGAGATTGCAAAATCTCCAAACCCAGTAAGGGTAGTCGTACCAACCAATCCTGCTATTCAGCAAGTCCAGCCAGCAAATCCTCCTGATTCAGCAGCACGCCCGCCGGGAGGCGCGCAATCACCACCTCCAAACCCGAACTGGATTCTCCGTGAGGAGCCGCCGCCGGCGATTCCTCCGAACTCGGAGATCCTGCTCTTCATCCACGGCATGGATTCGCGTGCCGAAGAGGCGGACGACATCACAAAAGCTCTGTTCGAGTTAATGGCAAATCCATCTCAAGCACCGCCGGCAACTTCACCTAGTGCTCCGACCCTGCCGTCGCCGATGGTACCTGCATTGCAACAGCTCCTGCAAAAATATAAAAGCTGCATTCGCGAAAAGTATGAAACACAACTGGACATGGTAAACCGTCGTTTGGATGCTAATTTGTCGGGACTCGCCAGTACGTACGGCCTGCGGGACAGGGATGCGGAGGTAATCTGTTTGGACGGCAATCCCTGCAGCCTGATGTCCAGGATCGAAAGCTTAGGTATTTTGCAAGCTCAAGCAGATCGTGGCGATGCCACAAATTTCGAGGCTACGCTCAAGAGAGCCGTTCCAATGGATTGCTTCGAGTGCGCGAAGCACCAGGAGATGCATACCAAACATGTACACTGCACCATGGACGTCGGCGGAAACAGTGGGATTTTCCAGGGCCCAGCCTTCGAGGTCTGTAAGGCGGGAGTCGACCTCGTTGCGGTGACCAACACCTTCGTTAGCGCGATCATATCCGAAATTAGAAAACTTGCTCCACCGCCGACGTCAACGGGTGGTCCGACTATCGGCACCAATTTTTCGACCGTCCGATTTGACTCGTGCCCCAACCCTTTGGGCGGATGTCCGGAGCCGTGCAGTAATCCTGACAACTATGCCAGCGGAGAGCGGACTGCTTCCGTCTCGTACGAGACAGTCAACGGTCAACAGGTGCCGCTGTACTTCTCACCGTTCATCCCGTTAAAAATGCTCGACTCGGCACCGCCAACCAATACACAGGCAAATGTCCCACCCGGTCGAAACATGGGGAGTAATGAGGGGCGTCTCAATGCGGAGTTGCGAAAGGCTGCTGCTGACAGGAAGCCGCTCGAGAGCCTGCGGCTTGCCGCATACGCTTTTGCCGCGGAAGAGAATGAAATGGGCAAAGCGTACGCTGATCTCAGCGTAACGGGTCGCAGGGCCTTCAACGACTTCAAGTTGGCTCCTCCCAAGGAAGACTTTTGCCAATCGTTGCGCGGCCAGCGACCACAACTCAACGATGCTGATGTGTTGAATGGTTGCCGGACGGCGCTCGATCGCGCGTACAGGGTCGCTAACTTTCTCCGCACCGGCCAACGCGGAGACACTCCGGCGGAGAAGACCAGAAAAACCAACGAGAGGCTGGCACTTGGCTGGATAGCCGTCTCGGGAGAAGACGATCAGCCCGAACGGCCGGTGAATGCCCCATCCAGCGATTACCCGCAATACAACATCGATGTTGATGTCCCGCTCGCCTCAGGGACAAAGACCGTGAAGGTGCGGACACGGTACGTGATCGCTCAGTCGCGAACGTCCGGCACCGGCAGCTCAGGCAAAAACCTCGTCGTCATCAGCCTCGATCTTCCCACGTCGGGCTACGCCACAAACCTAGACTACGAGCTGTTCTCTCCGCTTTCGGAGATCGGAAATCCCAAGGATCTTATCGATTTTCAGGCGACTGGCAGGACGCCGCTACTCGATTTTATCGAGAACTTCATCGTCCGCTTCGTCGACAAGCTCGATGAAGAGCCTTCGGTCAAGAGCCAGATCAAGACCAATATGAAGGCCGTTATGGGCGGCAGCCTCGGTGGGAACATGTCGTTCCGTTTAGGCCGCAATCCCGGTTTGTCATGGCTACCGAAAGTCATTGTTTGGTCGCCCGCTTCGATCTGGCAATCGCTCGGAGAAGGCTCAGATATCACGAAGCATCTGGCAGTTCGGAAAGGTTGGGAAGGGGCGAATAGAGCGAGATCTTTCCCGGTCGATGGCGACCGCGCCGAATTCTTTGGAAGTTGGGACAAACCTATCGTTGAGCTAATCGTTCCGATGGCTCAATCCGATACGTGGACGAGCGAGTATTATCCATGCAAGAAATCAGCGGTGGCCGCAGCTCGGCTCGATCGTCAAGAGACATACGACGCTCGGTTTTATGCTTGGCGCTGGCGGCTTGGTACGGAGCAGCTTCTCTATAGCCACCAGACTATAGATCCGTCGACTAACAAGCCGCGCTTCATGGCCAATCAGAAACCGATGCTCCTGGCGTGCGGAACCGAGGACGATGTTCCCTGGAACAGGATCTGTTCAGCTACCCAGAGCACTGCACCTCTTATGACCGGGACTCCGGGCAAAGCCCTCTTCCTGGACAAAACGGGACACTCGCTCGACAACGAGCGGCGGAGCTATTGGGCGCGGCAGATCATCGAATTTCTAGGTCTTTAGGCGAGGAAGTTTATGTTTGTAGGAGAAAATATCATGAAAACCAGGATCATTCTAGGTTTGCTAGTTACGCTAATTCCCTGCCTGTTCGTTCCGCAGACGGCTTTCTGTCAGACGGAAAAGCTGGGCATTGTAAGCTACACGCCGCCTAAGGCGTGGAAGAAAACACCTGGTGAAAACATCGTTACGTTTAGCGAGCTTAACGAAACCACCGGACGCTTTTGCACCATAACGCTTTACGGTGCGACGCCCGGCACCGGAAATCCGCAAAGTGACTTCGCGCGCGAGTGGGACAATCTGGTCATCAAGCCTTTCAAGGGAGACGCCAATCCAAAAACAGAAACGGCGGCGGCGGATGGATGGACGGCGATCGCGGGCGGATCAGCGGTGGATTTTCAAGGCAGCAAAGCGATCGCGTTGCTGACCGTCTACAGCGGTTTCGGAAAAGCGGTCAGCGTTCTCGGCATTTTCAACGACGAAGCCTATGCGAATCAATTGACCGCCTTTGTGACCGGAATGGATATAGAAAAAGAAAAGGAAACCGTCGCGGCCGCCCCTGCCAGCGTTGCCGCGCCGTTGCGAGACGATTCCGGCCGGCTCATCATACCGTTGCCAACGCGGCAACTCACCGTCGCCGATCTTGTGGGGGAATGGGGACAGAATGACGGCATCAACACGAGATACGTTTACCGTGATTCGGGAACATACGCCGGAGCTGACTCGCTCCATTTCACCAACAAGATGACCATAACGGCGCAGGGCGGCTACTACAACGATTTCTTTGCCATTCAGAACGGCCGGAAGATCAAGGAAGATACTTCGGGGACGGTCGCTGTGAGCGGACGCGTCCTTGTGATCAAAGATCGGAATGTGCGCAAATTCGTCATTCGCGGCTGGCTCGAACTACCGGACATGACCATCCTTGAGGTTTGCGGGCCTTGGTACAACGATGACGTTATCCCAGCCGAGATCTTCACCAATCCCGATCAGGGCGCGAACCTCGACTCGAAGTGGGTTCGCAAGAAATGAGCACCGGCCGGCCTGAGCCGATTCCGTTCCATCTTGCGCGTCAATTGATTGAGGGAGAGTTGGGAAAGCAAGGAGAAGATCTATGAGAGTAATGGCCGCTGCCCAAAAGGGGTGCCCGAGCGATCGGAAATCTGAGGTAACCAATTCATGAAGAATTGGCTACGGGGGAAACCAGTTTGCGCTGGTTTGAATTCCAGTTAGCGTGGTTACAAGTTGACTGAGTCTGCGAATCAGAGATCCGCGAATCATGGCTCAGACATTTTGCTCAAAAGGAAGGCGCTGAATATTATGAAATCTACAGAATTGTTCCATAAGTTGAGTTTTAGCTTATTCGTCTTGATGGTTGCCGGTTTGATCTTTCCGCAGGCGATGTTTTGTCAGACGGAAACGCTCGACATCATTCAATACACGCCGCCGAAAGGCTGGACTAGATCCCAGAAAGAAGGCGTGATGATCTTTAGCGATAGTAACAAAACCACGAAGGGCTTTTGTATTCTGACCGTTTACGCAAGCACGCCGAGCGCTGGGAGTCCGCAAAAAGATTTTGCCAATGAATGGAATGAATTGGTTGTCAAACCTTTCAAGGCGGAAGCAAATCCGAAAACCGAAACACAGACCCAGGATGGCTGGACGTCGGTGGCGGGCGCGGCGCAGATCGAATCGGAAGGAATTAAATCTTATGTGATTATGACAGTCTTGAGCGGTTACGGAAAAACAGCGAGCGTCTATGCCATTCTCAATGACCAGGCATATCTACCTCAACTCGATGCTTTTTTGGCCAGCATCAAGATGGACAAAACCAAAGTCTCAGCCAATCCAAGTCCGACAATTCAAAACGATCCATTTCCGGACCGCCCGGGTTATGCGCCACAGAAACCGTTGTCCGGCACGCTGAACGCCACGATCACGATGGCAGATCTGGTGGGCACCTGGGACCATGGCGCGGGAAGCGTACAAACGTATATCGACTCGTACACGGGCGACTATTCGCACACGAACACAACATTTTACGGTGAGCAATACTCGATCAGGTCAGACGGCACGTTTGAGTACAAGTTTGTCGGGCGTGCCAACAATAGGACAGTCCGCGAGTCGGATAGCGGCAACGTCATTCTGTCGGGCGGCTTCATCACGTTCAAGTTCAAGGGACGCACGGCCGAGAAGTTTCAGTTCATCGCGTTCATGACCCAGCCAAATGGCTCGGCGATTCTCTCGCTGGTTCCAATCGGCGAAAATGAACAGGGATACGATGCTGAGGGGATGAGTTTGGAGTGCGGTCACAGCGAGGGCTTCATTCACTGTGTCGGCGGCGTAGAGTGGGCGCGGCTTAGTGCCAAACCGGCGAAGTAGGTTATGGGAGCGTAAGCGTCCTTGCTGCAACGAAATGGCAGGACGGTTCTTTGCTAAACCTGGCGCTGCCTCTCAAAGCGCAAACCGTTCAAGCCACGCACACGACGGCAGCGTGGTGGCAAGACTGACCCCGAGGAGAATGTTTATATGTTAAATAAAAAGCGATTAATCATAGCCGTAGTTTTGGTTGTGGCGACCGTCGCAATTGTCGCGACCGTCGCGACCGTCGCGTACATCTTGTTCCTGCGCCCTTCGAGCGGGACCGAGGTTGTCTATGCTGCCACGGAAGTGGGAACACCCAATGGCCCCGCCGTAACTAAGAGTATCGGTCCGGCCGGCAGCTCACTCGCGAGTCCGGACGGGAGGTTGACTCTTACCGTTCCGCAAAACGCTT
>Ga0080064_1003823_pt1 | contig 20706 bp, 19 predicted proteins | sample Subgrocontami54m_FD_69260 | JGI IMG/M metagenome (GOLD analysis project Ga0080064, IMG submission 69260) | Subsurface groundwater microbial communities from S. Glens Falls, New York, USA - GMW46 contaminated, 5.4 m (SPADES assembly) (version 2) ...
TATAGATAAAAATGGTTTTTTTAATCACGAATATAATTTTATTGTTAATGATAATTTTTCTCTTCATCCTTCTTTCGTGGGTTTGGCCGCCGGATAGTCCATGGGCACCTTGGTGGAGGACAAATAAAAAAGTTGCCAGAGCAATGTGTCGATTGGCAAAAATTAATAAAAATGATATCGTTTATGATCTTGGATCCGGAGACGGCACAGCTTTAATAGTAGCTAGCCGAGAATTTGAAGTAAAGGGAGTAGGAGTTGAAATAGATCCATTGCGAGCATTCATATCCACTCTAATGATACGTATCAATAGAGTGCAGGGGAAGATAAAAATTATTAGAAAAAATTTTTATGATGTAGATATTTCCAGAGCATCTGTTGTCTTTGTCTATCTTGTTCCAAAAGCTCTAAATCGACTTTTGCCAAAATTTAGAAAAGAACTTAAGCCGGGAACAAAAATCATAAGCTATAGATATAAAATGAATTTACCTTTAAAAGATCAAGATGAGAAAAACCAACTCATGCTTTATATTATTTAGATCTCAATATGAGCCAGCGGATTTTATCTAAAATTTTGTAAATATTATACAGTAAGGGATTAATTACCAGATCATAACTTCCTACAAATTCAACAAGTCTTGGTCCGTATCCTTCTTTAAATCTATGAAATCCATACCAAGGATCATTTTTAGAAGGATTAGGGTCGAGTGCTCCCCACATGTCAAAATTTTTAAGTCCCAATTTTTTGCCAAACAATATTGCTTCCCACATCATTAGATTTGATGCCATTGTTTCTCTGTGCAAATTTGAAGATGCGCCATAAGGATAATAAAGGGTATCTTTAAAAACAAATAAAATCCATGCGGCCAATACTTGATCTTTATATTTCGCTAAGAATAAATGAGCTGTTAGTTTATTTTCCATTTTCCATTTTCCATTTTCCATTTTCGGGCGGAGGGTTTTCCACATTAATCTATGATATTTTTCAGTATGTGAATAAAAGTTTTGCCTTTTTGTTGTTTCTTCTGTTAATTCTAAATAGGTTTCAAAAGCTTCGTTTGAATTATCCTGAACAATTTGGACATCGTGTTTGAGTGCCACTTTTATGTTGTAGCGTGTTTTTGGATGCATTGATTTTAATAAATCTTCTTCTGATTTTGTCAGGTCAAGAATAAAAGTGTACTTGGTGAAAAGAGGATGGGCAGATGGCTGCAATTTCCAATTTCCAATTTCCAATTTCCAATTTTTTGGTTCCTGATTCTTTACAATATTGGGTTCTAATTGTATGAATATGCATTTTTCTTCCCTCCCAATTTTCTCCAATTCCGAAATAATTTCTTTGGTTGGTAGTTGACTTTTTGGTACATAACCAATTGTCCATGGAAGATGGGGAATTTTGTGTATAGTTAACTGAAAGCCACTTTTTTGAATAACCTTTATTCCTGTTTTTTTCCTAAACTTTCCCCATTCAAAAGATTGTAGGGGATGATTTGATAAATTTTTAGTTTTCATTATTTTATACTAATGCTGTTGAGATTTTGATTTATTATAGCTTCTGGAAGCTCCAAAATAAACCTGGATACTATATTTGATGTTCTTTGACCAAAAAAAAGTCTGTGTCTTGCATAGGTTAAGAACAATCTTTTCTTGGCTCGGGTCATACCTACATAGCATAATCTTCTTTCTTCTTCGAGTTCCTGCTTTTCCATCAAAGATCTGCTATGAGGGAAAAGTCCCTCTTCCATTCCAACCATAAATACAATAGGAAACTCAAGTCCTTTTGCCGCATGCAAGGTCATAAGAGTTACTGCATCTTTTTTTTCTTGGCTAATTTTATCTGGCATATATTCCTGTTCAACAAGAGAAACATTTTCTAAAAAATTTGTTAAGTTTGGGAAATTAAGAGCTACAGACCGGAGTTCTTTTATATTCTCAAGCCTTTGTCTGTCGTCCTCGTCTTTCTCGTCGTAAAGTAATAAGTAATTAGTTTCTGCAATGACTTTATCCATAATTTCAATTGTTGGAGTATTAGTTAAATGATTTGAATCATTTAACTTTTCTTGGAAGCTTAGGAATTTTTCCATTTTTCTTTTCCCAATTTTTTCTATGCGTTTTAAAGATATTTTATCTTTTTTATTATCTAAGGCTCTTAAATAAGCAAGTACATCTTTTATTTCCTTTCTTTCGTAGAATCTCGTTCCTCCTACCAATACATATGGTATATTTTTATGCAGGAGTACCTCTTCGATATTTCGGGATTGAGCATTGGTTCTATAAAGAATGGCGCAATCGGAAAATTTATAATCTTGAATTCTATCTATTATAAACTCTATTTCATCTTGCTCATTTTTAGCTTCATAAATAACTACGTCTTCTCCCTGCTCATTTTCTGTCCAAAGTTTTAAGATGGGGTGGGTAGTATTTTTGGACATGATAGATGTTGCAGCATCTAAAATTTTTTGGGTTGAACGGTAATTTTGGGAAAGTGAAAAAGTTTTTACATTTTCAAATCCGTCTTTAAACTTTAATAAATTTCTAAAATCTGCTCCTCGCCAACTATAAATACTTTGAGAGAAATCGCCAACTACACAAACATTTTTCCATTTTCCGGCAAGCATTTTAGTTAAGGTATATTGCGCATGATTGGTGTCCTGATATTCATCAATTAAAATGTATCTGAAGCGATTTTGATATTTTTCAAGCACCGTAGGGTTTTCCTTAAAAAGCTTGACTGTTTTGAGTAGTAGATCATCGAAATCTACAGCATCACTTTCTTTCAAAATTTTTTGATAGGAAGGATAAACTCTTGAGACAATTTCTTGAAAATATCCTCGTGCAAGAGAAATATATTCATTTTCATCAATCAGTTGGTTCTTAGCCTGAGAAATAGTTGCTAATATAGATGAGGGTTTATATTCTTTTATAGATATATTCAAATTTTTCATCGTTTCTTTTATTGCGTCTATTTGATCTTGGCTGTCATAAATAGCAAATTGATAAGAAAGTCCGACATATTTTCCTTCTTTGCGTAAGATTCTTGCGCAAAGAGAATGAAAAGTGGCAATTAGGGGCTGGGAAGTTTTGTTGCGTGAAGATATTAATTTACTAACTCTTTCTTTCATCTCATTCGCCGCTTTGTTTGTAAAGGTGACCATTAAGATATCTTCCGGATCAACGCCTTTTTCTTCAATTAGGTGAATAACTTTATAGGTAAGAACCCTAGTTTTTCCGCTGCCTGCACCTGCCAAAATTATCATCGGTCCTTCTGTTTGTAAAACTGCTTTTTTTTGCTCGGGATTAAGCTGCTTGAGAAAGTCTTGAGCCATAAAGTATAATAGATAAACGCTTTGTAATTGTACCATATGAAAAAGACCTTTATTATAGCCAACTGGAAGTCCAACATGATGGAATCTGAAGCTAAGACTTGGCTCGACAGATTTAAAACTTACGATCTAGAATTTATTGGTAAAGAAATAATTGTTTGCCCCTCTTTTACTCTATTGTCTTTGTTTAGTTTATATTTTTCCACCAATAATTTACCTGTTAAAGTTGGAGCGCAAAACGTCTCACCTTTTGATGAAGGGGCATATACGGGAGAAATAAATGGAAAACAAATAAAAGAATTTGCAGACTATGTTTTAATTGGTCATTCGGAAAGAAGACAATACTTTGGGGAGAATGATCTTACTTTCTCCAAAAAAGTTGAAATGGCAAAAAAGTACAATTTAATTCCGGTATATTGCATAACAAAAAAAGACGCATTTATCCCAAATGGAGTCGATATCGTTGCGTATGAACCGGTTGAAGCGATTGGAACAGGAAATCCGGATACTCCTGAAAATGCTGATAATGTAGCATCTTTTATTAAAAGTAAATATAACATTAAATATGTTTTATATGGCGGAAGCGTTACAAAAGACAATGTAACAAGTTTTACAAAAAAGCCAAATATGGATGGGGTTTTGGTAGGTAAGGTAAGTCTTGAGGTAAAAGAATTTATAAATATTATAAAAAATGCTTAAGAAGTTTTTGGTTCCCGCTATTGTAATTTTATTTCTTTTGTCATTATTTAAAGTAGCAAAGGTCTCCTCTTTTTTATTCCAGCTTTTCTTTACCCATGGAGTAAACCTCAAGCAAGTGAACGGTAAAGTAAATATATTGTTGCTAGGAGCAGGCGGAGCAAATCATGATGGTCCCAATTTGACAGACACAATGATTTTTGCAAGCTTAGATGTTGAGAAAGAAAAGGTAACACTCCTGTCCATTCCTAGAGATTTATGGGTTCCGGATTTAAATGGCAGAATCAATACGGCGTATTCAAATGCCGAGTCGCAACAAAAAGGAGGAGGTATTTTAGTTGTCCAAGCAGTTGTAAAAAAAATTATGAACCAGTCAATTGATTATACGGTAAAGATTGATTTTAGCGGTTTTGTTAAGGCAATAGATCTTTTGGGAAGGATTAATGTGAATGTTGAGAATGGATTTGATGATTATAAATATCCAATTGATGGAAAAGAAAATGATCTGTGCGGGCATAATGAGAATGATCTTGCGTTTCTAGCTACAGCTTCATCGCAGCTTGAAGCTTTCCCCTGTCGTTATAAACATATACATTTTGACCAAGGTATGCAGAAAATGAACGGAGAAACAGCTCTTGAATTTGTAAGATCACGTCACGCAGAAGGGATGGAAGGCACAGATTTTGCAAGATCAAAAAGGCAGGAAGAAGTAATAACCGCAGTAAAGACTGCGGCGCTTTCTTTAAATGTTCTTCTTAATCCATCTAAAATTATTGGTCTTTATAGTACTGTTAAAAACAGTATAGACACCAATATAAAAGAGGACGAATTTGATGATTTTATAAGGCTGGCAGGAAAAATGAATAAGGCAAAAATTCAGAGCGCAGTTTTAGATTATGGTGATGACCAAACGGGTAGACCCGGTCTTTTAATTCATCCTGAAATATCAAGCTTATATAATAACGAATGGGTATTAATTCCGAGAATTGGAGATAATAACTATCAGGAAATTCAATCCTATGTCACTTGCGAAATTAACAGTAGCGATTGTCCGATTTCTAAAAATCCTCAGAGGTGATCTTATAAATGTTGGTTTGACCGGACTTGTATATTAAGCTTCCTATTTTACTAAACTTTTCTTGGTATAGATTTTGATATTTCTGGCGTTCCAAATCTCCTACGAAAATAAGAGAAATTTTATATTTATTAAGCAGATTTTTTGTAAGTTCTAGATCATGTGTTTCATACAAGCTTTGAATTTCAGATATTCTTGGTGCGGGTACATCATATGTTCCTCGCCATAACCATTCATGGACCATCCATCCCAAAACTGTGGGAAGTCCGGTGTTTGAAGATACCCTTGAATAATCTGTATATGAGTCGCCTTGCGCCTCAAGTATTATGGGTTGGCCTTTTATATTCTTGTTAAGAAAGGTAATCGCTTCAAAATCATCGGGATAGAGATTTTTAAGATATGTTAAGCCATTTAATCCGGAATAAGTCTTAGTGCCATAATAGGAATTTATTGCAAAAAAAGGGTAGACAAAAACCAAGAAAATAGATAATCCGCCAATTATTACAATTAGGAAGTTAAATCTGAAGCGTTTTATATTGCTTGAAATAATATATCCTGAGGCAATAGACAGCATTACAAAAGATTGATAAGCAAGTTTAAACATAGTATTTGCTCTGTAGTGTGCAGGGTAAATATCTTTTACGTATACAAATTCCGGAATTATGATAAGAATTGTTGAGATAATAATTAATATAACAATAAAAATATCAATCCTGTTCCAGTTTTTTATTGCCCCAAATTTTTTAATAATAAACGCAACAAAGTAAATGACCCAGAAATAGAAGAATCCATATAAAATTAATAACTGCCAAAGCGGAGATTTTTGACAATGTGAAGCTTCAAATAAAAATGGTCCAATTCTTGACCCTTCAAGAAATTGAGGCGGACATAGAATGCCGATACCTGATGCAAACGGCTTAAAATGGACGCTAAAGGGAAGAGAAAAAAGAAAGAGAACTCCAACAGTAAGTAGTATGTAGTAAGTAGTATGTAGTAAGTATTTAGTAGAGAATAGCGTTGAAGATTTTAGATTAAGATACATTATTAGGATAATAGTCAACAAGAGATATATCACTGCGTCCCAGACATTTGTCATGTACATAACCGCTAATAAAGATCCGATTAAAATAATTTTAAAGATATTAAGATATTTAGACATTAAGATATTGAGAAATAGCGCGATTGTTAGTAGTACAAAAGGTATATCCAGGACGTGTCCATGTAAATCGGAAACAACAAATGAATAAATAGGAAATTCATGAATAGTATGGTATATAAAACGCGTTGCATTTGGATACCAATATGAGTTGGGGAATGTGTTGGGCGAAAATGATAATTGCCAAAATGGAACAGGATTTTCATTGGGATAGGGTTTAAAAAAAGAGTATAGTGCATGAAGATTCCCGGCAAAAGCAACTAAGAAGGCGCTCAAAAATCCTGCAATTAAAATTTTTAAATTTTGAACTATTGCTTTGAGGTTTTTTTGCTTATTAGCTAAATATAATAAATTTGCTCCTATTGAAAATGAAGAAGTAAAAATAAGACCAAAAATTGTTGCCACCATTAAATTAAATGTTATATATGAAGGAATGTCTGAAATTTTCGTAAGGACTGCTGTGACAAGATGACCAAAATAATAATAATTAATCGGTAGTGGAGTAAACCACATATCTTTTGGAGGGAAATAATCGCTTCTTAATATTGAATTTATAAATCCAAAGTCCATATATTTTTCAAGCCCATGAATGTCTGGTTGATGTCCCCGAACAAAAGACCAAACGAGGAGGGTTGATAAAAAAATAAATTCTTCAAGAATGAATATTTTCCATTTGCCTCTTAATATTTTTAAAAAATTATTTTTTCCAATAAATAGATTAATTGCTAGAAATAATCCAAGAGCAAGAATAGAGTTAATTTGGTTAAAAGGTAAAATATGAAATATTCCTAGGATGAAAATTAAATAGGAAACAATCGCAATTCCAAGTATTTTTGAAAAAATATACCCCCTGTCAAAAAAGTTTGAAAAAATAGAAGTTGTTAATGGCAAACATGTAAATCCAACTACCAGAAACATCACCCACCATTTAAGAATAAAAAAAGCATCGGAAAAAAACATATATCCTACTTCCACGCAAAGTTTATTGTACTATCCTATCTACTTGAAAAGCAATTTAATAGTATGACATACTGTTTTCATTGAATGAAAAAAGAATCCTCTAATCATAATCCCCTTGAGATTACTTCAATAAACGAGTTAAATCAAAACGGTTTTGTTCCAATTTCAAGAGAAAGTAATCTCGGAAGATTGCTTAGATTAAGAAGATTTACAGTGTTGCCAACTGTTGCGGTTCTAGTGTTACTGGCAAGCGCCTGCGGAGGGAGAGGTGGAAATGATAATAGTTTGCCTCCAGAATCAAGACCATCACAACCTCCTGTTGCAGGCGATGCTAATCGCGTGCTGCCTTTATCCGGCGATGTTTTTCTTACCCAAGGACCTCACGCTTGGGATGACGGCAACGGGACAAAAAGTAGTTTAGATTTTGCCCCAAGAAGAATTGTTGACTGTCCAGCTGGCGCTAGAATTACGGTCGATGAGCAAGATGCTGTTGCTTCCGTATCGGGAACTATAGTTGTTGTGGGGGATCAAGAAAATCGCAATGATCAAAAACATAGCATTATAGAAATACAAGAAGATGGAACAGGATTGAGGTTTGAGCATATGCATCTTGATAAATTTTTGCCTAATGTAAGGATAGGAAATAAAGTAAGAGCTAGAGACCCAATTGCAAAGCCGTCATGCGAGGTGCCAAAAGGCGGAAGAACAACAGGAATTCATGAGCATATTGATATTAAAGATCCCAATGGGAATTATATTCCAATTAACGGACTTACTTTTTCTGGATGGACAATAAGCGGGAATACAATGACAAAACCGGGGGAAGAAACGAGAACTGCTGACGGAAGAAGGTGCGGACCCGATAAGGCATCTATAAATAATTGTGGAGGAATAAGAAATGATTTAATAAATGTAAACGTGAAAGGGACTGTAGCCGGACCAAAACCCCCTATTCCTCCTCTTGCTACCCCAAAGATAGGGGAAAGTCAGACACCATCTCAGTTATCGTCTGCCCCAGATTGTCCTTCTCCACCAGGACCTAGGGAAATCAAAAGGGGAGAAGCACTAAGAACAGCTATTTGTAATTCAGGATATGTTGATCTGCTCTTTTTCAGGGGTTCTGCTGGAGAACGCATTATACTCACAATGCAGCGTGTTAGCGGGTTACTGGATCCAAAATTGCAAATCTGGGCGCCATGTTGTGTTGGCCCCGGCCAAGTCGCCCGCGAAGCCGATTCATTAGGAAGCAACGCTGCTAGTATCGAATACGAGCTCCCATATACTGGAATTTTCGCCATACGTACGATGTCAGCAAGTGGAAATCAGACAGGATCCTACTTACTAGAATTATTTAAAAAATAATTACCATGTTGGTAATTTATGGAGTAAAATAAAATATTGAGTGAAAATCATTTATCAATAAATTTATTTCTAAGCGAATACCATTCGTAATTAGTTACTGGGTCTAAACCTGATTTTACTCGATCTATTTGATAGTTTTGCCAAACAGGAAATTCCTTATAGTTAATCGCTGGCTGTCTTGCATTATACTCATAAGATTCTTTCATCCAGGTGAGATATAAATTCACATTATAAGAGAAAAGTGCAAGCATAAAGATTATCAAAGAAACATAAATTAAATTCTTGTAATTTTGCATTTTGTAGGTATTTATAAAATGAACCAATAAGTTATGGATAAAAACTCCGCAGGCCAAATAAATTAGCACAATATAAAATATCCCTCTTGAAAAGTTTGGAGGCAGTTCACTTAAAAACTGAGTTAATAGTATTGATATAAAAACATAAACCCATATGGAATTTTTTCTGAATCTAAAAAGCCCGTATAGCAAGCTTAAGATAAATATATATTTTATTAAAATATCAACAGGGGGAGTAAGCATAGGAAGATATCTCATGTTTTCTACACCCTCGCTCATTACTTTGCCATCGAGAAGCAAGAACCCTCGAAGAGTATATTCAGCTTGATGGATAATCAGCTGTTTTAGGTTCCCGTACTCTACTTTTTCTTTAGAGAAAGCGTAAGTTGCAGACGGCCTAGTAAAAATGACGTTGCTATTAGTAGTAATTCCCCTAATAATAAAGGGAGAAAACACTAGAAATGCCGTAATACAGAAAAGGATCACTCTTTGTGCATAAATTAGAGTTCTATTTTTTTTGTAAATAAATCTAGAAATTAAATATAAAATAGTAAAAGGAACTAAAACCCGACTGTATGAATAACCCAAAAGGGAAATTCCAGCAAAAAATCCTGCAAGTATATACCATATGTTCGCTCTTTTATCTCTCTCTGCTTTTTCAATGAGGAAGATCATTGCCAGTCCGAAAAACACACTAGTTATGTTAACCCATGCTGTTCTTGAGAAGTTTAAAAATACATAATTTCCAGAAAGAAGAATTGTAAAAATAAAAGCTATAAAACCTGAGGTTTTATTTCTCAAAATTAAAAAAAACAAAATCAAAGAGAAAATGCTTATAACGGTTGTAGAAAACCTCAGTGCAAAGATAGTTTTGCCAAAACCAAATAGTTTTACCCAAAAGGCATACCAGTAGAGAATTATTCCTACAGTACTACTGTCGCTCATTAAACTAAAAAGGTAATCACCTTTTGCAAACAAAATTCTATATACGTCAGACAGAATTGTTACTTCATCGCCATTAATATTAGTAGGTATTTTTCCTAACAAATAAATTCTAATTATGGCACTTATAATTATAATTATTAAAATAAAAAATATTTCAGTTCCGTTTTTACTTAAGAATTTTTTCATCCGCCTATCGTTTTTTTAAGATCAGCCTTTGATAAATGTTTAGTATTTTTAAGTATTATTACCTTTGGATGTTCGTATACTTGAAAAGTTTCTTCGCTAGTATCATCATTTATTTCTAGGCCAAAAATTGATGGATAGGAAGAAAATTCTGCCACTTTTTGGTATCCTAATTTATTATCAAATAGCAATTTATAATAGCGACTTGTAATGGGATATTTTTCTGGCAGGTTAATTAAAGTTCCATAAAGTCGTCTACTATTAATGATTATATAATTAGCGTTTGATAATTTTTCTGAGTAATAGTTAATTTTTTCATTATTGTCGGAATCATAAATTTTGAGCTGTTCAATATTGTATGTCGCGGGACTTAAAGAATCGATAGAGATGGGTAGACCGTCATCCCAGTGTTCTCCTAAAATTACACTTCCTGTAGGAATATTTTTATAAATCCATTTTGAAGCAGTGATTCTAGTTTGTTCTCTTGTATATATAGAGAAAAAAGCAAAAGACCATAACATAGTTAAGGAAATTAAAGTAACAGCTATTAATTTGCCTACTAATTTTTTATTCAAAAGCCAATAAATAAGATAACTAATCATTATAATAATAAATGGAAGGAGGGGAAGCATAAAGCGTATAAACTTTGTATGCCAATGGCCAACATATAAAAAGTATATAAGGGGAAAAGCTATAAATAGAATAAGTTTATGATTTTTTGTTTTTACAATATTTAAAATTAAGAAAATTACTGAAGGAACCAATAAGTAGGCAATAGGCCCCATTTGCCATATAAAGTTTTTTATCTGGAAAAGATAAGAAATTGTATGGGTAAATTGAAGAGTATACGGTACAGGAAGAGTTCCTAAGGCGACACCAGACTCATAACGCATTGATTCCATAAACTTTCCCCATTTTAAAAAAGTATATGGTGAAAAAAAAGTAAAAACTGACAAACTGGTTATTAAGAAAATAATTATCGACCCAACTCTTTTAATAAAATTATATGGCCGTTTTGCCATAGATAAGATATGAACAGTTAATGGAAATATAACAAAAGGTAATGCGGTAGTTTTAGTGGCAACAGCTATACCAATAAAAAATCCACATAATATGTAATTCTTTAAATTTCCTGCTTCTAATAACTTAATAGATAAAATACAAATAACAATTGAAATGAATATTAAAAAATTTTCTGTAATACTAAAGTGAGCTGTTTGTATGAAAGAAACAGTAAAAGTTGTTAGTAGGGATGCTATTAAAGCTGTATATTTATTGAAAACACTTCTTGCTAGAATAAAAACTAAGGGGATAGTTAGAGAAGAAAATAAAGCAGAATAAAATCTTCCTATAATATTTATCTGATTCCAATTATATACCCAACTATTATTTTGAGTTAGTATTGCAAGTATATCTCCAGTTGCTCTGTATAGATATATTAAGAATCCTCCATATGCAAAAAAGTTTGGATCTAATTGAGAAAAAAATTTTATTTGAGAAACAGCATTATCTATATTTCGTTCATCTGGGTGAAAAAAATTTCCATTATCCCAATTAAGATTATAAAATCTTAAAAAGCCTCCTATAGCTGTTAATAATAAAACAGTTAACAGTTCTTTTCTGTTGGTAAAAAATTTCATAAACCATTAATAATTTTGTTCGCAATCTTTTCGCCCAATTCTACAGCATAGTTAGTTCCCCTGTCCCAGGGATAGACCTGCTGGATATTTGCAAGATATACATTTGGAATTGGAGTTTCAAAAGAGGGCATAATTTTTGAGTAATTGGTTGGAATAATTGGCTGAGCAAAAGGAGCTTTGAATAAATGATAGGCGATAAGTGATAAGCGATAAGAGGGATTGAGTTTTTTTAAGAAGGGATCGTATACTTCTAACAATTCTTCCTCTGCCATTTTCATATATGGATGGTCAGCTGGTAAATAATTTCCCAAATAAACTATATGTTCGTTATCGTAATATTCTTTATCCATAAAATTTGTATGTTCGACAACAGCCATTATTGGCGACTTTTTATCACATACGCTTAACCAATATGTTCCATCTGTCATAAATTGTTTTTTTAGTCTTAAGACAAGGTTTAAGGCGCCAAGACCTTTAAGCTTTTCAAGTTTTTCTTTATATGAGATTGGAAGTTGAGGCGCAATTCTTGTAAAGAAAAAAGAGGGTAAGGTAACAACGACTGCGTCAAAATTTTCCATTTTCAACCCGCCGGCCGGCGAGGCAGGTTTATCATCTGCCATTTTATATTTAATATCGACTCGTTTATTATTTTTAATTTCTACGACCTCTGTATTGAATAAAAATTTACCGCCTTTTTTTTCACACTCTTTAACTAAAGTTTCTGCGAATTTAAGAAACCCGCCATTGGGGTAAAGAAGATTTGGCGTTCTTTTTTTTATTCTTGCCCAGAACCATGCAAGAGAAATCTGATCTATATATTTACCAAATTTATTTCTTAGTTGTGGTTCCCAGATTTTTGTATACACATTTTTGCCCATCGCAATTCTTAAAAATTTAGAAGCTGAAATTCTTTCAAGCGGTTTCCAAAAAGGGTTAAACTTAAAAAACCCCAATATTCCTGCCATTCGCAATCTATCAACAAGAGAAAGTAAAGGGAATTTAATTAAACTTTTTAATGAATCAAGTTGATAATTTTTTCCATCACAATAAATAGAAGTTTTAGGACGTTTAATAATAACTTCAAAATTTATTTCTTTAGCAAGTTTTAATACGGATTTATCATTTGTAAACCAGTGATGATAGTGTTTTTCAAGTGACCATTCCCAATTTTTCCGCCCGAATCCAATTGCAAGTCCGCCCGGTAAGGAATCCTTTTCAAATATTGTAATCCTGTGGCCTTTTTTTAATAATGCGTAGCCAGAAGAAAGACCGGTGAATCCCGCCCCTATAATTGCAATGTTCATGAAATCTATATGCCTCCCCGACTCAAAAGTAAAAGAAGCGCTCCAAAAACAGTTGTAGCTATTCCAAAAATACCACCTATCAATATAGAAGAGTTGCCAGTTGGAGGAATATTTTTTGTTTGGGGTGGGGAAACAAGAATTATTGAGGTTGGGGTGGGACTAGGAAATAAAATGACGGTTGGAGTTAGACTTAGAGCTGCCGAGGATGAAATTTGAGATGGGGCTGGAGATATTATGATAGTAGGGGTTGCGGATGGAGTTGCGGATTGTGAGACTTGGCTTCCTGAAGCATAAACTACAAAAGATTGAGTTATGGTTTTTAATATCCCAAACGAGTCTTTAGTGGTAATCGAAACCGTATGTTGCCCCGGGGAAAGAGGGGTTCCGGGCCTAAACTTCCAATTCCCATTGCTATCTGCTGTTATTTTAACTTGTATATTTTCATCGGAATGTATAATTATTTCTACTTTTTCATTGGGTTGAGTAATTCCTGTAAATTGGGGCTGCTGATCGGTAAATCCCTGATCCTTTTTAGGCGTTAATATTTGTGGATCTTTTAAGGGAAGAAGTGAATTTGCAGTAAATGAAGGAAATCCCGGAGATGCGGAAGAAGACGCAATAGGAGTGTTAGCTACGGTGAAATCATAATCATTAGATAGGGTTACTTGCGGAACAGGACTTATTTGATCTTTTGAAATTAGAACATTGGATCTTAATGAATTACTTATAACAAGAATTTTAAGATTAGTGCTGGGGTTAAAATTGAAATATGATGCTAAATCACTACCTCGCATAGAATTTAATGGCAATATATAGTTTCCGTCTTGTCGTACAAGGGTAGAGATAACTTGCGAATTATCGGTTGTTACATACACTACTCCTTCATTTGGTTTACTGCCTGAAGGTAATAATATTTTTCCCGTAATGGGTTCTTGCCCGGAAGGAGGAGTTTGAATTATTGGGCCGGTAGATAGGTCAAAAGGGATTCCATTATTAGAAAACGTATTCTGTGACGATATAATATTGAAGAAATATTTTGTGGATGGAGTAAGATTTTTTACTGTTACACTATGAATTTTGTGGTTTGTTACGGTATCTGATTTTTCATCTCTTTCGTCTAATGCTGTTTGTCCTAAATTTTTATCTTTGCCAAAAGTTATAGAGCCGATTACATCAGCCTGGGTTGAGTAAGAAACCGTAAAAGAAGAATCGGATATATTTGAAATTCTGATATTTTCAGGATTATCTGTTGGGCCGGCTCGGCTCGTAAATAGAACGCCATTTTTTACCAGTACACTTGTAACAAATATACTTGCTACTAATACGCCTATTCCTAAAAATGTTGGTATACGTTTATTCCATATTGTATTTTTCATTTAAGATTTCCTCCGGATGACGCTTGATTGCCAGCGCTTTTAGAAGAATTAGGCGGTATCGAAACTATGTTATTTAATTGATAAAGCGGTTGTACCAGATTCCTATTTTTAATATCATCTATTGTTTTTTTATCAAAGGTAGGATTTATTGGGGAGATATTTTTACTTAATGTCTCACTTATAGTGGAAGTTACTGAATTATGATATATGCTAAATACAACCCACGCAAGAACAAGAATAAATCCGGGAATCAAAAATAAAAAAATATCTTTTTGTTTCATAACTATTATTTGTAATATGTCACACCCTGGATATTTAATTTTAAAGAGTTCTGATTTTCAGTTTTATTAATTGATAGTACGTCAAAATCTATTATTCTCTGCATACTCACAAGATTGGAAATAAAGGTTGATATGTCTTCATAAGATCCCGCTCCGGAAAAGGAGAAGGAATAGGAGGAATATTTTTTAGAAGCTGCATTTTGATTGAAAAGCTCTACTTGAAAATTTTGTAAACTATTAATGTTAATTTTTGAAGTTTGTCCTACGGATTGTATCTGCGCAATTAGTAAAGGAGCGTTGGGGGATTGAGGTAAGGCATTTAATATAGTTGGCAAATCGTTTTGCAGTTTGGAATATTGGTTTTGAAGAGAAGAAAGATTAGTGATCTTTCTTTGTAGTTGTTGATGGGCAAATTCACTATCTGATAACTCTTTTTGGAGTTTAGCAATAGTTGAAATTGTAGGATTTATCGCAAACAAGCTAAAAATGATTAGGGCCAAGAGCGTTAGGGTAATGCTGGTAACTTTTCGAGTTCTTTCATTTTTAAAGTCTGACAGAACTTGCAAATATTTATTTTTTGGCATATTTATTTAAGATTAGCTGTAATACTTACGGCTATTATATTACTCAATGGCTTATTTTCTATAGTATCAAGGCTTACAGATGTAATGTTAGGGTAACTTTTAAGAGAATTTACAAAAGCAGTTAACGAGGGCGTTGATTGAACATCGGCATTTATATTTACACGGTTTTTGTAAAAAATAAGATTATTAAATGTCATATCCTTGGGAGTAAAGCCAATAATGTCCTTAAAAATTTTTATTCTTTCTTTGCTCGCAGTGGAAAATTTAGATGCTAGCAAAAGCCGATCCTGCAGGTCTCTATATTTTGCTTCATTATCTTTTAAATACGAAACAATAGTTTGTTCCTGTTTAATCTTGGAGTGAAGATCAATAAGTTTTCTGTCTAAAGAAAATCTGTAAATAAATGCAGATAGCGCTACAAGTTCGGTTAATATTACAATGAGTCTGCCTATAGTTAGAATCCAATTTATGAATTTATCAAAGAAGCTGATTTCTTTATTTTTTAATAAATTTATAGAAGGAGATTTATTTGGCATAGCTATTTTAGTCTAGGAGTTTTTAGTGCTTTTGTCAAAGACCCCGGCTTTATTGTACGGGGCGGGGGAGAAGCTATTTTTTAGACTTTTTTATCTTTAGTTTTGATTTTTTTGCAGAACTTTTCTTTACTACTGATTTTTTGTTAATTAACTTTGATAAGCCGGATTTAAGCCTAGCTGCTTTATTTTTGTGGATAATCCTTCTTTTTGCGGCTTTATCAATAATACTTACTGCCTCTTTAATAGCTTTATCCGTAGGAGATTCCTTAGCCTTTTTTATGCTTCGTCTTAAAAGGTTATTTAGCTTGCTATTCCTTTTTTCTCTTTTTTTATCTTTTCGCAGCTTTTTCTTAGCAGATTTTATGACTGGCATTGTGTTATTTTACCATGCTATACTATAATTCGCAACTATTCGGCATCTTGCAATTAAAATAACATGCCTAAAGATTTTTTAAAAAAAGGTCTTAGTATATTACTTGCCCGCCAAACAAATATCCTCTCCGCGGCCTTTATAATCATGGTAACCATAATTTTATCTCAAGTTTTGGGTTTAATACGCCAAAGGCTCTTGGTTGGTATTTTTGGAGCATCAAATACACTGGGAATATATTTGGCATCATCAAAAATTCCGGATTTTTTATTCCAATTAGTTATCGCCGGGGCATTATCGTCTGCTTTTATTCCTATTTTTTCTGAGTATTTGGGTAAGGGTAAAGAAAAAGATGCGCATAGATTAGCATCAACCCTTCTTATATGGAGTCTTATTATATTTTCTATTCTTTCTTTAATAATTTTCATTTTTGCCCAATATTTTTCGCATCTCATTGCTCCGGGGTTTTCGGCAGAACAAATAATCCTCATGAGCAATTTAATGAGAATAATAATTTTTGGCGAGATGTTATTTTTAATAGGTAGTTTTTTAACGGCCGTACTTCAATCTTACAGCCATTTTTTTATACCGGGTATAGCAAGCGCTCTTTATAATTTAGGAATAATTATAGGTATCATAACTCTTTATCCGGTGATTGGGATTTTTTCTGCGGCTTATGGCGTAATATTAGGCGCAGGCATATTTATTCTTGTTCAGCTGCCTCTAATTTTTAAAGTAGGATTTTCTTTTATTCCATCATTATCGATTAAGTCAAGCGGAGCATTAGAAGTTTTAAAGCTTATATGGCCAAGAACTATTTCTATAGCGATATTTCAATTGGGAACTATGATAACGGTTGCTCTTGTTTCTTTTTTGCCTAATCCCGGTAGAAATTATGTAATTTTTGATTATGCGCAGACTTTAGCGTTTGCTCCAATAGTTCTTTTTGGTCAGGCAATCGCTCAAGCAGCATTTCCGGTACTTTCAAGAGAAAAAGATAGATTGGATGATTTTAAGGAAACATTTATAACCAGCCTTAATCAAGTACTTTATTTAGTTCTTCCGGTATCTGTCCTCTTTTTAGTTTTAAGAATTCCTATTGTCCGTTTGATTTATGGGGCTGCGGCTTTTGACTGGCAGGCAACAGTTTTGACAGGTAGGACTCTTGCCTTTTTTAGTATATCAATTTTCGCACAAGCTCTTGTGTATCTTATCTCCAGAGGATTTTACGCACTTCACGATACGAAAACTCCTTTGTATGTTGGGACAATAACCACAATTATGATGGCGTCCTTAGGCTTTTTATTTATTTTTATTTACCATTTGGGAATAGAAAGTATAGCAATTGCTTATTCAATTGCAACTATTATTAATTTTTTATTTTTATTTTTATTGCTAGATAGAAAGATTAAGGGATTCAAAAAAATGCCTTTAATAAGATCTATTTCAAAAATTTTTATTTCCACTTTTTTTATGGGGTTTGCGCTTTATATCCCTATAAAACTTTTGGATCAGCTGGTTTTTGATACAACCCGTACAATTAATCTTTTACTCTTAACCGGAATTTCAAGTATGATCGGATTTAGTCTTTATCTTTTCTTGACGTGGTTTTTAAATGTCAAAGAAGCAACAACTTTTCTTCTTCTTTTCAAAAAAATAGGTAATTGGAAAGAGATACTTGGGAAAAGCGAAGAGGTAATCGACGGTACAAGACTCAACCCGTAATCTTCATTTGTGACTTGACAAAATCATTATTGGTATATACAATGTAATTACAATGATAACGACATTAATTGCGATAGGAAATTCTCGCGGAGTACGTATACCTAAGCCACTGATTGCTGAAAGTGGTCTTGGGTATCAGGTTGAATTGAGAGCAAAAAAGGGTGAGATACGAATTATTGCAGCACCTGTGAAAGATACGTCTGTGGCTGATACGCTATTGTTATCAGAAAAAATACTCGATCGTGATTGGAATCGACCGGAGGAGGATAAAGCATGGGCAAGTTTACAGTAGGCAGTGTTGTTCTTGTTACATTCCCATTCTCTAATTTACCTGCCCGCATTGCTACGCAAAGCGTTGCAGGCGGGAAAGGTCAGAAAGTACGCCCAGCGCTTGTTTTGGCAAACGTTGAATTTAATAACCTTATTCTGTGTCAAATTACTTCAAAGCCGTATACAAGCAAAATATCAATTTGTCTTAAGCCGGCTGATTTTGCAGCAGGCGGCTTACCAATTATCAGTTATGTTCGACCGGATAAGCTGTTTACAGCAGATACGACTATTATAAAAAATACCGTTGGGAAGTTGACTGCAAAAACTAAAAATGCGGTTTTAAAGAATATCCGCGCACTATTTATATAAAAACTTCCCAGCCCCAAAAAGAAACTGCAATTTTCTGCTATAATCTTCAAGCATGAAACAAGAAAATATTAGGAATTTTGCTATTATTGCTCATGTTGATCATGGCAAGTCAACTCTTGCAGACAGACTCCTGGAAATTACCAAAACAGTACCAAAAGAAAAAATGGCAGAACAATTTTTGGACCAAAATCCAATCAGCAGAAGACGAGGAATTACTATCAAACTTGCACCGGTAAGAATGAAATTTACTTTGAATTCTCAAGATTATATTCTGAATCTTATTGATACTCCGGGTCATGTTGATTTTTCGTATGAAGTTTCAAGAACTCTTGCCGCTTGTGAAGGCGCAATTTTATTAGTTGACGCAACTCAAGGGATACAAGCCCAAACAGTTGCTCATTATAGGGAAGCCGTTAAAGAAAATTTAACATTAATTCCGGTTATAAATAAAATAGATTTACCTAGCGCTCAAACAGAAATAGTGACCAAAGAATTAATTAATGTATTCGGATTTAAGAAGGAAGACATACTATATATTTCGGCAAAAACAGGTGAAGGCGTGCCTTTACTTCTTGAAGCTATTGTTAAAAGGTTGCCAATGCCAAGGGGAGAGAAAGATGGAATATTGCGCGGTCTTATTTTTGATGCCGTGTATGATGAATTCCGTGGAGTAGTTGCTTATGTCAGAATTGTAGACGGTCAAATCAAAAAAGCAGATAAGATTAAGTTTTACCAAAACAATATAGAGTCGGAAGTTTCAGACCTAGGATATTTTTCTCCCTTCCTTGCTTCTTCTAGCGATTTGTTAACAGGCGAGATTGGCTACATTATTACAGGAGTTAAAGATATTAGAAAGGTTCGCGTCGGGGACACCGTCACAACGTCTAACTTCCAACTCCTAACTTCTAACTTAGAACCATTGCCTGGGTATAAAATTCCAAAGCCAATGGTATTTTTTGGGGTATATCCAAAAAGTCCGAATGATTTTTCTTATCTTAAAGAATCTCTGGCTAAGTTAACCCTTAATGATACAGCTTTGACTTATACGGAGGAATATTCTTCTTATTTGGGAAGCGGATTTAAGGTTGGATTTCTAGGACTTCTTCATGCGCAGATTGTAAAAGAGAGAATAAAACAAGAATTTAATTTAGATATTTTGCTGACTTCCCCCCAAGTTCTGTATGAAAAGGAAAGCGACGGGAGGCTTTTTGAACCATACATGGCGTTGACAGTTTATGCCCCTCAAGAATATGTAGGATCAGTTATGAATATTTGTCAAAAAAGAAAAGGTAATCTTTTAGATTTATCTTATCATGATAGTTATGCTTCCCTAACATATGATTTACCATATAGTATGTTTATCCGCGGGTTGTCCTCAGAGCTAAAGGCGGGAACAAATGGATTTGCCAGCATAGATTATTCCCTTAGCGATTACAGGCAAGCAAATTTATCCAAACTTGAAATGAGAGTAAATGATATAGACATTGATGTCTTATCGGAACTTGTATACAAAGATGAAGCAGTTAGTCGCGCTCGTGAAAAAGCAAAAATGCTCAAAGATTCCCTATCCAAACAACAATTTAAGCAAATTATTCAGGGTGTTGTCGATGGAAACATTCTGGCACGGGAAGAAATATCTCCTTTTAGGAAAGATGTGCTAGCCAAAATGTCAGGGGGGGACAGAAGAAGAAAAGATAAACTCTTGGAAGCTCAGAAAAAAGGAAAATCTCGTCTAATTTCTCATTCCAAAGTTGATATTCCGCAGGAAGCTCTTCTGTCGATGATAGAAAGTGATTAAAGCGCAAAAAGCAAAACTGCGCCAATAATTGAAAGGACTGTTGCAATTCCCCCTATACCAATTAATGTTTCCTTTGGACCCGGTTTCGCCATAGCTGTAGTTTGAGGGGTAATAGTTGGAGATATTTTCGCTAGGCCGCTAGCACCTACTATTATTTTTTGCGTACATGATGTTGTATTGATAGCGCCTTTATTATCAGTCAAGATTGCAGATGCCGTGTATGTTCCTGAAACAGTGTATGTATGAGATATCTGAGCACTTATTGAACTTGTTCCTAAGCCTCCTGCTTGGGTTACATCCTGTATGGCATTGTCCCCAAAATTAAAAGTAATTTTGCTGATTGTTCCATTCGGATTACTTCCTGTTGCTGTAAATATAACTGTAAAAGGAGCTGTTCCCGTCCCCGGCGTGTCTGTGGTTAAACTTGAACATATAGGAACAGGTGCTTGCGATATAGCTT
>Ga0080064_1003826_pt1 | contig 20690 bp, 17 predicted proteins | sample Subgrocontami54m_FD_69260 | JGI IMG/M metagenome (GOLD analysis project Ga0080064, IMG submission 69260) | Subsurface groundwater microbial communities from S. Glens Falls, New York, USA - GMW46 contaminated, 5.4 m (SPADES assembly) (version 2) ...
TGTCGTCTAAGTTCAACGCGACCCCGGAAAAGGCTTCGCGCGCCTATGACGTGGACCGCGACGGCTTTGTCATCGCCGGCGGCGCGGGCGTGCTGGTGCTGGAAGAGCTCGAGCATGCCAAAGCGCGCGGCGCGAAAATCTACGCCGAGGTCATCGGCTATGGCGCCACCTCGGACGGCCACGACATGGTGGCGCCGTCAGGCGAGGGCGCGGTGCGTTGCATGAAGATGGCGCTGGAAAGCGTCAAGGTTCCGGTCGATTACATCAATCCGCATGCCACCGCGACGCCGATCGGCGATCTCAAGGAGATCGAAGCGATCCGCGACGTGTTCGGCGGCAAATGCCCGCCGATCTCGGCTACCAAGTCGTTGACCGGACATTCGCTGGGCGCGGCCGGTGCGCAGGAGGCGATCTATTCGCTCCTGATGATGAACAACGGTTTCATCTGTGAGAGCGCCAATATCGAGAATCTCGATCCGGCTTTCGCCGACATGCCGATTGTGCGTGAGCGGCGCGACAACGTGAAACTCGGCTGCGTGCTGTCGAACTCATTCGGCTTCGGCGGCACCAATGCTTCGGTGGCGTTCAAGAGATTGGATGCGTGAATAAGATGAAAACGACGACCTCGAACCGTCATCCTGAGGTGCGAGGCAGCGAAGCTGCCGAGCCTCGAAGGGCGAAGGCCGTATCCTTCGAGGCTCGCTTTGCTCGCACCTCAGGATGACGGAGTAGGGATTGTTATGTCAGGATTAATGCAAGGCAAGCGTGGTCTCGTGATGGGGGTGGCGAACGACCACTCGATTGCTTGGGGCATTGCCAAAACCGTTGCCGCTCACGGCGCCCAGCTTGCCTTCACCTACCAAGGCGAGGCGCTCGGCCGGCGCGTCAAGCCGCTGGCAGAAAGCGTGGGCTCAAAGCTGATTCTGCCGTGCGACGTGGAAGACGTCGCCTCGGTCGACGCGGTCTTCACCGAGATCAAGAAGCAATGGGGCACGCTGGACTTTCTGGTGCACGCCATCGGCTATTCCGACAAGAATGAGCTGAAGGGCCGATACGCCGATTCCACGCGTGAGAACTTCATCCGCACCATGGTGATCTCCTGCTACGCCTTCACCGAGGCGGCCAAGCGCGCGGCGGCACTTATGCCGAACGGCGGCTCCATGGTCACCCTCACTTATAACGGCGGCTCGCGCGCCATGCCGAATTACAACGTGATGGGCGTGGCCAAGGCGGCGCTGGAGGCTTCGGTGCGCTATCTCGCCGTCGATTACGGCTCTCGCAACATCCGGGTGAATGCGATTTCCGCCGGGCCAATCCGCACACTGGCCGGCGCGGGCATCAATGACGCGCGTTACATGTTTGCCTTCCAGCAGCGCCATTCGCCGCTCGGGCGTGGCGTGACGCTGGAGGACTTGGGCGGCGCCGGGCTTTACCTTCTCTCCGATCTGTCGGGGGGCGTCACCGGCGAAATCCATTTCGTCGATTCAGGCTACAACGTCATCGCCATGCCGCAGCCCGATGTGTTGAGGGCGGAGAACGATGAAGAGGCGGCAAAGGACGCGGCTCAATAAACCCCATCCGATAGGCAACAAAAAGGGCGGCCATTACGGCCGCCCTTTTCGTTTTGTCAGGCGCGTGACGATCAGATCCGGTAGATCACCCGGTATTTCGCTTGGTAATCCCCGATTGCCAGTTCCCGGCCCGGCTGGAAGATCACCGAGATGATCTTGTCGGGCTGGATCTGATTTTCCGTGACCGCTTCGTTCAGCGCCTCTTCCGTCGCGGGCACGATGATTTCGCGGATATCCTGAGACTTCTTCATGACATTTATCTCCTTCATTCCGCCGCGACCGCGGAAGGCAGATCGCCCGCGGCGAGGTCGAAGCGGTCCAGGTTCATCACCTTGGTCCACGCCGCTACGAAGTCTTTCACAAACTTCTCCTTCGAGTCCGCGCACGCATAGACTTCCGCGAGGGCGCGCAGTTGCGCGTGCGAACCGAAAATCAGGTCGACACGGGTGCCGGTCCACTTGACCTCGTTCGTCTTCCGGTCGCGCCCTTCGAACACGTCGGTGGATCCAGCGGACGCCTGCCATTGCGTGCTCATGTCGAGCAGGTTGACGAAGAAGTCGTTCGTCAGCGTCTCGGGCCGCTTGGTGAAGACGCCGTGCGCGGACTGCCCGGCATTTGCGTTCAGCACGCGCAGGCCGCCGACGAGAACCGTCATTTCTGGCGCAGTCAGCGTCAGCAATTGCGCCCGATCCACCAACAGCTCCTCAGCGGACAAGCGCTGCTTGCCGCGGAGATAGTTGCGGAAACCGTCAGCGGTCGGTTCGAGCGGAGCAAAGGAGTCGACGTCGGTTTGCTCCTGCGACGCGTCCATGCGACCCGGCGTGAAGGGAACCTTCGCCTCGTGCCCGGCGCCCTTCGCGGCTTTCTCGATCGCCGCGCAGCCGGCGAGAACGATCAGGTCAGCAAGCGAAACTTTCTTGCCGCCGGACTGCGAAGCGTTGAACTCCTTTTGGATCGTTTCGAGTTTCTGAAGGACTGTCGCCAACTGAGCCGGCTGGTTGACGTCCCAATTCTTCTGCGGCGCGAGGCGAATGCGCGCCCCGTTCGCTCCACCGCGCTTGTCAGAGCCGCGGAACGTCGAGGCAGAAGCCCAAGCCGTCGAGACCAATTGGGACACGGACAGCCCAGACGCTAGGATCTTGGCCTTCAGAGCGGTAATGTCCTGCTCCCCTATCAGCGGATGATCCGCAGCGGGGATCGGGTCTTGCCACGGCAGCGGCTCCTTCGGAACGAGCGGGCCGAGATAACGCACGATCGGGCCCATGTCGCGGTGCGTCAGCTTGAACCACGCCCGGGCAAACGCGTCTGCGAACTGATCCGGATTTTCGTAGAAGCGCCTTGAAATCCTTTCGTAAACAGGGTCGAACCGCAAGGCGAGGTCAGTGGTCAGCATGGATGGAGCGTGACGCTTTGACGGGTCGTGCGCATCCGGCACCGTACCGGCACCTGCGCCATGCGTCGGTTTCCACTGATGCGCACCGGCCGGGCTCTTGGTCAGTTCCCATTCGAAGCCGAACAAGTTCGAGAAGAAGTTGTTGCTCCACTTCGTTGGCGTCGTGGTCCAGATGACTTCCAGGCCGCTGCCGATGGTGTCACCGCCTTTGCCGGTGCCAAAGCTGCTCGTCCAGCCAAGGCCTTGCTCCTCGATGCCCGCAGCTTCCGGCTCGGGCCCCACATGTTTCGCATCGCCGGCGCCGTGGGTTTTGCCGAAGGTGTGACCGCCAGCGATGAGCGCCACCGTCTCTTCGTCGTTCATCGCCATGCGAGCGAAGGTCTCCCGGATGTCCCGCGCCGCAGCGAGCGGATCCGGGTTACCGTTCGGGCCTTCCGGATTGACGTAAATCAGACCCATCTGCACGGCGGCGAGAGGATTCTGAAGATCACGGTCGCCGCTGTAGCGCTCGTCAGCCAGCCACTTGCCCTCAGGACCCCAGTAGATGTCCTCTTCGGGCTCCCAGACGTCGGCGCGGCCGCCGCCGAAACCGTAGGTCTTGAACCCCATCGACTCGAGGGCGACGTTACCGGCGAGAATCATGAGGTCGGCCCAGGAGATTTTCCGGCCGTACTTCTGCTTGATCGGCCAGAGGAGCCGGCGCGCCTTGTCGAGGTTCACGTTGTCCGGCCAGCTGTTGAGAGGCGCAAAGCGCTGCGTGCCGGAACCGGCGCCGCCGCGGCCGTCGCCGATCCGGTACGTGCCTGCGCTGTGCCACGCCATGCGGATGAAGAACGGCCCGTAGTGGCCAAAGTCGGCCGGCCACCAGTCCTGCGAGTCCGTCATCAAGGCATGAAGGTCCTTGATCACGGCATCAAGGTCGAGGCTCTTGAACTCCTTCGCGTAGTTGAACTGCTTGCCCATGGGATCGGACAGCGGCGAGTACTGGTGAAGAATCTTCAGGTTCAACTGATTCGGCCACCAGCCTGCGTTCGTAAGGCCCCCAGCTACTGTGTGTCTACGAGCGCCGCTCGTCACTGGGCACTTGGCTTCCGTGTCCATTTTCTCTCCGATCATGGTTGGTGCTATTAACCCGTTCCGACAGGCTGACGCTTCGGCGCCTAGAGATCAAAGACATTCACCCTCGGCCGAGTCGCGGAAGAGCCCGGCAATCTCGGGGGAATCGTCTAGCGGAGCGAGTGTAGCCTCTGACAATAATTATTATCAAGTAGTACGTTGACGGAGAAAGTACTTGTTACTGCCTGTGGGCCAAGCTAACCTGCACGTGACATGTCCCGTCGCTCCTCCGCCGACCGCTACACGCATCTACGCACGGGCTGCGCGGATCGCGGGCTTCGGCTGACGCCGCAGCGGGAGGTGCTGCTCCGCGTGCTGAGCCAGGCGATGGGCCACCCCACGGCCGACGATATGGTGCAGCGCGTACGGGAGGTGCTGCCGACCGTGTCGCACGCCACCGTCTACCGGAACCTCCAGGAATTGGTGCGCGAGGGGCTGATCCGAACGCTCGAGGTGGCCGGCACCGCGGTCCGGTTCGAATTGAACCCCGACGATCACCACCACTTCGTCTGCCACAGGTGCGGACACGTCTGGGACCTGTACCTATCCAGGCTGGATGTCCGGATCAACCGGCGGCGGACCGAGCTGGACGGTTTTCAGGTCGATCGCCGAGACGTGCGGTTGCACGGCGTCTGCGCGGGCTGCCGCTAGTCCGTCCGGCGGCGGGAGGGGGCGGGGCTGGTGTATACAAGGAAGGGCCTGGCAGAGGCGTGTGCGAATGTGTACGAATAAAGTCGTCGCAGGCGTTCGCTTCAGCGCGATCCTGCCCACCATCTGTCCACAGAATACGAGTCAGTTCACATCAGCACAGCAAGTCAATCAGTTTGAGCGGCTGGCGGTAGCAAGACCGTGGGGGTTCGAGTCCCCCCTTCCGCAAACCAACTTAACTCTCGATCATTCAATCCTTCGTGTGAATCGATCGCTCTCGCGCGAGGGCATTACGAGGGTGCGTCCCCAAGGAACTGCGGAAAGGGGCGCGAGTAAGTTCCGCAATTCCATGCGCGAGGGCCGCGCCCGCTGCCATCGCCTTGCTTTCGAACACCGCCGCGATGCGTGCGAGCGGTCCTACTGATCAGCACGGGTCCCATCGCGGACAGCTTCTTGCCATTGTTGTCAGAGAAGGCGCTGGTCGAGCGCTACCGCCTGATCACGTTCCGCCAGCGGCGACTAGCCAGCAGCACCAATGGCGCTGCGCCAGTGAGCTTCGCAGAGCATGCGGCCGATGCCGCCGCGCTGCTCGGCCATCTCGATGTCCGTCGCACGCATGTCGCCGGTCACTCAACCGGGGCTGCCATCGCCCTCCAACTGGCTGTCGACCGTCCTGACATCGTTCAGACGCTGGCCCTTTTTGAGCCGCCGCTGGTGGGCGCACCGAGCGCTGGAGCCTTCTTCGAGAAGGCGGGGCCTGCTCTGGCGGCTTACGGCTCGGGTGATCGCGACGGGGCAATGGCGGGGTTCCTGAGCGTCGTATGCAGCCTCGACTGGGAGACCTGCCGGAAGGTGATCGAGAAACACGTCCCCGGCGGCGTGGCCCAGGCGATGACGAACGAGAACGTCGACAATTTCTTCGCGAGCTATCTGCCGGCCCTCACAGCATGGCAGTTTGGCGCCGATCAGGCAGCGTCCATCTCCCGGCCGGTGCTCTCGGTGCTTGGTATGGAGACGGATCAGCTGTTCGTGGATAGCCACGAGCTGCTTCATTCCTGGTTCCCACAGGTCGAGGACTGCAGGATTGAAGGCGTGGCTCACCTGCTGCACATGCAGCGCCCAGAGCCGGTTGCCCGAGGCGTCGCCGAGTTCTTTGCTCGCCACCCGATGACCGGCGGCGACATTCACGATGGTCGGTCGACGTTGGCTTTCTCATCAAATGTCGCGATGTCACTCAAAATGTCACTCACCGCGAGCGTCTTTCTGGCTCGTCGCGTCGGAGAATCTCCGAGAAGCTCCTGGACTAAATCAAGTTACCCACAGCGACTCTGCCTTCTGAGCAGTGACCTAACATTCGCCCGTTGGAACCGCATTTTGCGGCGGCGAAGACGGATTGAGACGTTCCGGAACGTCGCTCGGCCGACGCAAACCTAAACACTGCGCCGTCAGGAACGTATCGCGGGTGATGAGGCTAAGAGGAATGGAGCGCTGAGCACCACGTTCGGGTCCAGCCGCGACGCGCAGGAGGTGCCATCGTGTTCCCGTTGGTGAATTCCCTCTCAGTCCTTCTGACGTGGCCCCTCGCCTCGCTGCGCACGCAGAAAGGCGAGGAGCGATCGCTGAAGCTCAGGAGGCACGGCCGCCGCCGTTGCGTCACGCAGGATGCGAGGCGTCGCCAGGTACGAGGCGACGAAGGCGGTGCACTTCGGGCACCCGGCCACATGCGAGTCGAGGATCGTGCGCACGTCCTCGGGCACGACGCCTTCGAGGTAGTCCATCAGAAGCTCGACGCCGGTCTGGCAGGAGATATCCGTCATGATTTCACTCCCGCCAGCGCGCTCAGGTAGCCGCGCAACATCAATCGGGCACGGTGGACGCGTTGGCGCACCGTCGCCGGCTCTATGCCGAGCACTTGAGCGACTTCAGCCGTGCTGAGCTCTTCCAGGTCGCGCAGCACGAATGCACTGCGATAGAGGTCCGGCAGTCGATCGAGGGCAGCCGTCGCCTGTTCCGCGAGGAAGCGCCGATCGAGCAGTTCGTCAGCGCGCGTGGCGACCTGCAGCTCCGCTGGCGCGTGGCGATGGCGGCCCGTCACGTCGAATTCGGGCAGAAACGCCTCCAGCGATTCGACCGGCCGGCGTGTGCGAGCCCGCCGGTGCATCAGCGCCGCGTTGGTGACGATGCGATACAGCCACGTGCCGAACCGCGACTCATGCCGGAACGAGGCGAGGTTGCGATACACGGACAGAAACCCCTCCTGCATGACGTCCGGCGCGTCGTCGTTCCCGACCAGTCGGCAGGCGAGACGATAGACACGGTCCTGGTACCGGATCGTGATCTCGTCGAACGCATGGTTGTCCCCGAGGGCGGCGCGTGAAGCCAGCGCCTCGTCGGTCGCCTTCTCTGGAACAGCCATGAGGGTCAGTCTACTTCGCGTGGACGTGGTCTCTGATCGCGGACTTGACCTTGGCAGCCAGCTCCGACGTCACTTCGGTGACTCCGTGAGCCTGCGACGCGTGCGCCATGACCTTCTTCAACAGCTCTTCTTCGGTGGCGGCCGTTGCGGTAAACGCACACCCAGGCACGACATCGTCGCAGGCGATGCGCTTCTCCATTCCGAGGCTCCTTTCGGCCGGATCACCCGGCTTCAGTTGTTGTGATGCCGGTCGGGGACCTCCGTGACAACCAATGGAGCAGTGGCCGACGAATTAGGGGGCTGTCACATTCAGCACCAGCGCGGCATCTCATGTCTGACGCTTCGTTTGAGGTTCAGATGACACTGCGGGTGGCGGGGTTGTGGCGCTACCCCGTGAAGTCGCTGGCGGGCGAGCCGCTGCCGGTCGCTACACTCACGCCAGAGGGCATCCCGGGAGACCGCGTCGTGCACGTGCGCGGTCCCGAGGGCGTTCGCACCTCACGCCGGCATCATCGGCTGCTGGGGCTACGGGGGACGCTGGGGTCCGACGCGCGTCCCCGCATCAACGGTCATCCGTGGGCCAGCCCGGAAGCCCTGGCTCTGATTAAGAACGCCGCCGGCGACGATGCGTGGCTCGAAGCGGACGAAGGTCTCGAGCGGTTCGACATCCTGCCTCTGCTCGTGGCGACCGATGGAGCTGTGGCGATGTTCGGACGGGACGTCCGACGCCTTCGCCCGAACATCCTCATTGGAGGGGTCGAGGGGATGGCCGAAACGCTCTGGCCAGGCGCGCAGCTGCAGATCGCAGACACGCTGGTGCGGCTCGACGCCCTGCGCGGCCGCTGCACGATGACGACGGTTGATCCAGACACCCTCGAGCGTGATCCGGAGGTGCTTCGCGACATCGGCCGCCGATTCGGCGGACGGCTTGCGCTCGATGCCGACGTGGTGCGCGGCGGAACAGTGCGCATGGGGGATGACGTCGTGCTCGACCGTCCCGACGACCCATAGAGGGATCGGCAACTCAACATCACCACGTGCTCAATACGCGTCTCTACGGCGGTGTTCGTGCGGATCTGGCGGATCGTGAGAAAGGCAGAATCCGCAGGATCCGCGTTGCATTGAGGGCTCACGACAAGGAGGGACCCGACGATGCCACTACTGAAACCGGATCCGACATTTTATCCGTCGCCGACGATGGCGCTGCAGTCGCCTCCGGAGAAGCTCGCCTACCTAGCGCTCATCAACCCCCTGAAGGAAGGACGCGCCGATGCGATTGGTGTTGTAGACGTCGATCCCGACTCAAAGAGCTACGGCCGTCTGGTTGGTCAGACGGACATGTCCCACGCGGGCGACGAACTGCATCACTTCGGCTGGAACGCCTGCAGTTCCTGCCTCTGCCCGTACGCACCGCACCCGCATATGCAACGGCGCTATCTGATCGTCCCGGGGATCAATTCATCGCGCATCCACATCCTCGACACAAAACCGGATCCGCGCCAACCGAAGATCGTGAAGGTGATCGAACCCGAGACGGTTGCTCAGCGGACGGGCTACGCTGCACCGCACACGGTCCACTGCGGACCGGACGGCGTCTTCCTGAGTGCGTTGGGTGCGCCCGATGGCAATGGTCCCGGCGGCACGTTCATCATGGATCCTGAAACGTTTGACATTCGGGGTCGGTGGGAAATCGACCGCGGCCCACAGGAGCTGGCGTATGACATCTGGTGGCACCTCGGGCTGGACACCATGGTCACCAGCACCTGGGGCACACCGAGCATGGTGAAGGATGGCGTCAACCCTGAGCTCCTGCTCGCAGGGAAGTACGGACACACGGGTCCGGCTCGAAGGCGGCGACGCGTCGTCGGACTCGTACTGTTACGCCTGAACACGAGGGCGAGATCGTCATGGAATGGACCGCGATGCTGGTGCTTGGCGGGTACCACGGAATCAACCCCGGTATGGGGTGGCTGTTCGCCGTGGCATTGGGGATGCAACAGGGTCACGTGCGGGGCGTGTTGGGTGCCCTGCCGCCCATTGCGCTCGGGCACGCCGTGGCCGTTGGAGTCGTCGTGCTTGCGGCGGGGCTGGCAGGGGTCGTAATACCGCTCGATGCAATGAAGATCGCAGTCGCTTCGATCTTGATGATGTTGGGGCTTCACCGCCTGTGGCGTCATCGGCATCCGCGATTTGGCGGCATGCAAGTCGGCTTTCGCGATCTGACGGTGTGGTCATTTCTGATGGCGTCGGCGCACGGGGCTGGTTTCATGGTGCTGCCGTTCGTCCTCGGCGTGCCGGCCGTCGCGGCCAGCGAGCATGCCGAGCACATGGTCGCAAGAGATACCGGCGTGCCCTGGACCAATGCGATGGCGGTTGGCATCCATACGCTGGGGTATCTACTCGTGACGGCCCTTGTGGCGTGCGTGGTATACCGGAAGCTGGGTCTGAGGCTCCTACGCACGGCCTGGATCAACCTGGATTGGCTATGGGCCGGCGCGCTGGTGATCACGGGCGCCGTCGTGTTGCTGACATAGCGGACGCCAGTATGCTGGCTCAGGCGCGGGGAGAGGCTGTCGCGATCGTCACTAAACTTTGTTCGCCAACACGGCTTTACCGCTCCGAGCCAATTGTCGGCCAGGGAAGATTCTGCGTGGGATCGTACGTCTATCACTTCTTGCGATCTCGCGTGTTGACGAAGCAGCATCCAGTGTCGCCCAGCTCTCATCAATGTTGTACGGCGGAGCCGCCCAGATCGAACACTACGGGGCGGATGCGCGGAAGCAGAAATCCACATCTAACCGATGGGGGTGTCCGACGACGACAATCGCTGCCACCGCGATAACGCGGATACGGCCGCGCGCCAGTTGTATCACTCCCGAGAGTAGTCGCGATGTGGCGAGGAATGAGGTCGGCCGACGGTCCTAGCACAGGCGTCCGCCACGTCCAGATGTACATCGACCTACGACTCCCAGGAACCGCTAGAATCGCGTCGGCATGGACTTCGAACTTGTCGGGGAGATCGAGGACATCGAGACGATTGCGACGGGCCGTGGAATCCGCAATCTGCCTCGGCTCCGACGCTTGTATGGCAAGGGTCGCTGGAGGAAGATGAAAGGCACCGCACGAATCCGGCTACGGAACGGCCGCGTTCGGCTGGCGGAACTGCATTTGGTATGAGGCGCATGGCATCGGCAAGAAGGACCTCAAACGCAAGCGGTACCTCGATTAGGTCTCAAACGCGAAGCGTACGGCGACGACGTTTCGCGGTCTGCGTGCGGAACGCTGGGTACGAGGCATCGCTTGAGCGCAACAAGATCTACACCGTTCTGCCGGACATCGAGGCGGAGCGCGATGGCGATCTCCGGGTCATCGATGAAAGCGGCGAGGATTATCTGTTCTCGGCGGATCGGTTCGTCCCGATCGAAGTACCAGCGCGAGTCAGAGCGTCGTTGCTGAGCGCGATCCAGGGCTGAGCGCATTGCTTTTCGTGGGGGCAATACGGGGGTCCAGCTCGGCTTTCGTGCGGATCTGACGCTTCTGACGGATCGCGATCGAGCGAAATCGTGAGAATTCGGCCCGATCTGAAAACCTCGTCAAGAGCGAGTCCCCCCTTCCGCACCACCTGTCAGAGCCCAGTTTCCACGGGCTCTTTCTACTTTCCCGATGTCTCGACGGGCGTACGTGAGGGTCGACTCAGATAGCGCGCGTGTCCACTCCGCGTACGCCACCGTGCGGGTCGAAACCGAAGGTGAAATGGATAGGGCTCACACGATCTGGTACTCAGGCGTGCTCATCACCAGATGCATCGCCATGCGCAGCGCATCTTCCATGTAGGTCTTTGCGCGATCGAGGTTGTCCGTCCCCAGCTCATTCGTCAGAAACGCCACGAAGGTGTCGCGCGTTGCCTTTGCGGGTGGTACGCGGAGCGTCCGCCACATCAGATACTCGATCGCTTCGGCGGTCGTCTTTGCGCCACTCTCCAGCACCATCTCGGTGAGGTCGAACTGGGCCGCGTGGCGCGGCGTCGGAATGAGCTTGCGGGCAGCCTGCTGCCAGCCCACGTAGCCAGAGATCCGGGTGTTGAACCGTTCGTCGCGCTCGAGGGCGACCCGGTCGAATGTACTCATGCTGGAGGGGTCGTTGACCGCCGTGGCCGCGCCGATGTCGTACCCGTCGCGCAGCCGGCGACCGAGAATGTCGTCGCTGCCAGCGATGAAGTTCCAGTCCCTGAATCCGGTCATGTCGGGGATCAGGGCCTCGCGCGCGACGTTGCCGCGGGAAATGAGTAAGCCCGGCGTGATCCACGCCTTTCCGCCAGCCCAGCCTGCCACCGACGGCGGATTCAGCAGATGCTGGCCCATCGAAATGGTCGACTGATTGAAGTCGGGCACCCCCGGCATGGTGTCGACGCCGAGGTGCTTCATCATGGCGACCATGTGCTCGACCGGTCCCTTGGTGTGGCCGCCGTAGCTCGCCTGGCTGTAGAAGTCCTTCGAGGCGAAGATGACCGTCAGCAGCGGCTTGACGTCGTAGTTGTGGTCTCGCAGGACTGCGCCGAGCTTCTTCCGCAGCGCTGGGGACAACTCGTCCCGCACCAGGAAGCGATAGATCTTGCCGGCCAGGTATTCCGCGGTCACCGGCTGCTCGAAGATGATCTTCAGCAGATCCACGCCGTCGAAGTTCCCGGTCCGGTCCAGGAACGTCTTCACCCCGGCATCGTGCTTGTCCGGGTCCACCTTGAACGCGAGGTTGTCGAAGTACCACCCCGTGAATGCGCGGGCGCATTCGCGCACGTCCTTCTCCGAGTAGTTCCCGACGCCCATGGTGAAGAGCTCCATCACCTCGCGGGCGAAGTTCTCGTTCGGCGCGCCCTTGACGTTGTACTGCGCGTCCAGAAAGTACAGCATCGCGGGGTTCTGCGCGACCTTGATGGTCAGGTCGCGCAGGTTACCCGTCGCGCCCCGCTCGAACAGGTCGATCTGCTGCATCATCTTCCGGTAGTCGCGGACCTTGTTCTCGTGGGTGGCGAAGTGGCCGTGCCACAATAGCGCCATCTTCTGTTCCACGGGATGCGTGGTCTGCAGCATCCGGTTCGCCCACCAGTACCCCAGCCGGCGCGTTTCGAGCATCGTCGCCCGCAGCCAGTAGAAGAAGCGGTCGGAGATCGGCTGCACCGGACGGTTGCCGGACGGCTTGCTCTCGATCCCCATCGAGATGCCGCGCTTGTCCGCCCGGTCTGTCGCTTCGGGCCGGCTTTCCGGGAACCCGTTCAGCGTCGGATCCCACAGCCCCGACTCGAGGAACGGCTGCATCTTCGGATTCGGGATGCTCTCGTAGTGCACCAGCGAGCGGACCGCGCGCTCGAGACCCGCGTCAGCCAGCTTCTGGATCTCGGCCGGCGTGCCGCCGAAACCGGCGTGCGTCAGCAGATGCGCGGCGCGGTCGTAGTTCCAATCGGTGGTAGTCATGGGGCCCAAGTCGTCGTTCCAGGCCGCCGGACCCGGGGACCAGCCCATGCGAGTGACCATCGCTTCCTCCACCCGTGCGCTAGGCCCGGAACATGTCCATTGTTGTGAAGTTCTGTCGAAGCACTGTCGCGGCGTCGGCGCCCATCCACTCCTGAATCAAGGTGGCGTACACCTGACGGAAGTCGGTCGTGCTCTCGAGGTTGTCGCCGAGCACCAGGTTCGTGAGACTCGGCGCCTTCCCATAGAGACCGCCTTTCACGGCATTGCCGATCACGAAGTTCACTTGTGCCGTGCCGTGGTCCGTCCCCAGGCTGGTGTTCTCCGGCACGCGGCGGCCGAACTCGCTGTGGACGTACATGACGACATCTTCTGCTCTGCCGATCCTTTTCATCTCCTGAAAGAAGCCGGCGATGGCGTCCGAGCAGTACTGGAGCTGTCGATCGTGGGGCGACGCCTGGTTCACGTGCGTGTCGAACAGGCTGTTGCGCAGCGGCACGTAATACAGCGTCGTCGGGAAGTCCGCCTCGATCAGCGCCGCGACTTTATCCAGATCGAGCAGCCGCAGATCCGGGTTGTCCTTACCTTTGTATTGACTCCAGGCGGCCCGTACCACCTCGGAGGCCTGCGCCGCACTCCTGGTGACCTCCAGCACGTACTTGTGGGCGTCGCCAACAGGGACGTGCGGCGCGCTCAACGTGTCGAGGACCGCTTTCTCCTGCGCGAACACACCGCGCTGGAACTTCGTCGGGTCGATGAACACCAGGGGCACGTGCTTTTCCGCCTTCACCGCCAGCGTCTGGCTATCGGAAATGTTCACGATCATGTTCGGGCGTGCGCCGGCGGGATCCAGCGCCGACGCCGTTCGCCCGATCCAGCCGTACTCGTTGCCGCTGTTGGGGGCTGCCGTGTGCCAGAACGAGACCGACGAGAAGTGCGAGAACGACGGGTGGTCGTAGCCGACGCCCTGGATGATGGCCACCTTGTCTTCGTCGTACAGCTGTTTCATACCGCTCATCGACTTGTGCCAGCCGACGTGCGCGTCGATCGTGAGCAGGTCCTTTTCCTTGATGCCGATCGTCGGCCGATGCTTGTAGTACGTCGGGTCGCCGTAGGGCACGATGGTGTTCAGCCCGTCGTTGCCGCCGAACCACTCGAAGACCACCAGAATCCTGCCCGACTGGGTGGCCGCCGATGCCTCGCTCGCCTGCCGCAGGACGGATGGCACGGGACCGATACCGCCGAAGAGGCCGAATCCCAGGCCGCCTGCGCCGAGCCGGATCATGTCGCGACGCGACACACCGGAGTCGTTCAATCGATTCCTAGTTGGCACTTGACCCGCCTTTCCGTAGCCAAGGATACCGCCGCTTCACGTGAGGCTCAACGGGAATGCCACTGGTCGACTCTTAGTCGCGCAGGGTTTACCTAGCACTCCTCACATCGCCCCGTGCCGGCCGGTGGCGACGACAGCGGCAGTCCACCGGATGTTCATCCGGAGTAGGCCGTGTGCGAATGAGCGGCAGCCGATCCACGTTGGTGTTCGCGTGCAATGGCCAGGACCGGATGACCGCAGCCCCGACAGCGTAGCGCGACGTTGTTGCCGTAGGCGTCGCAGGGGATGCTCTGCCCCGCTCATCGACACATGGGAAGTTTGTGATTGTGGCCACGATCGAGCGGGCCGGGTCCTAGACGCCCACCGGCTCTCCGCCGGCCACCGTGATCATCTTCTTGATGTCCAGCGGTGCGGTGAGAACCGGCGTCCCGTTCTGGGCAGTCCCGTGCTTGAAAATGTGAAGCCAGTAGTCCCGTGAGAACTTGGCGCCAAAGACGTTTCCGGACAGGTGCCCGTCCACCCAACACGGCAGGTTCCGGAGGTTGACGAGGAAATCTTCCAGGGCCGTTCGCGTGTTTCGGCACGCGGGCGGTCCGTCTTGGATGCGTTGTTCACCTCGATGCTGACGCGCAAATGTGTTGCCAACGTGTGTACAAACGTGTACACTCATTGTGGGTATGCGTGGAGGTGAAGTCAATGCCAGCACGGGCAACGCAGGAAGGGCGGGGGATCACGATCAATCTTCGGGCGGACGAACGAAGGCGGACGCTGATCGATCGGGCCGCTCAAGCGCTCGGAAAGAATCGGTCGGAATTCATGCTCGACGCGGCTTGTAGCGAGGCAACGTCGGTATTGCTCGATCAGCGGTTTTTTCTGCTCGACAAGAAAGGCTTCAAACGCTTCACGGACGCACTGGACAAGTCACCCTCCGAGAACCCTCGGCTGCGCCGCCTGCTGTCGATCAAGGCTCCCTGGGAGCGATGATCCAGCGCGAGGATGAGATCGGCGCACCTGAACACCTGAACGACGGTCATGACGTGTCGGCGTTCGAGTCAGGCGTGCCTGTGCTCGATGATTGGCTGAAGAAGCGGGCACTCGTGAACGAAGAACGGGGAGCATCCCGTACGTACGTTGTGACCGCTGGCGGCCGCGTCGTCGGCTACTACGCGCTCGCAACCGGCGCGGTGTCAGGGGAGCAGGCCACTGGAAGAATCCGGCGGAACATGCCCGACCCGATTCCGGTCATGATTCTTGGCCGGTTAGCCGTGGACAAAGCGTTCCAGAACAAGGGGCTCGGGGCAGCGCTACTACGGGACAGCGTGCTGCGCACGCAACAGGCAGCGAGTATCGTTGGAGTTCGCGCCATGCTGCTGCACGCGATTTCCGCTGATGCGAAGCGGTTCTATGAGCGCTATGGATTCACCGCATCACCCATTGATCCGATGACGTTGATGCTGAGCCTGGCGGACGTCGAGAAGATCGTCGCTCGCAAGTAGCCCACCTCGCCGTCACCACGCCTGACGCGACCGTGACGCCTCTCCGAGGTCGCGGCACAGCCGCGTGGATGGTAGTGTGACGGTCTGAACGGAGTTTCAATTACGCGAAATAAGCCGCGCAACGGCTCTTGACTCCATCCCACCCCGAGAATACCTTCGTCCCCGAAGAGCCCTCATTGTTCTCGTCGGTTCGCGCCGTTGCCATCACGCCGGCCATGTCGACGGATAGGGGCCGAGCCATAGGAGCCTGTATGAGGAGAACCATCCTGATGCTCGCGCTGGCTGTGGCGGCGGGCACCGTCACCGCGTGCCGCGGCTGCGGAACCGGCCCCACCGACTCGCAATCATCTGAAACCCCTTCGAGTGCGTCTCCTACCGCATCAGGGAATGTGTCGATCAGCAATCGCGGCCCGGGGACGCGCAGGCAGCCTGCCAACTCGCTGAAACTTCCCGTGCCGCGCACTTTTGACCTGACCCACGTCGAGCCGCAGCACTTCGCCGCCGCACTCGGAAACGATCCAACTCGCATCTTCAACTGGGTGCGCGATGAAATTGCGTATGAGGTCTACTCCGGCTGCCTCCGCGGCCCGCGCGGCACGCTGCTGGCGATGGCTGGCAACTCGGTGGATCGCGCGACGCTTGTTGCGGCCCTGCTGCGGGCCTCGGGTCACCGCGTGCGCTTCGCGCGCGGCACTTTGCCCGAGGTGACCGCCGAAGAGCTCGTACGGTCTATTTGGGCACGGCGGCCGCCGCTGATGATGGATACGCCTGCGCGCGATGCGGCGTCACGCTTCAGTGCTGCGGCAAAGACCCTTGTCGCAGCGACGCGGCGCGATTACGCCGCTATTCATCAGAAATTAAGGGAAGCGGGACGACAGCTCGGGACCACACCCGAATCCACGTTGGAGCAACTCGTGGACGAGGCGCGCGCGCACTACTGGGTGCAATGGCTCAGGGACGGCACATGGACGGACCTCGACCCGCTGTTCTCCGATTCGGCGATCGGCCAAACCTACACGCACGCCGACGAGACGCCAGACGCGTTGAACGAGGACCTTTTCCATCACGTGGAATTGCGCGTCACGCTCGAAGAGTACACGGGGGACCAGACGTCGACGCGCACGATCCTCACGCTCCGCAACCGAGCGGCCGATCTGTCGGGCGTCGATCTCGTGCTTTCTCACCAACCTGAGAACTGGCAGGCGCCTGCAACGAGCGTTCAGGCCGCGCTCGCCGCCGCCCTGTCGAGCACGGGCCGGATCAAGCCTGTGTTGCTCAGTGCCGGCGGTCAGTTGCGCGCCGGCGAACCGTTTGCGCCGAAGCTCAAGACAACCGGAATCGGCAGCATTGACGTGCTATTGGGTGGCGGAGGAACGCCGCAAACGGCGACTCTCGCGACCGCGGAGTACGTCGACGTCGATTTCATCGGTCCGAATGGTAGCCGCGCGACCGTTCGTCGCGAACTGTTCGACCTTGTCGGCCGCACGCGCCGCGCCGCCGGACAACGTCTGACTGCGGACGACGTGCGACAGCGAACCGAGGCGCCGAACGCTCCGGACATGGCGAATGCGATTTTCGATCTCTTCTTCACAACCGGTCGCGTCGATGTCCATCACCTGGCAGCAGCCTCAGCCACGCCTCCGAGCGGCGGCCAGCGGGTATCCGATCTTCAGATCGCACTGCGACGCGTCAATGTGGCATTCACGATCGCCTCGGATGCAATGCTTCAGCGACTCGAGCGACCCGCCGACGCGATCGTCGTGTTCTACCCGGACGCTCCTCGACTGTTGATCACCGCAATAACGAAAGATCGTGCCGGCAGGCGGCTGGCCTTAGATCTGCGGCAGACCGAGGCGCGGGCCGTCGCGCTTGGTCCGCATCCGGAGGCGGCAGCCGAGGCACGACTCTTCAAAGGAATTCTCGAGGGCACCATCGAACGGGTGCTCGTCGAGGCCGTGGTCGGGGATCAGACGCAAACGACGGAGCTCGCCTCGAGTCTCAGCACTAGCGCATTGATGGAGCGAGCAACCGCCGAGGGTGTTCCCATCCTGCTGCTGCCGAGAGATGTCGGTCAACTCAAGCAAACGGCCGATGATGCGCTCACGCGGCTGCGGGAAGATGCAGACGCGGCTGGCACCTCGCTCGTGTTAGTTCCCCAGCGGGGCATCGATCTCGATGGTACAACGCGGCTCGCGTGGTGGAAGATCGACTCGCGAACAGGCACGACCGTCGCCGTCACCGATGACGGGTTGCATGGGGAATACATCTACGTGAATCGGCAGGGAAACGTGCTCGTCGTGGTGGACGACGAGCTTGTGGTGCACAGGTTGGTACAGGGGACTGAAGAGATGGCTAAGGACGGGCTCGAGACCCTTCTTCGACAAGGAGTCAAGGAGCTTTCCAATCCGATCAACCCTGGTCTTCCAGGACCTCCGCTCGGTTGGGCGATGTAGGTCTTTCGCCGAGACGGAACTTTATTACGGGTCGACTACTTGCACGCCCACTAGGGTGCCTTCTTTCTTCAGAACAATCCTCGTCAGGCCGTCTTGCGTGATTCTGACGTTTGGGATCTCGATCGGCACACCCGCGGCGTGCACCTTGACCGAATAGATGCCCTCCGGAATGTCGGTGCGACTTTGACCAGTGAGTCCACCACCTACACGGGCCCCAGACGCATCGAGCACATCGTACGGTACCGAAAGCGCCTGGTCGATCGCCAGCGTGAGCGCCTTCGGGTTCGCGGCGTCGAAGAATGTTCCGCCGGTCAGCTGCGCGACACGCTCCATGTCTTTCTTCGTCGCCGCATCGGCCAGCGCGAATCCGACGACGTTCAGGCGCACCTTCAGCCCGCTCTTCACCAGATCGGCCACGACCGCAGCCGGGTCGCCTTTACATTCTTCCTTGCCATCGGTAACCAGAATGACGAGCTTCTCTCCCGGCGCACCGGCAAAGTCGCGTGCGACCTGCTGCAGCGTGTAGGCAATCGGCGTCGTCCCCAGAGCATTGATCCGGCGCACCTGTTCGACCATGCGCGTCTTGTCGATCTTCTGGAACGGGACGACCAGCTCGCTATCCTGGCAATCGCCGCGTGTGCCTTCTCGGATGCGGTGGCCGTACACGCGCAAGGCAACGGCTGCGTCATCCGGCAGCCGTTGAATGACGTCGCTCATGACCTCTTTGGCCACGTCAATCATCATGCGGCCCTCGATCCGGCGTCTCATCGATCCAGAGCCGTCGAGAATCAACTCGATCTGGCCGGGCGCTGAAACCGATGCGATGCGTTCGCCCGTCGCTTCGACGCTGAGCCCACCAGTGCCCCGGCTCAGTGTCGGCCGCAGGTAATAGGTGGACGGCGTGCGCAGTTCCGAGGCGACATCGCGAAACACGCTGGTCAGCTCCGCGCTGCTCCTGGCGAAGAAAAAGCGCCCGCCGGTCAGCCGCGTCAGATGCACCAGGAGCCGATGGGGCGTCGTCCCGAAAACCGCCTCATAGTTCAGAAGCTCGGGCCCCATCCCGATCGCATAAATCGGGATCTTGGCGCGGCGCGCGAGCTCCCAGAGGGCTGGATAGCTCATCCCGCTGCTCACGTCTTCGCCGTCGGTCAGCACGATAATGGCCCTGTTGCCCGAGGCGCTGCCCACCAGCTCTATCCCTTTGGCGATTGCGTCGTAGAGGGTCGTTCCGTACCCGCCGCTTGTCGGCAGTTTTGCGAGGGAGGCTTTCAGCACGGCGCGATCGTTGGTGAACGCCTCGGTCATCAGTTCGACCTTTTCGCTGAACCAACTCAAGTGATAGCGTTCGGTTGGCCGAATCTCGTCGGTGTACGCAACGATGGCGGTCCTCAGGTTAACCAGATCCTCCGCGCTGAGACTGCCGCTCGTGTCCATTGCGATGAATGCGGATACGGGAGGCTCGTTGATCTCGAAGACACGCTCCCCCGCCGTAACGTTCCACGAGAATTCAGCCCGCGGACCGGTGCCTTGTGCAGGGGCCCATTGCTTCAAGACCTGGCCGCTCTCATCCTGAAGCGTCAACGATGTTCTGATCGTCGGTCGGCCGAGAAGTTCGAGCGTAAGAACACCGGATCGATCCAGCGGTAGTCGGAAGAAGTCCAATTCGCCGAGCGGATTCACCTGTCCTTTGGTGCGACGTCCATCGGTGAGCGCGTTGGCTTGCGGCAGCGCGTCGTTTGGTTCGATCTCGGACATCACATCCGTTTCGTCGACCGTCACGCTCGGCCTAGACCTCATGGTTGCTGGAACCGATCTCCTGACCACGGACACGTATCCAGGCCGGATTCCTTCGATAACTTGAATCTCGCCGAGGCTCGTCTCCTGGGTGCTGCCGTGGTTACTGAGGAGACGGAGTCGGAGGTATCGGCCCTCGCGGTTGATGGGAAAGCTCTGGTCTCCCGGGACATTCGCCAGTGTGAAGGTTCCCACGTCACGGAAGCCATCAGACGGATGGTCCGACAAGGCCACTGAGAATTCACGCACCCGGGTCGCGGCATTGGCTGGGGTTTGCGGGTTGAGTACGATGCGATCGATCAGGACCGATTCGTCGTGTTGGAACGCGAGGACGATGTCCTGCGGAAGCGTGTTGTTCGCTGAGACCCAGCCGATACTGGACGTTCCGCCATCCAACAGAAAACCGACCACCTCACCTCGAATATCCCCAAACCGCCCTCGATAAGCCTTCTGCGATGTGTACTGGACGATAGAGCCACCGACTGCCGGCAGCGCAACGTTCTTGGGTAGATCGTCAACGATTGAAGGACCGTTCGGCACTTCCATTACCTGGACTTCGCCGGCCACCATGTATTTGTGACTGCCCACAAACCGGACCTTGACGTACTTCGCTCGAACGGCGCTGAACGCAATCACCTGCGGCGCCGGAAGCTGTTCGAGACGCGCGGTTGCCACACGCGTGAAGTCGGATGTCGGACTGGTGGTCGACACCCATACCTGCACCTCCCCTGGCAGCAGGTACCACTGTGTCGTGTTGTCCATGTTGGTCGCGTCGGTCCACAGGTCGACGACCACTGCAGAGATGGTGCTCTGGCGCTGTTCGCGAAACGACAGCACGACCTCTTGATTGTCATTGGTCTTCGAGGCCCACGCGGCTCGGCCGCCGTCGATGAGATTGGCTGCCCACCAATCGTCCCGACCCGCTTCTGAAGTTGCCGAAACGACTGTTCCGCCGAGGGCCGCGAGCGCAATGTTGATCCCCGGTGGAGGCTGGCGCGGATCGAA
>Ga0080064_1003828_pt1 | contig 20677 bp, 16 predicted proteins | sample Subgrocontami54m_FD_69260 | JGI IMG/M metagenome (GOLD analysis project Ga0080064, IMG submission 69260) | Subsurface groundwater microbial communities from S. Glens Falls, New York, USA - GMW46 contaminated, 5.4 m (SPADES assembly) (version 2) ...
TGGAGGCACGCGTGGATGCGGTGTTCGCATCGCTGATGCAGGATCCGGCATTCCTCGCGCTCACCAAAGAGGCCGATGGCAAGCTGCCCATGCGCATGAGTCCCAACGCCAAGCCGGCGGGAGAATAGGCTCGCCAGCGAAGCACGGCGGCGCCGGCAATCTCCAATCGAGGGATGCGCTGCTCTCTGCGCCATCCATGCCCTCTGTGGTAAAACCCAGCAATGCCGCAGGGTGAAGAGCCCCGCTCCCGCAATCTCTACGTCTTCGGCGCGACCTCGTTCCTCAACGACACGGCCAGCGAGATGGCCTACTGGATCCTGCCGGCGTTCCTGGCCAGCCTGGGGGCAGGGCCGGCGGCGCTGGGGCTGATCGAAGGCATCGCCGAGAGCACCGCGTCGTTCACCAAACTTCTCTCCGGATACCTCGCCGACCGCCTGCCGCGGCGCAAGCCCATCGTGGTGGGCGGCTACGCGGTGGCCAACCTGGTGAAGCCGCTGCTGGCGGTGGCCACGGCGTGGTGGCAGGTGCTGTTCATCCGCTTTGCCGACCGCACGGCGAAAGGGATGCGGGGCGCGCCGCGTGACGTGATGCTGGCCGAGTCCGTTCCGAAGGAGCGCGTGGGCGCGGCCTTCGGCTTGATGCAGGCCATGGACACGGCGGGCGCCATCGCCGGACCGCTGGCGGCGCTGGCCCTCATCGGGCACTTTGGATTTCGCGGCGTCTTCTGGGCCGCGGCGGTTCCGGGACTGGCGAGCGTCATGGTGATGGCGCTGCTGGCGCGGGAGACGCCCGCGGAGGCGCGCCACGGCAGTTCGCAGGCCGCGGATGGGTCCCGAGCCCTGCGCCCGCCGCTCTCCCGAAGCTTCTATTGGACGATGAGCGCGGTGGCGCTGTTCTCCCTGGGCAACTCCAGCGATATGTTTCTGGTGCTGCGCGCGCAGGATGCGGGCATCGCCGTCGAGTACGCGCCGCTGCTGGGGCTGGTGTTCAACGTGGTGTACACGCTGGCCTCGTGGCCGGCGGGAAAGCTGAGCGACCGCGTCTCGCGCCCGGCGATGGCGGCGGCGGGATTCCTGGTGTTCGCCGCGGTGTACGTGGTGTTCGCGCTGGCGCCCTCGCGCGCGGCCATCTGGGCGGTGATGGGCTTCTACGGGCTGTTCTACGCGCTCACCAATCCCGTGCTGCGGGCCATGATCGCGGCCACGGTGGCGCCGGAAGCGCGCGGACGCGCCTTCGGCATCTTCTACTTCGTTTCCAGCGTGACCATGCTCTTCGCCAGCCTGCTGACCGGCGAATTGTGGAAGCACTACGGCGCGCGCGTGCCGTTTCTGCTCTCCGCGGGACTGGCGGCGGCAGCGGCGCTGATGTTGCTTTTCGTACGCGCGCCGGCAACGCAGGGAGAAGCGGAGCGGGCCGAGGGACTGCCTCACACGGGCGACTGAGTCTTTCGGCGCGCGAACCGGGCGATGGCAGCTTGCGCCAGGAGCGCGCCGACGCTGTCCAGCAGCACGTCCCACGGCGTTCCTGTCCGCGAGGGGAGGAAACTCTGGTGAAGCTCGTCGCCGAGCGCGACCAGCATGCCCACCAGCAGCGCCCACAGCGCCCACGAGGGGTTCCATCCCGGGCGCGGGCCGCGGAGGGCGCGGAACCAGAGCGCGCTGAGCGTGGCATAGACGGTCAGGTGCGCTGCCTTGCGCACCAGGAAATGGATGAGGGCGAAGTGGGCGTCAGAAATCTCTCCCAAGAGCCATTCCAGGAAGGGACGCAGGATGTGTCCGGTCTGCGCGGCGGAAAACACTCCGCCGGAGAAGAGAAAGACCAGCGCCGCCCAGGTGAGGGCGGGGAGCCAGTAGCGAAGAAAGTTCTCAGTTCTCAGTAGACGGTTCCCGGTGCTCAAGCCGATTCTCTAAAACCGAGGTCCCTCGACTCCTCGCGCGCTCATTAGCGAGCGCGCTCGTCGCTCGGGATGACAACTCTTCTTACTCCAGCCGGTAGTTGGGGGCCTCGCGGGTGATGATGACGTCGTGGACGTGGCTCTCGCGGAGGCCGGCGCCGGAGATGCGCACGAAGCGCGCCTTCTGCTGCAGGTCGGAGATGGTGGCGCAGCCGCAGTAGCCCATGCCGGAGCGCAGGCCGCCCACCAACTGCTGCACCATGGCCGCGAGCTGCCCCTTGTAGGGGACGCGGCCCTCGATGCCCTCGGGAACGAACTTCAACAGGCGGTTGGAGTCGCCGTCTTCCATCTCTTCGGCGATGGCGGCGGAGGAATCGCCGTCATTGGTCTGGGCGTAGCGCTCGGCCGAGCCCGCGCCCATGGCGGCCATCGAGCCCATGCCGCGGTAAGACTTGAAGGAGCGGCCCTGGTAGAGGATGGTCTCGCCGGGGCTCTCGTCGGTGCCGGCGAAGAGCGAGCCGATCATGACCGAGCTGGCACCGGCGGCCAGCGCCTTGGTGATGTCGCCGGAGAACTTGATGCCGCCGTCGGCGATGACGGGAACCGCCGCGTCCTTGGCGGCGCGGTAGGCTTCGGCGATGGCGGTGACCTGGGGTACGCCGGCGCCGGTGACGATGCGGGTGGTGCAGATGGAGCCGGGACCGATGCCGACCTTGAGCGCGTCCACGCCCGCCTTGGTGAGCTCACAGGCGCCGTCGAAGGTGCCCACGTTGCCGGCGATCAGATCGGCCTCCGGCAGCTTGGCCTTGATGATCTTGATGGCTTCGAGCACGCGCGAGGAGTGGCCGTGGGCGCTGTCGATGGCCAGCACGTCCACCTTGGCTTTGACCATCTCCTGGGCGCGCTCCAGGAAGTCGCCGGTGGCGCCGATGGCGGCGGCCACGCGCAGGCGGCCGTGGTCGTCCTTGGCCGCGTTCGGATACTTCAGTTTCTTCTGGATGTCCTTGACCGTGATCAGACCCTTGAGCACGTAGTTCTTGTCCACCACCAGGAGCTTCTCCACGCGGTGGGTGTGGAGGATCTTCTCCGCTTCTTCCAGCGTGGTGCCCACGGGGACAGTGATGAGGTTCTCGCGGGTCATGACCTTGCTGATGGGAATGTCGGTGCGGGTCTCGAAGCGCAGGTCGCGGTTGGTGAGAATGCCCACCAGCTTCTTGTTCTTGACGATGGGGACGCCGGAGATCTTGTACTTGCGCATGACCTCGAGGGCGTCGGAGATCTTGTCGTCGGGCGACATGGTGACCGGGTCCACGATCATGCCGCTCTCCGAGCGCTTCACCTTGTCCACTTCCCCGGCCTGCTGCTCGATGGAAAAGTTGCGGTGGATGATGCCGATGCCGCCCTGCTGCGCCAGCGCGATGGCCAGGCGGGATTCGGTCACCGTGTCCATGGCCGCCGAAACCAGCGGGATGTTCAGCGTGATGTTGCGGGAGAGGCGCGTCGAGGTGTTGGCGGTGGCCGGCACCACGTCCGAGCGGGCGGGCAGCAGCAACACGTCGTCAAAGGTGAGGGCCTCCGGGACAGGGAAGTGGATCATGGTTTGGGACTCGCGCCAGGTAGGGCAGCCATTCTGTATTTTAGCATTCGGCGGTCAGCAATCGAGGGCAAAGGGCAAAGGAAAACCGAGGTCCCTCGACTACGCGCTCCGTCCGGCCGTCCCAAGGGACGGCCTCCGTCGCGCTGCGCTCGGGATGACAAGAAGCGGGGAGAGCGGGGAGAGCGTTTGTGCAGGCCCGAAGGCCTGCTCCACCCTGCTTTCGGTCCCTGAGGGAAGGGCGTCCGCGCAGGCGGGGCTGCGCGCCAGCCTTCGGCAGAGTGGAGTGCACTTCGCGCTGTCTTTTACGCGGGCCAAAGGCCCACTCTTCCATCGAAATACCGCAGGACGGCTGCACCACCCAATTTTCAGCGCCCGCTGGCCCCATTTGTCTTTTGCCCCTGAGGGGCGTATATTTTCTAGTGTTACTGATGTGGCGAAACACACCAGTGGGCGAGAGCCCACTTTTTATTTGAACCGGCTGTTGGCCCTTGGCTGTTGGCTTTTGGCCAAGACCTAGGGTGTTGATGGTGTTGGATTTACAGCATGTGCGGGGGATTGCGGCGCGGGTGGCCGCCTCCTACGGCCTGGAAATCTGGGACGTGGAGTTGCGCGGCACCGGCGGCAAGTCCCGGATGCTGCGGGTCTACATTGACCGGCCGGGAGGGGCAGTGGCCCAGGCCGGAGGGGATGCAGCGGGCGAGGCTGGGCCGGCGGTCGGGGGCGTGACGCACCCGGCAGTTGGAGGCGTGACGCACGAAGACTGCGCCAACGTCAGCCGGGAGCTGGGAACGATCCTCGACGTCGAGGATGCGGTGCCCGGCGGGACGTACCTGCTGGAGGTGTCGTCGCCCGGCCTCGACCGGAAGCTGGCGAAGGCGGAGGATTTTGAGCGCTTCGTGGGCAGCCGGGTGAAGCTGATGACGCGGGAGCCGGTGAATGGGAACCGGCACTTCGAGGGCAGGCTGGAGGGGGCGGCAGAAGGGCGATTGGTGCTGGTTTTAGAAATGCAAAATGCAAAATTAAAAATGCAAAAGGGAAGAGGGAAAAGGCGCAGTGGCCGGCGAGACGCCGGCGCTACGGCGGGCGAGGACGCCTGTGCCACACGGGTCGAGATAGACCTGAGCAACGTAGAGCGGGCGCACTTGGCGCCGGAGATTTAGAAGAAAGTAAAAAGGAAAAAGTAAAAAGGAAAAAGTGAAAGGTAACAGAGACAAGAGAAGGCAAAGCCAAGTGAGCACGGGCGGGACGCTCGCGCGACAGCCGGCGAGACGCCGGCGCTACAACTGAGAACTGGGAACTGGGAACTGAGAACCGAGAACTGGGAACCGAGAACTGACATGGCGAGCTTGCTATACCAGACGATCGAAGGGCTGAGCCGGGAGAAGGGGATCGATCCCCAGATCGTGGTCAGCGCGGTGGAAGACGCCATGGTGGTGGCGACGCGGAAGTCCCTGAAGTCGGTGGAGAACCTGCGGGCGGAGCTGGACAAGGAGTCCGGCGCCATCCACGTGTACGCGGTGAAGGCGGTGGTGGAGACGCCGGAGCTGGTGGAAGACCCCAACCTGCAGATCCCGCTGGAGGAAGCGCGCAAGACGGACGCCGCGGTGGAAGCCGGGGGCGAGGTGCGCTTCTTGCGCACCACGCACGAGATGTCGCGCCCCTCCGGGCTGGGACGGATCTCGGCGCAGCTGGCCAAGCAGGTGATCTTCCAGAAGGTGCGGGAGGCGGAGCGCGACACGGTTTACAACGAGTACATCGGGCGGGTGGGCGAAATCGTGAACGTCACGGTGAAGCGCGTGGAAGGCCCGGACGTGATCTTCGAGCTGGGAACCACGGAAGCGCGCATGCCGCGCAAGGAGCAGTCGCGGCTGGAGTCGTTCGCGGTGGGCGAGCGCATTCGCGCGGTGATCGTGCGGGTGGAGAAGGCGAGCAAGGGCCCGGGAGTGATCGTCTCGCGGGCGGCGCCGGAGCTGGTGCAGAACCTGTTCCAGACGGAAGTGCCGGAGATCTACGACGGCACGGTGGTGATCCGCGCCATCGCGCGCGAGGCGGGCGAGAGGACCAAGATCGCGGTGCTGTCCAAGGACAAGGACGTGGACTGCGTGGGCGCGTGCGTAGGCATGAAGGGCATGCGGGTGCAATCCATCATCCGCGAGCTGCGCGGGGAGAAGATCGACATCATCGAGTTCAACGAGGAGCCGGTGGCCTTCGCGGAGAAGGCGCTGCAGCCGGCCAAGGTGAGCCGCGTCTCCATCGTGAGTGCGGCGGAGAAGCACCTGGAAGTGATCGTGGACGACACGCAGTTGTCCCTGGCCATCGGCAAGAAGGGGCAGAACGTGCGCCTGGCGGCCAAGCTGCTGGGATGGAAGATCGACATCAAGAGCGAGGAAGAGAAGCGGCAGGAGGTGGAGCTGCAGATGTCAGCGCTGGTCTCACCGCCCACCACGCCGCTGGAGAAGGTGGAGGACCTGAGCGGGGGGCTGATGGAGAAGCTGACCGCCGCGGGCGTGACCACGGTGGAGGCGCTGGCCGACATGACGCCGGAGCAGTTGGAGGCCATCCCGGGGATCGGGCCCAAGACGGTGGAAAAAATCACCGTGGCTGTGACAGACTTCTTTGCTCGGCTGGAGGCGGCGCAGGCGGCAGAGGCCGCGGCGCAGGCCGAAGCAGCGGCGGCGGAGGCTGCGGCAGCGGAGGCAGCAGCAGCGGAAGCAGCGGCGGCGGAGGCGGCAGCGGCGGAGGCATCGGCGGCGCAGGTTGTCCCCGAGGCCGAGGTGGCCGGCGAGACGCCGGCGCTACCCGAGGGGGCGGCGGCAACTGAAACAGCACCGGGAGTTGTAGCGGCAGAGGCAGCGGCGCAGGCGGAAGCAGCAGCGCAGGTTGTCCCCACGGCCGAGGTGGCCGGCGAGACGCCGGCGCTACCCGAAGGGGCGGCGGCAACTGAAACAGCACCGGGAGCTGTAGCGGCGGAGGCGGCGGCTGCAGAAGCGGCAGCGGCGGAGGCTGCGTCCGAGGGCGAGGCGGCCGGCGAGACGCCGGCGCTACCCGAAGAGCCGGGCAAGGTTTCGGAAGAGTCGTAAGAACAGAATCGTCCCGCGAGGCGGGGCAGTGACCCGTAGTGAAACGGGGGGTTGCTATGAGCTAAGGGATTGCGAGGGACGCCCAACCGAGGCGTTCCGGAGGGAAACAAAGGGCGCATGGAAAAGGTTCGCATCAACGATCTGGCCCGGGAGCTGGAGGTCAAGAGCAAGACGATTCTCGACCTCCTGCCGCAGGTGGGAGTCACGGAGAAGAAGACGCACTCCAGCTCCATCGAGCCGGGCGAGGCGGAGAAGGTGCGCCGCCAATTCCGCGCCCAAGCGGAGGCCGCGTCTTCCGCCAAGGAGAGCCGCGCCGCCCGCCCCGCGCCGGGCGAGATCAAGACCAAGATCGATCTTTCCAAGATCTCGAAGCCGGGCGACGTACTGAAGGCTATCACCAAGCAAACCACGCCGGAGGTTGCGCCGCGTCCGGCGGCACCGGTGGCGGCGAAACCAGCCGCGCCAGCGATTCCAACTGAAAAAACCGTGAAGCCGGCAGGGCCGGCGGCTGCCGCGGTGGCCAAACCCGCGGCCGCGGCTCCGGCGTCAGCAGTCGTGCCGGCGGCGCGTCCGCCTGCGCCTCCACCGGCGGCGGCAGCGCATGCCGGGGCTGCGGCGGCGCCGGCAGCGCCCGCGCGGCGGATGATCACGCCGCAGACTGGGCCACGCCCCGTCTATCAAGCGCCCATGGCGCCCGCAAGAGCAGCCGGGGCTCCTCCGATTCCGCGGATGGCGCCGGGACGTCCGGTACCGGGGCGTCCGGTGCCGGGTCAGCCGATCTTCCAGCGCCCGCGGCCGCAGGCGCCGACGTCGCGGCTGCCGCTGCGCCCGGGCGAGCGGCGTCCCATGCATCCCACGCGGACATCGCCCGCGGGAACGCGCCCCACCGGCCGGCCGATGGGTGTGGGTCCAGGGGGAATGGCGCCGCCCGCGGGACGTCCCATGGGACGGCCGGGCGGGCCGGCGCGGCGTCCCGGCCAACGCTACGTGCCTCGCGGGATCAAAGAAGGCCCGATGAAGGGCTTTGTTCCGCCGCCGCGGCTGGCCTCGCTTACCGAAGCGCTGCCCATCAGCCGCACCATCACCATCACCGAGGGCATCAGCGTCAAAGATCTGGCGGAGAAGGTCGAAGTGCGCGCCAAGGACGTGATCGCGCGGCTGATGGCGCGCGGCGTCTTTGCCACCATCAACCAGACGCTGGACGCGGAGCTGGCCAAAGAGATGGCGCGGCAGTTCGGCGCGGACGCCAACGTGATCAGCTTCGAGGAACAGGAAGCGCAGGCGCTGGGCGAGAGCCCGATCGCGGGCGAGGAGAAGGCCGGAGGAGAAGTCCCGCGGCCGCCGGTGGTGACGGTGATGGGGCACGTGGACCACGGAAAGACGTCGCTGCTGGACGCCATCCGGCTGACCAGCGTGGCCGAAGGCGAGGCCGGCGGAATCACCCAGCACATCGGCGCCTACAAGGTGCGGGTGACGGACGAGAAGTCTCCCGCCTTCGGGCGCGAGATCGTCTTCCTGGATACTCCGGGCCACGAGGCCTTTACCCGCATGCGGGCCCGCGGCGCCAAGGTCACGGATGTGGTGGTGCTGGTGGTGGCGGCGGATGACGGCGTGATGCCGCAGACTTTGGAAGCCATCGATCACGCGCAGGCGGCCAAGGTGCCGCTGGTGGTGGCGGTCAACAAAGTCGACAAGCCGGAAGCGATGGCGGAGCGGGTCAAGAAGCAGCTCGCCGATCGCGGACTGGTGCCAGAGGATTGGGGCGGGACCACAGTGTTCGTCGAGGTCTCGGCCAAGAAGAAGACCAATTTGAACCTGCTGATGGAGATGGTCTGCCTGGTGGCGGACCTGCAGGAGCTGAAGGCGTCGCCGGAGCGTCCGGCGACCGGGGCGGTGCTGGAGGCGAAGCTGGACCGCGGGCGCGGCGCGGTAGCCACCGTCCTGGTGCAGAACGGGACGCTGCGCAGCGGCGATACCTTCATCGTGGGCAACGTCTTCGGAAAAGTGCGCGCCATGTTCGACGACCGGGGCAATGCGGTGGAAGAAGCGCCGCCCTCGACGCCGGTGGAGATTTTGGGCCTGGAAGGATTGCCGCAGGCGGGCGACCAGTTCACGGTGCTCGCCGACCGCGCCAAGGCCAAGCTGATCGCGGGATACCGCGAGCAGAAGGCGCGCGAGCTGCAACTGGCCAAGAGCACGCGGGTGTCGCTGGAGAGCCTGGCGGAGCAGATCAAGAACGCGGGGATGAAAGAACTGGCGCTCATCCTGAAGGGCGACGTGCAAGGGTCGGTGGAGGTGCTGAACGACTCGCTCTCCAAACTTTCGGGCGAGAAGGTGAAGATCAAGATCCTGCACGCGGCGGTGGGGGCCATCACCGAGACCGACGTGCTGCTGGCCTCGGCGTCGAACGCCATCATCGTCGGCTTCAACGTGCGCCCGGAGCGCAAGGCGCAGGAGCTGGCCGATCAGGAAAAAGTGGACATCCGGCTGCACTCCATCATTTACGAGCTGCACGACGAGATCAAGAAAGCCATGTCCGGCCTGCTCGAGCCCACCATCAAGGAGACGTTCCTGGGCCGGGCCGCGGTGCGCGACACCTTCCGCATCCCCAAAGTGGGCACCATCGCCGGTTGCCTGGTGCAGGAGGGCACCATCAAGCGCGACTCCGAGGTGCGCCTGCTGCGCGACAACGTGGTGATGTTCAAGGGCAAGGTCGGATCGCTGCGGCGCTTCAAAGAAGACGTCACCGAGGTGCGCAACGGCCTGGAGTGCGGCATCGGCATCGCCAACTACGCGGACATCAAGGTGGGCGACGTGCTGGAAGTGTTTGTGACAGAACGGATCGCGGCGGAAGCGATCGCGTAAGGATTTAGTTTCAAGTTTCGAGCTGCGGGACCTTGGAACTTTGGTGATCGCCCATCTCACACTCGAGCTGCGGCTGGAAGCGGCGCACTCCCTCAAAGACAAGCGGCAACTGCTGCGCAGCCTGAAGGACGGGCTGCGCAAGCACTTCAACGTCTCAGTGGCGGAGATGGACGAGGGCCCGCTGTGGCAGCGAGCGACGGTCGAGGTGGTGGCCGTCTCCGGGTCGCGCGATTACCTGGAAGGCTTGATGCAGGGCGTGGAGCGCGCCGCCGTGAAGATCGCCAACAATTGCGGGGCGGATGTGACGGACAGCTTTGTGGACTACCTCTGAATGCAAAATGCAAAATTAAAAATGCAAAATTAAGAGGGCAAAGGGAAAAGGGCAAAGGGCAAAGTAAAAAGTAAAAAGGAAAAAGGAAAAAGTAAACAGATAAGAAGAAAAGGGGAAAAGGGAAAGTGCCGGAGCATCGTGGCCGCGAGTATCACCGGGAGCGCCTGCGGGAGGCGTTGCGGGAGGAGATCTGGGCGCTGCTGGAGGGCGAGCTGCGGGACCCGCGCATCGGCCTGGCCAGCGTGAACGAGGTGCTGCTGGCGCCCAACGGGAGGTCGGTGGACGTCCTGATCGCGGTGGAGGGCGATGAGGAGGAAGCGCGCCAGACCATGGAAGGGCTGAACGCGGCCACCGGGTTCATCCGCTACCAGATCGGCGAGCGGCTGCGGCTGCGGCGTTCGCCGGAGCTGGTCTTCCGGCTGGATCGCTCGGGCGGGTACCAGGCGCGGGTGGAGGAGTTGCTGAAGCGGGTGGAGAAGAGGAAGAAGCGGGGGGAGAAGAAGAAGTAAAAAGGAAAAAGTAAAAAGGAAAAAGGAACCCAGGTCCCTCGACTGCGCGCTCCTTCGCCCATCGCCCGCCGCGGCGGGCTCCGGGCTCGGTCGCCCCTTCGACTTCGCTCAGGGCTTCGGCCCTACGGGCCTCAGGCAAATGCGCTCGGGATGACAATTCCTCATTCTTGGCTATACCCAGCGCTCACGCGCTGGGCTCACCCCAATGCCGCCCGCAGACGCGGGCTGCGGCTTGCTGGCGGTGGGGCTCCCTGGCTGCGCTCGGGATGTAGATCAAAGGGCAGGAGAACCAGGCCCCGAGCTTCCTGTTAGACTCAGGCGCTTATGAACGACCGAAAACCGGCGTTGGTGGAGATGCTGACGGTCGCCGGCTTCTGCGCTTTCCTGTTCTTCTTCGGACTGGGGAGCTTCGGGCTGGTAGGCCCGGACGAGCCGCGCTACGCGCAGGTGGCGCGCGAGATGCTCGCCCGCCACGAGTTCACCACCCCCATCCTGTACGGCCAGCCCTGGCTGGAGAAGCCCGTCCTCTACTACTGGCGGGCCATGTTCGCCTTCGAGTTGTTCGGAGTGAAGGACTGGGTGGCGCGGCTGCCTTCGGCGACCTTCGCCACCGCCATGGTGGCCATCCTCTACTTCCACATGCGGCGCTTCCGCGCCGGGGCGCAACTGAACGCCGCGCTGATCACGGCCTCGGCGGCGGCGGTGATCGGCTTTGCCCGCGGAGCCTCGACCGACATCCAGTTGGCCGCGCCCTTCGCCATCGGCATGCTGGGGTGGATCGCCTGGCACGAGACCGGGAAAAAGTTCTGGCTGGTGGACTTCTACTTCTTCATGGCCATCGGGACGCTGGCCAAAGGCCCGGTGGCGCCGGCGCTGGCGGGGATGATCATCGTGGTCTTTGCCGCGGCGCGCCGCGACTGGCGACTGGCGCCGCGGACGCTGTGGATCCCCGGCATCGTTCTTTACAGCGTTGTGGTGCTGCCCTGGTACATCAGCGTCTATCTCGACAATCTGGACTTCTTCCGCGTTTTCTTCGTGGAGCACAACCTGGAGCGCTACACCAGCAACATGTTCCGCCATGCCCAGCCCTTCTGGTACTACCTGCCGGTGCTGCTGCTGGGCCTGGCGCCGTGGACGGTGCTGGCGGGCGCCGCCTTGGTGGACGCGCTGCGCCGCTGGCGCGTGCGGTTGAGCAATCCGCAGGAGGCGGAGAACAACTTCCTGGTGTTTCTGACGGTGTGGGCCGTAGCGCCCATCGTGTTCTTCTCCCTCTCGGGCGCGAAGCTGCCGGGATACATCCTGCCGTCCATGCCGGCGTGGACGCTGCTGACCGCCGACTACCTGCACCGGCGGCGGGAGGAGCGCGGGTCGCTGGCGCTGGTGGTGCTGCATTGCGCCTGGGTGGCGGTGATCGTGCTGGCGGCGCTGCTGTTCCCGTCGTACCTGCTGCGGAGCGCGGGCGAGTCGCCCGCTTCCACACAGGCGTGGCTGATCGCCGCGGGTTTCGCGCTGCTGACATTCTTTGCCATGCTGGCCACGCTGCGGCGCAAGGGGCTGGCGATGGCGCGCTTCGTCACTCTGGCGCCGGTGATCGTCCTGGTGGCCTTCATCCTGCGAGTGGCGGCGCCGGCCATGGATATGAAGTACTCCGCCCGGCCGCTGGCGGCGGAGGTCGCCGCGCTGGAGTCGAAGACGGCGGAACTGGCGGTGTTCGAGGCCCCGCGGGATGTGGAGTACGGCCTGGCCTTCTATCGCAATCAAGTCGTCCGGCGCTATGAGCGCGGAGAGATTCCCGCCGCCGCTCACATGGTGATTGCGCCCGAGGGTGCGCGCGCCAAGTTGGAGCAGATGGTGCCGGGGAGGCGGGTGTCGTACGTGGGAGGGTTCGCGGCGAGGAAACTGGAGTTTTTTTGGGTGTCGGGGATAGCGGCGCACCCCCATTGAGGGCAAAGGGCGAAGGGAAAAGGGCAAAGGGCAAAGGGCAAAGGGCAAAGGGAAAAGGAAAAGGGAAAAAGGAAAAAGGAAAAACCGAGGTCCCTCGACTGCGCGCTCCTTCGCCCGCCGCGGCGGGCTCGGGGCTCGGTCGCCCCTTCGACTTCGCTCAGGGCTTCGGCCCTACGGGCCTCAGGCAAATGCGCTCGGGATGACAAGCCTTTCGGAACAGGGAAGGTTGACGTCCGTGGTGCCACCGGCGGCGGGGCTTTGCGCGTTGCGGCAGGGCTCGTCTAGACTCGGCGTTTGCGACCTAAGGCCGCCACGTCACCTTCATCTGGCAGGACGGGCCGGGCTGAGCCGGCCCTCAGGGAGCCTCCGGCAGTGGAGATCCTCGACCTAAGACACTTCCGCTCCGCCGACCTCCGCCCGCTCATGGAGGAGGAGAGCGCGGTGTGGTCGAAGGAGTTCGACTGGGACTACGGGCCCTCGGCGGAGATGATCCTGCGCTACCTGGATGCGCGCATCCTGCCCGGCTACGCGGCGGTGGAGGAGGGAAGCCTGGCCGGCTACACCTTCTTCGTCTACGAGGGCAGCAAGGGGATCATCGGAGACCTGTTCGTGCGGGAACCGGCGGGAGGGCAGTTGGCGGCGAACGGGGCACAGTCGCTGGGGGAGCGGCTGCTGGGCCACGTGATCGAGACGCTGCAGAACTCCCCCGGCATCCATCGCATCGAGGCGCAACTGCTGCCGCATCCCGCCGGAGCGCTGGCGCGCCCCTTCACGCAGGGAGGATTCCTGCGCCATCCCCGGCTGTTCATGAATCTGGCGCTGAGCCGGGCGAGGAAATGGGCCAGCCCGGGGCGGCCCAAGGCGGCGGAGATCGAGGTCCGGCCGTGGTCGGATACGGACTTTCACTCCGCGGCGGCGGTGATCACTGCCGCCTATCGCGACCACGTGGACGCGGACATCAACGACCAGTACCGCACGCTGAGCGGCTCGCTGCGCTTCCTGAACAACATCGTGCGCTTTCCCGGATGCGGCGTGTTCGATCCCGGGTCGTCGCGGGTGGCCGTGCACAAGCCGTCGAAGAGCGCGGTGGGGCTGATCCTGTGCTCGCAGGTGAAGGAAGGCGTAGGGCACGTGACCCAGGTGTGCGTGGTTCCCGAGCACCGCGGCGCGGGGACAGGGGAGGCGCTGGTCGCCGCCTCGGCAGCGAACTTGGAGAGCCGCGGCTTCCAGACGCTCTCGCTCACCGTCACGGAAGCAAACACGCGCGCCGTCGAGCTTTACCGGCGGCTGAAGTTCGAGCAGACGAAGGTGTTCGACGCGTTCGTGTGGGAAGGGTAGGGGGGAAAGTTAAAAGGTAAAAGGTAAAAGTAAAAAGTCAAAAGACAAGAGGGAAGAGATGGCAGTGGGGTAGGGAGTAGGGGTCCTTCGACTCGGCCGTCGTCCCGCAACGCGGGACTCCGGCCTCGCTCAGGATGACAGCTAAAATCAAACGCAAGGTCCTTCGTTCGCCGCGGCGAACTCAGGATGACAGCTTTTGAAGAGTATCAGTGGGTATAGGGGTCCTTCGACTCGGCCGTCGTCCCGCGACGCGGGACTCCGGCCTCGCTCAGGATGACAGCGGAAAATCTAGAAATCCCACAAATCACAAATTCTCTAGCGACGGAGGAGATACATGAACCAGCCGGCGGCCAGGACTCCCGCGACAAAGGTGAAGAAGCAGCGGACGCCGTAGCGGATCATCTGCGGCCGGGTGTCCTTCTGGGTGATGCCGAAGACGACGGAGGCGAAGAGGGCGAAGACCAGGGCGGCGGAGAAGTGGGAGAGTTCGAGGATCATGGTTTCTTCCCGATGGCGATGTCGTAGGCGTCCACCGCGGAAATGACGTTGAGCAGCCCGGCGACGATGATGAACTTGGTGCCGTAGTCGGCGGTGGCCAGGTTGATGGAGCCGTGGCCCCAGTCGAAGGCGCGGGTCATCAGGTAAAGGCAGCCGGCGCCCAGGTCGCCGACGAAGCCCAGCACGTCCAGGATGTCGCCGAAGTTGGCCGAGTACACCTTGCCCTGCATCAGCAGGCCGATCACAAACATGCAAGTGACGGAGGCGGCGAGCAGAGCGCCGCGTCCCCAGCGCTTGTGCAGGAAGTGTCCGCCGCCGGGAACCAGCCAGCCGACGAGCGGCGTCACCACCGCCATCAGGGTCAGCGGCTGAGGCGAGGCGGGCTCCTGCTTCAGGCGAGGGGAGAGCGGGGCAGCGGATTTGCCTTGGGCCGGGTCGGGCATCAGATGCGCACCAGCTCCTTCTGGATCTTCCCCGTGACTTCGGCGGCGCCGGAGCGCACCAGCATGTTGACCTCGCTGCGCACGCCGAACTCCGGCAGGTAGATGCCGGGCTCGATGGAGAAGCAGGTGTTGGGAATGATCTGGCGCTCGTCCTTGGTCTCGAGGCCGTCCATGTTGGCGCCGTTGCCGTGCACGGTGACGCCGATGGAGTGGCCGGTACGGTGAGTGAAGTACTGGCCGTAGCCGGCGGCGACGATGGAGTCGCGGGTGGCCTGGTCCACCTGCCAGCCGGCGAGCTTCTGGCCGGCGGAGATGGCGGATTGGACGGCGCGGATGCCGGCGTCGCGGGCGTCACGCACGATCTTGAAGATCTCCTGGTGGCGCGCGCTGGGCGCGCCCACGGAGCCGACCCAGGTGATGTCGTAGAAGACGGCGTCGGGCTTGTCCTGCTTGGCCCAGATGTCGAGCAGCACGAAGTCGCCTTCGCGGATGGGAGCGCTGCGCGCGGCCGTGGGCTCGTAGTGCGGGTCGCCGCTGTTGGCGTTCACCCCGACGATGGGAGCGTCTTCGGTGACCAGCTTCTCGCGGGCGAAGGCTTCCAGGATCCACTGCTGGATCTCGAACTCATGGGCGCCGCCGCTGCGCACGCGGCGTCCAATCTCCTGGAAAGCCGCTTCCGTGATGCGGTCCACGATCTCGCCGGCGGCGAAGTGGGTCTTGATCTGCGCTTCCGTCCACGCGGCTTCGAACTGCGAGACCAGGTCGCCTGAACTCACGATCTCCTTGCCGAAGCCGCGGATGAGCTCGACCGTGCCGGCGTCCACCAGGCCGAGGTAGGGAACGAGGTTGTTGGGCGAGTACTGCATGGCGATGCGGGTGTAGGGCGCAAGCATCTGCTTGAGCCCGTCCCAAAGCTCCTGCCAGGCCGAGTACTGGCGCTGAGAGCCGGGGAGCGAATCCAGATGATGAGGCTCGATGCGGTGCATCAGCTTCGAGGGCTCGCCCTGGGCCGGGATCAGATAGAACCAGCGGCGGGTGACCATCTGCGTCTCCGGCAGCCCCAGCACGTGGTAGGCGATGGGGTCGCGGTGGTGGTGGTCGTAGAAGAGCCAGGCGTCGAACTTCAACTGGCGCAGGGCGGCTTGGATGGCGGGAAGGTCCATAGGGAAACTTCTATTAAACCACAGCAGGGACGGGGTCGGCGAAACCTGAGATCCCTCGACTGCGCGCTCCTTCGCCCATCGCTGCGCTCTGGGCTCGGTCGCCCCTTCGACTTCGCTCAGGGCTTCGGCCCTACGGGCCTCAGGCAAATGCGCTCGGGATGACAATCAAAGTCAAACGCAAGATCCTTCGTTCGCCGTGGCGAACTCAGGATGACAGGACTGCCGCAATAGGGAGAGGCCCTGAGCGGCCTGGCCGCGGTCTATCAAGGCACGCCGAGAGTAGTGGCGGGCAAGGAGCGGCCCGGCAGCAGCAAGCGGTCGTAGATCCAGAGCAGCAGCGCGGTCACCAGTCCTACGGCGGTGATGACCCACCAGGCGCGCTCGGGCTGGTGGCCGACTTCGCCAAAATGCTGGAAGACCTTGCCGCCCATCCATCCGCCGAGCAGCGAGCCGATACCGATGGGCAGGAAGGCGAAGCCCATGTAGGTGCCCTGCTGGCCTTCCGGCGCCAGGCGGGAGATGTAGTCGTAGTAGCGGGGCGCCTGGATGATCTCGCCGAGCGCGAGCACGAAGAGCGAGAGGACCGCGCCCCAGATCGTCGGCCGCAGCGTGAGGATGAGCCAGGCGAGAGAGGTGATCACGGTGCCCAGAATGATGGCCTGGAACGCCGGAATCTTGCGGGTCAGAAAACTCAGCGCGAGAGTAAGGCAGATGACGGCCAGGCCGTCGGTGATGAGGATGAGCTCGACGTCGGCCTTGGCATCGATGTAAGCGTGGATGTAGCCCGGCAGGCTGATGTACTGCTGCCAGAAGACGATCCAGTAGCCGCTGAAGATGAGCAGGAACCACATGAAGCGGCTGATGCCGGCCAATACCAGGATCAGGAGCCCCAGCCATGCGAGCCAGGGGACGTGGAAATCAAGCGCGGCTGACGCGATGCCGAGCGCCAAGCCGATTCCAAGCACGGGCAGAACCAGGCGGGTGTTGCCCACGACGACGCAGAAGTTGCGCGCCACCTCGGCGATGGAGGGTGGAGGCGCGTCGCCGGCTTTGCGAGGCTCGCGGAAGAAGAACAGGACCACGAAGAACATGGCGAAGACGCTGAGCGCGGCGACGCGATAGACGTTCTCCACGCCCAGATGGCGATGGGCCCAGGAGGCGACGTAGGGGCCGGCGGCGCCGCCGATGTTCACCATGGTGTAGTAGATGGAAAAACCGATGGAACGCACGTTCTCCTTGGAGGCGCGCGCCGTGGTGCCCACCACGCAGGGCTTCACCAAGGAGACGCCCAGCGCGGGCAGGATGAGGATGAATCCCACGAACAGGCCCAGCGGTACGGCGTCGCGCACGGGCGCCAGCCAGGGCGCTCCGATGGAACCGATGAGGAAATACGCCGCGGCCAGGATGAGGTAGGCCAGGGAGAGGGCGCGGCGGAAGCCCAGGCGGTCGGCAATCGCGCCCCCGAAAATGGCCAGGAACCAGACCATGCCGCCGAAGAGGCCGGTGAGCGTCCCGGTCTGCTCGGTGGAGAAATTCAGCTTCTCCTGCAAATAGAGGGCGAGCGAGGCGAAGGCGCCGTAGTAGGAGAGACGCTCGAAGATCTCGGTGAGGTTGGCGACCCAGAAGGGACGCTCAAAGCCGGTGCGGATGTCGTTGAGGCGTTCCGAGAAGCTCATTCTTGAGTACCGAGTTGCGAGTATCGAGTTGCGAGTCGGCAAAAAGCAGATTCCTCGTCGCCCGCCGCGGCGGGCTCCTCGGAATGACAATTCACGTCAGCGCGGCGGCGATGCGCTCCGCAACCGCGGAGGCGGGCAGCCCCAAAACCCGCACCACCTTGTTCCGGCTGGCATGGCCGGCGGCTATGGTAACGGAGGAACGCGGGAGGCGCAAAACCTCCGCCAGGAATTCGATGCAGGCCTGGTTGGCGCGGCCTTCGGCGGGCGGGGCGGTGAGGGAGAGCTTGAGGGCGTCGCCCAGGATGCCGGTGATGGCGTTCTTCTTCGCGCGGGGGTGGACGCGCACGGCGAAGGTAGCGCCGGCGGCGCTCTCGTTTACCGGAATCATGCGCTTGCCACGGAGGCACGGAGACACGGAAGGGATCGGGAGATCTGGTGATCGGGAGATCGGGTGATTGGAATCATGCAGCGGGCTTCCTGTGGCGGTCTCCAAAGATGGCGGCGCCGAGGCGGACGCAGGTGGCGCCCTCCTCGATGGCAACCTCGAAATCGTGGGACATGCCGATGGAGAGTGTTTGCAGGGCGATGCCGGGGAGATCGCGCGCGGCGATGTGGTCGCGGAACTCGCGCAAGCGGCGGAAGTAGGGGCGCGCGCCTTCGGGGTCGCCGGTGTGAGGCGGAATGGCCATCAGGCCGCGGAACTCGAGCGCCGACAGGCGAGGCGCGGCGGCGAGGAGTTCTTCGAGCTCGGGCGAATCGGGCGCCAGGCCGCTCTTGGCGGTTTCGGCGGCGAGGTTGACCTCGATCAGCGCCGGGAGCTTCTTGCCGAGGGTGGCGGCGGCGGAATTCAGTTTCTCCGCCAGGCGCAGCGAGTCGAGTGAATCCACGGCCGAGAAAAGTTCGGCGGCGCGCGTGGCCTTGTTGGTCTGGAGATGGCCGATCAGATGGAACTGCGCCTCCGGCAGGTCGCGCAGCAGGTTCACCTTCTCCGCGAACTCCTGCACCCGATTCTCGCCGAAGCGGCGCAGGCCGGCCTCGTAGGCTTCGCGGATGCGGCGGGGCTCGACCTGCTTGGTCACGCCCATCAGTTCGATCTCCGAGGGCGAGCGGCCGGCGCGGCGGGCGGCGGCTTCCATGCGGGCGCGGAGGAGGGCGAGGTTTTCGGCGATGGACACGGGAACATTCTAAATGGCGCTCGCGGGAGCGGGGGGATGGGGAAAGGGAAAAGGGCAAAGGGCAAAGGGAGAAAAAGAAAACCTAGGTCCCTCGACTGCGCGCTCCGTCCGGCCGTCCCGCGGGACGGCTGCCGTCGCGCTCCGCTCGGGATGACAATTCATAGGGGAAGTGCGCCTGACGTCGCGCCTGAAGCCGCGACCTTTCCAAAGCGCTGACCTTAATAGGGGTCCTTCGACTCGCGCCGGCGCTGGTGCTGGGCGCTCGCTCAGGATGAAAGGTCCTGAGAGTTGCTGGTGGGAATAGGGGTCCTTCGACTCGCGCCGGCGCTGGTGCTGGGCGCTCGCTCAGGATGACAGCTATTGAGAGTTCGCGGTGGAGATGGGCCGGCGCCGGCGCTCCTGCTACTTTTTCGGCTCCGTCTCCAGGGGCTTGCGGGCGAAGTGCAGCAGCGAAGTCGCCAGCAGGACGAAGGTGGCCACGGCGAGCCAGCTATTGGTAGCCAGGAAGGGAATCTTCACGCCCCAAGCGACCGCGCCTTCGCGGATCCAACCTTGGGTTTCCATCAGCTTTACACCGATGCCCAACAGGCCGACGATGCCGCCGGCGGCGATGAGGCCGCTGGCGAAGAGCGAGCCGGGCGAGACGTCGCTCTCTGCCACCTTCTTGGCGCCGCGCTCGGCCAGCCAGCGCACCACGCCGCCGGTGAAAATGGCCAAGGTGGTGGCGATGGGGATGTAAAAGCCGACGGCGAAGGAGAGCGAGCGGATGCCGAGTAGCTCTACGCCGATGACCAGGAAGACGCCCAGCAGCACCAGTCCCCAGGGCAGGCGCTGGTTGAGGATGCCGCTGATAACCGTGGCCATGAGGCGTGCCTGGGGGGCAGCGGCACGCTCGGAGCCGATGCCCTGGATCCACTGGACCTCGATCTGCCCGGTCTGCGGGTTGTAGAGATACTTGCCGTCGGCCAGTTCGCGCGAGCCGATGGCGTTCAGCACCTGGAACTGGGAGCCGGCAACGGTAGTGACGAGGGCCCCCTTTTCGTCGGTGACGCGGATGCTGGCGGGCAGCTCGACCTTCTGGATCTCGACGCCTTTGGGCAGGTTGCTGATGTCGAACTTCTGGGGGTTGAAGGGGCGATAAGTCTCCAGGCCCTTGTTCATGCCCATGAGCGTGAGCCCGATGGCGAACACCGAGACCATCACGCCGACGAGCAGCGCCAGCTGCTGCTTGCGCGGGGTGGCGCCGACCAGGAATCCGGTCTTCAAATCCTGGGAGGTATTGCCGGCGTTGGCCGATGCGATGCAGACCACGCCGCCGATGGTGATGGCCAGCGCGCCGAAGGCGGCGGCCGTCCAGTGCAGGACCAGGAAGACCGCGCAGGTCGCCATCAACGTGGCGATGGCCATGCCGGAGATGGGGTTGGACGAAGTGCCGATGAGGCCAGTGATGCGCGAAGAGACGGTGACAAAGAGGAAGCCGAAAATGACCACAAAGACGGCGGCGGCGAGGTTGGCGTACCAGGAGGTATGGGCGCCGGGCACGGGCATGGCGGTGAGCATGACCCACATCATGATGAGGACGGCGACCGCGCCCAGGATGGCCCACTTCATGGGGAGGTCGTCATCGGTGCGGCGGCGCGCAGCAGCGGCCGCAGCGCCCTTGATGAGGTCACTGGTGCCGGCGCGCAGCGCCGCGACGATGGTGGGGACGGTCTTGAGCAGGGTGATGAGGCCGGCGGCGGCGACAGCGCCGGCGCCCATGGGGCGGATGTAGTAGCGCCAGAGCTCGTCGGGCGCCATGTCGGCGATAAGCTTGGGGCCGGGGTAGAGGGGCGCGGTCAGGTTTCCGCCGAAGAACTTGATGGCGGGCATGACCACCAGCCAGGCGAAGACCCCGCCGGCGAAGATCACGCCGGCGATGCGCGGTCCGATGATGTAGCCCACGCCCAGATACTCGGCGGTGGTGTTGGCGCGGATGGAGGCGCCCGAGAACCAGCCCTGGGTGACGGCCTTGCCCGTCTTGGCATCGGCGAGGAAGCCGAAGTTGTAGGTGGGAGTGGAGGGCCAGGCGGCGAACATGTTCTCGTTCTGGAAGAAGGGGTAGAGAGAACCCAGGCCGAGGCCCCAGAAGACGCGGCTGGCGGAAATGGCGGCGCGGTGCGGG
>Ga0080064_1003830_pt1 | contig 20674 bp, 14 predicted proteins | sample Subgrocontami54m_FD_69260 | JGI IMG/M metagenome (GOLD analysis project Ga0080064, IMG submission 69260) | Subsurface groundwater microbial communities from S. Glens Falls, New York, USA - GMW46 contaminated, 5.4 m (SPADES assembly) (version 2) ...
GGAGGGGTTCGCCACGACATACGTAACCGGAACCCCGAGACGACCGTGAATCCGGTTGACCATCCCGTAGCGCGCGGCGAACTGGCCACCAGCGGAGTGGCCTGCCACTACCATGACCTTGAGATTCGGAAAGATGTCGTTCCGGGCCAATCTACGCAATACTTCGTCGACAACGTCATAGGACGTGATTTGTGCGTTGCCGATTGCAGGGGCGCCGTTGCGCCAACTCCCCCGTCCGGAGCAGACCCAATTCAACTCGTCGGGCGCCAGTGTGTCACGGCAGCGTCTTCCCGCGCTGGAGGCAAAGCGCACTGAGATGATGAGGGTATTTTCCAAAGCGCCAGCCAGGAAAGCCGCGGCGAGAGCGTGACGGAAATAATTATCGGCATCACGGCTCTGGCCATGGATCGTGACAAGCGCGCGACGGATGCCTTCGTTTACCGCGCCCAGGGCATGGTTACGATAGACGAGGGCGCGTGCCGGCCCGTCAGCCACGGTAACCCATTCCGTACATGCGGAGGTGGCGGACGTGCATCCTGCCGCCCACGCGGTTCCGGCAAGCCAAACGAGCGACAGACATATCGACCACCACAGACAACGTATTGAGGCCAAGCCCTTCACGGCAGGTTCCTCCCGGAATCCGGGCTAATGGGTGGCGCGTCCGCCCGCTTTCCCGGCCGCGGTGAAAATCTTCTCACAGCGCTGCCGGTCGCCCGCATCCGCGATACCCGGCTCGCCGCACCACGCGACCAGACGCTCGCCCGCGGCGTCCGCGCCGATCGCGGCCGCGCCTTTGAAACGTTCCCTCAGTTGTTTTAATTGCAGCGCGAGCCTTTGCGCGTGAAACCCGGCCGGACTGTCGAGACCCAGCAACAATTCGAGTTCGAGCAGGCTCTCGCGGCGCGCTTCGACACCGTGTTCCACCCGCGCCAGATAGGCGCCGCTCGCTGCCGCATCGGACAACGCGTTGAGCGCAGCGTCGCGTCGCGCGATCATTTTCGATTCCCATGCGGCCGGCAGCACCGGCAATGCTGCCCACCGTTCCTGCGCAGCAGCGGACTGTACCGCGACCACGGCCGCATCCGGATTCGAACGCACGAGGGAATCGAGTTCCTCGCACAGGCGTTCCTTCGCCGCGAGCGTCTGCCACACCGCCGTCTCACGGGAGCGCACGCGCGCTGATAACGCCGCCTCGACTGCCGTCTTCGCAGCCCTGAAGCGGGATTCGACGCCGCGCAAAGCAGGATCGGATCCGCCAGATTGTTTTTTCCATTGCTCCTGCAGATCGCGCACGCCACGCCGCACGGCCTGATCGTCCCGGTCCGCGGCCCGCGCGAGTTGCTCGAGCTGCTCGCAGAGCTCCTCCAGCGTGCGGCGGTGCTCGTGCTTGCGCCCGTCCTCAGCCTTGCGCCTGGCATCGCGGGCGTTGAACACCGCGTCGCACGCGGTGCGAAACTGCTCCCACAGCGCGCGTTCGTCGCGCCGCTCGAGCGCGAGCGCCTTGGCCTGCTCCTGCCACCTGGCCTGGATCGCCCTGACTTGCGACAACGTGTCGCGCTCCATCGCTTTCGATGCGAGCGCGGTGGCCTCATCGATCAACCCCTGACGGCCCGCCTTTGCCTGATCGCGCGCCTCCGCCAGCGCAGCCCGCAGCGGGGCAAGCGCCGCCTTGAACCGCGCGTCGAACTTTTTCCATGCCCTGGGTTCGACGCTGCCCAGATCGCCCTCGCGCCACGCGTGTTCGGTATCACGCAGCCAGCGCTCGACGGCGCGCCAGTCGCGGGGCTCGCCCAGCAGGGTCGGCGCGTGCGCCGCGGCTGCGGCGATGAACTCGTCGCGCTGCTTGCGCGCCTGCTTTCTCTGCGCTGCCTGCTCGGCGAAATATTTGGCGGCGGGCGCATAGGCCTTTTCGCACGCGCTGTCGAAACGTTTCCACAGCGTTTTGGGAACGCCCGCATACTGCTGGTCGAGCGCCTTCCATTCGTTGCGCAGTTTCTGCACTTCAAGCGCAAGTTGCGGCGCATCCATCGTCTGCGCCGCCAGCGCCTCGGCGCGCTCGCACAACTGCACGCGGGCGCTTTGCTGGCCAAACGATTCCCAGCGTTCGAGTTCCACCAGCTGGTGCGCGAGCCGGCCGAGCCGTTGCGTGGTCGGCTTCGGCAGCGGGCCGGCGCCGGCCTTCAGCTTTCTGATCTCGTCGGCAGTCGCGCGTGCGGCATGCAATTGTCCCGCGACGAGCGCCTGCTCTGCCACATGCAGCAGATCGTGGACGCGCTGCCGCACCGCGCTCGCTTCCTGCTGCGCAGCCCTGACCACGGCAACGCGGCGTTGCTCGATGACCCGCAACGCGGCCTCGATGCGCCGCGTCAGCTCCGGCGTCCGGATCGCCGGATTCAGCGCCTGCCACCGCTCGGGCAATTGCGCGTGGTCTACCGACGTGCTCGCGGCAAGCTGCTCGGCTTCAACGACCAGCGCTTCGGCACCAGCGAGCGCCAGGTGTTCCGTCTCCCAAAGTACGATGCGCTGTTGCGCTTCATCCAGCTGCGTGAGCGCCGCGCCGTCGCCGCGCTGCTGCGCCTCTTCGCGCAGCGCGGCGAGTCCGGTGCGCAGCCCGGCGAGCGAGTCCGCCCCGGCCGGCGGCGCGAGCGCCGCGATCCATTCGCGCAGGCTGCGCTCGAACCTTGCCCGCGCCCGCTGCTCATCCTGCTCGCGCTCGAAGCGTGCCAGCACCGCCTGGCGGGCCGCATCGCAACGCGCAAGACGCTCGGTGTCGCCGCTCATGTCCAACCCCTGCCAGCGGCGATTGAGCTCGACTACCGCGGTAAGTATCGGGCCGGGTTTTGCCGCCAGCGCTTCCAGCTGCGCGAGTATGGTGTCGGCTTCGGCTTTCTGATCGAGCCGCGCCTCCATCGCATCGATGCGCTGCCGCGCGAGCCGCGCCACGCCGTGATCGCGGTTCTTTGCCGCCTCGGCGAGTCTGCGCAGACCGTCCGCGGAGGCAACGCGCGCCGCGGCCGCCAGGCGCGTCTCGGCATGCTCCGCGCCCAGCGCAAGCTCGATCAACGGCTCTTCAGCGCGTATGCCGGCGATCGCGATACCGCAGCGCTCCGCATCGGGCGCGCGGCGTGCCACCGCGGCGCGGATCGCATCGGTGCAATGATCCGCCTCGAGCAATATCCGCGCGCCGGCGCTGTCCCGGGTGTCGGCGAGCGCATCGCCCAGTGCCGTGGCAAGCGCATCGCGCACTGCGGAATCCGTTTCCTTTTCCCAGGCGGAGGCGAGCATGGCGAGATCGGTGCAGCGGCGCGCCGCCGCGACGCGGACCTCCGGTGCGGGATCGGCGGTCAGCAGGCGCGCGAGTTCGTCCGAATCGGGCGCAAGCTGCGCCGCGCCGAGGACCCGCTGCGCGGGTTCAGCATGTTCGTGCAGGGCGGAACGGGTAAAGAGATTGGTGATCATGTTCGGATTGGGACTCGGATTTCGTGCGCCGATGCGCGCGGTTGCGCAGTGTTCCAGCGCATTGCTGACAATCCATGCAGGAAACGTGATGTTAACAAAAAAACTCGCCCGGGATTGCCGAAAATCTCCGATTGCGAATGCTCTATCGTAACCTCCTTCGCGGCGACCTTCTATTTCAGACAGGCCACCGGCACCAGCATCCGCATCAGCGCCGCGACGTCATCGAGCTCATCGAGGCGCCAAATGGCGTCGATGATGGGTTGCGCGTCGCAACCCGGCGCCCCGAGCGCTGCCTGATCGCGAAACTTCGCTTCCAGTTCCCCATCGCTCAACGGGCATTTCGGGCCGCCGCGCAAATGGGCAATGTGCTTCTCGAAGCTCACGCCCGACCGGGTGCGCACGGTGACGTACGCCTCCTCGTTGCCGACGGCAGCATCCTCCGTCATCGATACCCTGGCACGCAACGCAAGCACCGCGGGCTGCGCCACGGCTGCATCGGTGAACTGGCGCACGCCCGCTGCGCCATGAATGAAGGCGACGGCGCAGCAGTGATGAATGCTGACGCTGGCTTCACGGCTGACGCGCGGCGCCGGCCGGTCGGCGCGCTCGCGCAGCAGCGGACCGCCACGCACCGCGATGTGCTCGATATCCGCGGGACTGATCGAGTGCTCACTGCGCAGTTCCAGGCACGCGTCGATCACGGGATGCAGCACCACCCCGGTCGGATATGGCTTGTAGGCATTCAGGGGCAGTTCCCAGGTTTGCCCCAGTCCGCTCGTGATCTTAGACAGATCAGCCTGTTGACCGGTGACCCGCGCGAAGCCGAACGTACCTTCAATCGCGCGCTCGCCTCCGGTGAAATTCTGTTCCGCCAGCAGTGCCGCCACCATGCCGTTGCGCGCGGAGTTGGCGACTGCGATGCTGGTCGCCATGTCGGGCAGGCTTTCGACCAGACCGCAGGACTGAGTGGCCGCGTTGCCGAGTGCCCAGGTCATCTGCTGGGCGGTGAGTCCGAGCATCCTGCCAAGCGCCGCGGCGGAGCCGAACACGCCGCAGGTGCTGGTGATATGAAAACCGTGGCTGTAATGCCACGGCGACACCGATTTGCCAATGCGGCAGGAGGCTTCCACGCCGAGGATAAACGCGTGCAGCAATTCGGGGCCGCTGACACGCCGATGCTCCGACCAGGCCAGCAACGGCGGGGCCACCGAGGCGCTGGGATGAATCACGGTGGGCACGTGCGTATCGTCGAAGTTCAGCACATTCGAGCTCATCGCGTTAAGCGACGCGGCCGCGAGGATGTCGAGGCGCTCAGTCCGCCCCACCACGGTCGCGACGCGCGGGCCGGAGAACCGGTCCATCACCCCGAGCGCGCGTTCGATCACTTCGTGGCGGCAGCTGCCCAGCGCGCAACCGATGTGATTGAGGATCGATCGCGTCGCTTCCCTGCGCAGCGACTGCGGAATGTCGCTCCAGCGCGATTCGACGATGAACTGCGCGAGCCGCGCGGTGACGTTTTCATGCCCGGGTGACAAGATCATTGGGCCGGCCGGTTCTGATCGGAAATCGATTTGACGAGCGCAAGAATGTTGCCGGCAGTCTTCGCCATCGCAACGTCAACCAGCTTGCCGTCCACCGTGGTGCTGGCGGTGCCCCGCGCGAGGGCTTCATCAAACGCCTTCAATACGCGGGTAGCGTAATCGATCTCCGCCGCGGTCGGCATGTAAATCCGGTTGGCCGCCTCGATTTGAGTCGGATGGATCACGGTGCGCCCGCGGAACCCGAGCCGTTTCGACAGCGTGGTGTCGCGCTTGAATCCGTCAAGATCCCTGATGTTCGAGAATACGCCGTCCAGCGGGCACCTGATGTTCGCGGCGCGCGCCGCCACGAAGGTGAACTGCCGCACGAACATCATCTCGGGCCCCTCGCTCGACCACGTTGCGCCGAGGGAAACATTCATGTCCCCGTCCTCGCCCCCGGCGTAAATCACGGACTCCACGCGTTTTGCGGCGGTGATGATCTGCAGCGATGAAAGGACGCCCAAGGCGCTCTCGATCATCACGATGATCGGGGTGCTTCCCGCCGCGAGCCCTTTGCGAACCTCCACGCTCGAAAGCATGCGGTCGACGGCGGCGACATCCCCCGGGGAATCCTGTTTCGGTACGACAAACCCGGCAAGTCCGGGCGTGCCGGCCAATTCGGCCAGATCTTCGTGCAGATATCCGCTGGGCACGGCGTTGACCCGCACCCAGCTTTTGTCGCCGGGCGTTTTCGCAATGGTTTCCTTCGCCATGGCCCGGGCGTTCGCCTTCTCGGCGGCCGGAACCGTGTCCTCCAGGTCGAATATGAAGCCGTCGGCAGGCAGCGAGTTGAGCTTGTCGAGCATCCTCCGCTGATTGGCCGGCACGAACAACAGGCTTCGCCAGATGCGCATAACCATTCTCCTTAATTCCCCAACACGACGGCGCCGGCTTTGGAAAAACCTTCGGTCTCGGCAGCGCTGTATCCGAGTTCCCGCAGAATTTCCGCCGAATGCTCGCCCAACAGCGGCGCGGGCCTGCGGATGCTGGGGCCATCGTGATCGAACAAAACCGGATTGCGGACCGTGCGCGTGGTCCCCATGCGCGGATGCGTGACATCCTCGATGACGTTCCTCGCGCGGATGTGCGGATCGGCGAAGACTTCCTGAAAATTGTTCACGCGCGAACACGGCACGCCCGCCTCCATCAGCACGGCCTCCAGGTCTTCAGCACTGCGCTCGCGCAGTGCCGGCGACACGACGGCAAGCAGATCGGTCTCGTGCTGCTTCCTGAGAACGTAGGTCGCAAAGCGGACGTCGGTGGCATAGCTTTCAAGGCCGAGCACCTGCATGAGCCGCCTGAACAATTCGTCGTTGGGCGTGCCGATCGCCAGATAACTGCCGTCCTGAGTTTCGAAAATCTGATAAGGCGCATTCAGGCGATGCTGGTGTCCGATGCGCTCCGGCACCACGCCCGTCGCGAGATACCCGGCCGCCTCCCACGCCGCCGCCGCGATCGAGGACTCGACGAGCGAGACATCCGCGATCCGTCCGCCCTTGTCGCGCAGCACGCTGATCAGTCCCGACAGCGCCGCGTAAGTCGCAAAAAGAGCCCCCAGAATGTCCGCGGTCTGGATCCCGGAACGCATGGGCATTTCACCGGGCAATCCAGTGACCGACAAAGCGCCGGAAAAGGCTTCCACGATCAGATTGACACCCGCGCGCCGCCGATACGGCCCCGTCTGGCCGAAGCCGGAGGCCGATACGTACACGATCCTGGGGTTGATCGCGCGCACCTGCGCGGGACCAAGTCCGAGCGCTTCAAGTGCGCCGGGGCGGTTGTTTTCGACGAACACGTCGCTTTTTGCGACCAGCAAGTGAGCGATGTCGCGCGCCTGGTGTTGCTTCAAATCCAGGACCAGGCTGCGCTTGTTGCGGTTCAATGCCGCGAAGCTTGCGCTCTCCGCATTGACCATGGGGGGCGTTGCCCGCGTCTGGTCGCCCCGCGGCGGACGCTCGATCTTGATGACGTCCGCGCCCATGTCCCCGAGCAACATGCCGCAAAACGGGCCGGCAATCAAATTGCCGAGCTCCAGTACCCTGATACCTTCAAGTGGCTGCGACACCGTGATTTGCCGCATCACTCCGGCGTCAGACCAATCTTGGCCGCCAGCCGCTTGTTCACCTCGATTTCGTCGACGATGGTCTTCGCGAACTCGGTGGGCGTGGAGCCCACGGAAACGAAACCCTGCCCCGCAAAGGCACGCCGGATTTCCGGGTCCTCCAGAGCCTTCGCGATTTCGTTGCGCATGCGGTTCACGATTTCGTGCGGCGTGCCGGCCGGAAACCAGAACGCGTACCACGGCACAAACAGGTAACCTTTGACACCGGCTTCGTCGATGGTCGGCACATCGGGGAGATCATTCCAGCGACTGGTCGCGGTAATGCCGAGTGCTCTCAGCTTGCCCGCTTTGACGTGGGGCAGGAGCACCGTCGGCGGGCCAAAGCAGGTGTCGATTCTCCCGGCAAGAAGATCGGTGATGGCTTGTCCTACGCCCTTGTAAGGAATATGCGTGGTTTGCGTCCCCGCCATGTCGTTGAAGATTTCGGCCGCGAAATGCATGACGTTGCCAACCCCGCCTGACCCGTACGTGAATTTTCCAGGCTGCGCCTTAGCGCCGGCGACGAATTCCCGCACCGAGCGCGCGGCAACGCCGGGATGCGTCACAAACAGAAAACCCACGCTTTTGAGGGCCAGCGTGATGGGCGCGAAATCCTTGACCGGGTCGTACGGAAGGCTTTTCATTATCACCGGCAGGCTGGCGTGGCTCGATGACGTATGCAGCATCGTGTAGCCATCGGGCGCGGACTTTGCCACGAGATCCGAGCCCAGCGCGCCTCCTGCCCCGGGTCTGTTGTCGACCACCAGCGTCATCAGATCCTGCATTTTCCTGCCCAGCATCCTGGCCGTGTAATCCATCGGTCCGCCGGGTGCATAGGGCACCACCACGCGGATCGGTTTCGACGGGTAGTCGCGTTCAACTGATTGTTGGGCGGCGGCGAAAACCGGTGCTGACACGATCAGCAGCGCAAAACTTAGCATCGTCCTGGGTAAAAACATATTCCCTCCTGTCAGCATTTTGCAGCTTTTCCCGCGCTGGCGATTTTTCCGAACATCGCGACTACTGAGTATTACGTATCCGGATGACAATCTGTGCCCAACGCCATCGCCAAGGGCGCGGATTCATCGCGCCGTCGATGGCACGGCCACTCGCGTAGGGCGCAGCTTTAGCGCGCCGAATAATCTCTGCCAAATCGACGGCGCGCTAAAGCTGCGCCCTACAGCCGCGCCCTAGAGCCGAAAATTGTCACAGCCATAGGTTATTTGCAATAGTCGCGCTTCTTCCGGTTCGAATTCTAGCGCGTTTGCGCGCCGAGTAAATCGAGCAGCGCGGCGCCATAGCGTTCCAGCTTCTTCGCGCCGATGCCGCCAATTCCGGCGAGCTCCGCGAGGTCCTGCGGCCGCGTGCGCGCGATCTCCGTCAGCGTGCTGTCGTGCAGGATCACGAATGCCGGCACCGACTGGGCGCGTGCCTCGGCGAGACGCCACGCCCTGAGCCGCTCGAGCAGGCCGGCTGCGCCGGCCGGCAAATGACCTGCCGCCGCAGTGCGTGACACCGGTGTCGCGCGCCGGCGCGGCACGACACGGCGCATTTCGACACGCTGCCCGCCCGTGAGCACTTCGCGGCTCGCGGCACTCAGCGTCAGTCCGCCGTGCGCCTCGTGATCCACGCGCGCGAGCCCGAGCGAGACCAACTGCCGGAACACGCCGCGCCACGCGTCTGCGTCGAGATCGGCGCCGATGCCGAACACCGAGAGCTGGTCGTGACCCCAGCGGCCCATGCGCTCGTTGTCCTTGCCGCGCAGCACGTCGATCAGATGCACCGCGCCGAAACGCTGACCGGTGCGATAAATTGCCGAAAGCGCTTTTCTTGCTGCTTCAGTCGCATCCCAGGTCTCGGGCGGCTCAAGGCAGGTATCGCAGTTGCCGCACGGCTCGCTCGCCTCGCCGAAGTAATCGAGCAGGCGCACCCGGCGGCAACTCGCGGTCTCGCACAAACCGAGCAACGCGTCGAGCTTGGCGCTGGAGACGCGCTTGAATTCGTCGGCGGCCTCGCCCAGCTCGATCAACCGCCGTTGCTGCACCACGTCGGCGAGTCCGTAAGACATCCAGGCGTCCGCGGGAAACCCGTCGCGGCCGGCGCGGCCGGTTTCCTGGTAGTAGCCCTCGATGCTCTTCGGCAGGTCCAGATGCGCGACGAAGCGCACGTCGGGCTTGTCGATGCCCATGCCGAAAGCGATGGTCGCCACCATCACGATGCCATCCTCGCGCTGGAAGCGGGACTGATGTTCGGTGCGCGCAGCGGTATCCATGCCGGCGTGATACGGCAGCGCGTTCACGCCCTGCGTGGCGAGCCAGGCGGCGGTCTCGTCGACCTTGCGCCGCGACAGGCAGTAGACGATTCCCGCCTCGCCCGCATGCTCCTCGCGGATGAAACGCAGCAGTTGCGCGCGCGGATCGACCTTGTCGACAATGGTGTAACGGATATTCGGCCGGTCGAAGCTGGAGACGAACATGCGCGCGGCGCCAAGCGCAAGCCGCGAGACAATTTCGGTGCGGGTCTGCGGGTCGGCAGTGGCGGTGAGCGCGATGCGCGGCACCTGCGGAAAACGCTCGTGCAGCAGCGACAACTGCAGATACTCCGGGCGAAAATCGTGGCCCCACTGCGACACGCAGTGCGCTTCGTCGATCGCGAACAGCGCGATTTGCGCGCGCGCGAGCAGATCGAGGCAATGCGGTGTGGTCAGCCGCTCGGGCGCGACGTACAGCAAATCGAGTTCCCCCGCGAGCAGCGAGCGTTCGACGGCGCGGGCGGCATCGGCATCCAGCGCAGAATTCAGGAAGGCCGCAGACACTCCGAGTTGCTTCAGCGCGGCGACCTGGTCCTGCATGAGGGCGATCAGCGGCGACACCACGATGCCGGTGCCCGCCCGCAACAGCGACGGGAGTTGGTAGCAAAGCGACTTGCCGCCGCCGGTAGGCATCAGCACCAGCGCATCACCGCCTGCGGCAACGTGATCGACGATCTCACCTTGCGCGCCGCGGAAGGCGGGGTAACCGAAGACCTCGCGCAACCTGGCCAGCGAAGGGGAACCGCGGCCGGGGATCGGTGTAGTCAATCAGGACTCGCGGATTTGTCTGGCAACATTTTCGGCGATGGTTGCCGGCTGTTGGCGGCCTTGATTTCAATGCGCGCGTTGGTCGCCTTGACGTTTGACAGCGTGAGCGCGCCGATCGTCACGCTGCCGCTCGCGTTGAGACTCTTGAGCGCCGCCAGATCGGGCGGCTCCCTGGAATCCCGCTGGGACAGATAGCGGTCGGCGTCGAGCCGGTCGATGTCGATGTCGAACGCATAGAACGGCCGTGTGAATTTCGTGAGCCCGATCCGGCCTTTGATGGCGCTGTCGTCGAACTTGGCCGCAAACGCCAGGCTGGCAGTGTGCCGGGCAAGATCGGCCTGCGCCGACGCATTGAAGGCCGCATCGAGCGGGTTTTTCAGCAGCGCCGGATGATTGACGCTGACGGTCGCAACCAGTTTCGGCAGCTCGAGCTTCTGTCTCTCAATGCTTCCCGCGAGCGGACCCGACAATCTCGCTTTGATCCTCGCGCCATCCTGCTGCGCATCAATGCTCGCGCTCAACGCGCCGGCCTTGAACGCTTTGGCGTTGCCGTCGATGCCGGGAATTTCAAACTTCGCGGCGAGCTTGCCCTTGGCTGTACGCAACGTTGCATCGAGCACCAGCGTTTCGCCACTCACGTTGTCGCCGGTTACGGTGAGCCTGGGGGCATCGAATTTGACATCGAGATTGCCGTTTTCCGGTTTGCCGGCCAAGGCGATCGTCAGCCCGGAAATCAGGAATTCCCTGCTCGCGAGTCTGGCATCGACGTCACCCTTTGCCGTTGCCACCAGGTTGCTGATGCCTGCCGCCAGCCCCGCGGCGCTGAAATCGATTTCCGCGAACCTGTAGCGCTGCTGGTCAAGATCGAACGCGACAGTGGTTTTGAGCGTAGTTTCCAGATTCATCACGGGACTGTCGCTTTGAACCGTGAACGCGAGGTCGAACTTGACGGGCACGCCGCTCGCGATGGGCCCGGTCCTGAGATTGAGTTTCGACAGCGCGCAGGCCGCGCCCGACGCCTCGTCGATATAAGTGAACGCGGCGTTTTCGATCGTGACGTGGTCGATATCGATTACGAAAGGAAAAGGGGCCAGGCTCGATTTTTCATAATTCGAGCCTGGCCCCTTTTCCTTTGTCAGGTCGTCGATATTGGTCGTGCCATCCCTGAAGCGCACGAGGCGAGCGCGCAGGTTCCTGATTTCAACCGTCTCGATCACCACCTGTTTCGACAGCAGCGGCACGAGCTTCAGCGCAACCCGAAAATCGCCGACTTCTGCGAATTCCCTGTCGCTCCCGCGCTCCGAGAGCGACACCCTGCCGAGCGTCGCAGCGATCCGCGGAACAAACGCGAGCTTGATGTCACCCTCGAGCCTGAGATTGCGCTGCGTGTGATCCTTGACTGCGCGCACGATCTGCGGCTTGTAATCATTGGGATCGAACGTCGCGGCAATATAGGCTGCCGCTGCGGCAAGTATCAGGGCGATGCCGCCGAGCGGCCACAGCACAATTTTGACGATTGCCTTCATGTCGCGTGATTGTAACGCGCTGCTGCGCTAAACTAAGCGCAGGAATGCCCCCTCGCGACACCTCGAACGGTCATGCATACCCCACGCCAAATGGCCTTGCTTTCGATCGCCACCTCGCTCGCGACGCTGGCGCTGAAGTTTGGCGCGTATTTCATGACGAACTCGGTGAGCCTGTTGTCGGACGCGCTGGAGGCGTTGGTCAATCTTGCCGCCGGTATTATCGCGCTCGCCGCGCTCAGTGTCGCCGAAACGCCCGCGGACGACCGCCACACTTATGGCCACGACAAGGCCGAGTACTTCTCGAGCGGAGTCGAAGGCACGCTGATTCTGGTCGCCGCTTTGTCCATTATTTACGCCGCGTGGGACCGCTTTCAGCATCCGGCCCCGCTCGCCAACCTCGGACCGGGAATCATCGTCGGACTGCTGGCGGCGGCGATGAACTATGCAACCGCCCGCCTCATGCTCAAGGTCGCCCGGAAACACGACAGCATCACCATCGAGGCGGACGCGAGGCACCTGCTGACCGATGTGTGGACTTCGGGAGGCGTGTTAGGCGGCCTGCTGATCATCCTGTTCGTGCCGCGATGGCAGGTGCTCGATCCGCTGATTGCGGTCGGCGTCGGGCTGCACATCATTTACACCGGATTCGGGTTGTTGCGCCGCTCGGTCGAGGGCCTGATGGACACGGCGCTGTCGCCGCTGGAAATTCACAAGACCGAGCAGCTCATCCAGGCGGAACTGCCGCCGGGAGCAAGTTTCCACGCGTTGCGCACGCGCAAAGCCGGCGCGAGACGGTTCATCGAATTCCACCTGCTCGTGGCGGGCGAGACCAGCGTAAGGGATTCCCACGTGTTATGCGACCGCATCGAGGAATCGATTACCGGCCAGTTGGCAAAAGCTTCGGTCACGATTCACGTCGAACCGCGGGAAGCGCATGAACCGCACGGTTTGCCGCCGTAACCGATCGTGGATCTCGATTCCATGAAACAACGCGCCCCGCGTTTGACTTGCAGCACCCCCCAACCCGACGTCATCGTGATCGGTGGCGGGGGATCGGGGCTGGCGGCTGCCATCGAGGCGGCATCCGTCGGACGCCGCGTGCTGTTGCTGGAAAAAGCCCCGCAGCTCGGCGGCACGACGGCATGGTCCGTGGGATCGATCTCGGCCACCTTGTCGCCCCAGCAAATCGCCTGCGGCATCAAGGATACGCCCCACGATCACTTCGAGGACATGCCGAAATTCGCCGCGCACCTCAAAGGGACCGACAATCACGAGCTGCGCCGCATCCTGACGGGCGAAGTCCCGGCGACATTGCGATGGTTGATGGGTCTCGGCGTCGAGTTCTTCGGTCCCATGCCCGAGCCTCCGCATCGCCGGCCGCGAATGCACAATGTCGTACCCAACTCGAGAGCGTACATCGCGATCTGCGCGCGGCGGGCGCGCCGCCTCGGCGTCGACATTCGCGTTGACGTGCGCGCCACGGGCTGCATCGTCGAAGGCGGCCGCGTGCGCGGAGTGCGCGCGAGCCTCAAGAGCGGCGAGGCGGTCGAGTACCGCGCAAGCGGAGCGGTCGTTCTCGCGAGCGGCGACTACAGCGCCAGCCCGGAGCTGAAACGCGAATTCATCTCCCCGGCCGCCGCCACGATTGAACCGGTCAACGTGTACAGCACCGGCGACGGGCACCGCATGGCGACGGACGTCGGCGCCACCGTGATCAACGGCCATCTCGCGCACATCGGCGTGCGTTTCATTCCCCCACCCCGCAGCAGCATCGCGGAGTCGCTCCCGGCGTTCCGCCCATTGGCCCGTCTCATTCGCATTGCGATGCAGCGCCTGCCGATGGCGCTCCTGCGCCCCTTCCTGATGAAATTCCTCGTCACGGTGCTGGAGCCTGCACCCAATCTCTTCGCGGCCGGCGCCATTCTGATCGGGAGCAAGGGGGAACTCGTCGCGGACTGGAACGACGATCGGATCGCTGGACTGGTCGCGGTACACGATCACCGGGGCTTCATCCTTTTCGATGGTGCGATCGCGGCAGCATTCGAGACGTGGCCGAATTACATCTCGACCGCGCCGGGACTCGCTTACGCTTACCTGGCGGATTACCGGCGCAATCGCGCGGACCTGTTTCACCGCGCGCCGACGCTGGAAGCCGTCGCGGCGCAACTGGGTATTCCGGGCCAAGCCGTCAGGGCGGCGGTGGACGCGGTCAATGCAAAACGTGAAAGCGCCAGCGATCGCACCCCGCAACCGCTTTCGACCGGACCTTTCTATCTGCTCGGGCCGGCGAAGCTCCTCATCACGTTTACCGACGGCGGCCTCGCGGTCGATACCTCACACCGCGTGCTGGACGCCGGCGGCGCGCCGATCCCCGGGCTTTACGCGGCGGGATCCACCGGCCAGGGCGGGCTGCTGCTCGAGGGCCATGGCCACCACCTGGGATGGGCGTTCACCTCGGGCCGCCGCGCCGGGCGCAACGCCGCGTTGGAGAGCGTGTCGCCACCGTAGAAAAGCGTAGAAAAGGGGCCAGGCTCGACTTTTCTAATTCGAACCTGGCCCCTTTTCCCGCGCGGGAAGCCGAGCCGTCACGCGCTGCGCCATCGTCGCCGCGAAGGTGGGCGGCACCTGGCAACTCCAGTCCAGCGTGTGCACGCGCTCGCTGATCCGCCAGCCGTCTTCCATCCGGCGCAGCCTGTCGAGGTAGCGCAGACTGCGCATCGCGACCTGATCCGTCGGCTTGCCCGTCAGGACCAGAAACGCGATTGCGTAGGTTTCCGTCTCAGCGACGCCGCCCTCAATCGAATTGAAGCTCAGGTTGCCCATGAAGTGCGTGGTGACCTTCCACTCCCCTGTTGCCTTTTTCCTGAACGCGAGGAATGAGTCCATCAGCGCATCGATGCCCTGTACGAAAGACCGCCCATCGTAGGCGGCCCGGACATCCTCGGTGAAGCAACTGCGCACCTGGTCAGGATTGCCTGCATCAATACCCTGGAAATAACGTGCATGCACATCATGAATGGCGGCGCGGTCCAGCAGGCACTGGGTGTCGATGCGGTGCGGTGGCATGGATGTCCTTTCCGATTGAGAACCGGGATGGTTTGCCGGGCAATCATAGCATTCAGCGTTCCGTGCAGCCGTTCACTGAACATGGCGCGCGTTATGAGCCTGCGCGGGATTCCTGTCGTTATAATAGAACGCATGGCGAACCGGGAATAACGGACATGCTGGTCAAATTCAAACTCAATGGCGATCCGGTCGAAGTGCGGCTGCAAAGCGGCGATCGTCTGCTGGTCGACGTGCTGCGCGAAGACCTGAAAATGACGGGAACCAAGCACGGCTGCGGCATCGGCGCATGCGGCACCTGTACCGTGCTGGTGGACGGGTATCCGGTCGCCTCGTGCCTGCAACTCGCGGCGCTGGTCGACGGCGCAGAAATCCGCACGATCGAAGGCCTGGCAAGCGCATCCGCGCTGCATCCGGTGCAGCAGGCTTTCGTGAACCAGTCCGCGCTGCAATGCGGAATCTGCATCCCGGGCCACATCATGGCAGCGTGCGCGCTGCTCGAGAAAACTCCCCAACCCACCGACGCGGAAATCCGTGCCAGCGTGGACAGCGTCTACTGCCGTTGCACGGGTTACTCCCGCATTACCGAGGCCTACAAGGAAGCGGCGGCGCTCGCGCGCAAGGCGGCAAAATGAACCAGCGCGATCCCCGCCTGAACGCGACCGCCGGCCTGCTCGTCGTCGGCAAGAACGTGCCACGCACCGACGCGATCCCCAAAGTCACGGGTGCGGCGCAATACGTCGCCGATCTGCACTTGCCGGGAATGCTCCATGCCGCGGTACTGCGCAGCCCGCACCCGCACGCACGCATCGTCAGCATCGACACGAGCGCCGCAGCGGCACTGCCGGGCGTCAAGGCCGTGGTGACCGGCGCCGACACGGCGCAGCGCAAGTGGGGCTGCTTCCGTCCCGACCTGTATCCGCTCGCGATCGGCAAAGTACGTTACGCCGGCGACGAGGTTGCGGCAGTCGCAGCGCTAAACCCTGAAACAGCACGCGCCGCGGTCGATCTGATCAAAGTCGAGTACGAAGTGCTTCCCGCGGTGCTGTCGCTGGATGAAGCGCTCGCGCCAGGAGCGCCGCTGGTGCACGAGGATACGGAAGGCAACGTCGCGCATCATTTTGCGTTTGAACGCGGCGACGTCGATGCGGGATTCAAAGCGAGTGATGTCGTCGTCGAAGGCACCTGGCAAAGCGCGCGCCAGTGGCACACCTCGCTCGAGACCATCGGTTGCGTGGCGCAATGGACCGGCGGCCGCGTCACGATGTGGTGCAACACGCAGACGCCGTTTCTCGCGCGCGGCCGTTATGCGATCGCGCTGGGCGTGCCGGAGGCCCAGGTGCGCGTTATCCAGACTGAAGTCGGCGGCGGCTTCGGCGGCAAATCCGGCGACGACAATGCCTCGGTGATCTGTGCGATCCTCGCGTTGAAGGCCGGCAAGCCGGTCAAGTTGATCCATACCCGCGAGGAAGAGTTTCTGGCGAGTCACCCGCGCATGCCGATCCGCTACTGGGTGCGGCTTGGATTCAGCCGCGACGGTCGCGTCAGGGCGAAAGAGATCAAGGTGCTCGCCGACAATGGCGCCTACACCGGCAAATCGCAGGCGATACTGGGAGCCGCGACGGTGCGCCACGATGCGCTTTACAAATATCCGTGCGCGCGTGCGGATTCCACGCTGGTTTATACCAACCTGGTTCCGACCGGCGCATTCCGCGGTTTCGGCAACCCCTCCGCGGACTGGGCGGTGGAACAGGCGTGGGACCTCGCCGCGGAAGAACTCGGCATCGACATCGTGGACCTGCTGCGCATGAACGCGGTCGAATCCGGAGACGTGTCGCCGCACAACCACAGGATCACGAGCTGCGAATTGAGGCAGTGCATCGACAAGGCAGCGCAAATGATCGGGTGGCAAGAGAAGCGCAAACGCCGCACACCGAATCGCGGACTCGGCATCGGCTGCAGCATACACGTCAACGGCCGCCGCAGTTTCGGCGACTGGGACGGCAGCTCGGCAATTGTCCGGATCAACGATGACGGCCGCGCCACCATCATCAGCGGCGAAGGTGAAATCGGCACGGGCACGCTGACGGTACTGCGCCAGATCGCGGCGGAGGAGCTCGGCTTTCGCTATGAAGATGTCGACATCACCCGTCCCGACACCGACGTACAACCCTATGCGCTCGGCGCACTGGCGAGCCGCCTGACTTACGTGGCGGGCAACGCGGTCAAGCGCGCCGCAGCGGCGGCATCACAACAGTTGCTCGCAGCAGCAGCGGCGCAATTCAAGCTGCCCCCGGAAGAATTGACGGTCATCAACGGCGAGATCGGCCCGCGCCACGGCCGCGAAACCGAATTCAAATCAGTCGCTGCAGTCGTGCGCGCGCACATCTATCAGCCCGACGGACAGCCGATCATCGGCGTGGGCAACTTCGACAACCCGTCGGAATTCCCCGACCACAGCCGCTACGGCAATGAGTCGGGCGCCTACAACTTCGCGGCGCAGGCGGTGGAGGTCGAGGTCGATCCCGGCACCGGCAGGGTCACCGTGCTCGAAATCGCCGCCGCGGTCGATTGCGGCACCGTCATCCATCCCGCAGCGGCCGAAGGCCAGGTGCAGGGCGCGGCGACACAGGGGCTTGGACTTGCGCTGACTGAATACTTCGACTGGTATAACGGCACGCCGACCGACCCCAACCTCAAGGACTACCCGCTGCCATCCGCGGCGATGATGCCGAAACTGCACGTCGCCTTCGCCGACTCCTACGAGCCTTCGGGTCCGTTCGGCGCGAAAGGCCTCGGCGAAATCGGGCTCGACGCGATACCCGCGGCGATTGCCAACGCGATCGCGGACGCAGTCGGCGTGCGCATCACTGAGCTGCCGATCACCTCGGAGAAAATCTACCGCGCGCTGCATCCGGACACGTTTGCGCAGGAACCACCGGCGCCCGCCGCCGCGCCCAAGGGCTCGGTCTGGGCCCGGCTCACCACCGGCAAGCCGTCCGGTGCACGCACCTTCAACCCGGAATTCGTCTTCGCGCAGAGCGTGGAAGAGGCAGTGGCGCTGCTTGCCGCCGGAGAATGCGCGCTGGTTGCGGGGGGAATGTCGCACGCGATACGCCGCGAGCGCACCGGGTTCCCCCAGGCGAAACGGCTGGTCGCGATCGGGCGCATCGCCGAATTAAGAACGATGTCCATCGACGCGCGCGGCATGCTGCAAATGGGCGCGGCAGTGCACCAGCAGTTGCTCTACGACGACCCGCGCGTGCGTCACGGCTGGCAAGCGGTAGACGACGCGCTCGAAGCAGTGGGCCACACGCGCATCCGGCGCGGCATCACGGTAGGCGGCAGCATTGGCCCGCTGATCGGCGGATTCGATTTACCGGTGGCGCTCCTCGCGCTGCACGCGCGGGTCACCGTGGCAGGACCCGGCGCGCGGCGTACCCTGTCGCTGGAAGAAGCGTTCCAGAACCGGTTTGCAAAGGACGAGATGGTGGTCAGCGTCGAAGTCGATCCGCTGCCGGCGCGCACCGGTTCGGTTTTTTTCAAATACATGCCGCGCAACGTGCTGGAGATTCCCACCGTCAATACCGCGGCGATGGTGAGCCTCGATGCCGATGGCAAGTGCGAGCGGGCGCGCGTGGTGGTGGGCTCGGTCAGCTGGAAACCAATCATCCTCGACCTGCCGCAGCTGGCCGGGCAGCGCTTCAGCGCTGAGGTGCTGCGCGAGGCCGCACAATCCGTGCGAGCGCTCGCGCAGCCGATCCCGGACGTGCGCGGGTCCGCCGTCTACAAACGTGAAATGGCAGTCGAGTTTGCCGCGCGGGCGCTGATTACTGCATGGCAGCGCGCGGCGCCTGAACGATCACAGAGGAGATGAGCAATGCGTGACTCGGTCGACGGAACTTTCAAGACGGCCGATGGCTGCGTCATTGAATATACGCTGCACCCCGCGCCGGACGCCGATGCCCCGCGCGTGGCGTTGATCCATTCGCTGGCACTCGATCGCAGCTTCTGGAATGGCGTCGTGGCGGAACTGAAGGCGCACGCGGGGTTGCTGACTTACGATTGCCGCGGCCATGGCCGGTCCGGACGCGAGGCCGCGAGTTTCAACGTGGCAATGTTTGCCCGGGACTTGGCCGAACTGCTCGATCACGTCGGTTGGGCAGACGCAACCATTGCCGGCTGTTCGATGGGCGGCTGCGTCGCGCAGGCATTTGCCGCCTTGTATCCGGAGCGCACAACCGCGATCTGCCTGATCGACACCACGGCCTGGTATGGGCCTGACGCGCCACCGCAATGGCGCGAACGCGCTGCCACGGCGCGCACCAAGGGCATGGGTGCACTGGTGCAATTCCAGACCACCCGCTGGTTTGGCGATGCGTTTCGCGCCGCGCATCCGGAAGTTGCGCAATCGCTCATCGAGGTATTCCTCGCCAACGATATCCCGTGCTACGAGGCCACCTGCGAGATGCTCGGCACCACCGATCTGCGGTCGCTGCTGGCGTTGCTGAGAATGCCGGTGGCCATCGTGGTCGGCGCGGAAGATTACGCCACGCCGGTCGCGATGTCCGAGTGGCTGCACGCCGCCATCCCGCATTCCACTTTGAACGTGCTCCCCGGCGCCAGGCATCTGACTCCGGTGGAACGGCCGCAGGACATTGCGTCGCAGATTCTCGGCCTGGTGCGCAAGAGCCGGGAGCACTCGCGGTGATACCGGATCCGATGAGCAGAGGAGAAAAACCATGAATACAGATTACCGATTTCGCGTGCGCCTGCTGATCGGTCTCGCGTCGCTTGCGTGCACGGCCGGCACCGCGCTGGCGCAAGGCTACCCCACCGGCCCGGTGCGCATGATCGTGCCGTTCCCCGCCGGCGGGGGCGTGGACAGCGCGGGCCGCATTCTCGCGCAGAAGCTCGGCGAGAGCTACGGCAAGTCTTTCATCATCGAGAACCGTGGCGGCGCGAACGGCAATATCGGCACCGAAGTCGCCGCGAAATCGCCGAAAGACGGTTATACGCTGCTGTTCACGGGCGCGGGCCTCGTCACCAATCCCAGCCTCTATGCGAAGATACCTTACGACGTGGCGACGGATCTGGAACCCATCAGCCTGATGGCGCTGGGGCCCAACGTGCTGGTCGTGCACCCTTCGCTGCCGGTGAAGTCGGTGAAAGAACTCGTCGCGCTCGCCAAAGCAAATCCCGGTCAGATCGGTTTTGCCGGATCGGGCAACGGCAGCACGCCGCACCTCGCCGGAGAGCTTTTCAATTCCCTGGCCGGAGTCAAAATGGTGCACATTCCGTATCGCGGCTCGGGCCCGGCGATGATTGGAATCCTGAGCGGTGAGACGCCCGTCATGTTTCTGCCCGCGATCAACGCAGGCCCGCACGTGAAGTCGGGGCGGATGCGCGCGCTCGCCGTCACCAGCACGAGCCGCCTCGCTGCCATGCCCGGCCTGCCGACGGTCGCGGAATCGGGTCTGCGCGGCTACGAGTCGAGCCAGTGGTACGGGCTGCTCGCGCCGGCCGGCGCGCCGGAAGACATTCTCAATTCCCTCAGCGCCCACGTCGTGAAGATCATGCAGGCCGCGGACATGAAGCAGCGGTTGACGGTAGACGGCATAGTCCCGGTCGGCAGCACGCGCGAGCAGTTCAGCGCTCACATCAAGTCCGAACTCGTGAAGTGGGCGAAAGTCATCAAGCAATCGGGCGCCCGCATCGATTGACCCTCAGAGACAAGGAGACCATCATCAAGACTTCCATAGTACATGACGCCCCGCTGCCCTCGAAGGAGAGCCCCGATCTCTGGGGCAGCGACGCCATCGCGGCGGTGTTGCAAAGCCTGGATATCCCGTACATTGCGCTCAAC
>Ga0080064_1003831_pt1 | contig 20672 bp, 17 predicted proteins | sample Subgrocontami54m_FD_69260 | JGI IMG/M metagenome (GOLD analysis project Ga0080064, IMG submission 69260) | Subsurface groundwater microbial communities from S. Glens Falls, New York, USA - GMW46 contaminated, 5.4 m (SPADES assembly) (version 2) ...
CGGATCGGTGGTCGGCTCAGTGGCCACGGTCAACAGCTTGATCCAGACGCTCGTCCCCGACGAAATTCGCGGCCGTGTGCTGAGCATGCACACCATGGCCTTTCTCGGCTTCACGCCGGTGGGCAGCCTGCTCATCGGCTCGCTGGCGGAGTTCTGGGGCGCGCCCACGGCGCTCGCCGCTTCCAGCGGCTTCGCACTGGTGCTAATGGCGGGGATTGCGCTGACTGCTCGGGAAGTGCGAAAGCTGCAGTAGGATTCAGAGGCGAACGTCACACGCGGCTGGAAAGCGGATGACACTGCTGTTAGAATGGCGTTCGAGCAGTAGAGAAAAAGGAAACATCATGAGTAACGCGCAACATTCCGAGACCAAGACCGAAGCGGCCAAGCCCGGCGCACCTCCGCCGAAAAAGATCCACCGCGTCTGCATCGGCTGCAACTACATGTTCGAGGTGACGCTCGAAAACTTCACCGCCAAGCATTGCCCCAAGTGCCACAAGGGCTGAGCATCCACGCATTCCAGTGAAACTTCTGGAAGAGTAAGCAGAGTTCGAATCCCCTTCGGCGCGCCACTTCTTTTTCTGAGGACCTCCCACCCTTCAAACGCCAACGTTCTCGGTCGGGACTCGTCTGTTAGAATCCTTCAGCTAGGCAAAGACTCTCTCTCCGAACGCAGGCTAAACGTTTCATTCGAGGTAGCGTAGATGAACTTCAACAAGCGAATCATTGAGCGAATTCAGGGCTTGTCGCCAGTTTTTGCCACCATCGTCTCGGTTGTTTCTTTCGTCATTGCCGTCGGTTCCTTCTGGACTTCCTGTCAGTCGCTGGAGGTCTCAAGAGCGACAAGGTCTGACGCACGAGCTGTTGCAAGGCTTGACCTGCGTCCCAGCCTGACACTGCAGGTCGAACGTGCTGGAAAAGACGGCCTTCCCCTAACCTTGCGCCTGACGAATGATGGTCCCATCGAGGCGACCGAACTCGTTGTGGAGCCAATCAAGTACGAGTATTGGGGGAAGGATAGAAGATTCAAGACAGCCAGCAAGAATAGTATTCTGCGTTTCACACACCCAAAACTTGACAGCCAGCAGAGCACTACTGTTGCATACGATGAGCAATGGCTCCGTAGCTTAGCTGTGACCTCACAGCCCCCCGATTACAGCGTATTAGGGATACGAATAGAGTACAGACACCCAATGGACAAGCGCCCCTTTACGGAGGCGGCTTTCTTCTTCGTGAATCCTGAAGGTCGCTGGGTAGAGGAAGGAGATTCATCTTTGCCGCTCAAGATTTATGATCCGATTAGGTCCTCTCTGCTGGAGTTCGTGAACAGAGTTGATTTCATGAGCCCGGGCATCAAGTTGTACACACTTAAAAGACCATAGTTCTGAAATCGTCCCCTAGGGCGCGCCACACCTCGAGGCAATTCAGGCGGCCGAGTCACCGCTTGCGGACTATCATTCCCGAATCTCAACAACAGAAGCGGATGGCGACCGGAGTCCCTTGGTCGAAAAGAATTCGCATTATCGAGAGAGAGAGGGGGTTTCGAGGCTTTGCGCAGTGAATTCGAGTACCGCTTTGACCTGTTCACGCGTCAGGCCGTCATACAAGGCCGCGACCTCGTCGATGGTGAGGCCATCTTCCAGGTTTTCGAAAACAGCGGACACCGGAATTCGCGTGCCGCGGAAGACCCAGGCCCCGCTGACTTTTCCGGGCACGCTTTCGACAGCCGGACATCTTGCCCAGTCCAATGCCATGGGTAGCTTTCCTCGCCCTTCAATCATAGCCGAGACTTCGTGGGGAGTATATGGCTGGCCAGGGAAAAAGTCCGGATGTCGTCTCCTGCGGAGTGCCGTTCCTTTCGCCTTTCGCTGGCGAAGCCCCCGCGGCATTCTGTCGGATCATCTGCGAAGGCCACGCTTCCGTCTGCGCCGGCCTTCGATTTCGCTCGTCGCTCCTGCCGGTTGAGCTGCAAATCGCGCCACGGCGTATTCGAGGGAAATGGTGCCTGTTTTTTCATGGACTTTTTGCTTCATGAGCCTGAGCTGAGCCAACTTGGCCGGATGCGGTAACAAAGACAATCCCCCGCCGAGAAGCACTGGAATGATGGCTACTTCGACTGTATCCACCATCCCAAGCTCCAAAAGGCTGCGGAACAGCGTGCCGCCACCGAACAACCAGATGTCCTTCCCCGCCTTCGCTTTCAGTTCAGCCAGAGTCTCGCCGGGGTCCACAGACACAGTTACGCCCGGGCAATCGGCCGAGCTCAGGGTGCGCGAGAACACGTACACCTGCATGCCGGCCATCCCACTACCACCGCCCTGCTGGCGCGTCCCTTCATAAGTTTTCCGCCCCAGCAGAATGGTGTCGAATTGCTTCATAAAGGTGGAGAAATCGATTTCTGGATCCATGACGATCCAATCAATCTCCCCATTGGGGCCTGCAATGTACCCGTCAAGGCTCATGGCCACCGCATAGCGAATCCGTCTCACGAATCCTCCTTATGGTCGTGTCTTCACGCCATCTTCGTCCCGTTCATGCCCCGCTGCTCCCGCGCTCCGATTGCACCACGGGCCCATCGGTCCGGGCTGGACAATAAGTGAATCACCATTCATAATCGAGTGTCAAGTGGAAAGTGAACGGCCATTCACAAATGTGGATGGCCGGCCTCGCAAGGCCAAGGAGAGGCAAGCATGCCGCGTCCACGCACCAAGACCGATGAAGAGATCATCCTGGGCACCATCGCTGCCATCAACCGGGTGGGTCCGGACAAACTCACGCTGGCCGACGTAGCCAGAGAAGTCGGTCTTGCTCCGGCCACGTTAATCCAGCGTTTTGGTACCAAGCGCAAGCTGCTGCTTGCGCTTGCAGAAATGGGTGCGAACGGGGCAGCCGAGGACTTCCGGATGATGCGGCAAAAATACGGTTCTCCGCTCGCCACGCTGCGTGGCATGGCGGATTGCTACTCGGCGATGTGGCCCACCCCGCAGGCCGTGGCTTACGGCATAGCTTTCCTGTACAAGGACATGACCGATCCGGATTTCCAGCACCTGTCGCAAAAAAAAGCTCGGGTCACGGACGCAGCGATGCGCGTGTTGTTTGAGGACGCTATGCGCGCAGGCGAGCTGATCCGCTGCGATACAAAACATCTCTCGCGCGCGTTTCACGCCATGTGCGGCGGCCTTATGCTCAACTGGGCGCTTACCCGCGAAGGCAAACTCAAGGCGTGGCTCGAAGAAGGAATTGAGGTGATGCTGCGCCCCTATGTATCGAAACGCGGCCCTGCAAAACGAAAACCTCGGGGGAAAAAAGCTCGACGCCGTTTCTATTCGTAGCGCAATGCTGCATTGGGTTGATCCGTGCCACGGATTTGCAGCCCGGTTCTAAGCGAATCGGGTTTAAGAACCGCCGCTCAATCTCCAACGGAAAATCGGACACCCCCTCTGCACATCACCTGAAATCTTTCTGTGCTACCCTGCGTATTCGAGTGCGAGGGGTGGCTCCGGCTGGTTGTGCCCGTAACGCTGCAAACAAAGGGTGTGCCTCGATGATTGAATCGCAAGGTCTGACCAAGATTTTCAAGGACAAAAAGCGCGGAGAAATCCGCGCGGTAGACGGCGTAAGTTTCAAAGCGCAGCCCGGGCAGATTTACGGCCTGCTGGGCGCCAACGGCGCGGGCAAGACCACCACGCTGCGCATGCTGGCCACCATCCTGAAGCCGTCCTCGGGCACGGCCAAAGTCGCCGGCTTCGACGTGGTGGACGATCCTGAAAAAGTCCGCTCCAACGTGGGCTTCCTTTCCACGGCCACCGCGCTCTACGGCCGGCTCACCTCAAAGGAATTCGTCGAGTACTTCGGCCGCCTGCACGGTATGGACGAGGCCGCGCTGGCCAAGCGCATCGGCGTCATCTTCGACCGTCTGGACATGAACGAGTTTCGCGACCGCCGCTGCGACAAGCTCTCCACCGGCATGAAGCAGAAAGTTTCCATCGCGCGCACTCTGGTGCACAATCCGCCGGTGATGATCTTCGACGAGCCCACCATCGGCCTCGACGTCATGACCGCGCGGGTCATCGTGCAGTTTATTCGCGAATGCCGCGCCCAGGGCAAAACCGTCATTTTCTCCACGCACGTGATGAGCGAAGTGGAAAAACTTTGCGACACCATCGGCATCATCCACAATGGCAAGCTGCTGGCCGAAGGCACGCTGCCGCAGCTCCGCGAGCGCCACGCCGAGCAGGACATGGAAGAAATTTTCGTCAAAGTAGTGGGGGAATAACCGTGGCCGCGCGTAATATCGGCATCGTGTTTCGTAAGGAGCTGATGGATATGCTGCGCGACCGCCGCACCATCGTCAGTTCCATCCTCGTGCCCATCCTCACTTTTCCCCTGCTCATGCTGGGCTTCGGCGTGCTGGCCACGATCGTGGTTCGCAAGGCCACCAAAGAAAGCCCCACGGTCATGATTCTCGGCGAATCCAACGCCCCTGCGCTCGCCAAATTGTTGCGGGAAGACAAACAATTCGAAGTCGTGCCGCCCGCGAACGATTACGTACAGCGCATCAACGACAAAAAGCTGCGCGCGGTTGTCGAATTCCCCGCGGGCTTCGAGGACAACATCCGCTCCAAGCCGAATGAGCCGCAGACCCTCACGATCTATCACTACGAAGGCGAGTTTCGTTCGCAGAACGTCTTGAACAACCTCGAGGAATCGGTGGAGAAGTACAACGCCACCGTCGTGGCCTCCCGCGTGGCCGCCGCGAAAATGCCCGCCGCCGTGCTCTCCGCTTTCGACAGCAAAAAAGAAAATGTGGCCTCCGCAGAAAAAGTCACCGGCAACATCCTGGGGATGATCCTGCCGTATTTTGTCATCATCCTGTGCCTGACCGGCGCGATGTACCCGGCCATGGACTCCACGGCGGGGGAAAAGGAACGCGGCACAATCGAGACGATTCTGGCCAGCCCCGTCGGGCGCACCGACCTGGTCATCGGAAAATTCCTTCTCGTGCTGACGTTTTCCATCGTCACCACCGCGCTTTCCGTGCTCTCCTTTTCCGGCTCCGTGCTGGTCGGCGCGGAAATGCTCTCCCGCGTGACCAAATCCTTCGTGCTGGCGCTGAGCGCCAAGTCCGCGGCCGTGGTGTTCCTGATGATTGTGCCGCTGGCCGCGGTTTTCTCCGCGCTGCTGCTGGCCATTTCGCTCATCGCGCGCAGTTACCGCGAAGCGCAGACCTATGTGGGCCCGCTCATCTTTATTGTGATTCTTCCGGGCATGGCCTCCATGCTTCCGGGCATTGAGTTGAACAACCGCCTGGCCCTGGTGCCCATTCTCAACGTGAGCCTGGTGGCTAAAGACATTTTCGCCGGACAGTATCACTGGAATCAGATCGGCTTGATTTTCGCCAGCACCTGCGTCTATGCCGCGTTGGCGCTGTACGTCGCGGTGCGCCAGTTCAACCGCGAAGAAGTTCTCTTCCGTTCCTAAGGAGGCGCGCACTCGATGAACCTGAAGAACATCCGCGTCGTGTACAACAAAGAGCGCATGGACATGCTGCGCGACCGCCGCACCGTCTTCAACATGCTCTTGTTTCCGTTGATCATGTTTCCCATCATCAGCATCGGCTTCAACCGCATGGAAAACATGTTCCGCGAAAAAGCCAAAAAGGAAGCGGCGCAAATCATGGTGCTGGGCGCAGCGCACGCGCCGGAGCTGGACGCCAGGCTGCGCGCCTCCGGAAAATTCGAAATCCTGCCCTTGGCGGCCGATTTTAAGCAGCAGATCAGCGACAAGAAGTTGCGCGCCGCGGTGGAGTTTTCTCCGGGCTTCGAGCAGGCCTTGCACGCGGCCGGCGGTGTTTCGCCCACCTTGACGCTCTATTTCTACCGCACCGAATTGCGCTCGGAGCTGGCTGTCCGCGGCCTGGAAGAATTGATCGGAAAGTACCGCACGGAAATTGTGCAGGGACGCGTGGTCAGCCAGGGAATGTCCGCCGCCTCGCTGACGCCCGTCATCACCAAAGAGCAAAACGTCGCCAGTGCGGAAAAAGTCTCCGGCGTGCGCATGGGCGCCATCATTCCGTACTTCATTATCATTTTCTGCTTGATGGGCGCGCTGCATCCCGCCATGGACCTCACCGCCGGAGAGAAAGAACGCGGGACCCTGGAGACAATCCTGGCCAGCGCCGTCAGCCGCGGCGAACTCGTCATGGGCAAATTCCTGCTCGTTTTGACCACGTCGCTGATTACCGCCGTTATCTCGCTGATTTCTTATTCCGCCACTCTGAAATTCGCGCCCAGCGCCGCCGCCCGCGGCGTGAGCGGTGCGGCCAAGGACATGACCATCCACTTTAGCCTGCAGGCGGTGCTGATGGTTTTTGTGATGGTGCTGCCGCTCGCCGTGCTCTTCGCGGCCACGCTGGTGGCCATCTCTCTAATGGCCCGCAGCTACAAAGAAGCGCAAAGCTACACCGGCCCCATCATGCTGGCAGCCATCGTCCCGGCCATTGCTTCCATCCTGCCAGGCATCGAGTTGAATCCGGCGCTGGCTCTGATTCCCGTGTTGAATGTGAGCCTCGTGTCCAAAGAACTCCTCAGCGGAAGCTTGCCCTGGGCTTCTATCGCCGTGGTTTTCATTTCCACGAGCTTTTATGCCGCCATTGCCCTGGCCATCGCGGTGCTCCAATTCCAGCGCGAAGAAGTTCTCTTCCGCGCGTAAACCATTGCGAGCTCCCGACGCTTCGGGATTGCTGCGCCCATTCACCCGCCTCATGTATCTCATTCTCCTGTGACCCGCGTGTTAGAATGATTCACTCATGCCCGACGCGCCGCTGATTTCCGTCCGCGATCTATCCAAGCATTTCCGCACGTTCAAGCGGCGTGAAGGCGTGTGGGGAGCAATCCGCAACCTGGTGAAGCGCGATTACCAGGCGGTGCACGCCGTGGACCGCGTCACCTTCGAAATTCAGCGCGGCGACATGGTCGGCTACATCGGCCCCAACGGCGCCGGCAAATCCACCACCATCAAAATGCTCACCGGCATCCTGGTGCCTACCGGCGGCGAAATCCGTTCCAACGGTTTCGTGCCGTGGGAGCAGCGCCGCCAGTACGTGAAAACAATTGGAGTGGTCTTCGGGCAGCGCACGCAGCTCTGGTGGGACATCGCCGTGGTGGAATCCTTCAAGCTCCTCCGCAAAATTTACGACGTGTCGCAGCGCGATTACGACGAGCGCATGGAGCTTTTCAACCACGTGCTCAAGCTCAAGGATTATCTGGACACGCCGGTGCGCAAGCTTTCGCTCGGCGAGCGCATGCGCTGCGACCTCGCCGCGGCGCTGCTGCACAATCCTCCCATTCTCTTTCTCGACGAGCCCACTATTGGCCTCGACGTGGTGGCCAAGGACCACATCCGCCAATTCCTGAAAGAAATCAACCAGCGCTATCGCACCACCGTCCTGCTCACCACCCACGACCTCGACGACATCGAAGAGCTGTGCAAGCGCATCATGATTATTGACCACGGCCGTCTGCTCTACGACGGCCCGCTCGCGCTCCTCAAGCAAAAACTTCTGCGCACCAAGCAGGTGAAGTTCGTCGTGAAAGACAGCGAGCAAGCCGCGCGCCTCCCCGCGCTCGAAAACGACGGCTTGAAAATCGAGCCGGTGGACCACCTCACCTACCGCATCGTCTTCGACCGCACCAAAATCTCCGTCGCCGATTTGTTGCGCCAAATTCTCGCCGAAGTCGAAGTGCGCGACCTACTCATTGAAGACGAGCCTATCGAAGAAATTGTGAAGCGCATTTACGCCGGCGAGGCCTTGAAGGAAGTGAGCGCATGAGCACGCTGGCACAGGTCCTTGCGCCGTACCTCGAGTTCACCCGCGTGGGCTTCGTGAACATCCTGGCATTCCGCCTGCGCTATTGGACCGGCATCATCACTTACCTCATCAACGTCACCGTGTACTACTTCATCTGGAAAGCGGTGTACGGGCCCGCCGCGCAGGCGCTGGGCGCGGGCGGCACCATTGCCGGCTACGATTTGGGACAAATGCTCACCTACGTCGCCATCGGCTGGATTATTCGTTCGTTCTACTGGAACACGATTGACCAGGAGATGAGCTACGAGGTGCTCGACGGCAAGATTGCCATGGAGCTGATCAAACCCGTCTCCGTGCAGTGGATGTGGTTTTCGCGCGCCCTGGGCGAATCGGTATTTCGCCTGGGCATGCTCACGCTGCCGACGGCGGTGGTAATCGTGCTGCTCTTCCCTGTGCGCTTTCCGGCCTCTGCGGCGCACTTTGCGTTGTTCGCCGCGGCGGTGCTGGGCAGCTTTTTTCTGATGGGCGCGATCAACTTCATGATCGGAACGTGCGCCATCCAGTTGAAATCCATCCTCGCGCTGATTCGCGCCAAATACTGGCTGATCGAGCTGCTCTCCGGGCTGCTCATCCCCGTGGCGTTTTTTCCGGCGCCGGTGCGCGCGGTGATGGCCTGGCTGCCTTTTCAGCATATCGCTTCCACGCCGCTGCAAATTTATTTGGGCAAGCTGACCCCGGGGGCAGCGGCGCTGGCGCTCGTCACGCAGTGGGCCTGGGTAGCGGCGCTGCTGTTCCTCGCGGACCGCTGGTGGCGCGTATCCGTGAAAAAAATCACGATTCACGGTGGGTAGGTCGCTCTCATGAAGAAGCATATCGAACTGCTGGCGGCGTACGCGGTGCAATTCATCAAGGTGCGCTTCGCCTATCGCGCGGACTTCCTCATCAGCACGGCCGCCAGCATGTTGGCCACGGTGTTCGCGTTCGGCTTTCTGATGGTTCTCTTCCAACGCGTGCCGCGCCTCGCGGGTTGGTCCTTCGAGGAAGTATTGTTTCTCTACGGCTTTTCGCTGATTCCTTTCGGCATGTTCAACGTCGTCAGTTTGAACCTCTACAATTTCGGCAACGACTTCATCATCGAGGGAAAGTTCGACCGCGTGCTGCTGCGGCCCGTGGCCTCGCTGCACCAGGTGATCTTCGAAGTCTTCCGCATCGAGTCGCTGCACGAAGTGGTCGTCGGCCTGCTCGCCGTATGGCTCGCTGCCACGCGCCTGCATCTGGCGTGGGGCCCCCTGGAATTTGTCCTGTTGGCGTTTTTCGCCTTGTGCGGCGGCATCATTTACGTCTCCATTTTCCTGATGCTGACGTGCGTCAGCTTCTGGGTGGAAGACCGCGTGGGCATGCACCCGCCGGTGTGGAACATGATCGCCTTCGGCCGCTATCCGCTTTCCATTTACAGCGGCTTCGTGCAATTCATGTTGAGTTGGATTATTCCCTTCGGCTTTGCGTCGTTTTATCCCAGTGTGCGGCTGCTGGGCCGCCCGGAGTTCCGCGTCTATGCGTGGCTAGTGCCGGTGGTGGCCGCGGCGTTTTTCACCATGGCGCTGGCCCTGTGGAACCGCGGTGTGCGCAACTACGCCTCTACGGGTTCGTGAACGAGAGCACTTTGGGGAGCTTCTCTTACAGCGCTTTGAGGACCATCAGGATGCGGTCGTCTTCGTGCGGGCCGCCGCGCGAGAAGCGGTCCACTTCCGTGAGCACGCATTCGACGATGTGCTCGGCAGGGGTCGTGCGTTCGCGGCTGATCATTTCCACCAGGCGCTCGACGCCGTATTCATTGGATTGCACGTCCATGGCTTCGGTGATGCCGTCGGTGCAGCCCGCGAAGACGTCGCCGGGCTCCAGTTTCAGGTAGCCGCGCTCGTAGACTACGCCGGGGAAGATTCCCACCACCATGCCGCCTTCGCGCAAAAACACGTGGTCGCCATTGGCGCGCACCACGGCCGGCGGCACGTGTCCCGCATTGATGTAATGGAACGTGCGGTTGCGCTGGTCCAGCAACCCCACGAACATGCTCATGAATTTCTGCGCGCGCGTGTCCGCCAAAATCATGTCGTTCACTGACGCTACAATCCGCTCCAGCGAGTGCAGGTGCACCACCAGCGCGCGCAGCGTAGCCTGCAAATTGGCCATCACCAGCGCGGAGGCCACGCCCTTCCCTTCCACGTCGGCGATTACCAGCAACAACGCCTGCGGGCCCAGCGGGATGAAGTCGTAGTAATCGCCGCCGACCATTTGCGACGGCTTGTGCGACACCACGATGTCGAAGCCCTCGATAGTAGGCGGGTGTTCCGGGAGCAATCCGCGCTGGATGCTGCGCGCCAGTGCCAGATCGCGCTCCATCTTTTCCTTGTGCAACAACTCGCGATGCAGTTGCGCGTTTTCGATGGCGATGGCGCAGTGCACGGAAAGCGCGCGCAGGAAATTCGTGTCCTCGGTGATAAACGGCCCGGTGGATTTGTTCAGCAGTTGCAGCACGCCCACCACGTCATTGCCCTTGTTCAGAATCGGCAGGCATAGCAACGTGCGCGTGCGGTAACCCAAGCGGCGGTCCACGTCCGGCTCGAAGCGCGGGTCCGCGTAGGCATCCAGCAGGTTGATGGTATCGCCGGTGCGCGCCACGTGTCCGGCGATCCCCGCCGTCATGGGGATGCGGATTTCCTGCTGCGCGAGGCCTAGGCCCACCAGCGACCAGATTTCCTGGTGCTCTTTATCCACCAGAAATACCGTGCCGCGGTCCGCGCCAGTCTGCCGTGTGGCCAGTTGCAGCACGATGTTGATCAGCTCGCCGAGGTCGAGTGTTGAATTGAGCTGCTTGGTGGCTTCGACGATGCTGGAAAGCGTATCGATGGTGCGGCGCCGCTCGATGCCGGTGAGCAGCGAGGCCGCGAATCGCGCGTAGAGCGCCAGCACGCTGCGCTCTTCCTGATCGTGCGGCTTCGTCGGAGCCGTTTCCAGCAACAGGCCGGCATGGCCGTCGCCCGCGCCCGCAAAAAACCAGTCCGACGTGCCGCTGGAGGAGACCAAGCCGCTAAACGCCTTGGCGGCCACGGCGTCGTCTGCCGCGGGCATGGTGCCAGCCAGTTGCCAGGCAACCGGATTCGCGTCGAGCATGCGCCACAACCGCGCGCCGGCAACATGGAAGCGGGCCGTGGCGGTTTCCACAGTCTGCCGCGCCAGTGTATCCGGAGTGGCTTCCAGGCTCAGTGAGGCGAGCGCTTCGGTCAGCAGCGCAAGGCTTCCGGCAGACCGGCTGGCGGTCGCGGGCGGGCTGGGATTGTTCTTCATGCGGCTGGTCCCCGGTAGTGTACTACGACCAGGGTCATATCATCCGACTGTGGTGCGCCGCCGGTAAATGCCCGGACACCGGCCTGAACGAAATCAGAAAGTTCCTGCGCGGTGGTGCCGTTAAAGGTGCGCAAAATCTCGCGCAGACCGTTCTCGCTGAACATGTCGTTGCGCAGGTTGTGCGCCTCGGAGAAGCCATCCGTGTAAATAATCAGGAAATCGCCGGGCTGGAGTTGGGCCTTGCCGGCGTGGTATTCCGCGAAATCGAACATGCCCAGCGGGAAGTTGTCCGAGGCCAGCGTGTAAATCTGGCCCAGAGTGGTGCGGACGAACGGCGAGCAGTGGCCGGCGTTGATGTACTCCAGGTGGCCGCTGGGGTCCAGCACGGAATAGAACAGCGTGGCGTAGCGGTCGTCGCCGGTGCGTTCGCACAGGTACTTGTTCACGCGCGCGCCGATGGTGTTGAGCGGGATGTCCATTCCCGCCGTGGCCGAAAACACCCCCTGCAGCATGGAGGCCAATAGCGCCGCAGGAATTCCTTTGCCGGACACGTCCGCCACCACCACGCCGCAGCGCCCGCCGGGAAGCCCGATGGCATCAAAGTAGTCGCCGCCGATGGACTGGCAGGCAATGTTCAGCCCGGTGATGGAAAACTCCTTCGCATCCGGAAAAGTTTTGGGCAGCAACTGCTGCTGAATCTCCATGGCAATGTGCATTTCGTGTTCGAGGCGCTCTTTTTCGCGCGAGGCGGCAAAGAGCCGCGCATTTTCCACCACCGTCGCCGCTTCCAACGCCAGCGCGCGCAGCGTCTGGCGGTCGAGATCCGAGAACGCGCTGCCCACGGCGCGGCTGTCCAGGTAGAGCACGCCCAGCAACTCCGCCGGCTTGCCGTACACCGTTGTGTCCGACGAGCCGATGGCGGGCAATTTTTCCAGCGGAATCGCGATCACTGTGCGCAATTCGAGCCGCGCCATGCTGTCCTGCCCGCGGCGGTCCAGCGCGCCCAGCGCGTCGCCGGGATCGCTCACCACCAGCTCGCGCCGGGACTTCACCACCTGCTTCAGGATGCTGTTGGAAATCTGCAGTTCCTTGGGATCGAGCGTGCCGTGGCGATGGTCGCGCGCCACGCTGGGCGCCAGTTCGCCCTCCGCGCCTTCCGGAACGCGCAGCAACAGCGCCCCGCGCTCGGTGTGCGTCACCTGGATGGCGGCGTCCACCACGGACGTCAGCAGGTCCTCGAGCGCCAGGCTGGTGTGCATCACGCGCACCACTTCCAGCAGCACGCCGAGGTGATACAACTCGCGGGAAGTCGCCGGAGTCGCCGGCGCGGCGTCCACGCGGTTCACCAGGTCCAAAACGCTTGTCTCTTCGCCCACCTCGTACACCACGCGGAACGAATCCGGCACGCCGAACTCAATGGTGTCCCGCGCCTTCAGTTCGTGCCGCGCGGTGATTTGCTGGCCGTTCACAAACGTGCCGTGACGGCTCTGCAAATCTTCCAGAAAATATTTCCCTTCCGCGACGTCGATCTTGGCTTGCTGGCGGCTGATGCGCGTGTCGCTCAGGGTCAGTTCGTTGCCCTTCTGGCGACCGATGGTGAACGGAGTGCTCGCGATGGGCACCTGTCGCTCGGTGCCGTTGGTTTCCAATATGCGCAATCGTGGAGTAGCAGAAGACATTTTCGTTTACAGCGCTTCCCTTCTCGTCGACTCGTTGCCGTAGCACAGGCTCCCGACCCCTCGGGAAGCCTGTCCGCTTCTCAATGTGTTCACGCGCGCCAGATTCGTAGCCCGCGCCACGAATGCTCGCGTTGGAGCACACCTTAACACGCAATCCAGCGCGATTCTACCGCACGACTGCACATGGTAGGGAAATTACCTCTCGAAGTAAATACGCGATTCCGGCGGAGCCGTTATCTGGCGTGGCACTTGAAAGCAGCCGGACAGCTCTGCAGAGCCCCGCCCTGTGCGTAAGGATCGGTCGCCCACCGGACCGCTTCTGAATCAGCTTGCACTGGATGCGCGCGTGCGTTGACTTGCCTATCGGCGCGGCCTATGATGCAAACTAAGCTGCGCCCGGGGAGGCTCCTCCCCATGATCGGCAAGGTCGTCGTGCATCACGGAATTCCGCGAAATCTTTGCCCAGGCGGCCTTTTCCCCAGCCACGGAATTTGCAATACACGGATGAAGGGCAAAGCAGTTTCGTTCTGCCCCGATGTGTGCGTAGGCCCCTCCTGAGCGGCAAGAAGGGAGAGCGTCATGTTTGAAGCGCCAAAAAAAGACGAGCAGGAAACGAAAAAGATGCGGCTGCTGATCAGCGCCGCGACGGTTGTAATTATCTTGGTCCTGGTGGTTTTCTATTTCACCTCGCGGCGCGGAGCGCAAGGCCCCATGGTCTCGGCTACCCCGGCCGCCCCGTGCGCGCCGGATCCCGTCAACGACCTGACAGTTGTAGGCGCCAAGATGGATAAGGACCGCAGCGGGACGACAGCGCTTTGGGTGGTTCACCTCCGCAACAAGTCCAGCGGTTGCGCGTATACCTCCGTTGCGTATGAGACCACCTACATCCGCGCGGACGACTCGGTTGTCGCCGTCAACCAAGGCACGCTCCCTGGTACGATCGCGCCCGGCGAGGAGAAGGGTTACCCGGAGTTCCGCGATATCCTTTTTCCCACCGGCACGGCATGGTTCCGATTCAAGATTACTGGCGCGAAGGTCGCCACCCCGTAGCACCTGGCGAAAAGTGTCGCCGGCGGGCGCTCCGGCGGGATTCTGCCGCACGCCTGCGCATGCCAGGGAAATTACCCGCCGAAGTAAATGCTCGATTCGGAATCCTTGTTTAGGTTGGGGGCCGGTGCCTGAGGGTCGTTGTGAGTCCGCCGCCCGGCGGCGCGGGGATGCGTCCCGAAGCTTCGGGACGGCTCTCCAGCGCGTTGCTCAAGCGGCGAATCGTCTCGCGCAGGCGGATCGCCAGCTCGGCAATCACTTCCAGGCGATCCGCCATTTCCGCGGGCATGCGGTCGCGCCGCGAGAGCAGGAGTTCCGCATTGCCCAAAATTCCCGTCAGCGGATTATTGACTTCGTGGCGCAACACTTCGCCAAAGTCCCGCGGCGCATGGTCCGGGTCGAGTTGCACGCGCTCCGGCACGTCCACAACGATTGCCGGCGCCGCGTGCCCTCGCCTTTCGCGTCCTCGGAATTCGCTATGGTTCTGCGCATGCCGCTCAATCAGCCGCGCTGTCAACGGCACAAAATCCCCGTACCGCGGCACGCATTCCACGCGGCCCTGCGTGACCAGTTCCGACAGTTCGCTCAGCGCGCACCACCGCGCCAGATTTTCCGGCGCCGCCAGAAAAATAATCGGAGCAAAGTACGAAAGGTCCTGCAAAACGTCGGTGAACAGTCCCGCCGCGCCCACGCTCTCGTCGAGCAAAATCACCGACGGCACGGCCCGCCCGATGCACGAGCGCGCCTGCGCGACACTGGTGGCGATGGGTAGCTGATAGGGGCGCGCTTCGTCCATGCGCAGAATGTCGTTTTCCCCGCTGAGCATGCGGATCATTCGACGCGCCAGCGCGGTGTCGGCGGTCACCAGCAGCACCACGCGGGCTGCGCCCGGCTCGGGGCCGGCGCACGCAACGGAACGCATTCGATTTACGGCTTTCATGGTTTCCTCGCTTCTTCAGACCGCCGGGCGTGCGGAGAGGGTCGCGCGTCCTTGTGGGGGACCAGGTTAGCGAAGGGGTCGAAATCCTGCGAACTCGCGTCGCCGGAGAATCGCCGCTTCGGCAGCAGCATGGACTCCAGCGCGCGGTACACGATGCTTTTGAGTTCCTCGACCAGAAAAGGTTTGGCCAGGCAGGGCAGGCCCGTCTCACCCAGAAAGTCCAGCGTGCGCGGAGAAAGGGTATCCCCGGTGATGAACAGTATGCGCAGGTGCGCCGGGTGGCCGCTGTGAATCAGAGAACGGTAAAAAGCGCGGCCGTCGATGCGCGGCATGCGCAGGTCGCAGATGATCAGGTCGTAGCTCAGGCGGCTGGCGCGCGAAAGCCCTTCCCGGCTGTCGAGCACCACTTCCACCATGTGGCCATCCTCCTCCAGCACGTCGGCAATCAGTTGCGCGACGGTGGGTTCGTCTTCCACCACCAGAATCCTGGCGCGCGACGCACGAACCGCCGCTGAAGAATCTTCCGCAAGAAAATCCTTGTCGTTGCCGCCGTCCGGTGGGGAAGTTGCAGACTCTTCCTGCGCGGATGGATGCGTCGCCGTGGATTCGACCGCGGCGAACACCGGCAGCTCGACAACAAGCGTTGCGCCGCCCAGCGACGCGGCTCCGCCGGGTGCATTCTCAGAATCAAGCAGGTAGATGTCGCCGCCGTGGTCGTGGACGATGCCGTAGGCAATGGAAAGTCCCAGCCCGGTGCCTAGCCCCGTCGGCTTGGTGGTGAAAAACGGATCGAAAAGCCGCGACGCAATCTGCGGCGGAACGCCCGGACCGCTGTCGGAAATTTCCAGCGCCACGCGCGGCGGCGACGCATCGGGAAGCGGAAAAGTACGTATGCGGATTTTCCCCAGCTCACTGGAAACGTCCGCGTCGGGCTCTTCCGCAGCGTGGCTTTCCAGAATGGCTTGTTCGGCATTCACCAGAAGGTTGAGCACCACCTGCTGCAGCTGGTGCGGGTCCGCCAGGCAGGGCGGCAGCGTGGCATCAAGCGCGAGCTCCGTATGGATGTTTTCGATTCTCAGTTCATAGCTGCGCAGGGCCAGCGTGCGTTCTACCACTTCGTTCAGGCTGACGGCGCGTCGCTCCGCGCGTGCGCCGCGGGCAAAGAGCAGCAGGTTTTTGACGATGCGCCCGGCGCGTTCCGCTTCCATACAGATTTTTTCCGCCGCGCGCAGAATTTCGCGCAGCGAGCCCGCATCCAGAAAAAGCTTGGGTGCGGCGGCGCGGCTGCGGGGGCAGCGCGCCAGCAGGAGCTGCGCGTAGCCCAGGATGCTGGTGAGGGGATTATTGAGTTCGTGCGCGATGCCCGACACCAGTTGGCCGATCGCCGCCATTTTTTCGGTCTGTAACATGCGCAGATGCGAGGGCGCCTGGCCGGCGCGGTCGTGGTACAGCTCCAGCCAGCCCAGCGCCCGCCCGTGGGAGTCGGAAATGGGGGTTGAGTAGCGCTGCAGTGTGTGGCCGGCAGGCCGGACTAGCTCCACTTCTTCCCAAGCGGAGGAGTCTTGCAGCGATGCAAGCTCCCGCCAACGCACGCCAAATGTTTCCGGATCGCGCACGGCGGGCGCGAACTGCGCAAGTAACTGCTCGCTGCCGCAGCCCATGAGGCTGACCACGGCATTTCCTTCCAGACCGAAAAGCTGCACCAGGCGCTCGTTGAGGGCGCGCACTCGTCCGGACTCGTCCAGCAACAGCACTCCGCATTCCACCGCTTCGAGGAGCGTGCGCAATTCCGCCGCCGCGTGTTGGGCGTGCTCTTGGCGCAGACTCTCCAGTGCTTCGCCCTCGCGATGCGCGCGGAAAGCCAGCGCGAGTTGATCCAGAAACGTCCACACCTGCGGAATGGTCGCTCGCGGAACTCCCCGCCGTCCCGACTTGAACGCCAGCAGCACCAGACCTATGGCGCCTTCGCCCGCACGTACCGGCCACCACACCGCTCCTTCCATCCCGGCCAGTACAGCGGGAATGGACGAGGCGTCCCCTGCGGCGGCGTTTCGCTGTAGTTCACCGATATCGGCGATGACGGGCGTGGTCGCGCGGAACACGCTTTTCCACGGGAACGTGGAGAGCTCCACTTCGCGCCATTCGACGGGAACGCTGCTGCCCTTTAGGTCAAGGACCACGCCGCGGTAGATGGCAGGGTCTGTGGATTCGAGCCACACGCCGGCTCGGTCCGCCCGGGTGATGGCTAAAAGATGGCCGGCCGCTAGTTCCAGCAGACGAGGCAGGGACTCCCCTGCCGCCGCCGCGCGGGAAAAGGCTGCCAGCCCCGAAGCCGCGCCGCGCTCTTTCGAGAAGGCGCGCAACCATCCCTGGAATTTCATCGGGATGCCTACCACGGAGCCCGCAAAATGAAATAGCTGCCCAGCAAGGCCGCCGTCACCGCGATCACGAACTCCAGCGCGCGCCGCACTCCACGATTCAACTGCACAGGCCTGTACATGTTCGCTCTTTGCAACTCCGAGCAGTGCATCTGCACAGGTGCTTCCAGAAGCTGCCTGAGCCCATAAGTTCTGCATGTTCAAGCGATTCAATAGGTCCTGGGGCGGAATGGAAACATGCTCATTCCCAGAGTGAGACTCAGTGCGTCGAAATCTTCCCGCAACGGTAAAGGGCGGAAACACTGTGATTGAGGGTGAATTGCAGCAGTTAGGAAGGTGCGCGCGTTAGTGCGGCGCGTCGTACTGCTTCAGTTTGCGATAGAGCGTGGTCTTACCGATGCCCAGCAGCCGCGCGGCGGCCAGCTTGTCGCCGCTGGTTTCGCGCAGTGCGCGAAAAATCGCGCGGCGCTCGAGCTCCTCCAGCGGCAGAAGTTCGTCCGCGGATGGCGGACGCTCCAGCGCGCCGGCTGAAGAACCGTATTGCAGGTTGGAAGGAAGATCGCCCACGTGCAGGATCGGCCCGGAGCCCAGGGCTATGGCGCGAGCGATAGCGTTTTCGAGTTCGCGCACGTTGCCGGGCCAGTCGTAGGCCATTAGCCGCCGCATGGCATCTTCCGAAATGGAGCGGAACGCCCGCCCGGGCTCGCTGAATTTTTCCAGAAAGAAATTCACCAGCAGCGGAATGTCGCTTTTGCGCTCGCGCAGCGGAGGCAGCTTGATGGAGACCACGTTGAGGCGGAAGTAGAGGTCCTGGCGGAAGGCGCCGGTGCGGATGGCGGCTTCGATGTCGCGGTTGGTGGCAGCGATCACGCGGACGTGAATGGCCACGCGGTCCACCGCGCCCACTGGCTTCACTTCGCGCTCCTGCAGGGCGCGGAGAAACTTTGCTTGGAGGTCGACGGGCATATCGGCGATTTCATCGAGGAAGATCGTGCCGTCCGCGCCGGATTCGAGCAGTCCCTGGCGGGTCTGCACCGCGCCGGTGAAAGCTCCCTTCACATAGCCGAAGAGTTCCGATTCGATCAGCGTGGGCACCAGCGCGGAACAGTCCACCGGCACGAACGGCTTCTTGCGTCGCGCGCCGGAGAAATGGATGGAGCGCGCCACGAGTTCCTTGCCCGTTCCGCTCTCCCCCAGAATCAGCACCGGATAATTGTGCTGGCTCACCTTCTCGATCATTTTGTACACGCGCTGCATTTTTGGGGAGACACCGATGAAGCCGCCAAATCCGGGGCGGCTGCGCAGTTGTTCGCGCAGCACACGGTTTTCCTGGTCGAGTTCGATGGCGTGCAGCAGGCGGTCCAGCTTGCTGCGCAGCTCGTCGACGTGAAAAGGTTTCGTGACGTAATCCGCGGCGCCCAGCCGTGTAGCCTCCACGGCCGTTTCAATCGTGCCGTACTGCGTCAGCACCAACACCGGCATCTGCGCATTGGAAGCCCGCACGCGCTTGAGAAATTCAATGCCCCCCAGCGCCGGCACTTTCAGATCGGTGAGCACAATGTCTACCGGGTATTGCTCCAGGATTTCGAGGGCTTGCTCGGTGGTCGTCGCCGTGCGCACCAGCAGACCGGCTTCACGCGCCACGTCCGCGCACAAATCTCGTGCCGTGGCTTCGTCGTCCACAATCAAGATGCTGCCGACGGGCGACGCCGATTCGCGTGGGGGATCCATCTCGTCGGTCATCGTAGTTGTCATGGCCCGATTGGGAGCACGGGCTGTGCCAATTCAGAATGTTGATTCACTTGCAAGTAAAGTAACAACTTATCACGATTAGCGTGGCCGGAACCGCTCACGGATGCTACCACATTGGAACGGGAAAATCCCAAGGCAATCCACAAGAAGCCAATTTCATATTTAGTATCAGTGAGTTGCAGAATTGGGACGGGCGCTCATCCCAAAATGGGAATTATTCTCGCTCATGATGACGAAGCCATCGGTTCTCGTCCTCCTAGTGGGGGGCTGGCGCTGTAGACGACGTCACAGGTTTGGCGGGGAGTTCGACGGCGTAAAGCCCTTCGGTGGACGAAGCAGCATAGACAATGGCCGCAGATTCGCGTGCAGTGACCACAGGAAACCGGCCATCCGCAAGCGTGCCTTCGATGCGCATCCATGTGACCCCGCGGTCGTAAGAAATGTAGAGGCCCTGCGTCTGCATGGAGGCAAGAAAAATGTCGCCGACAACTGCAAGGTCCTGAATGGGAGCTTGCGGGAGCCCGTTGGCTGCCTGCTTCCATGTGCGGCCGGAATCGCGGGAAATAAACAGGCCCTTCCCCGCAATCGCGAGCAGCGTGCTTTCCCCGGCTGCGTCCAGGCGCAGCGCGCCGCCGGCTTCGAGAGGAAGGTCGCGCCAGGACCACGTGGCCCCTGCGTCGCCGGAAAAAACCATGCCGCGCAGCGTGACAATCCAAAAACTTTTTCCGTCCGGTGAAACGCGCACGGAGCGCGCGGGAAGCACCACCGCGCCCACCGGCGTGATGACCCACGTGACTCCCTGATCGCGCGAGAGCAGCAGGCCGTCGTTGGTGGCGGCGTACCAGGCGTCGCGCGTGAAGGCCATGTCGAGAACCACCAGATTCAACGACCGCGGCCCAATGATTTTTTTCGCAGGACTTCTCTTCCCTTTCTTCGGCGGCGCATTGGATTCCGACTCGAAGGCGGGCTCGCCGCTCACCGTGCCGATGCGCTTCCACGCAGATTTTCCGGCGTCGTAACGCATCAATCCGCCGCGGTCGAGCGCGGCCAGCCAGCCATCGGGCACCGCGTACACACGGCGCACAGCTTCGGCCTTGAGGCCGGGGCCGAGAGGTTTCCAACTGCGCCCGGCGTCGTCGGTAGCCAGCACCGTCTCCGGCGCGTTGGCGAGCACGGCCAGGACGCGCTCGGGGCGTTCGCGGTCGAGCGCCAGCGCTAGGATTTGACGGTGGAAGAAGCCGTCGTTGGCGGCGCGGAATTGTTGTCCTTCTTTTTTTCCTGCTTGTTTTCCTGCACTGTCGCTGACCATCACGCCGAGTTTTTCCGTGCCCATGACAATCCGCCCGGGCGTTTTCGCATCGATCACCAGCGCGTTAATCACCCAATCCGCGGGCGTAAGCCGCTGCCACGTGGAGCCGGCATCCAGCGTTCGCCAGAGTCCCTCGGTGGTGGCGGCATAAATCGTCCGCGGGCGGTGCGGGTCCTGAAGAATGGCATGCGTGCGCCGCGCGGCGTAGGGAATGCCCTGAATCTTGCGCCACTCCGCGCCGGCGTCGTCGCTGCGGTAGATGCCGGAGCAGGCGCTGGCAAAAATCCGGCGGGAGTTGGTGCGGTCCACCACCATGCTCATCACGTCGGAGTCGTCGATCATGCCGTCGTGGATGGGTCGCCATGTGCGGCCGCCGTTCATCGTTTTCCACGGGAGGTGAAACGTGCCGGCGTAG
>Ga0080064_1003833_pt1 | contig 20652 bp, 17 predicted proteins | sample Subgrocontami54m_FD_69260 | JGI IMG/M metagenome (GOLD analysis project Ga0080064, IMG submission 69260) | Subsurface groundwater microbial communities from S. Glens Falls, New York, USA - GMW46 contaminated, 5.4 m (SPADES assembly) (version 2) ...
CTTCCCCCTATCGAGAGCCCGTCCTCCCTCCCCCGCCTCGCCATAGCGCGTCCTCAAGGGCGTTTACGCCCGTCTGCGACGGGCTATGGACGCGCGTGAACGCGCTTATGGCGAGGCGACCTCTCCCCACGGGAGAGGTGAAGTGAATGCGGCCCGCATCGATTCTACTTCGCTGAATCGCGCGCTAGCTGCTCTATGCCACCAATCGCTGGAACAGTTCCGGATCGACATTGCCGCCGGACAGAACCGCGACCTTGCCCTTCACGTCGATCTTGCCCGCCATCAGTCGGCTTCACGATAGAGCCGGCGTAGCCGGTCGTGCGCCTGGCTGTTGCGCGGCAACCGCCGGAGCGGACGACTTGGCGGCCTCGACACGCTGCACGAGCGCGGCCGAGATGTGGTCCGGCAAGAGCCCGCGCGCGTCGGCGGCGGTCCTGCGCGCATCTTCGAACCTGCCGCATTCGATCAGGATCCGGACGGCGACCGCATGTCCGCTCTTGAGCGTCGGATCGCTGCGGATGGCGGCATAGGCCCATTTCAGCGCGGAGCGGCTTTCGTCGAGCTTCCGGCAGGCGAGCGCGGCCTGCACATGCGCCTCGCCGCGATAGAATGCGCCGTCCTTGATCAGTTGGACCATCCGCTGCAAGGCTTCGGCCGGCTTCCTTTCGCTCATGAACAGCCAGCATTCCAGGAAGGCGCGCATCTCCCACGCATGGGCCTCGGAGTCGCCGATGCGGGCGAGCGCCGCGAGCATGCGTTCTGCGCCGAGCGCGGACTTGAGCGCGGCACCGACGCGACCTCCGGCATTCGGCCGCGCCCAGCCGATCAGCGGATCGGCAAGCCGCGCCGCTAGATCGCCGAGTCCGACGCTCTCGACCGCCTCGCCGCGAATAAGCGCGAACAGGTCGCGCAGGTCGGCGAGCCGCGCCGGCGGGATCGCATAGGAGACGTCCGCCTGCGCGCCCGATGACAGGCCGTTCACGCCGATGAACGTGGCCGCCATGAAATCCTCGATCGTCCGCGGCGCGCCCCCGCCCATCGCGCGCGCGAGCCGAAACAGGTGCCAGTCGTAGAAGGCGTCGTCGAGCCAGCGCGCATCGCCGGCGATCTTTTGCTGCCAGCGCTCGAGCTCGCTGCGTCGCGCCTCTGCCGTCAGATGCGCGCGCCCGCGGCCGTTGAACGACAAGGCGGTGACCTGCGGCACCGTCCGCCAGCGGATCGAGGGGTCGGCGGCAAAGCTCTGGAAGAAGTCGAGCGCGATGCGGTGGCCGTTCAGCACCCAGGGCCGGCCGAGCCGCCGATAGGTGGACTTGCGGTGCGCGAAATGGGTGTCGAACACCGCCTTGGCGGTGCCGGCTGCCAGAACCTCGCGCAGCGCGCCGCGGGCATGATTGACCAAGCCGAGCTGCACGCTGCCCGAGCACGACACGCAGGCCGCCGGGCTGTCCGCCGCGTCATATTGGTCGAGCAGCGGGCCGAGCGTTTCCACGTGATGCGGCAACAAGAGGTCGTCGTCGTCGCAATAGAAGATGCGCTCGCCCTTGGCCATCTCGACGGCGCGATTGCGGTTCTCGCCCCCGCGCCCGGGCGCCTTCGGAAAATCATGAAAGACGATGCGTGGGTCGGTGTCGGCAATGTCTTGCGCGACCGCGCGCACGCCAGCGGTGGCGCCGTCGCCGGCGATGACGATTTCGATGTTGGGGACGCTCTGCCGCTGGATCGAGCCGACCGCAAGCGCGAGCGTCGCCGCCCGGTCGTGGGTCGGGACGATCACCGTGGCATAGATGTCGGGCGTCGGACTGCTCATGCGTCCGCCGGCTCGGGGCTCCGCTCCAGCGCTGTGACCATGGCGGCGAAGCTGCCGGCGGCGGTGTCCTTGTCCGAGAGGATCGGGTCGCGCGCGGGCCAGCGTGTGCTGATCTCGGCGTCGTCCCAGCGGCACTCCAATTCGCCCGCGCCGGTCCAGATGCGGGAGAGCCCGTAAAGCAGGATGCCGTCGGTGGCGAAATAGACGCCGTGGGCCACGCCGCTCGGGACGAAGATCGACTTGTCCTCGATCTCCTCGCTCCAGAACCCGATCTCCGCACCGGACGACGGCGAGCTTGAGCGGGCGTCCTTGAGCAACAGAAACATCCGGCCACGGATCGGGACATAAAGCTCGTCATAGTCCCGATGCGCGTGCAGCCCGCGCAGCACGTTGGCGTCAGACCGGATGCAATTCCACTGGGCAAACGGGCCTGCTTGCGTGTCGCGATGGACGGTCGAGAGCGAGCCCCGGTGGTCGAGGTTCGGGGGAATTTCGATCAGCCGGACGCCGTGGATTCGCATTCGCTACCACCCAAGAAAAGCCTCACCCCGTACCATCCACTCATGCCGACGCGTGCAGGCCCCGTTGCATTGTGACCACGGCGCGCCCGAGACGCAATACGATTCGCCGGTGTGCCCGGCGTTCTACGCGGCATCCGCAAATGGGTCTTGCGGACGATCGCCAGCGCGGCGAGCACGCAGGCGATGAAGAGAAAATTCAGCGAGAAGCGGTCGTGCAGGAAGACGCTGACCGCGGCGAACAACGCGCTCTATGCCACCAAGCGGTGGAACAGTGCGGGATCGACATTGCCGCCGGACAGCACCGCCACCGCGACCTTCCCCTTCACGTCGATCTTGCCCGCCAGCAGCGCAGCCAGCGCCACCGCGCCACCCGGCTCCACCACCAGCTTGAGTTCGCGAAACGCAAAGCCGACCGCCTCCGCCACATCCTGGTCGCTCACCGCCACGCCTTCCACCCCAAGCGCACGGTTGATGGCGAAGGTGAGCTCGCCCGGCATGCGCGCCATCAGCGCGTCGCAGATGGTGCCGGTGAGCGCCGCATTGGTTTCGCGCCGCCCGCTGCGGAACGAGCGCGCGTGATCGTCGAAACCTTCCGGTTCGGCGGTGTAGAGGCGCGTCTGCGGCGTCCGCGCCTTTATCGCCAGCGCAATGCCGGCGGTCAGCCCGCCGCCCGAGGCGGCGACCGCCACCACATCGGGTGACAGGCCGAGTGCGGCGAGATCTTCGGCGATCTCGCGGCCGACCGTGCCCTGCCCCGCGATGATCAAAGGATCGTCGTAAGGCGGCACCAGCACGGCGTGGCGCGCGGCGGCGAGTTCGCCGGCGATCGCCTCGCGGTCTTCGCGCGCGCGGTCGTAGAGCACGATCTCGGCGCCAAGTTCTGCGGTGCGTTCGCGCTTGGCGCGCGGCGCGTCGCTCGGCATCACAATCACCGCCGGCATGCCGAGCAGTTGCGCTGCCGCGGCGACGCCCTGCGCGTGATTGCCGGAAGAGAACGCCACCACCCCGCGCCCGCGCGCTTCGGGCGCAATCGACGACAGCTTGTTATAGGCACCGCGGAACTTGAACGAGCCGGTGCGCTGCAAGGTTTCCGCCTTGAGAAACACCCGCGCGCCGGTGCTGGCGTCGAGCACGGGCGAGGTCACCAGCGGCGTGCGTAGCGCGATGCCGGCCAGCCGTTGCGCAGCGGCGTCGACATCGGCGGCGGTCGGCAGGACGGGTGCGGCCATCGCCGAAACGCTAGCGCCGCGGCAGCTTGAGCCGCAAGGGCATCGGCGCCTATCCGTGCGACGACCGTTCGCGCGGGGGATGCGCGTTGCGACCTCAGAAAGGCAGAAGCCCCGGGCGATGCCCGGGGCTTCCTTGCTGATCCCCAGCCCTCAGGATCAATAGCGTGCGACCACCGGCGAGGCACCGAAGCGATAGTTGATGCCGATCTTGGCGGTGTGCAGTTGATTCCGATGCTGGAAGGTATCGCCGTCAAGGTTGAGCCCGGTCGTGTAGGTCCCGAAGTCCATGTAGAGGTACTCACCCTTAAGCGACCAATTGGGCGTCAAGCCATATTCCAGACCGCCGCCCAAAGCCCACCCGAAACGCGTGTGCGTCTCTTCGCTGAAATCGCCCAGATCGATCACCGCTGGCGGAAAGCTGATGAGATCAGACGCCGTGTTCCTGATGCGGGCCCAAGCGGCGCCGCCCTTGACGTAGAGCAACGCGCGATCCCAAGCGATACCAAGACGACCGGTGGCGGTCGCATACCAGTCATATCTCACCGCAACCAAATCTTCGCCGGCCGTTCCAATTCCTTCCAGGCGGCGGTCAAGCCAAAGTTTTCCGAACTCGCCTTCCACACCGAATACGATCGATCCGCTTTGAATATTGTATCCGATCTGACCGCCACAGGTCCAACCGCCCGGTCTATTGTCATAGGATGTCGCGACGCCGTTATCGAAACCGTCAAACCCTGGGCCGGTATTGCTGCTGGTGGTCAAACCCCAGGCACCGCCGCAGTTTGCGCCGAGATAGAGCCCGGTCCAGTTATAGGCAGCCGCGACAGCGACCGGCGCAGCGCCCTTATAAACCGGACGAGCCGGCAGGTCGGCCGCCAGGGCCGGGCTTACGGCAAGCGCCGCGATTGCAACAGAACCGAGAAGCAGTTTTTTCATGGGGTCACCCCTGTCTTTCCAAAGAAGATCGAACGTGATTTCTAGCCCCGTTCCGGCCCGAAGTCTGTTGCAACTGGGCCACGACTAACAAAAATGCGCGCCAGTAGACCCTTTATCTTTGGAAGCGGCTCCTCCGACCCACCCTGCCACAAGCAGAAGCCCCGGACGATGCCCGGGGCTTCCTTGGTCTTCCCAGCCCTCAGTGATCAGTATCTTGCGACCACCGGTCCGCCCCAGCCACCGAACTTGTAGCTCAGCCGCGCGCGGAGCGTGTCGGTCCGCAGATCGACGTCCACCGGACCGAGAAAGGTATAGCGCTTCGAGTCGTACCGAGCATGCAGATACTCCACGCCCAGCACCCAGTTCTGGGTCAGCCCGTAGTCGATGCCGCCACCGAACACCCAGCCTTGATGCGTGCCCGACTGCGCCGTGGTGACGACGGCGCCAGGAATGAAGTTCGTCTCGCGCAGGTGCGCCCAGCCCGGGCCGCCGGTCACGTAGAACAGAGCGTTGCCGGCCGCGAAACCGAGACGGCCACGGATCGACGCGGTCCAGTTCCAGTCCACACGGTAGCGTTCGGCAGCTGCGCCCGTGGTCAACGCATCGCCACGCAGTTGCAGCCAATCCGCATCGCCTTCGATGCCGAGGATGAACGTCGACCCGAGGGCGACGTTGCAGCCCAGCTGGCCGCCCGCGACAAGGCTCGACATGTCGAGGTCGAAATTCGCCGGATAGAGCGGAATATTGATATTGGATCGGCCACGGACGCCGCCAACGTTGGCTCCGATATAGCAGCCGCTCCAGTCATAGCCCGCGACGACGACCGGCGCAGCGCCCTTATAAACCGGCCGAGCCGGCAGGTCGGCCGCCAGGGCCGGGCTTACGGCAAGCGCCGCGATTGCAACAGAACCGAGAAGCAGTTTTTTCATGGGGTCACCCCTGTCTTTCCAAAGAAGATCGAACATGATTTTTAGACCCGTTCCGGTCCGGAGTCTGTTGTAACTAGGCCACAGATCACAGGATTCGCTGGGGGATTGACGGATTTCCCGGGGCCCATCCAAGCTTTCGCCCTCGGCGGCAAAAATCACGCATTGACAAAAACGGAAGCATAGTCAGTAGGTTGGCCATGGACTTAGGGATCGCTGGCCGCAAGGCCCTGGTTTGCGCCTCGAGCCGCGGGCTGGGCCGCGCCTGCGCCCAGGCGCTGGCGGAGGCCGGCTGCGCGGTGGTCATCAACGGCCGCGACGGGACGGCACTGGCAGAGGCGGCGGAGGCGATTCGCGCCGCCACCGGCGCCACGGTGCTCCCGGTGCAGGCCGACGTCGCCACGCCCGAGGGCCAGGCCGCGCTGCTGCGCGCCTGTCCCGAGCCCGACATCCTGGTCAATAACAATGCCGGTCCCCCGTTGCGCGATTTCCGCGAGCTGACGCGCCAGCAGATGATCGACGGCGTGACCGCCAACATGATCGTGCCGATCGAGCTCATTCAGAAAATCATCGGGCCGATGCTGAACCGCCGCTTCGGCCGCATCGTCAACATCACCTCCGGCACCGTGAAACTGCCGCAGGCCGGGCTCGATCTGTCCTCGGGCGCGCGCGGCGGCTTGAGCATTTTTCTGGCCGGGGTCGCGCGTCAGGTGGCGCCGCATAATGTGACGATCAATAGTCTGTTGCCGGGCGCCTTTACCACCGGCCGACTGCAATCGGTGTTCGAGGCCACCGCCAAGCGCCAGAACATCACCGCCGAGCAGGCGAAGGCCGACCGGATCGCGATCGTGCCGGCGGACCGGCTCGGCGATCCGGCCGAGTTCGGCGCCACTTGCGCCTTTCTCTGCTCGGTGCATGCTGGCTACATCACCGGGCAAAGCATCCTGCTCGACGGCGGCGCGGCGCCGGTCACGCTGTAATTGCAGCGATCGCAAAAACCTGCTGCGGGGCCGCGGGCGGCTGCGCTTTGACGATCTTTTTTTGACCGGCAGGTTGGCGGCGTCGGCGGCATTGCAAGCCATGACGGCGAGGGCGGCCAGGAAGCCTGCACGAACGATGTGCGCAGGCTTACCAATGGCAGCCGGCGGGGAGATCACCACCAGGCGTGGAAATGATGCACCGGGCCGTGGCCGGAGCCGATGCCAAGCTTCCCGGACGCCACCAGCGCGGCGGTGACATAGGCTTTGGCCTCGCGCACCGCGCCGGCGAGATCGCCGCCCTTGGCGAGGCCTGCGGCAATCGCCGATGACAGCGTGCAGCCGGTGCCGTGGGTGTTAGAAGTGGCGATCCGGTCTGCCGCCAGACGCGCGACCGTGCCGGCTTCGACAAGGAAATCGACGCTTTCGGCGCCGGTGCCGTGGCCGCCCTTGATCAGCACGGCGCGGGCGCCAAGCGCGAGCAGACGCTCGGCTTGCTCTTGCATTTCGGCTTCGGTGACGGCAAGCGGCGCGTCGAGCAGCGCGGCGGCCTCCGGCAGGTTCGGCGTGATCACCAGCGCGCGCGGTATCAGCACGCGCTTGAGCACCTCGACCGCGTCGGACGCCAGCAGCCGGTCGCCCGAGGTCGCCACCATCACCGGATCGAGCACGACATTGCGCGCCTTGTGGCGATCGAGGCCCTGCGCCACCGCTGCGATGGCGCTCGCCTGCGACAGCATGCCGATCTTCACCGCCGAGATTTTGAGATCGGAAAACACCGCATCGATCTGGGCGGTGATGAAATCCGGCGGCACGTCGTGGATGCCGGCCACGCCTTGAGTGTTCTGCGCGGTCAGCGCGGTGATCACCGAAGCGCCATAGACGCCGAGCGCGGAGAAAGTTTTCAGATCGGCCTGGATGCCGGCGCCGCCGCTGGAATCCGAGCCGGCGATCGTAAGCGCAATCGCGGTCATGGCCGGGCTCGCTTGGCTAATTCCGCATCCACAATGCGACGCAGATCACGGGCCGCGGCGGTCGGATCCGGCGCCAGCGAAAGCGCTGAGATCACCGCGACCCCATCGGCGCCGGCCGCAAGCGTGCCGCCCGCATTGCCGTGATCGATGCCGGCGATGGCGCAGAGCGGCAATCCGGGCGCCCGCCGGCGAAAGACGCCGGCGATCCGTGCAAGCCCGGCAGCGCCAATCGGCGGATCGGGATTGTTTTTCGACGCCGTCGCGAACACCCCGCCGATACCGACATAATCGAGGTGCTCGACCGGCGCGGCCTCGGCCTGCGTCACGGTCTTGATCGACAGCCCGATGATCGCGTCGGGTCCGAGCAGGCGCCGCGCATCCTCGACCGCCATGTCGTCCTGCCCGACATGCACGCCGTCGGCGCCGGCAGCGAGCGCGACATCGACGCGGTCGTTGACGATGAGCGGAACATGAAACGGCGCAAGCGCCGCCTTGATGGCGCGCGCGCGTTTCAGCTGGACGCGGGTCTCGCTGTGCTTGTCGCGCAGCTGCAGCAAAGTGGCGCCGCCGGCGGCCAGCAAGGCCGCCAGTTCGGCGAGATCGCGTCCGCCCGCGCGCTCGGGATCGACCAGCGCGTAGAGGCGCAGATCGACCGCGCGGGACCGATGGGATAGTGGCATCTCAGCTCCCTCCGCCGGCATGACCCGGATCAGGTTCCACGGGTTGGCTCTCGCCTCTCAGTCCGACGAAACCGCATCGGACACCCCATTGAGATTGCTCAATAAGTAATTCGGCTGTGCGGCGCGCGCAAGCCGCCTTGCCACGCCTGGGCCTTTTTGCTGGATTGCTGAACCGGCAGGCGGCGCCGGACACGGAGAGTTCGATGGTCCCCTTCTTTGTCCAGATCAAATGCGAGCTCGGCAAGTCCTACGACGTGGCGAACAAGATCGCGGACGCGGAGATCGCCTCCGAAATCTATTCGACCGCCGGCGAGTTCGACCTGCTGGTGAAGTTCTATGTCGACCCGGCAACCGATATCGGACATTTCGTCAGTGAGAAGGTGCAGACCGTTCCCGGCATCAGAGACACCCGCACCGTGATCACTTTCAAGGCCTTCTGACGCCGCTTCTCACAACACTAGACGGCATCATGTGCCCACTGGCGGGCCTTCGGCGGCGCGCTGGCGCTGCAGGCCGAGCTGGCGCTCGCGCCAGACCACGAACAGTCCCGCCGCCGTCACGATCGCCGCGCCGATGAACACCTCGACCGTCGGCACCTCACCAAACATGACATAGCCGAGCACGAAGGCCCACAGCATTGCGGTATAGTCGAACGGCGCCAGCAGCGAGGCCGGTGCGTAGCGGAAGCTTTCGGTGAGCAGAAGATGCGCCAGGCCGCCGCAGATCCCGATGGTCGCCAACGCCGCCATCTGCGTGACGTTGGGCACGTGCCATCCGAACGGCAGGGTCAATAGCCCGCCGAGCGCGCAAATGAGCGAGAAATAGAACACGATGGCAGGCGTGGTTTCAGTATCGGTCAGCCGGCGCGTCTGGATCACCGAGCCGGCATTGGCAAACACCGCGGCGAGCGCACACAGCGCGCCCACCGTCGCCACGCTCGGCGCGGCGCCCCAGCTTTGCACGACATCGAGATGCGGCGTGAGCATCACCAATACGCCACCGAAGCCGACGATCACCGCCGACCAGCGGTAAATGCGCACGCGCTCCTTCAGAATTACCGCCGCCATCCCCACCGTCACCAGCGGCGTGGCAAAGCCGATCGCGATAGCATCGACCAGCGGCAGCCGCGCCAGGCCGGCGAAATTCAGCGACATTCCGACGATACTGATCAGGCCGCGCGTGAGATGCCCGAGCGGGCGGTTGGTGCGCACGGCTACCATCAGTTCGCGCCGCCAAGCGTAGATCAGCACCACCGGCAGGATGGCAAAGGCTGAGCGGAAGAACACGATCTGCCCGAGCGGAACCACATCTCCGACATAGCGGATGAGCGCCGACATCACCGCGAACAACATGGCGGAGGCGAGCTTGAGCAGGACAGCCTTGGCAATATTCATGTGTGCAGAGCTGCCATGGTCTTGTCCTTTTCGGAAGCCATACTTGCGCATCCGGGACATGTCTCCGCCAGACCGCGCGGCGGTTCCGGCAGCATTACGGCTTGAGCGCGTCGCTGTCCGTCATTGCGGCCGAGCCGGCGGCGACGGACCGTCGACCGGCGGCAGCGATTTCAGATAGACCGCCATGGCGGCTCGATCGGCGGCTGCGAGCTGCGCGGTGTCGCGCACCACCTCAGCCATTTCTCCGCTCAACTGGTCGTCCGGAGTCTCGCCGGTCTCGAGCATCCGGATGAAGTCCTGTTCGCTCCAGCTGCCGAGCGCCTTCTGGGTGATGTTCGGTATCCAGCTTTTGCCGGACGGATCGGGACCGCCGGCAAAGCGCTGGCTCTCGACCACCGCGCCGAGAAAGTTGCGTGGGCTGTGGCATAGCGCGCAATGCGCCGGGCCGTTGACCAAATAGGCACCGCGATTCCATTGCGCCAGCCGCGACGGATCGGGCCGGAACGGCTCGCCGTCCAGGAACAACAGCTTCCAGATGCCGGCCCCGCGCCGGATGTTAATCGGAAACACCAGTTCATGGTCGCGCGTCCTGCCTGCCACTGCCGGCAGCGTGGTGAGATAGGCGAACAGGTCACGCAGATCATCGACGGTCATGCGCTGGTAGAACGCAAAGGGAAACGCCGGATAATAGTGCCGGCCGTCGGGCGAGGTGCCCTTGTGCATGGCGGTGACGAAATCCGTTTCGCTCCAGGCGCCGATGCCGTCGGTGGGGTGGGCTGAAATGTTAGTGGGATAGAAGGTGCCGAATATCGACTTGAGCGCCAGTCCGCCGCCCAGCCTGGTGCGGTCCGGCTGATCGGGGGTGGCGTGGCAGCCAGAACAGCCGCCAGCATGAAACATGCTTTTGCCGTTCGCGATATCGGGCGTACGCGGCATCAGGGTGCCGGCGGGAACCGTCTGAGGAATGGTAAAGACCCAAAACGCGATACCGCCGAGGCCGGCAACCAGCAGCAGGGTCACGAGCCTTCGCAGCATCCGCGCCGTTCTCCGCCTCGCCCGTGGATCACCTTCGCAGCCGTCCGTTGCAGCGAAAACGCGAGGCGGCGCGCCTCACGGGCGGCGTCCACCCCGATGTTTCGCGCCACTCGCCCGCCCTCAACGCGCGGCGCCAGACCGGCTCAATTCTTCCTCAACCGGTAGGGTGTGTGGCAGCTGTCGCATTCCTCCTTGTTGATGGTCGTCCATATGGCCTTAAGCGAATCGAGATCTTTGACCTTACCTTTGGCGTCCGCGATGGACTTGGCGAGCTTTGTCGCGCGTGCCTTGAGATCGGCCTGGTTCTCGAAGATCTTTTCCGAGGCGTAGTACCGGCTTTCAGCCACAGGCCCTGTGTACGAACCCGGAGGAAACAGGCTTGGAATCTTCTGCGCGGCGTCAGCAAGCTGCGCGAAAGCCTCATCGACCTTGGCTTGGTCATAGGGCGTCTGATCGCGCACCATCCTGTTGAGGACGCCGTAGGCCTGCTCCCCGGCATGCTTCATCAGCTCCCGGCGGGCGGTGACAGGATCTTGAGCGGCCACCGCGCTCACGCCGATCGCCACGGCAGCCATGGTCAACATCATCCGCAGCATGGATGGCTCTCCTTGTTTGTCGCGAACCACAGGGCGGAGGATGCGGCTCGGCTTGGTTTCCGGCAAAACCCCCAACGCGTCGTTATTATTTCCAGGAAGATGATCGGCCGTATCGCGCATCAGGATCACAGGTTCGTGAGCATTTGATGGGTGGCGCCGCTATCCGGCGGGCGCGCTGCGTCTGCGACCGGCGCGCGCAGCGAGGCCCCGGCAAACCACATAGAACACCGGCGTGAAGATCAGCCCGAACGCCGTCACGCCGATCATGCCAAAGAACACCGCAGTACCGAGCGACTGGCGCAACTCGGCGCCCGCACCAGCCGCCCAGACCAGCGGGGTCACGCCGAACACGAAGGACAGCGAGGTCATGACGATCGGGCGCAGCCGCAGCCGCGCCGCTTCGACCGCGGCGGCGGCGCGGTCGCGCCCGCTCTCCTCGAGCTGCTTGGCAAATTCCACGATCAGGATGGCGTTCTTGGCGGCCAGCCCGATCAGCACCACAAAGCCGACCTGAGTGAGGATGTTGTTTTCCTGTCCGCGGATCAGCACGCCGGTGATGGCGGCGACCAGGCACATCGGCACGATCAGAACGACCGCCAGCGGCAGGGTCACGCTCTCGAATTGCGCCGCGAGGACGAGGAAAACGAACACCACCGCCAGCACGAAGGCGAAGACCGCGGTGTTGCCGGCGCGCAATTGCTGGAAGGCGAGCGTGGTCCACTCGTAGCTGAAGCCGTTGGGCAGCGTCTCGGCAGCCAGCCGTTCCATGATGGCGATAGCCTGGCCTTGCGAGTAGCCAGGCGCAGGCGCCCCGTCGAGCTCTGCCGCTGGATAGAGATTGTAGCGCGATACCCGGAACGGCCCGGCGCGGTCCTGCACCGTCGTGAAGGCGCCGACCGGCACCGTCTCGCCGCTTGAATTGCGCACCCGGATGCGCAGCACGTCTTTGACGTCGAGCCGCTCCTCGCTGTCAGCCTGCGCGATCACCCGGTAGGTGCGGCCGAACAGATTGAAGTCGTTGACGTACGAGGATCCGAGATAGGTCTGCAGCGCACTGAACACGTCCGGAATATTGACGCCGAGGAGTTGCGCCTTGGTGCGGTCGATATCGAGATAGAGCTGAGGAGTCGACGTCTCGAACAGCGAAAAGACTTGGCGCACGCCCGGTGTCTGCGCCGCCCGGGCGCTCATGGCCTGGAGGGCCTCCTGCAGCGCCAGCGGCCCGCGGCCAGCACGATCCTCCACCATCATGCGAAAGCCGCTGGCATTACCGATGCCCTGCACCGGCGGCGGCAGCACCACCAGCATCAGGGCCTCTTGGATGACGGCAAAACGCTTGAACAGCTCCCGCTGGATGGCGGCGGCGCTCTTGGCGGAGTCCCCTGCCCGCTCCTCGAAGGCATCGAGCACCAGGAAGATGGCGCCGGCATTGGACGCCTGGGTGAAGGTGGCGCCGGAGAAGCCGACGATGTTGACCGCACCCTTCACGCCCGGCGTATCGAGGGCGATTTCGACGGCCTGCCGCAGCACCCGGTCGGTGCGGTCGAGCGCCGCGCCCGGCGGCAATTGCGCGGCCACGATGACGATGCCACGGTCGAGCTGCGGAATGAATCCGGTCGCCACCTGGCGGAACTCGAAAAAGCCAAGCGCAAGAATGCCGGCATAGACCGCCAGCATCACGCCGGCCATGCGCACCGCCCGCGCCGCCAGGCGGCCATAGCCCCGCGCGAAGGCGTCGAAGCCTCTGTTGAACAGGTTGAACAGACCCTGCACCGGCCGCAGCAGCAGCGGCTGGCGGCGGTCCTGATGCGGCCGCAGCAGCAGTGCGCACAAGGCAGGCGACAGCGTCAGCGAAACGATGAGCGAGATCGCGGTGGCGCCGGCGATGGTGAGCGCAAACTGGCGATAGAACTGACCGGAAATGCCGGTGATGAAGGCCGACGGAACGAACACCGCCATCAGCACCAGCGCAATTGCGATGAGCGCGGCGCCGACCTCGTCCATGGTGCGCCGCGCAGCGTCGCGCGGATTCATTCCGGCGGCGATATTGCGCTCGACATTCTCCACCACCACGATGGCGTCGTCGACCACGATGCCGACCGCCAAAACCAAACCCAAGAGCGACAGGTTGTTGAGCGTGAAGCCGAACACGCTCATAAAAAAGAAAGCTCCGATCAGCGATACCGGAATGGCGACGATCGGGATGACGGCGGCGCGCCACGTCTGCAGGAACATGATGATGACCAGCACGACCAGCAGCACCGCTTCGATGATCGTGGTGACCACCTCATTGACCGACTGCTGGATGAACTGGGTCGGGTCATAGACAATGTCGTAGGTGATGCCGGACGGAAAACGCGGCGCCAGCTGCTGCATGGTGGCGCGGATGGCGTTCGCCGTCGCCAGCGCATTGGATCCCGGCCGCTGGAACACGGCGAGCGCCACCGCCGGATAGCGGTCGAGATAGGCGTTCGAGCCATAGTCCTGCGCTGCCAGCTCGACGCGCGCCACGTCGCGCAGCCGCACCACCGCGGTGGCCGTGGTCTTGACGGTGATATTGCCGAACTCCTCGGGGTCGGCGAGACGCCCTTGCGTCTGCACCGGGATCTGGAAGGCCTTCGGGTGCTCGACCGGCGGCTGATTGAGCACGCCCGACGCCACCTGCACGTTCTGGCCCTGCAGCGCCACCACCACGTCCTGCGCGGTCATGCCGAGCGATTGCAGCCGGCCGGGATCCAGCCAGATGCGCATGGCATAGTCGCGGCTGCCGAACACGGTGATCGAGCCGACGCCGTCCACCCGGGTGAGCGCGTCCTTGATTTCGAGGCTGGCGTAGTTGGAAACGAACAACGGCGTGCGCGACTGGTCGGGCGAATAGAGATGCACGATCAGCATCAAATCGGGAGAGCTCTTGGTGACGGTGACGCCGATCTGCCGCACCTCCTGCGGCAGCCGCGGCAGGGCGATGGCGACGCGATTCTGCACCTGCACCTGGGCGGTATCGAGATTGGTGCCGATGTCGAAGGTCACCGCGATGGAAAAGGCGCCGGCAGCCGTGGCGTTGGAGGAGATGTAGAGCATTCCTTCCACGCCGTTGATCTGGTCCTCGATCGGCGACACCACCGAGCCGGCGACGATCTCCGACGATGCGCCCGGATATTGCCCGGTGATGTTGATGGTGGGCGGCGCGATTTCCGGATATTGCGCGACCGGCAGCCGCACGAACGACACGCCGCCCAGGATCACGAACACGATCGCGATGACGGCAGCGAAAATCGGACGGTCGATGAAGAAATGCGAGATGCGCATCGCGTTTCAAATCTCAGTTGGTCTTATCTCAGTTAGCCTTATTTCATTTAGTCTTGGCGGGCGCGTCGGCCGCGGGAGGCGCCGCCGGCGCCGGCTGCTCGGGCGTGACCTTGATGCCGGGACGCACCCGCATGAGACCGTTCACCACCACGCGGTCGTTGGCCGACAGGCCGTCCTTGATCACGCGCAGGCGATCGGCCACCGGGCCGAGCGTGACATAGACCTGCTTGGCGACGTTATCCTGATCGACCACATAGACGAACTTGCGCACCTGCTCGCTGCCGATCGCGGCATCCGGGATCAGCAGCGCCTCATAGGGCGGCGAGCCGGGCACCTGTGCGCGGGCGAACATGCCGGGAATGAACAGGCCGTTCTTGTTGGTGAACTGGGCGCGCCCGCGGATGGTGCCGGTCGAGCGCTCGATCACGTTGTCGACAAAGTCCATGCGCCCCTCATGGGCGAAATCGGTTTCGTCGATCAATCGCAGCTTCACCACTGTCGCGCCGCCGCGGCTGGCGATGTCCTTGCCGTTGCCCGATAGGCGCTCGTAGCGCAGGAACGAGGCTTCATCGAAGGTGAACTCGAAGCGGATCGGGTCGAGCGAGACGATGGTGGCGAGCAGCGTGGTGTTGCCGCCGGTCCCGCCGGTCACCAGATTGCCCTGCGAGACCCGCCGGTCGCCGATGCGTCCGGTGATCGGGGCGCGCAGCTCGGTGAATTGCAGATCGAGCTCGGCCTGCCGCACCGCCGCTTCGTTGGCGGCGACGGCGGCTTCAGCGTTGCGTTTGGCTTGCGCACGCTGCTCGAAGGTCTGCTCGGTGATGGTCTTGTCGCGCACCAGTTGCTGGCCGCGCGCGAGATCGCTTTCGGTGTATTGCAGGTTGGAGCGCGCCAGCGCCAGATTGGCGCGCGCCTGGTCGAGCGTGTTGCGGAACGGCCGCTGGTCGATGGTGAACAGGAGATCACCCTCCTGCACCACCTGTCCGTCCTTGAAATGCACCTTTTCGAGATAGCCGGAAACCCGCGCGCGCACCTCGACCGCGTCGACGGCGACGAAGCGGCCGACATATTCGTCGTAATCGACAACGCTGCGCTTGACCGGGTTAGCGACCGTCACCGCCGGCGGCGGCGGGCCGGCGTCTTGCGCGCCCTGGCCGCAAGCGGCGAGAGCAGCCGCGAGGGTAAGGACGGTCGCGGCTGCGAATACTCGAACAAAAGCTGTCATGGACCCGTTCACGGTGACTCAACGATTGCAGGCGCCGGTATATAGGAAAACCGGGCCTGCAAAAGGCGGTCGCGGGGATGTGATGGCCAAATCCGCCCGCCATTCCGGAGTTATGCGCAAATGCAGCGAATGCCAGGGCGCCGAGGTCGCCACTGATCAATGCGGCTCCGTGGTGTGCGACGGGGGGCCAGCACCGGCGCGCATGGTCGCGAGCCATGGCCGCCCGAACAATGCCATCAGCAATCCCCCGTAGACCACACCCCCAATCACCGCCAGAAGCACAAGCGCCAACTCGTCGCGCAGCGGCATGCCTGGGACGAACCACCGCATCACCAGATGTTCCGCCAGCCACAGCGCAGCGGCGAGCACCGCGGCCGTAAGCACCAGCCGCGGGGCCGATCGTCTGAGGCCGGCGTCGAGCGCAAAAAGATCCTGGCGCGCGGCATACCAAACCAGCAGCGCCAGATTGACCCAGCCGCCCACCGAGGTGGCGAGCGCGAGACCCACTTGCGCATAATCGATCAGCAGGATTTTCAGCGCGACATTGACCGCAACCGCCACGCCCAGCGCTTTCACCGGCGTGATGGTGTCGCCGCGCGACAAGAAGGTGACAGTGGCGCTGCGCAACAACACGAACGGCAACAGGCCGATCGCATAGGCGGCCAGCGTGGCGCCGGCGGCTTGCGCATCCGCGTCCGTGAAGGCGCCGCGGGCAAACAAAGCGCGGATGATCAGGTCGGGAACCAGCAAGAAGGCAACGAAACAGGGAATCGAGAGCAGCAGCGTCAGCTCGACGGCCCGGTTCTGCGCATGGCGGGCGCCGGACTCGTCGCCTTGCGCAAGACGCCGCGCCATCTCCGGCAGCAGCACGGTGCCGACCGCGATACCGATCACTCCGACCGGAAGCTGATTGAGCCGATCGGCATAGTACAGCGCCGACAGCGCGCCGGAGGCGAGGAAGCTCGCGATGATGGTGTCGGCAAACAGCGCGATCTGGGTCTCGGCGGAGCCGAGCGTCGCGGGCGCGAACCGCTTGAGGAAGAGCTTCATCTCCAGGTCGAGCCGCGGCCAGCGGAATGCCGGCAGCACGCCTTGCCGCGCGGCATCGCCGGCGACCAGCAGCACTTCCAGGCAGCCGGCGATCAACACGCCCCAGGCCGCAGCGTGGCCGGCGGTCGGAAAGAATACCGCAAGCGCGAGCGTCGCCAGCATCGACAGATTGAGCAGGATCGGCGCGGCGGCAGGCGCGGCGAAACGGCCGATCGCATTGAGGATGCCGCCATAGAGCGTCACCAGGGTCACCAGCAGGAGATAGGGAAAGGTGATGCGGGTGAGCTCGACCGCGGGCGCGAACCGTTCCGGGTCGTTCACAAAGCCGGGCGCCACCAGCGCGATCATGGCGGGTGTGAACAGCCACATCACGGCGAGCAGCGCCACCTGGCTGGCGAACAATAGCGTGAAGACACGGTCGGCGAACACGCGTGCCTGATTGGGGCCGCTTGCGGTGCGGATGCGCGCATAGGCCGGCACGAAGGCGGCATTGAAGGCGCCTTCGGCGAAGATGGCGCGAAAATGGCTGGGCAGCCGCAGCGCCACGAAGAAGGCGTCCGCCAGCGGGCCGGCGCCCAGCACTGCAGCCAGCACCACGTCGCGGGCGAAACCGCTGAGCCGCGACAGGAGCGTAAAGCCACCGACGGTAAAGATGCGCCCGATCATTGGATGGTGTCGCCCCGGCGCCGTCATCCTGAGGTGCGCCGAAGGCGCCACGAAGGATGGCGGCATGTCACCCTTCGAGGCTCGCGGCCGACGGCCGCTCGCAGCTCAGATGACGACAATACCAGGAACTGAAACGATTCCCTCACCCGCCAAGCGCGCGGCGCACGGCGTCGATGATGCGATCCTGGGTCGGCGCATCGAGATAGGCGTGCATGGGCAGGCTGATGACTTCCCCGGCCAGCCGTTCGCTGACCGGCAGGCCGCCTTCCGCCACCGGAAAGCGCCGATAGGCCTCCTGGCGATGCACCGGCACCGGATAGTGGACCGCGGTGGGAATGCCCTGCGCCTTGAGCGCGGCGGCGAAGGCATCGCGCCGGCCGGGCGCCAGCCGGATGGTGTATTGCGCCCAGACCGAAGTGGCGCCCTTGCCGAGCTGGGGAACAGTCGTCACGCCGGCGAGCTGGTCCGAATAGCGTTGCGCGATGCGATCGCGCGCCGCGATCTCCTCGGGAAAGATCTTGAGTTTCTCGATCAGCACCGCCGCCTGAATGGTGTCGAAGCGGCCATTGATGCCGATGCGTTCGCAATCGTAGCGATCGCGGCCGCCGCCATGGACCCGCAAGCCGCGGATCGCTTCTGCAAGCTCATTGTCGTCGGTGAACACGGCACCGCCATCGCCATAGCAGCCGAGCGGCTTGGCCGGAAAGAAGCTGGTGGCGGTCGCGGGTGCGAGCGTGCCGACACGACGGCCGCGATAGGTAGCGCCGATGGCCTGGGCGGCGTCATCCAGCACGAAAAGATTTTCCGCCTTGGCCATGGCCGCAATCGCGTCATGATCGGCCGGCTGGCCGAACAGGTCGACGGGAATGACCGCCTTCGGCCGCAGCCCGGCCTTGCGCGCGGTCGCCAGGGCGCGCTGCAGGCTGACCGGATCGAGATTGAAGCTCTGCGCCTCGACGTCGGCGAATACCGGAGTCGCGCCGACCAGGCCCACCACTTCGGCGGTCGCGGCAAAGGTGAAGCTCGGGCAGATCACCGCATCGCCCGGTCCGATTCCCTTGGCCATCAGCACCAGCAGCAGCGCGTCGGTGCCGCTCGAACAGGTGATGGCATGGCGCGCGCCGCAGAACGCGGCCAGAGCCTCTTCGGCCTCGCGCACTTCCGGGCCCATGATGAACTGGCAATGGCTGAGCACGCGGGCGATAGCGTCGTCCACCGCGCGCCCGAGCCGCCGCCGCTGGGCGGCGACATCAATGAACGCAAGCGGCGCAGAGTCGAGGCGGGCGTGCTGATTCATCGTCGTCACGAGACGTCGTCTTTGATCGGCAGGCGTCAGGCGGTGACCCGCCGGGCGGCGGGTTGCAGCGGCGTCGCGCTCGACAGCGGCCGGCCGTCGAGACAGCGGATGGCGATTTCGAGGCTGGCCACGCCCTCCTCCCCGGTCACCGCGGGCTGCTCGCCGGCGCGGATCGCCGCGACGAAGGCCTGCAACTCGGCGCGCAGCGGCTCGGCATGACCGACCGACAGATGCCGCATCGAATAGCTGCCGTCGGCCTGGAAACCGAAACATTCGGTCACCTGGCGGGTCAGCAGATCGCCGGTGAGGTATTTCTTGCGCGTGGCGACGGTGACGTTGCGCGCCTTGAATGGGGTGAGCCAGTTGGTGTTGATGTGGGCCAGCACGCCGGAAGCGGTGCGGAACTGCAGCAGCGCGATGTCCTCGCGCTCGGCGATCGCGCTGGAGAGCTGCGGCTGCACCTCGATGATTTCCGAATCCGTGAACCAGCGGATCAGGTCGATATCGTGCACGGCGAGGTCGATCACCACACCGACATTCGACATGCGGGGCGGGAACGGTCCCACGCGGGTGATGGCGATCGACAGAATGTCCTCGCCGCGGATGGCATTTTTGATTGCCTCGACCGCCGGATTGAAACGCTCGACATGGCCGACCATCAGCTGCACGCCGGCGCGCTTGGCGGCGGTAATGATGGCGCGCCCCTCCTCCACCGTCGGAGCGATCGGCTTCTCCACCAGCACATGGACGCCCTGGCGGATGCAGGCGAGCGCAAGATCGCGATGCAGATGGGTGGGCGCCGCAATGGTGACGGCGTCGGGGCCGGTCTTGAGCAATTCCTCGACGTCGCGATGGGCGGCGCAGCCGAGCGCCCCCTGGACGAATTCGCGTTGCTTGCGATCCGGGTCGGCGATGCCGATGAGCTTCACGCCGGGAAGGTCGGCGAAAACGCGCGCATGGTTGCAGCCCATGATCCCGACGCCCACCACACCTACGCGCAGCAGATCGTCCGCGTCAGCTTTCGCGGATTGCACCATGATGGAACGTAATCCCCCGTGCCGGTGGCCCAAGCACCGTTCCTCCCGTAGCACGGGCTGGCACGGCTGGCGATGGGGCCCGTGCCGCCTCATGGACACGTTTTGAATCAAAGAGTTACACCCCCAATTCCCTCGATGCAGGGAAATTTACAGGGAAAATCGAATCTACCCGCCAATTTAGGCCATATTTACGCGTTGAGGCAGCGAAGGCGGTTCAAAATCTAGCCGATAAAACAAAAGCTTACCGCGAGAAATCCCTGCGGATTCGAAGCAGGGAATTTTATAGAGCCGAGCAGGGAATTCTTTTGGTCGAGCAGGGAAATTGTATCGGAACGCAGAGAAGCCTTTTCAGGGGAGCGATGTGGTCAGATCGGCGCCGACATCGGCGACATGTTCGTCGATCTGCCGCTCGCTCAGCGCAAGCGCCGAAGCTCCGCCGATCACGCCGCGATACCAGTGAACGGTGCGATCCACTGCCTTTTCCAGGTCCCACGCGCAGCGCCATCCTAGCATGCGTTCCGCCTTGGCTGCCGACAGCGCCAACACTTGCGATTCCGGCACGGCTTCGTCTGCTACGTGGCGCCAGGAAGCGCCTTCGCCCCAGCAGCGCACCAGGTGATCCGCAAGCCTGGCGACCGGGACTGCCTGCGTGGCAGGGGGTCCCAGGTTCCAGCCGATTTGCCCGGCTCCAGCGCCAGGCAGCCGCTCTGCCAGCACCAGCATGCCGCGTACCGCGTCGAGCACATGCTGCCACGGGCGCATGGCCTGCGGATTCCGCAACACCAGAGCTTGGCCTGATGAGAATGCCCTCACCGCATCGGGCACAACACGCTCGGCCGCCCAATCCCCGCCGCCGATAATGTTGCCGGCGCGTATCGTGGCCAGCGCCGGCGATGTCGCAAGGCGAAAATAGCTCTCCCGATAGGCGGCAACTGCGAACTCCGCCGCGGCTTTGCTCCCGCTGTATGGCTCGGTGCCCCCCAGGCCGACGTC